>WNEZ01002683.1_pt1 | contig 26440 bp, 22 predicted proteins | sample 5400521 | NCBI WGS metagenome assembly WNEZ01 (sample SAMN13153339, study PRJNA577476) | soil metagenome | isolation source: 120 cm saprolite under Douglas fir tree site 2 hole 1 replicate 1 | place: USA:California | collected 2015-04-18
AGTACCAACTACTGGCGCGCCCGGAGTAGCCGTTGTTACATTCGTGAGCCTTCGGGCTTAAGCCGCCCCACACCAAAACCGAACCACTGATTAGCCAGTAGAGGGAATCTGCGTTCAGCTGCGGTCGTGGTGTTGATTCTCGCCCTCCCGCCTGTGGTCGCGAACGGCCAGCAGGCACAATCGGCTTCTTCTCCGTCTTCCCGGTATCAGGCTCCCGTCATCAAGGACACCAGCGCTCTCACGGGGCCGCGCCAGCCGATCTTCTTCCGTCACGACGTCCATGCCGGCCAGGATCAGATCCCCTGCATGTACTGCCATTACTCGGCGGCGATCTCGAGCGAGCCGGGGATCCCGTCCCTCCAGACTTGCATGGGGTGTCATCAGCTGATCGGCGGAACCCCGCCGTCGCATCAGGCCGAAATCAAGAAGGTCCGTGATGCGTGGCGTGAACGGAAGCCGCCCGAGTGGATCCGGGTGCACGCGCTCCCCGGTTTCGTGCGCTTCCCCCATATGCGGCACATCAAAGCGCTCGGCACGACGGCGTGTGTGACGTGCCACGGCCAGGTCGAGCGCATGGCGCAGGTCGCGCAGGTGTCGACGTTGCGCATGGGATGGTGCGTCCGCTGTCACATCAAGAACAACGTGACCCGCGACTGCAGCGTGTGCCACTACTGATATGACCGACTCCATCGATCGCAGACGCTTCCTGAAGGTCCTCGGCGTCACTGGCGCCGGTGCGGCCGCGCTGTCGTCCTGCGGCATCGGCCCCGAGCCCACCGAGCGGCTCATTCCGTATCTGATCCAGCCTGAAGATCAGATCCCTGGTACCGCCACCTACTACGCCACCACGTGCCGCGAGTGCGCGGCGGGATGCGGCGTGCGGGTCCGCGTGCGCGAGGGACGGGCCGTCAAACTCGAAGGCAATCCCGACTCGCCGATCAATCGCGGGCGACTGTGCGCGCGCGGGCAGGCGGCAATCCAGGGACTCTACAACCCCGATCGCATCGCCCATCCGCTCGTGCGGAACGCGAGTGGGACGTTCGAGGATATCGACTGGGACGGCGCGCTGCAGCGGCTCGCCGCCAAGGTGCGCGAGGCGCAAGGGAAGGGCATCGTCTTCCTGACCGGCGCCGAGCAGTCGACGTTCGGCGACCTCGTCGATGAATGGATGAAGCAGGTGGGCGGACGGCGCATGAGCTACGAGGCCTTCGGGTTCGAGGCGCTACGAGCCGGCAATCGCATGGCCTTCGGCACCGCGACGCTGCCGACGTACGACTTCGCGAACGCGAAGTACCTGCTGTCGTTCGGCGCCGACTTCCTCGACACGTGGCTCTCGCCGGTCGAATTCCAGAACGGGTTCGCGCGCGCGCACGCGTTCGATGCCGGTCGCCCCGCGTCGATGGCGAAGTTCGTGTATGTCGGTCCACGCCTGTCGCTCACCGGCATGAACGCCGACGAGTGGATCGCCGCCAAGCCGGGCACCGAAGGCATGCTGGCCCTGGCAATGGCACAGGTGATCATGAGCCAGCATCTGTCTCGCATGCCTGCCGATGCCAGCCGGCTCGTCAGCGTGCTGGGGGCACATAGCCCGCGCGCCGTCGCTCAGGTGATCGGGATCGACGAAGCGACGATCGTCCGGCTGGCCCGCGAGTTCGCCCGGTCGGGTGGCGGACTCGCCGTCGCCGGTGGGATGGCGACGCAAGCCGCCAATGGCGCGGAAATCGTCGCCGCGGTGAACATCCTCAACTACGTGGTCGGCGCGGTCGGGACGCTCGTGAAGTTCGGCGCCGATTTGGGCGTAGGTTCGACGAACACCTTCGCCGATCTGACGGCGCTTACGTCGGACATGAGCACCGGCCGTGTGGCGCTCCTGTTTGTGCACGGCACGAACCCGGCGCACTCAGTGCCCGGCGCATTCCAGCAGGCGCTCGGCAAGGTCGGCTTCAAAGTCAGCTTCTCGTCCTACATGGACGAGACGACAGCCGCGTGCGACCTGATTTTGCCCGATCACCATCCGCTCGAGCAATGGGGCGACAGCCGGCCGCGGGCCGGCGTCGTCGGGTTGCAGCAGCCGGTGGTGCAACCGGTGTTTGGTACGCAGCCGACTGGCGACGTGATCCTCAAGCTTTCCGGGAAGACTGGGACGTTCCTCGATTATCTGCAGGCCAAGTGGCGCAGTCGCCACGCCGCGGGGTTCGACCAGTACTGGATGGATGCGCTGGCGAAGGGCGGGATGTACGCCGACGCGCCGACGCGCACCGTGCGTCTTGCCGACGTTTCGAAACTCAGTTTTGCGGCGCCTGCCGCCTCTGCCGGCCAGGAGCAAGAAGTCATCGTCTTCCCGCACCCCGCGCTTCACGATGGGCGCGGCGCCAACAAGCCGTGGCTGCAGGAGCTCCCGGATCCCGTCTCGAAGATCGCCTGGCACAGTTGGGTCGAAGTGCATCCCGATACGGCCGCGAAGTGGGGTCTCGCCACCGGGGACTTCCTGCTCCTCAAGTCGGATTTCGGCGGGACGAAGTTCCCGGCGTGGATCACGCGCTCGGTGCGGCCGGACGTGCTCGCAGTGCCGACGGGGCAGGGACACACCGCGTACGGCCGCTACGCCAAGGACCGCTCGTCGAATGCCTTCGAGCTCCTCGGTGCGCAGGCGACCACGTACGGCGGTCGCTCCTTCATCGTGCGCGCCAGCGCGACGAAGACCGATGAGCATCAACGGCGAATGGCCACGATCGAAGGGAACGCTCGCGAGCTCGGCCTGGGCACCACTGAAGTCCTGTCGCTCGCGCGCGCCAAGGCGCTGCATCCGGGTGATGCGCCCTTCCACCACGAGGAGACGCCCGAGTACGCGAAGGATGCGGTCGAGTGGTGGGCCGAGCGCCAGCACGAAAAGGCGGAGATCGGCAACTACAGAGGCGAGCAGCCGCGCTGGGGTCTCGCGATCGATCTCTCGAAATGCACGGGGTGCTCGGCATGCGTGACCGCGTGCTACGCCGAGAACAACATCCCCACCGTCGGCGAGGAGTTGACGGAGCGCCGGCGCGAAATGGCGTGGCTCAGACTCGAGCGCTACTGGCGTGTCGACGAGCATGACAACGTCCAGGGCGCCGTCAATCAGCCGATGCTCTGCCAGCAGTGCGGCAACGCGCCGTGCGAGCCGGTCTGTCCGGTGTTCGCCGCGTATCACACGCCGGACGGGTTGAACGGCCAGGTCTACAATCGCTGCGTCGGCACGCGCTACTGCTCCAACAACTGTCCGTACAAGGTCCGCTACTTCAACTGGTACAACTACGCGGAGAAGGACGGCAAGTACGAGGCGTTCCCCGAGCCGTTGTCGATGCTGCTCAATCCCGACGTGACGGTACGCGAGAAGGGCGTGATGGAGAAGTGCACCTTCTGCGTGCAGCGCATCCGCGGCGCGCAGAACCAGGCGAAGCTCGAGAACCGGAACGTGCGCGACGGCGACATCGTCACCGCGTGCCAGGCGACGTGCCCGTCCGAAGCGATCGTGTTCGGCGACCTCAACGACCGGCACTCCCGCGTGTACGAGCTCGCAGGGAACCCGCGCGGCTATCACGTGCTCGCAGGGTTGAACACCAAGCCGGCGATCACCTATCTGGCCCGCGTCGTCGCACAGGATACGCCCGGCCATGGCTGAGACGCCCCCCCCCACGGCGCCGACGCGTGTGACGTACGACTACGTCACGCGCACGATTGCGCGCACGCTCGGCACGCCGTCGCGCGGATACTTCCTGCTGCTCGGCGCCGCCGTCACGCTGCTCGCCGTCGGCATCATCACGCTGCTGTACCTGCTGCGCTATGGACTGGGGCTGGCCGGGTATTCGCATCCCGTGTACTGGGCGGTGTTCATCACCTGCTTCGTCTTCTGGGTGGGCATCGCACACTCCGGGACCCTGATCTCGGCGATTCTGTTTCTCTTCCGATCGGCTTGGCGCACCGCCGTGTACCGCACCGCCGAGGCGATGACGGTCTTCGCGGTGATGACGGCCGGCCTGTTCCCGCTGATTCACATCGGGCGGCAGTGGTACTTCTACTGGCTGATTCCGTATCCCAACGAGCGCGGGCTGTGGCCCAACTTCAAGTCGCCGCTCATCTGGGACGAGTTCGCGATCGGGACGTACTTCACCGTCTCGACCGTGTTCCTGATCATGGGTCTGATCCCCGACATTGCGGCGGTCCGCGACCTGGCGACGGGGTGGCGCAAGAAGCTGTACGCGCTCACGTCGATCGGCTGGACGGGCTCCAACGAGCAGTGGCGCCACTACACGCGCGGCTACCTCTACCTCGCCGCGCTCGCGACACCGCTGGTGCTGTCCGTGCACAGCGTCGTGTCCTGGGACTTCGCGATGGCGCTCGTCCCCGGGTGGCACGCGACGATCTTCGCCCCGTACTTCGTCGCCGGCGCGATCTACTCGGGCTGCGGTATGGTGATCACGCTGCTCACGCCGATTCGCACGCTGTTCGGTCTGGAAGAGCTGATCACCGTCAAGCATTTCGAGAACCTGGCGAAGCTGTGCCTGCTGACCGGATCCATCGTCGGGTTTTCCTACCTCACAGAGAACTTCATCGCCTGGTATGGGGGGAACCCGACCGAGCGGGCCGCGTTCTACTACCGCGCGTTCGGCCCGTTTTGGTGGGCGTCCTGGACGATGTACATCTGCAACGCGTTCCTGCCGCTCCTGCTGTGGTTCAAGAAGGTCCGGACGAACATCACCGCGCTCTTCGTGATCTCGATCTTCGTCAACATCGGGATGTGGTTCGAGCGCTACGTGATCATCGTCGTGTCGCTCGCGGGCGAGCCATTCACCAAGTGGACGAACGCGGTCTACAACCCGACGTGGGCCGACTGGGGCATCATGGCGGGCAGCTTCGGCTGGTTCTTCATGTGGTTCCTGCTCTTTGTGAAGAACTTCCCGGCCGTCTCGATCTCCGAGGTGAAGGAAGTGTTGCCGCCGTCCCGCAGCAAGGCGTCGAAGGTGCACGCATGATGGCGCTCCCCAAGCCCCTCAACGATCTGTTTCGGCCGCCGCCGACGCCCGGCGTACTCGGGGTCTTCGCGCACCTCGATACCACGGTCGCGGCGATCAAGCAGCTGCGCGCGGCGGGGCATACCGATTTCACCGTGTATTCGCCAATCCCGCGCCACGAGATCGAGGACGCATTGGGCCAGCGGGTGAGCCCGGTCCGGATGTTCACGCTGGTGGGCGGAATCTCCGGTTGTGCCATCGGCGCGTGGTTGACGCTCTGGATGTCGGCCGATTGGCCGATCGTGGTCGGCGGCAAGCCCGTCGGGTCCATTCCGCCTTACGTCGTCATCATGTTCGAGATGACGATTCTGTTCGGTGCCCTGGCGACGATCCTCGGCGTCCTCTTCAACTCGTTGTTTGCGGCGCGGCGCGCCGGCACGATCCTGTACGACGCGCGCTTCACGAACGACCGGTTCGGCATCTTTGTGCCCACGGCAGGCGACAAGGCCGCGCGGATTGAGTCGTCGTTGCGCGACGCCGGGGCGGAGGAAGTGCGTCGTGGCTAGACGCGTTGCCCTGCTGCTCGTCACGCTCGGGTTCCTCGGCGCCTGCGAGCCCGACACCGTCGTGCACAAAGTCGGTTGGTTCGCGACGATGCGGCACCAGCGCAACATCAAGCCGTACGCCCGGCCGATTCCGCCGGTAGCGGGGACGGTTCCTGTAGACGGTGCGGAGCTCCCGCTGACTCGAGAGACGGCCGATCGGCTCGTCAATCCGCGCACGCGTACGGCGGAGTCGCTGAACCGCGGGCAATGGGTCTATCAGACCTATTGCCAGGTCTGTCACGGCGAGCACGGCCGCGGCGATGGCCCGGTGTCGCTGGCCGGCGGGGGACCGTTCCCGGGTGTTGCTTCGCTCGTCGATCCGTCGCGCCCCAAGATGACTGACGGCGCGATCTATGGGATGATCGTCGAGGCACAGCGCATGGGCCGCGGCTTGATGCCGCGCTACGGCGACAAGATCCACGGGAACGACCGCTGGGATCTCGTCAACTACGTCCGCAGTCTCCAGCTCAACGCGCGGGCCGGTCAGTGAGCGTGGCCACGATCAGTCGCTCCGATCTCGTTCAGAAGGCGCGCCAGGCCCCGGTCGCGCGATTCGCTCTGTTTGGTGCCTTGGCCGCAGGCCTGGGCGGCATCATCCTGGTGTTGGGTCTGCTCAGCAGAAACCCGGAGCGGACGTGGTGGGCCTACCATGTGAACTTCGTGTTCTGGGTGGGCCTCGCGCAGGGGATGGTGGTCTTCGCGGCGACGCAGAAGCTGGCGAAGGGCCATTGGTCTGGCGTCATCATCCGCTTCGCCGAGGCGGGCGCCGCGTTCACGACGGTGGCACTGCTGCTGTTCATAGGGTTGATCATCGGTCGGCAATACATCTTCACATGGATTCACGAGCCGCGGCCTGAGATCGGCTGGTGGCTCACGAGCAAGTGGTTCTTCGTACGCAATGGCGCGATCCTGGCCTTCCTCTCGTGGCTTTCGTGGCGTTTCGTCCGTCACGACACCGGTCCCGATGTGCGTGAGGTATCGGGCGGTGAGAAGGTGGTGCGAACCGAAGACGCACCCCGGATCTCGCGCGAAGCCGCGTTTCTCATCCTCGCGTACGCGTTCGGGTACAGCCTGCTCGGCTACGACCTGATCATGTCGCTGTCGACGAAATGGGTGAGCAATCTCTTCGGCGCGTTCTATTTCATGGGGAGTTTCCTCGCGGGCCTGATGATGCTCGCGATACTCTCCATTCTCCTGCGCCGCACGATGGGCCTCGCCGACATCTACACCTCGCGCCAGCAGCATGACCTCGGCAAGCTGTGCTTTGGATTCTCGGTCTTCTGGGCGTATCTGATGTGGTCACAGTTTCTCGTGATCTGGTACGGGAATCTGCCCGAGGAGACGTACTTCATCTTCTACCGCCTGTACGGAGTGTGGCGCCCCGTTGGCATCGCGGTATTCCTGCTCGTCTTCCTGATCCCGTTCATCGGATTACTCGGCGTGAAGCCGAAGCTGTTCGCGCCGACCATGGTGGGCTTTGCGCTCGTCAGCCTGGCGGGCATCTGGCTCGAGCGGTATCTCGAGGTCGTGCCTGCCGTCAATCATGGCGCCGGGCCCGCGGTCGGCCTGCCCGAGATCGGTGTGGCGTTGTTCTTTGGCGGTCTGTTCTTCTTGTCGTGGGCGTGGTTCGCGAGCCGCTATCCCATCATCTCCCCTCGTCTTGCCGCTGACGCGCTCGAGCGCGAGCAGCACTAGCCCCACCCCCCCCTACCGTCCCACACTATTACGTCCGGCCGTTTGACGGGACCGGGTGTACGAGAGCACGTTACGAGATGCGAAATCGCACGACCTACTTCCCCCATGGAGGAGCTATGCCGATGTCTCGTTGGCTGGTTATTGCGGCGATTGTCGCGGCAGCCGGGTGCGGCAACAGCAGTTCCCCGAATCCACCGCCGCCCCCGCCGCCCCCCCCGCCGCCGCCTCCTCCGCCGGTTGGCCATTCGACGACGATCACGATCGCGAATAATTCCTTCTCGCCTACTCCAGACACGATACCGGCCGGCAACATCACGTTTCATTGGAGCGCGGGCGCCGTCACCCACAACGTGACCTGGCTGACCGGGCCGTCGTCTCCTACAGGTTCCGGCAATAGAGCCGACGGCAGTGCTGACTATGTGACCGCGCTGATTGCCGGGGACTACACCTATCACTGTACCATTCACGCAGGGATGAACGGCGCGATCCACGTGACCCCGTAGCACCGATCAGGGTCGCACGTATGCTCACGGGACAGATCCAATCCCTGGAGCCTGTTTCTTGTTACTCTCCACATGGAGGCGTCATGCCGAGGTCTCGTTGGTTGACGATTGCGGCGATCACGGCGGCAGCTGCGTGCAGCAACAGCAGCACCGGGTATGGCGGCAATCCTCCGCCTCCGCCCCCGCCCCCGCCGCCTCCCGCGGGCGGACATTCGACGACGATCACTGTGGCCAACAATTCCTTTTCGCCGACTCCCGACACGATACCGGCCGGTAGCATCACGTTCCACTGGAGCGCGGGCGCCATCACGCACAACGTGACCTGGCTGACCGGGCCATCGTCTCCGACAGGTTCTGGCGATAGAGCCGACGGCAGTGCCGACTATGTGACCGCACTGGTCGCCGGTGACTATACGTATCACTGCACCCACCACGGCGGGATGAACGGCGCGATCCACGTGGCGCCGTAGCCAAACCTCGCGAAAGAGGCCGAGCAAGCTCCCGGGGCAGATCCGGTCCCGGGAGCTTAGTTTTGGGAAATGAACGTCTGGCAGGCCGCCGCAGATCTCATTCGGCAGTCCCGCTCCGGAGCCCTCGCCACGGTCGCGCGCGTGCGCGGCTCGACGCCTGTGCCCGCCGGAACCAAGATGCTGGTCGGTGCCGAAGGTCGCTTGATCGGATCGGTCGGCGGCGGCTGCGTCGAAGCCGAGGTCATCGGCGCGGCTGTCGAGGCGCAGGCGCAAAGGCGTCCCGCGCTCCTCACCCATCATCTCAATGCGGACCTCGCCGGCGATCTCGGCCTCTCCTGCGGCGGCACCGTGGACATCTTCGTCGAGCCGCTGCTGGCGGACGAGGCCTACGTGCGCGTCCTCGAGGCGGCTGGGGCGGCGGATGCGGGGTTGGTCCGCACCGCGACGGAGTGGAGCGGCGCGCGACCGTTGAAGACATTCGAGCCGCTCGCGCGCGCGGCCCTCACCGGCGCCGCAGCGACTCTGACGCGCGACGGTCGCTTCATGGAAGAGCGCCTCGTGCCGGCGCCGCGCGTCTTCGTTTTTGGGGCAGGGCATGTGGGCGCCGCGATCGCGCGGGCCGCCGCGGCCGCCGGTTTCCGCGTCGTGGTCATCGATGATCGTTCCGAGTACGCCGATGCGTCGCGCTTTGCCGACGACGTCGCGGTGCTGGCCGCTGACGTCGAAACCGCGCTCGCGCGCTACCCGCTGACGCTGGGCGACGCCGTCGTCATCGCGACGCGGGGACATCGCAACGACGCGCTCATCCTCGAGCGCATCGCGATCTCACCGGCCGGCTACGTCGGATTGCTCGGGAGCCGTCGCAAGAAGGCCGTCGTCACGAAGGGACTCAAGGCGGCGGGAGTCCCGGCGAAAAGCCTGCAGCGCGTGCGCGTGCCGGTGGGGCTGCCGATTGGCGCCGTCACTCCCGAGGAGATCGCCGTCAGTGTCGTCGCCGAGCTGATCGGCTGGCGCCGCGGCGAGCCTTAGGGGAGCGGGGGGAGCGGCGCGACCTGCTCGAGCAGGCGATTGAGCGAGTCCGCCGAGAGCGGACCTGTGATCTCGACACGTAAGCCTCTCACAAAACGACCAAAACGGAGACTGCTGCGCTCCCGCGCCCGATCTTCACTCGCATAGACGCGCGGGCGCGAGCGGCCCTCATCATTGGTGTATCCGCTCCCGGATGAGTCGTAGGGGTAGGCGGGCCGCTGAAAGATCTGAATCACCGTAGACGAGTCGAGTACCTGCTCGACGACTACGGTTCCGTCGGTCCCCGGAGCGCGCCGGTACGCGCGCGTCGCCAGGCCCGGGAGCCCGACGGGCTCCTCACCGAGAATCGATCTCGCAAGGCGACGATTGATCACCGGCCAGGCCGCCGATGCCAACCGGCGCGCGGGGGCCCCGTCGACGACGATGCTCGCTGGCGCTGCTGGGGGGGGGGCGCGATCGGGCTCAGCGCGGGCCAACGCGCCGGAGACCGCACCGGCATCAAGCTTGACCGAGTCGGCGAGTCTGAGTGCGGGTGCCGCGGAGTCCGCTCTCGGAGCTTGCTGTGCGACGACGACCTCATCCACCGGACGCGACGCTTGTCGCTCGCCCGGACGGCGCTGGCGCTGGCTCTGGGGACGAGCTGGTGTCTTGTCTTCCTCAGTCGCAACGGCGCGATTCTGCGCCACGGCAACCGGCTGCGCCGGAGCCGGTGGGACGGAAGCCATAGGGGATGCACCGGGATTCCGCATGTAGTAGCCAAGCCCGAGCGCCAGGGCGATCGAGGCGGCCCATGCGAACGATCTGCGCACCCGCCAGGGCGAACGCTGGGGTTCGCGCCGCAGCTGTTCCAAGGGTGGGGCCGGACGCTCGGCAGGTCGGGCGGATCCCAGCACCGCGGTGGCGCGCTCACGCAGCGCACGCTCTTCGGTGAGGTTCGCGCGACACGTCGCGCAGCCTGCGAAATGCGCCTCGAGTGCCGCCCGCTCGCCAGAGGGCAGCTCGCCGTCGAGGTATGCGTGCAGCGTTCCCTCATCCACGTGCGACATGCTGTCCTCCTTCCAGTCCTGCATCATAGGCTTCGACCAATCTCCGGCGCGCCCGCGCCAGCGTGGTTCCAATGGCGCCGCGCGCCAATCCGGTCTGCGCGGCGATTTCGTCGTAGGACATCCCCGCATCCCACAGCAAGAGGGCTTCCCGGTCCCGTGGCGTCAGCTCGTCGAGCGCTACGCGGACGCGCTTGGTGCGCGTTGCGGCATCAATGTCCTCCTCCGGCGAGCTGTGCACCGCATCCGGCTCGCTCTTCAGCAGCGTCAGGTGCCGTTTCTCCCGCGCCGCCCGGCGCGCGTCGTCACGCGCCATGTTTGCCGCCACTACGAATAACCATCCTCGCGTATTCTCCGGCCGATGGACCAGGGCACGCGCAAACGCTTCTTGTGCGAGATCCTCCGCGCGCTCGGCGTCCCAGACCTTGCGGTACAGGAAGCGCACGAGCGCGGGATAGGTGCTGCGATACACCTCGGCGATGTCGTCAGGCACTCACGTCTCAGCTTCTGAAGTCGCGCACCAGTCGCTCCAGTTCGCCTGGGAGCCAGCGAGTCTTGCCACCTGTCTCAATCTTGATGCTTGCACGCCGCCCGGCTACCAGCACCGCCGGCTCGAGTGCGGCCGCCTCCCGCAAATCCGGAACGGCCTTCAGCAACGCGAAGTAGGCGTCGCTATACGGAGCGACGGTCACCACGCGCAGCGAATCGCCATGGCCCAGATCGGTCCAGGTGCTGTCGCGCATGATGAAGAGCCGCCCGCCGACACGTTGGGTCGGGTTGATCCCGGAGTGCGCGCGCCGCAGCGCGTCCATCTCGTCTCTTGCAGGAACCATGAAGCCGTCGACAGCGTAGACGCTGGCTGCATCGGCCATCGACCGCTCCCGGGCCGCGCGCCCCACAGACGCCGCGCCCGCCTGATCCGCTGGGGCGGCAGCTGGCGCCTGCATCACGCGGTTTTCGGCCTGACTGCGCAGCGCGACGCTGGGCTCTTGCACCAGATACGACGTGTACTCGGTCAAGATGCCGTACCGCAGCGCGAGCTGCTTCAAGGCATTCATCAGCTCCTGCGTCTGGCCGTGCAAGCGGATCTCGCGGGACAGCGCGCCCGCCTTGCGAGCGGCCCACAGCTGCTCGATATAGCGCGCGTTGTCGTTTTCACGCTCGGCCACAGTCGTACGAAACTCTTCCTGCTTACCGTTACGCCGGCCCTGGACCGTCACTGACCATTCCCCATTCCCCGTACCCCTGTATCTCCCGAGCACGACCATCTCGTCTCCAGCAAACAGGTCGGGGAGGCTACCGGGCTGTAGGTCATAGAGCTCGATACCCGAGCCGGCGGTAATCGTCACATCGGTGAGGACCGGACTGGCGACCTTGGCCGCCAGCGTACCGACGGCCCGCTCGATGTTCTCGCCGGGGCGGATGTACTCGGTGGTGCCCCGCGCCCGCTCGGTGAGCCGGTCGAGCAGATACGTATTCACGTCGTCGCCGACGCCGAATGAAAAGACCCGGAACTTGCCGCGGTCTTGCTCGGCGCTCGCGGCGATCCGCTCGGGGTCGGTCTCGCCGGTGCTGGCCTGACCGTCGGTGAGGAACACGACCACCCCTAGCGACTGTTCGGCCGGTGCCTGGGCGAACGCTTCGGCGAGTGCGCCGGCGATGTTCGTCCCGCCCTCGGCTTCGAGGCTGCGAATCCAGGCTTCGGCGTCGCGGCGCGTATCGGTCGTCACGCCGGTCCACCCCTGCGCGTAGCGACGCACCCCACCGGAGAACGCAACCAGCCGGAATCGATCGCCCTCGCGCAGCGTGCCGAGCAGCTGAATCAACGCGGACTTCGCCTGTTGAATTTTCTCGCCCGACATCGAGCCTGAGACGTCGATCACCGCGACCACATCGCGCCGCAGCGTCGCGGCGTCGGCAGCCGCGCCGGGAGCGAGCAGCAGCATGAAGTACCCGTCCTCGCCGACGGGATGATGCGGCACGAGCGAGAGCCCAATCAGCCCGCGGGCCAGCGGCAGCAGGAGCTCGAAGTCACCAGCCGCCGCGCTTCCTTCGCTGAGCGTCACCTCAAGGCGATCATCGCGACGCGTGAGCTGGACCTGATGCGTGGGCGAGTAGGGATCGCCGAAGCGCGCCGCGCTGTCGACTTCCAGCCGGAAACTGCGCGGGGCCGTTTGACGATTGCGATCGCCCAGATAGCGGAACCGCCACGCGTCGCCGGCGCGGTCGAGGAGTTGTGTGTATTTCAACGTGATCTTGCGGGTCTCGCCGGGTCCGATCGGAAACACCCGCGCGCGGATCAACCCCTGCCCGGCGAGCTCGATCAACGCGGGATCGCGCTTCTGACGGACGATGGCTTCATAGATGGCGCGCGCCTGCGCCGCATCCATCGCTTCGCCGCGCAGCTCTTGATCCCCCTGCCAGAGGGAGTAGCTCGAGAAAACGGCCTCGCCGGGCAGCGGGAAGTGATAGACGCCCTCGTTCAGCGTGGGCCCGTTATTGCGGAACCACTCTTCCACGGTGACTCGCGCCACGCGTCCGCTGATGCTGACCTGCACGGCACTGCGGAGGCGCTCGATCGGCCCGTTCGGGACCTGCGGGATTGGCCGCACAGGGTCGATCCAACCTTGCGCCGGCAAGGCAGACGAGATGATGAACAGCAGGGCGGCGGCGCCCAATACCCGCGACGTACGCATGGACTGCACCTGGTTAGGGACGCCATGAGAGACGCGGGCTCCCTCGGGAGTTGCACAACCGGGTGAGCAGGCTCTGTAACTACACTACAGGCTGGGGGTTACATCACCGCGCACTGGTTGGCACCGGACTCGAGGGTTTCAGCATCCGGGTCTGAAAGCTCCACCAAACCAAGATTGGCTTCTTTGATCGTGCGGTAGGCATCTGGGAAGCTTGATTGATGATCCGCAATCCATTTCAAGAACACTCGTTCATCCTGAATTGCCGCGGCGGTGTTGGTCGCGCTGATCACGTCGAAGCGGGCGGCGACGGCACGGTCGGCGCGCCGCTCGGCCTCGCTGGCGTAATGGGCAGGGAGGACCAGCAGATCCCCAGGCCAGGTTTGGCGCGCGCGCTCGAGACTCTGCCAGAGCAGTTTCGCCCACGACTCGGAACGGCCTGCCAGGTCGGGCCGGCCGACGGACTTTACGAACAGGAAGTCGCCCGTGAGGGCAAGGCCGTCGTCCGCGAGCAGCGCGAGGCTGCCGAGGGTATGTCCGGGCACGTGCACCGCTCGCAGGGTGGCGCGCCCGAACGCGATGGTGTCGCCGTCGCCCAAGGCTTGATAGGTCAGTTTCCCTCGCGTCTGATCGTACGGAGAGACTGCGTCGTCAGGGTGCAGGAAGTAGGGGACCTGCCAGCGAGCCGCGGCCGCACGCGCGCCGCTCACGTAGTCGGCGTGAATATGCGTATCGACCACCGCGGCGGGCGTCGCGCGCAGCTCGGTCAGCAGCGCGTCGTAGCGCTCGATGTGCCGTCCCGGATCGATGACGAGGGCATCGCCGTCGCTCACCAGGACGTAGCTGAGCGCTCCCTTGCCGACGCGATCGAGCTGCACGACGTGGGAGAGGGAAGGAGTAGGCGAGAGGTGGCGCGCGACGTACACCGTTTCCCAGGCCGCCATGCCGCCGATGACCGAGTACGCTTCATAGCCCCGCTCGCGCAAGAATGCCGTCGCCTTCTTGCTGGAGTTGCCGTGACCGCAGACGACAGCGATCGGCCGGGTCGTGTCGAGTTCGAGCGCGGTGACGTCGGGGAGCGCGAAGAGCTTTGAGTTGGGATGGGCATGAAACTCGAGCTCCGGCCCGAGCACGATGTGGCCGCGTTCCACTTTTTCCGGCGCCCGGACGTCGAGGACCTGCAGTGGCTCCCCGCGGTCGAGCCGCTCCGCGAGCTCCTGCGGCGGGATCTGTGGTAGCGTCGAACCCGGCATGGTCGTTAGTGTCGTCCCGCATGGCCAAAAACGCAACGGCCCCCGTTGCCGGGGGCCGCGTGTAAGAATTAGAACTGGTGCTGCTTTACCTCAACGGCATCGTCACGCCGAACATGATCGCGAAAACGTTCTGCGCCGGAAAGCTGGGACTGGTCTTCTTGCCCCACAGCGTGTAATTCGTTTCGACCCGACCGCCCAGCGGGCCGAGGAATTCAAACCGGTAGCCCCAGCCGAGATTCAGGCCGGTGCGAGTTACAGCTGTGGTACCGGTGCTCTTGATGTAGTTGAGGTTGCCGCCCAACCCGGCGTACCATCCGCCCGAGACTGCGTAATCGAAACGCGCGGCGAAATTACCGTTGAAGTTCGTCGTCCCGCCGGCCTGGGCGCGATGCAGGTCCACGCCCGGCTCGATCGCGATCTTCGACCCGAGTGGAATGATGGCGAAGATCGTCGGCGGGAGATTTACGCCCGAAGCGCCGAGACCCGCGAAGCCGCCTCCGTATCCCGGAAGGGCCAGCGCGACGACATCGGGACCGCCACCCACCGAATGGATGTTTCCGTAACCTCCGGAGACGCCCAACCGTTTGCTCCATGCGCCTCTTGGAGCCGCCGCTGCGCGGCCGCTGCGAGCCGCCGGAGCGCGCGTCGAGGTAGAGATCCCAATCAGGCCGGAATAGATGTCATACGGACTGACGTTTTTGGTCTTGTGCCAGGCCGCGAACCGCGCTTCCAACCTGAAGTTCAAGGGACCGGTGAGGTGACGGCGATAGCCCAGTCCCGCCTGGAGACCGAGCTGCGTCTCCTTGAGGCCGCTGGTGTGGATGTAGCCCACCGCGCCACCTGCGGCCGCATAGAAGTCACGGCTCACGGCATAATCGCCGCGGAGACCGAAGTGGACGGCCGTCGCCTGGGTGCCGAGCCCGAGGAAGATCTGCGAGAATGCGAGCTCCGGCTCGATCGCGATCTTTTCCTTCCAGGGAAGAATCGCATAGACGGCGGGAAAGCCGGGGAGACTGAAGACATCGGTCGGACTGCCCCGGGATCCGGCTGACACGACGCGCGTGTAGCCGCCTTGGATGCCGATCTCAGATTGCCAGGACCGCTGGGCCTGTGCGCTCGTTGCCAAACCGCCCAGCAGCGCGAGGATTGCAAACGTTCTTTGCACGGAACGCCTCCAAAAGTTTGAGGGTCTGAAAAAGGCGCCCCAATATTGGAGTTACGGCCCGAAACGCAATGGCTTTACGCCGGTTGCGCCCTTGGAGGGCTCCCGTTTTGTAGTCCGCCTTCTATATTCACGGCTATTGTGAAACAGTTCACAAGCGACACCAGCAGCGACACTTGTCCCCAGTTCCCAGCTCTCCGGAGGAGTCCCGCAATGCGCTTCGCTTTGCTCACCACCGTCGTCGCCATCGGCGCGGTCGCCTGTGGAAAGAAGGACCAGAGCCAGACCCAAACGCAGGGCGCGCCCCCGGCGGCGCCCGCCGCCGCGGCGCCGGCCGGCCCCGTCGTCGAAGTGAAGATGACTGGTAACGGCAGCACCCGCGCTGCGTTCGAGCCCAGCACGATCACCGTCCCTGCGGGCGCGACCGTGCGCTTCACCAACGTGTCCGGCGGACCGCACAACATCACGTTCTGGTCTGACTCCGTTCCCGCGGGTGGCGCGGCGGCTCTCCAGGCCGGCATGAAGAACACTGTCGACAACCTGTCGGGCCCGTTCCTGGTGCAGCCGAACGAGACGTACGAAGTGTCGTTCGCCAACGCGCCCAAGGGCACGTACAAGGGCTTTTGCACACCCCACCTCACCCTCGGCATGAAGATCGCGATCAAGGTCGAGTAGTGAGTGCGTGGCAAGACACCAGCGGCCTCGGCGGATGCCGGGGCCGTTTTTTGTTCTAGATTTTCACTGATGGCGGACGGCGGCCATGGTAGTCTCATTGCGGAACATATCGAGGTCCCGATCGCGGCCAGCGTGCCTCTTCCGGACTCTCCCATCCGTACAGTAGATCTGATGCCGACGGTACTGGGGCGCCTAGACGGCACCGTCCCATCCGGTGTCGTGCTCGATGGCGTTCCCTTTTCTAACATCGCTGCTGCAACGGAACCACTGGTTCGGTGAGGGAAGTCTCGATGCCTCCGCGTATGTTCGTGGTCGTCGCCGCGCTTCGCTTGGCCGCCTCGGTCTACGCCGCGAGCGCCGATCCCGTCTCGCCGCCGGCGTCCTCAGACGATTGGAGCGGGCTCGAGCGCACCACCATCACGAAAAACCCGGAACGCGACGAGCTCGTCCTGGAACTGCCGGCTGTGGATCTCCCGGCAGGCACCGTCGTCGATCAGGCGGCGTCGGTGGGGGAGTTCCCGGTCAATGGCGCGATCTACGCCTTACACGCCGAGCTCGTCGACGAAACTGGCCGCCACCTGCCCGCCGGTCTGCTGCATCACATGAACGTGATGGATCCGAGCGAGCGTGAGTTGTTCCTCCCGATTTCGCGGCGCATCCTCGCGTCGGGGATGGAGACGGGCGAAATCCGATTCCCGTGGCTGTTGTTTGGTTCGCCGATCCGTGCCGGCCAACAGATCCTGGCGAACGCCATGGTTCATAATCCGACCACGGTGGACTATCACGGCGTGCGCGTCCGGCTCGTGCTGAGCTACGTGCCGGAGCATCGGCCGTGGCCGTTTTTCTCCGTGATCCCCTGGCAGCTCGATGTCGCATTTCCCGTGGGTGACAAGTCGTTCGATTTGCCGCCCGGACGGAGCGAGCGGTCATATGAAGGAACCCCGGCGGTCGACGGGAAGATCATCGTCATCGGCGGGCACATGCACGAGTACGGGAAAACGATCGAGTTCTCGGATGTGACGACGGGGAAATTGCTGTGGCACGGAGAGCCGGCTCCCGCGCCCCGGGGCCAGCCCAGCGCCGTCCCGATGGGCCGGCTCTACGGCCTGACGGGGATCGGACTGCGCATCACTCCCACGCACCGCTACCGCGTGCGTGTGCTCTATGACAATCCGACCGGTCGGATGATTGCCAATGGCGGGATGGGTGTAACGGGCGGCTTGTTCATGCCGGATCGCAAAGTCTCGTGGCCGGCGACGAACCAGGCCGACTCACTCTACCAGAGAGACCTGCGTCACTTCATGGGGCCCGTGGGCAGATCGGCCGCGATGCCGATGTCCCACATGCACATGGAGCACTAGACGCTGCTGCCGGACTCCACTCTGTAATCGGCGACCGGCAGGGGCTGCCGCGCGGTCGCTTCCGCGGTCTGCATGACGCCGAGCATCATCGCCGCCAAGATCAACCCGGCGAGCGCGTCCACGGCATAGTGGAATTGTCCGTAGACGACCGCGAGGATCAAGCCGGCGGTGAAAGGCAGCAGCACGAGCCCCAGCGCGCGCCAATAGCGCAGTGCCATCCCCGTTGCCACGACCGAAGCGGCGACGTGCGACGAGGGGAAGGCGGCGCCCCACGAATCCCCCCGATCCAGCAGCCAGGCGGCGAAGCGCGCTGGCGCGACTTCGGTCGCCGCATTGTGCGCGCCGTCGAAGGCATAGCGCGGTCCCGCGACCGGGAAGAAGAGGAAGGCGACGTAGCAGAGGTAGAACGTCGCCATGACGGCGAAGATCGTGTGCCGCGACGCGTCGCGCCGGCCTACCATCCAGAGCGCAAAGGGCGCGGCGTACAGAATCGGGTAGTACGCGAGGTAGCACGCGTGGACCGCCCACGAGAAGACCAGATCGGGCGACTCCCGAATCCAGCGATAGGAGATTTGCGAGCCGAAGACCCACGTCTCGAGCCGCTGGATGAGAAGGTCGTTCTGAAAGCCGGCGCTCAGCGTGAGGATGCCGATCTCACCGTACAGGGCGGGGAGCAGCAGCATGGGATACCAGTCGCCCAGGAACCGGCCGACGCAGCCGGCGTTGCGGGCGCGCGGAGCCAGCAGCACGAGCGCCAGAATCAGAGCGTGCGCCGTCAGGACCCACGGCCAGCCGGGAATTCCATCGCCGCGGAAAGAGAGCAGAACGGCGCCGGTCGCCACCGAGATATAGGCGCCGGTCGCGAGGTCGATGGCGGTATAGCCCCGCCATAACCCGTCGGTCCCGCTCCATTTCCAGCCCCGGCCGTTTACAGCCATCCCACCTCCCGATACCAATTCGCGGCGCGCCGCAGTCCGGTTTCGAGCTCGATCTCGGCACGCCAGCCGGTGTCGCGCGTCAGGGCATCGCCCAGGCAGGTCCACGCTGGGGCCAGGTATTCGTTGCCCTTGTCGGCCGACAGCAAAGTGGTGCGGCCAGCCAGATGCGCAAGGGCGCCCGTCACCCAGAGCACGCCGCGCACGACGAGAGGGGGCATCGGAATGATGCGCGGGGTGGTACCAACCGCCTCCCCGATACGGCGTACGAACGCGCGGCTCGTGATCGGTTCCGGATGTGTCGCGAAGTAGACGTGCCCCGCCGTCGCCTTCGACACGGCGACCGTAATCAACGCCCGCGCGAGATCCTCGGCATGAATGACCGACAATTCCTGCGATCCGTCGCCAAAGACCGGGACGACACCGCGCCGGGCGAGCCGGAAAACGGTGAGCGTGCCACGGTCCCATTCCCCATACACCACCGGCGGCCGCACGATCGTCCACTCCATTGGCATGGCCCGTACGAGCACTTCAGCCGCGAGCTTCGAGCGTCCGTACTGCGTGATCGGTGCGGGAGGCCGCTCTTCGTCGATCGGGTGGCCGGGGGTGGTGGGACCGGCGACGGCGAGAGACGATATGTGCACGAAGCGTCGCACGCCGGCATCGCGCGCGGCTTCCACAACATTGGCCGTGCCGTCGCGGTTGGTCGCCATGAACTCGGCGGCCGAGCGCGCCACAATTTTTCCGGCGACATGAAATACCACCTCCGCCCCAGCGCAGCCGTCCCGGAGCGCGTTCTCGTCGTCGAGATCGCCGCGCACGACGCGGATTTCGGGCCCCCATCCCAGCTGTGCCGCCAGAGCCGGTCGTCGCACCAGCGCGGCGACGGAATCACCCCGCGCACGCAGCGCCTTGACCAGGTGAGCACCGACGAAGCCGGTGCCCCCGGTCACAAAGACGTTCACAGCGCCTTGTCGTAGACCCGGTAGGTTTTGGAGACCTGGAATCCAAGCTGCAGCGCGGCCTTGGTCATCGGCCCGTTGTCCTCCAGGATCCACCCGCCTTCGCCGTTCGGCATGCCGTGTTTGACGCAGGCCTGCCAGACCCAGTCGTAGAGCATTCCGTCGATCGCTTTGCCGCGCAATTCCGGGACGACGCCCAGGAGCAGCACGCGCGCACGGTGGATCTTGCGGGAATACCACAGGACCTTGAGGATCCCCGGGAAGAAGCGGCCCGAGCGATTGTGCAGCAACGCGAGGTTGAAATCGGGCAGGGCGACGCCAAATCCGACGACCTCACCGGCGCGTTCGGCGAAGACCACCAGATCGGGGATCACGATCGGCTTCAGCTGTTTGGCCAGGTGATCGATTTCCGCTTCCGTCAGCGGCACAAAGCCCCAGTTCTTCTCCCAGGCTTTGTTGTACAGCGCCTTCACGAGCTCGACCTCTGCGGCGAACCGTTTCTTGTTCAGCGGGCGCAGCGTGATTCCCGCGCGCTGTGCCGCGCGCTGGGCCAGGCGCAGGAACCGCTCCGGCGGCTTGGACGAACCGCCCCCTTCAAAGGCGAGCAGGTCTTTCGCTTTCGTGAAGCCGTACCGCTCGTGGAGTGCTTCGTAGTAGGGGGGGTTATATGGCATCATTAACGACGGCGGCATCCCGTTGTTTTTGATCAAGAGACCGCACTCGTCGTTGATCGACGGGCTCATTGGGCCGCGCATCGTGTCGAAGCCGCGCTGCTTGAGCCAGCTGGCAGCTGTATCCCACAACGTGTTGGCTACCGTTTGATCGTTGATTGATTCGAAGAAGCCATAGAATCCGACGCGATCATGGTGCTCACGGTTGTGCATGTCGTTCTTAATGGCGCCAATCCGTCCGACCGTCCGACCGTCCGACCGTCGGGCCGTCCAATATTGCGCTTCGGCGTGTTGGAAGAACGGATTCTTCGCGGGCGACAGCAGCGTGTGCATGTCGCGGCGCAGCTGCGGCACCCACAAGGGATCGTCGCGGTAGTGGTCGTACGGGAAGGCGATGAAGCGATCGAGACCCCGCCCGTCCCCCGCAGGGACGGGCGTGATCTCCACTGCGGTCAGATGACCCCCAACTCTTTTCCGAGGCGGCCGAACACCTCGAGGGCGAGGTCGATCTGCTCGGCCGTGTGGGTCGCCATCAGGCTGGTGCGCAGCCGGCACTGCGAGGGCGATACCGCGGGCGGCACCACCGGGTTCGTGAAGACACCGTCGTCGAACAGCTTCCGCCAGAACAGGAAGGTCTTCTCGAGCGGCCCGATCAGCACGGGGATGATCGGCGTCTCCGTGGGACCGATGTCGAAGCCGAGCGAGCGCATCCCTTCCTGCAGCCGGCGTGTATTGCGCCAGAGCTGCTCGCGCCGCTCCGGCTCGCGCTGCAGCACGTGCAGGGCCGCGAGCACGCCGGCCGTGTTGGCGGGCGGCAGAGCCGCGGTGAAGATCAGCGGACGCGAGTGATGCCGGAGATAATGGATGACGGTCTCCGATCCCGCGGCGAAGCCACCGATCGACGCCAGCGACTTCGAGAACGTACCGACGATCAGGTCGACCTCTTCCACGAGGTCGAAATGCGCCGCCGTGCCGTCGCCGTTGGGGCCGAGCACGCCGACCGAGTGCGCGTCATCGATCGCGAGGGCGGCGCCGTACTTCTGGCAGACGCGGAGCAGGCCGGGGACGTCCGCGATGTCGCCTTCCATCGAATAGACGCCGTCCACGATCACCATCGTCCCGGTGCCTTCGGCCAGCTTCTGCAGTTTCCGCTCGAGGCCGGCCAGGTCGCCATGATTGAAGCGCATCGTCTCGCCGTGCGACATCTTGGCGCCGTCCACGATCGAGGCGTGGTCCAGCTTGTCCAGGAAGACCACGTCGCTGCGGCCCACGAGGCCGGAAATGACGCCCAGGTTGGCCTGGTACCCCGTCGAGAAGACGAGGCACGATTCCTTATTGAAGAACTCCGCGAGCTCGGCTTCGAGCTGCTCGTGGAGATCGAGGGTGCCGTTGAGGAAGCGGCTGCCGGTGCACCCCGAGCCGTAGCGCTCGAGCGCTGCGCGCGCTGCCGCCAGCACCTCAGGGTGATGCGTGAGGCCGAGGTAGTTGTTCGACCCCATCATGATCCGCTCTTGGCCTTCGATGATGACGACGGTGTCTTCGGAGCGGGAGATGGGTTTGAAATAGGGATACAGCCCCGCAGCTTGGACCTCGCGCGCCCGGGTGAAGTTCTTACACTTGTCGAACAGCGCGATATGCTGCAGGGTCTCTGTGCGCAATGAAGCCTCGGGTTGCTATGAGTAAGCGGTGGTACAGCTTAGCCCTGTGGTCTCGAAATGGCAAGACTCAATGTGAGACCTGCCACAGCTTTCGAGGCCACCGCGGCCTAGCCTAGATTGCGGCATTCGCGCGAGGTTAGGCCGTTCCTCCCGGAGGGGTAGAGTGCGACAACACTTCGTCAAATTCCTGGGCATCGCGATGCTGCTTTGCCCGGCGGCGATCTCCGATTTATCTGCGCAAAGCGGATTTCATCCTCGCTGGGAGATTCCTGGATTCGATTTTCATCCAGATGGCGGCTGGAGGGTGAAGGCTCGGCAGGTGAGTCTGCTCCGCCAGCAACTTTTGGGGCAGGGCAACATAGCGATGCTGAACGCTATGCGGGTGGGTCCAGCCGCTTCGGCTGCGGTATCAGGGACGCTCGTCGTGCCCGCCGTGTTTTTCGCCTATGCGAACACGGATCCGTCGTTCATGTCCGACACGGCGCAGTACACGGCGGCATTGTTCTCGAGCGTGCCACCGGGGGCGAATCCGTATACCCTGCGCACGCTTTACGAGCAGATGTCGAACAACACGCTGAGCATGACGGGAAGGATCCTGGGGTGGGTGCGGCTTGCCAACAATGAAGTCACCTACACCGGGGTGGCGGGCACGTGCACGGGCAACCCGTACCACACCACTAATTGCAACGGCATCTTCAGCGGCGCCGCCATCAACGCCATGCAGACGGGCTTCCGCGAAGCACTGGCGGCCGTAGACAATCAGGTCGACTTTGGCCAGTTCGACAACGACGGACCGGACGGGATTCCCAACTCCGGCGACGACGACGGCTACGTCGACATGATCATGTTTGCCCACCCCACGAAAGACGGCGCCTGCGGCGGTTTCCCGGACAGCAGCGATCCTGCCACCAACAATCACATCTGGTCGCATCGCTACAGTTTGCTCCAGGAGTACGTCACCAACGATCATTCCAACCGACCCGGCTTCGGCAACATCCGCGTGCGCGATTATTTCACGACGTCGGCCCGCGGCGGTTCCAGCGCGTGCGACATCACGCAAATCATGCCGATCGGGACAGCGGCGCATGAGTTCGGCCACGCACTCGGGTTGCCCGATTTGTACGACACCGTCGGTCCCACGGAAGGCAGCGGTGAGTGGGGCCTGATGGGGTCGGGCAACTTTACGAGTCCCCGCAGTCCGTCGCGCATGGAATCGTGGTCCCTCAACGAGCTCGGGTGGGTGACGATCCAGCAGCTGACCACGAGTGGCGTGTACCAGCTGGACCCGGTGGCAACCTCGCGGACCGCTGCGTATCTGCGCCCGCCGAACCCAAACCCGCGGGGCGAATACTTCCTGCTGGAAAACCGTCAGGCGTCTCTAGCAGATACGGCGTTGATTCGCATCCATTGCGCGCGAAGCGGCAATCCGCCCGCCTGTGGGGGAGGGCTCATGATCTGGCATGTGGACTCGACCCAGATCGCCAATCACGGCTTCCGCAATGGGAGTAACACTGTCAACTACGGCGGCATTCACGGCCTGACACTGCAGGAAGCCGACGGCCTGCGACAGCTCTGGTGTGGCACCAGCGGTTGCAACCGCGGCGATGCCGGGGATCCTTATCCCGGGACCACGGGCAACACCAGTTTTGTGTATCGTACCAACCCCGCCGCACTCCTGGACAACGACAGCAGTTTCGCGGGTCTGGCCGTGGATCAGATTACGCAAACCGTCCCGGGGGGGACGATGTCGTTCCGCGTGCGGTTTGGCTCGCTGACCGTCGCGCGTGCGAGCGATACCGCGGCGGTCGTCCAATTCGACGCCGCGCCCTACAACGTCTTTCGGGACCTGCTCGATCAAGGCTCGAGCCACGCGGTGGGCTTCACCGACGGACAACTGTCGGCGGACGGCCGGAGGCGCTGGCGCTTCGTGTCCTGGTCTGATGGTGGCGCCAAGGATCATACGATCGTCGGCACGCTCGCTGGTGCGGCGCTCACGGCGAGCGTGGTGCGCGATTTCTTGCTCAAGGCGACCGCGGCGGGCGGGGGCACCGTCCAGGCGGATACGACGGGGGTCGATCTCACCGCGGGGGTCTTGATTCCCGAGAACCGCACCACGACCCTGTCCGCGACCCCGGCCCAACGGAGTCATGGGCGCCGCGTACGCCGACACGCTGCGCATCAGCGGCGGCGGCAGCACCCTGACCTGGACCGTGACGGGGGGCGCGCTGCCGACCGGCGTGACGCTCGATGCGGCAACCGGACGCCTTTCCGGATTCCCGCGGCAGTTGGGAAACTTCTCCTATCAGGCGCAGGTCGCGTCGTGCGGGACTGCGAGTCAGACATTCACGCTGTCGGTGACGTCGCCGACGCTGGCGACGGCCGACGTGACGGCGCAGCTACTCGGCCCTACGTCGCCGCTCACAGCGGACCAGGTCCGCTATCTCGATTTCCTCGGCAACAACAACGGGTTATTCGACATCGGCGACTTTCTGGCCTGGGTCAAAGCCACCGGCGCGCCGTTGAGCGCGGCAGCGCTCCAGACGATGCAGCGGAAAGGAGGCCCGCGATGAAACGGCTCTTCGGCGCGGCATTACTCGCGGGCTTGTTCGCGGTCGGATTGAGTTGCGGGGGAGAACCGACGATGTCGGGACCCGGCACGTTGAGGGTGCGACTGACGTCGCCCAATTCGGGGCTCGACTCCGCCATCGTGGTCACGATCACCGGTCCGGCTGCGCTGACGAGCGCAGTGCCGGGCGCCGGCCTGCGGCTGTTTCAGCAGCCGTTCGGCGGGACTTCGACGCGATTCGCGTTGATCGGACAGCTCACGACCGGCACGACGATCCTGACGATCGGCATCCAGGACCTCGGCGAGCTCAGTCAGTACAGTGGCACGATCAACGGTGTGGCAATGCCGAACTACACCCTGCGCATCCTACCGGGAGGCTACGCGCTCGCGTTGACGCGCTAGTCGCCGGCTTGGGCCGTCGCGTCGGACGTGTCCCAGGCGCGCGCCAGGATCTCTTCCAACCGGTGCCGCAGGTCCTGATACGATGCGAGTAACCGGCGGCATTCGTCCGTCAGCGTCGTGGCGCCGCCGCCGGGGCCACCGGCGCGCGACACGACCATCGGCCGGCCGAGTGCCTGTTCCATTTGCTGAATGGCACTCCACGCCGTGCGGTAGCTGATCCCCGCCTCCGCCGCGGCATCCTTTATCGAGCGCACGCGATCCACCGCGTCCAGGAGCCGCGCTTCGCGCTCGCCGATGACGGCAACGCCACGCTTGGTCAGCGTGACGAGTGCGTGGGGCACCAGGTCCGGGAACGGCATATCACCCTCCTATGGTCCAGCGACGCCGACCGGCACGGCGCACTCGCCCTGGAGCGGGGCGAATGCCGCCGCGCCGTCGGGTAAGTGCATCGCAAGCAGACGGGGGCGCCAATTCGCCATCGCCCAACTGCTGAATCGCGTCGCGGCACTATCCTCCGCCGCCGAACGAGTCACGTACATCGTGTATGGATTGCTGAGCGCCGTATCGGCAGCGAAGAGGACACGTAGATCGATGCCCGTTAACCGCGCGAACGTCGGCAAATCGGCGAGCGCGTACGCGGCGCGCTCGTCCGCAATGCGCAGTGTGGCTGCCTGATCGCCACCGGCTTGCACGTACCAGGTATTTCGAGAAGCGTCGGGCGTCACGCCCGCCGCCTTCCACAGCGACAATTCCTTGAGGTGCGTGCCGGACGAATCCGCGCGCGATATGAAGGAAGCGCGTGCATCGGCGATGCGGTGAAACGCCTCGGCCGCCGTGCCGGCTGTTGCCACCTGGGCGCGGTCGGCAGCCGGTCCGACAATCGCAAAACGACTCGCGACAAACGGACAGCGAAGCGCCGCGTGTCCTGGAGCGATCAGCAACCGCTGTTCGAGCGCAGGCGCATGCGTGATGATGACGTCGAGGTCACCCGCGGCGGCGGACCGCAGGATCGTTCCTGACGCGCCGACGACGGCGCGAACGGGAATCGTCGGGTGCAGTGAGTCGAGGAGGGCTAACGCGCCGGACTGCTCGACAGTCGTCGTCGTGCCGAGGCGCAGCGGGGCTGCTTCCGTGCCTCGCGTGCATGCTGCCTGCGCGGCGCAAACGAAGACAAGTGCGAGGGTGGGTCGTGTCATGATGCGTTCTCCATGTGCGATATTCCCGAGCGGCGGAATGGTTCCAGTCCATCGCGAATGTCGTACGCGCAAGATGAGAGCTAATTCCTCGCCGATGCGAAGCGACGTGCTCTACCCGTCCCAGCTTTGCGTACCTATTTTCGTTGCAGGGGGCGGTAGCTCAGTTGGGAGAGCACCTGGTTTGCAACCAGGGGGTCGTGGGTTCGAATCCCATCCGCTCCATTGAGCCGCGCTCAGGCATTGCATCCATCCGCCCATCATGATTCGGAGACACGATGATCATTGGCTTCCTGATACCCGCCGTCCTGCTGGCGCAGGTACAGCAGCAACAACCCGCCCCGCCGCTTCGCATCGCGGCGAGCAGCCTCGCGTCGGTGGAAGTGCATCTCAACGCGCGTCGCATTGGAAATCAGTGGTACGAAGAGGATGCGAGCCTGTCCGGTCCGTCGCGCATCGCCGTCTCCTATGGGCAACCCCACGCGCGCGGCCGCAAGGTCGAAGGCGGCCTGATCCCGCTCGACACGGTGTGGCGCTTCGGGGCCAACATGGCGACGACGCTCCACAGCGATCTCG
>WNEZ01000746.1_pt1 | contig 26425 bp, 17 predicted proteins | sample 5400521 | NCBI WGS metagenome assembly WNEZ01 (sample SAMN13153339, study PRJNA577476) | soil metagenome | isolation source: 120 cm saprolite under Douglas fir tree site 2 hole 1 replicate 1 | place: USA:California | collected 2015-04-18
GCCCGTCTCGCGGCGGCGCGGGTGGACCAGCCGTCGCGCCGATCGACGCCGCCTGATAGTTCGACCCGACCGGAGTCGCGACATCGAACACGTGGTTCACCGAGGCGAGCGTGGGCAAGCCGAAGACCGATTCGATGAACTTGAGGATCGAGCTGTGCTCGTAAAGGGTTCCTTCGAGGTGGCCTGGCTTCGCCCACGGTGAGACGACCCACGTGGGCACACGAACGCCCAACCCGAACGCATCAAGCTGCTTCGGAGCGACGTGGTCGAAGTATCCTCCAGCCTCGTCGTAGGTCAGGATGTACGCGGAGCTCGGCCACTGCGGCGACTGTCGAAGCGCGGTGATCAACTCCTGCTGGATCCCCATCCCGACGGACACATCTGCCGGCGGGTGCTCGTCCCATCCGCGCTCGAAGCTCGGGATTACGAAAGACACGTTCGGCAGGCGTCCTAACCGAGCGTCGTTCAAATAATCGCCCTTGCTGCCGAGCGTCCTCTGGTCGTGAGCGAAGTTCTTCCAGAAGACGAATACGTTGTCGCTGTTGCCGAACGGCACCGTGTCGAGGCCGATGTTGTAGACCTTCCAGGTAACGCCCGCTGCATCGAGCAGGTCGAGGATCATCGGGTAGTCGAAGACCCCGTAACCCCAGATGCCGTTCGTCGTAATGCCGCCGGACGTACCGGACGCCCAGTAAAAGCGATTCGGCCAGGTCGGACCGAGCACAGAGCAAAAGTAGTTCGAGCATAAGGTCGACGTCTCGTGAAGGCTGTAGTAGAAGGGCAGGTCCTGCTGCGTGTAATAGCCGAGGCAGTTGATCCCATCCGTTGTGAAGAAGCCGTCCATCTTGCCGTTGTCCCATTCAGAGTGCGTTGCACCCCACGAGTGTCCGATGTCCGGCGTAGATAGGCTCGTGAAGTGATACGGAGTTACCACCCCGCCTGAGCCGTCGGGCTGCGAGTAGCCGGGCGGAACACCGAATTGCCCCGCAAACGAAGCAAAGCCGTAATAGGTGTCGAACGATCGGTTCTCCTGCATGTCGACCACAACGGTCTTGATCGGCGTGTTCGCCTTCGTGCCGGCGGCCGCCTCGATCGCAGACACAAGCGGGCTCGCCAGCCCCGCCAGACCTAGCGCACCCGCCGCCTTAAACAGCGTGCGGCGCTTGATTCGCTGATCGAAATCAAATCCAGCCAAGGTTGTCCTCCTTACCGTCGCTCATACGCCTCCGCTTCCATCGCAGGCCCGTACCGGGTAATTGGACTTTGCATGGATTGTGTCGAAGAAGCTAGCGGGCGATGGGGCGGTTAAATGTTCCAATCTGGCAAGGTTTGTGGCACGAGCCGTAGCGCACCGAACGACAGCATCTCATAGCTCGGGCTTACCGAGTTGTGGTGTGCGGTTGAGGAAGCGTCGGCGTCCGCGGAGTTCGGAGGGCGTGCCGAACAGGCGCCGGATTGTGTGTGGCTCGGAGGTCTAAGGGCAGCTGACGATGAGGAACCGGGCCTCGCTGATGAGCAGACCTGCCGCACTGACTCCGGCAGCGGTTACGGCCGCGACATGTTGGTCAATGTCACACCGGAACTAACCACCGGCCGACTTATTCCGAGTTATCGACGTCCGCCGCTCAGATAGCACGGCATCGTAAGTAGGGCTGACAACCCAGCGTGCGAGCTGGATTCTCGAGGTCGAGCACGGCCGGCACCGGGGTGGTCCACAGGCCGGAGAATACTGGCCCATGCACGAGCTCGATTGGCATCCCGCGCGGCTTCCCGACCGGACTGCGATAGAGGGTAAGTCCGTCACGCTCGAGCCACTCGATGCGAGCCGCCACGCGAGTCGGCTCTATGCCGCGCTGGCCGGCGCAGATCATCTATGGGAATTCCTGCCCTACGGTCCTTTTGGCAGCGAGCGGTCGTTCACCGCGTGGCTTGCTGCCAACGCCGTATCGGCGGATCCGCTGTTCTACGCGATCGTGGATCCGGCCTCGGGGGAACCACTCGGTGTCGGCAGCTACCTGCGGATCGCGCCGGAACACGGTGTGATCGAGATCGGTCACCTGTTGTTCACGCCGCGCCTGCAGCGCACGCGCCAGGCCACCGAAGCCATTTATCTGTGGTCGCGGCACGCATTCGCCGATCTGGGGAACAGGCGCCTGGAATGGAAATGCAACGCGTTGAACGCGCCTTCGCGACGCGCCGCCGAGCGGTTTGGCTTCACGTTCGAAGGCGTGTTTCGCCAGCACATGGTGGTCAAGGGTCGCAACCGGGACAGCGCGTGGTACTCGATCACCGACGGCGAGTGGCCTGAGCGGCGCGCCGCGTTCGAGGCGTGGCTGTCGCCTGACAACTTCGACTCGGAGGGCAGGCAACGCCGCTCCCTCGCCGAGCTACAGGCCGAAACAAGAGCCGCAGCGCAACTGATAATCGGTCCGGCCTGACCGGCAGGTTGTGGTTGCCTCGCTTCAATCGGTGCACAACCGGTGTGCGAACGGTGCGAGGCGCAAACCTGCTCGCGACGCCGGCACAAATGTGAATTCGAAATTGGCTCCGGAGTAGGGATTCGAACCCTAAACCTTGCGGTTAACAGATCGGCGCGGCCCGTTCGGAACTACCGGACTGAATTCACGGAGTGCTGCTGCGTGTCGCCATTTCGCGCCGTTTTCGCGGGCGTTGCTGTACAGATGGGGCGCGACCCGACGGCATCTAGCGCAACGCGTGGGCGCACGGGTTTCGGTGTCGGGGACCGCCCCGAGTGAGTCCTAAGCCTGAGGCGTAAACAGCAGCGATGGCTGACCTTCGCCTGGATACGAAGCGCCTAGCCCCATGCCATATCCGCCGACGAGCAATACCCGTCCGTCGGTCAGAGTGGTCGCGATCGCTTGATACCTTGCTACTGGAAGCGGTGCTGCGATCGACCACGAGCGCGCCACCGGATCGTAGATCTCGGCCGTGGTCACCGGGTCAGCGCTCTGGTGCACTCCAATCGCGCCGGATCCGCCGACCAGCAGCACCCTTCCATCTGCAAGTAGTGCGGCGGAGTGGAAGTAAAGCCCCACTGGCATGCTTTCCGCGGACCTGAGCTTGCCAGTGGTGTGGTCCCAGCGGATGACCTGAGTGTTAACAACCTCGATCGGCGCGCCGTCTGGTGTCGTGCCCGCCTGCACGGTGCCGCCCGCGAAAAGAACATCGCCCGACGTGAGCCCGGTCGCCGAGAACCATGACCAACCGGGGAAGGAGCCGGCATCGACCCAGCCTCCCGTGGCTGGGTCGTAAACCATCGCCTTGTTCGAGCCGGTGACAAGCACTCGGTGGCCTGGCACGGCCGTGACGGTCTGAAAATCGCTGTTGGTACCGGTCAGGTCAGCAGGTACGTCGGAAGTGGCCGTCCAGCTGTCCGCGATCGGGTCGTAGAGCTTGGCGTGTCTGTCCCCCTGCTGTAGGGCGGTCAGCCAGATCCTCCCGTCGGGGAGCGCCTCCAGGCGCGACCGCTCGATCTTGCCTGGCGAAGCGGCGGGCGTCGCTATTCCAGTTATCAGCTCGATGACCTCAGCTTTGGTCGCGTTGACCTTTTGCGGGTCGACTGTGAGAAGGAGAATCTTGCCAGTGCCTAGCGGTGCGGCAAGGAAATAGGGTGGGTACGGGCCCGAATAACCGATCGTGCAAGCGTTGCAAGGCGGAGCCTTGCGGCTGAATGTGGTGGTCCATGCGTCCAATCTGGGGTCGTAGACCTGGAAATCCGCATCGCCATTCTTGGGCACCACCACCACGCGGCCGTCGGGCAGGAGCTGTGTAGATCCGATGTAGGAGTCGGTGGGGATGGGCTTGATGGCGCCCAGCTTCCACTGGCCCGGACCGGCGGGCGTCCGGGCGGCGGGCACTCCCTTCGCCGAGGGATCGAAGAGCTCAGTGCTTGCCAACACGTCCCGCGATCCGCTTCCGCCTATCACGAGGATCCGACCGTTGGAAAGAGAGATAGCGAGGTGGTTGCTGCGCGCCGTCGCGAGCGCACCGGTGGCGGACCACGAGTTGGCAGCCGGATCGAATAGCTCAGATGAGGCCAGCCGCCCGGCCTGATCGGCGCCGCCGGTAACTAGTACCTTGCCGTCGGCGAGGACCGCAGCCGCGTGACCGCTGCGAGCGCTCGCCAGCTCCGGACCCGGCGACCATTGGTTCGTTGTCGGGTCGTACAGAAGCGTGGAACGCAGCACTGTGTATCCATCAGCCGCGATGCCACCGGCAAGTAGTGCGCGACCGTCGATGAGGGTGGTAAGTGTGAACTGGCTTCGCCCGGCCTCCAAGGAACCCGCGGTCGTCCAGCGTCCAGAGGCGGGGTCGTAAAGCTCCGCACTGGTGAGCACTTGCTCGGAATGGAGCGGGTCGCTACCGCCCACCACCAGGACACGTCCACCTCTGAGCGCGACGGCAAGATGGCCGAACCGTGCCTGGGCAAGAGCCGCGCCGGCGGTCCACGTCGAGGAGGCGGGATTGAAGAAAAGGCTGCCCGCCACGGGAAGCAGCTGCACGCCTTCGCGCGAAGGGTTGGTGAGCATGATCACACGCCGGTCGTAGCCGCCGGCAACCAGAATGCGCCCGTCGGGCAAGGCCGTCGCCGTGGCGTAGGCGCGGGCGGTGCTCATGTTGGGCGCATTGGTCCAGGTGCCGGATGACGGGTTGTATATCGTCGCGGTCGCGATAGGGTTGGGGCCTGGGCCGTCGTGCCCACCGATCTCTGGGAACCCACCTGCAAGTAGAGCACCCCCACCGGGTAGCGACACAGCAATTGCACCAACGCGGGGGCTCAGCAGCCTTGGACCCGGCGACCAGCCGCTGGCTGGGTCGTAGATGTCAACATTGCCCATTGCGAGGTAATCGCTTGAAGGCCCCGTCACTAGCACACGCCCGCCTTGCAGCAACACGCCCACCAACGGCGCGTAGCGCTCCGTGCTCATGGCGCCTGCGGAGCTCCAGCCTCCGATAACGGTCGCGGAGGCCGCCGCTGGAGATGAGGAAGCGGCGGGTGTAGGAGTGGACTTGCTGACCTGCGGCGCAGGAGAGCAGCCGCCGAGAACGGCGCATGAAGTACCTAGAACCAACCAGGCCCGCAACGTCGTACGCATATGCCTGTAACGGAACATGCGCATCTTGGTTTCGAGCTGGTCGCGCCGGCGCCCCACCGCCGTGAGATTTGAATTCGATTTTGGCTCCGGAGTAGGGATTCGAACCCTAAACCTTGCGGTTACACATCGGCGCAGCCCGTTCAAAAATCGCGATTCTTATTCGCAGCGTGCCGCTGGGTGCCGCAGTTTGGCACCGTTTGCCGCCGGCGTTGCTGTACGGGACATCCCCCGATGGTTCCGCGATGTGTCGCCCGAGGCGCAACTCGCCAACTAGCGGCAACCCTCGTAGCACTCGTCGCGTTCAACCTACTCGGTGCCGCGATGCTTGGGATTGGACTCGTCGTCACGGTACCGCTCTCGGTTCTAACAATGTCGGCGATTCAACGCCAGCAGAGCGCCACCGTTTCGATTGCGGATGGGTAGCGCTGGTCTCCGGGTCGAACACCGGCTGCAATTTCGATTGGCCAAACCTAAGGACGTTCAGCCACGATCATGTCCTGCGTTGTGAGGCCACTGGTGCGGCCAGGCCACCGTCCCAGATGTATTTCCCGAATCGTCAATCCCGCCTCAGCAAATAGTTCCCTCACCTCGTCATCGGCGTAAGCGACGACTGCAGCCGGATCGTCGGCCTTCGCCAGATAGCAGCGATCGCTCTTAACAGGGAACAGAACTCTGCTGCGGCCTTCAGAGATGAGGCGCGCCGACTCCGGTGTCAGCAGAAAGAAAGTGAACATCGCACGACCGCCATGGCGAAGCACACGCTTGGCCTCGGCCAGGTAGTTGCGGGTTTCGGCCCAGACCAGATGAGTGAAGAGCGAGGACGCGAACGCGAAATCAAAAGTCTGGTCCGGATATGGGAATCGGTAATTCTCGGCGTGCACCGATCCATCGGGATTGTAAAACGAGTTGTATGCGTCGACTCGCTCGAAGTGAAAATTGGGAAACTCCGGGGCGATGTGCTCCCGACACCATGCTATGGCGTCAGGAACAACGTCGAAGCCGTCATAGCGTCCGCTTGTCAGGTAGCGCGACAGCGGGAGCGCCATTCGCCCGCAGCCGCAACCGATGTCAAGGACGTGCGCCTCCGGATAAAGCGCTCCCACCGACGTGTAGTGGCCGAGAAATTCGGTCCCGATGGCAACGAAGTCACCTCGACCCACCAGATCGATCAAGGACTGCGGTGGAAGGAGTTCTCTCACGTGCGCACCTCCATTTAGTACACGTCGGCAAACGACGAAAGCTGGACGTCAGATGTGGTTATGGCCGCCCAAACCCGCGAATCACAAAGCGTGTCGACCTCAGCGGAGCGCTCGTGGCCGTAGGGCAAGTCGAACTCGGTGCCAACCCCAGGATGACAACCAAGCTCTGTCACTCCGTTTGACAAGCGACCTATCAGCGCCATCAGCGCATCGACACTGATGGCTTCTGGGAGGGCTTCGCCGGTTCCGGTCTGGCCGTAAAAATCCCCGCAATACTGAACACCGACTGCACGGCCGCGAAGAGGAACACCGAGCTCTTTGGCGAGGCCATCCAGCAGCATCGCGACGGGCTGATCCCGATGGACGTGCTGGTGCGAGTCGAGGTGGGTTGGGTCCCGCCCCACCAGAGTTCGAAACCTGGCAAGTTGGCGGGGGATCTCGACCTCCAGCGGCGCAGCAACTTCATCGAGGGCCTCCCACCGACCGTCGCGATACATCCACTCTCCGAGGTCCACATGGAGCCCCACACTCAACCGCGGATGGTGTCTCGCGTACGTCGCGGCCTGTTCCGCCGCGGGTCTGCGCACCATGAGGCTCGCGCTCGTCACGATTCCGCGCTCGTGCGTGGCCGCGACGCCACGGTTGACACCTGTGCTTCGGCCGAAATCATCCGCGTTCACGATGAGGACCTTCTTGCGATCGCTCATGGGCTCGGCTCGATGACGAGCGGGCTGCGTGCCGGCCGCGAAAAATCGAAGAAGGCGGAAAGCCCGTTGGCATCGCGATCGCGGACCGTCAATGGTTGGACGTGAAACAGATCCTCGATGAACTTCAGCATGCTCACGTGCGACAGAAGCTGGTGCGAAACCATCCCCGCCTCCGTGTAGGGGCTCAACACGAGGAAAGGCACGCGCAATCCATACCGGTACGCCTTCCCACTCGCCGAACGCTCGACCACTGGCGGCGTCACGTGATCCACGACGTCGCCGGCGTCGTCCCACGTGACGAGAATCGCGGTCGAGGACCAGAACTGACTTCGCATGATCGCGTTGATCACGTTGACGCTCCACTTCTCTCCGCGCTGGATGTTGTAGCCGGGGTGCTCGCTGTCTGGACCTGACGGTCGAACCCATGCGACGGCTGGCAGGTGGCCGGAGGCGAGATCGTCGAACACCTGCGTGACGTCCACGTTGTGAATGTGGTCGGTCGCATAACGCTGAATTGACCGAAACGGGTCGTAGAGCTCTTCGCCGTAGTTGCGCCAACTGATGCCAGCATCGCCGAGCCGGTCACCGATCGTCGGCAGGTCGTAGCACGTCGTCGGGCACACCCATGTACTGAGCGGCGACGGCGGATCTGTGGCGAGGGGCGACTGGCCCGCGGTCATCATCATGTCGTTTGGCCAGGACGGTCCGCGCACGTCGGTGAAGTAGCGATCCGCATATGCGAACGCGCGCGCGTAGCGATAGTAGGCCGGTATGTCGGAGCTGTCGTACTGACAGCCCTGCTGAACGGTCAGGCTGCTGCAGTGCGGCAGGGAGAAAGACAGGCTCTCAAGTGACGCGAAATAGTTGTCGAAGCTGTGGTTCTCTTTGACGACGATCACGACGTGCTGGATGGATCCAAAAACCGGAGGCCGTGACACGACGTTCGAGCTACCGCAGCCGGCGATCACGAGGGCAGCCGCCATGACCAGCGTCTTATAAGCCAAGCCGTTCCGCCGCCGCGAGCGCCTCCATCCGCCAGTCCCGAGCGTGCTCGGGCGGTGGCATCCAGTCCGCGGACCATCCCAACCACTGCAGTGCGAGGTGCAGCTGCGCCGCATCGAGCGCCGGTTGCGACACGTTGCCATAGCCCGCGATGATCGCCGCTCGCTCCTCACCGTCCCACCCGGTGACCAGGGCGGCAAGGTCGAGCACGCCTGGACCCGTGCCCGCCATCTCCCAATCGACCGGGGCGAACCTGTCCGCGGCCACCAGGACATTCGAGGCGTAGAACTCGCCGTGGATGAACGTTGAGGGCTGGCCTGACAGGATGTCGATCACCTTGTCGTAGCCGGCAATGCACCGGGCCAGGGCGGGATGGTGGTGCAGGACGCGGCCCGGCCACAATCGGAAGTAGGCCGTGTCGTAGCGAAGCAGCGAGTCGCCGGCCGGTGGATGGCTCGCGAAGAGCCTGTGCAATCGAGCCAGCCATTGCGCGGCCGCGACCCACGTCTCCAGCTCGCCGACCTGCCAGAGTTCGACTCCGTGAACTTTCTCCAGCAGCAGCCAGTGCTCGCCTGTGTCGTAGCAAACGGGAGTGCCGAGCCCTGCGTGCTCGAGGACGCGATACGCCTGGATCTCGCGTCGCGGATCATGCAGGAAATCAGGCTTGACCACGCGCCCACTCAGCGTCAGGTCTTTGAGCAAGACCTCGATCGATCTCCCGTCCGCGAGCGGGAGATGGAGCAGATCCAGGCGGTGGCTGGACCCGTACGCGTAGGGCCGGCGCTGGGTCTGGATCATGCACTCACACGCTCGAGCAGTCGTGCCAGCACGCGGTCTGAATCGAAATACTCCTCGGCGATCGACCTGGCCGCGCGAGAATGGCGCGCATAGTCACTGCGAATCTCTTCGATCGCTGCGACCGCGCCATCCTCGTCCGCAAACGCGAACAAGCCATCACCGGTCGGTACGTATTTGGAGAATCCGGTGTCCTGTGCGACGACCGGTCGTCCCGATGCCAGATAACAGGCACTGCGATCGCTGAACCAGGCGCAGGCAGAGGTCACGTACCCCTTCTTGGTGATCGCGATCTCTGCGCGCGAACCCTGAACGAACTTGCGGTATGCGTCGGGCGTCGACGCGACCACGTGGGGGTCCGTAACCTCCCAGCCATGCTTAGCCAGGGCAGCCCGATCGGCGGATTCATCCGGATGGATCCGCATCGCCAGCACAAAGCGCTCGGGCACGCGCTGTGGAAGGTTCATCAACTCCCGCAGGGAGTGAACCTTTTGCCCGTAATGCACGCCGCCGCGATTGATTGATCCGTAGCCTCGGAAGTTCGCCACCGTGGTCATCGCATCGAGCTCCATGTCGTGCGCGGGGTGCCACTCCGCGAGCACGACTGGTGGAAGTGTTCCGATCCAGTCCCGGCCGTCAGTTGGCACATCGCAGCCCGCACGCCCGATCCCGAGCCCGACAGTCACGAAATGCGTGTGCCCCTCGAACCGCCTGTCAATGCCGCCTTCGTGCCACAGCTGATTGAATGCTGGATCCAGGTCGAGATAGACACGGATCGGAATCGGAGCGATAGAGCCCGGTGCGAGCATCCCGGAAGTGTTCAAGACGGCGTCGAACGGTCCCTCGACGTCCAGGGACAGGACCACGTCGTGGCCCAACCTTCGCAGGCCGAGCACGTACTGCTGAATCGCCCAGTCGGCGCCACCATGGCCAGGCATGTGCGCCGCCATGCCGGCCACCAGAATCCTCACAGCCCGACCTCGTCCAGCATTCGACCGAGCACCTTGTCAGAGTCGAAATGCTCCTCTGCGATGGCTCGGGCAGATTCCGCATGCGCTTGGTAGTCGCGCTGGATCGCAGCAACCCCGGCGACCGCATCGTCGAGCGTTGTGAACGCCAGCAAGCCCTCGCCGGTGGGCAGCGACTCCGAGAAGCCGGTGTCCTGGACGAGTGTCGGCTTGCCTGAGGCCAGGAAGCATGTCGTTCTGTCGCTGAACCATCCGCACCTGGTTTCCGCATAAATCCCCTGGGTGACGGAAAACTCGGCCGCGGCTCCCTGCACATAGCGGCGGAAGTCATCAGGTGAGCCGGCAACGAGTGCCGGGTCGACGAGGCGCCAGTGGTGATCGCGCATCATCTGGGCATCTGCCTGATCGGCGTCGCCGATGTCGAGGGCGATCTCGAAGGATTGAGCGGTCAGCTCTGGAAGCTGCGCCACTCGGCGGAATTCGTGAGCTTTCTGGCCGTAGAGACGTCCGTTCGCCTCGACGCGGCCATATCCGCCACGCCAGCTGGCAACGGTTTTGAACCCGTCGCTCCCCGCGGTGGTGACGGGCCATTCGTCGAGCACTGCAGGCGGACGGATGGGCCGCCACCGGACACCGTCAACGGGCAGCGAGCATCCCGGACGGCCAACGTTGGCGCCAAACGTGAAGTAATGGTCGTGGCCGGCGAGACGTTCGTTGAGGAGTCCCGCCTGCTGCCACAGCTGCGTGTAGCCGGGGTCGTCGTCGAGGTAGATCCTCACCCGCGGGCCGCGCTTGAGCTCGGGCGCGGTCAGATGACCTCCGACGTTGACGAGCAGGGTGGCCGCTTCCGCGCGCGCGATCAGCTCATAGGGAGGCTGACCGGTTAGCAGATAACCGTCGAGGCCGAACTTCGCGCACAGGCGGTCGAAGTAGTCGCGCTCAGCGTTCTCTGGCGCGCCGAGTTGCTCGACAAAAACGACGTCGAACCCCAGGCGGCGGAAGCCATGGACGAGCGAGATGCGCGTCCATGCGTGGCCGCCGTTGGCCATCTTGGACGCCAGCGCGCCGGCCACGATCGCAAGCTCGCGTCTCGAGCCGCTCACGCTGAGATCTGCTCCAGCAATTCGCCTAGCACGCGAGCCGATCCGAACTCAACTTCGGCGATCTCACGCGCGGCTCGCGAGTGTCGCGAGTGGTTGGCCACCACCGACTCGACGCAAGCCACCGCCTCGTTCAGAGTGCTGAAGACCAGAAGACCCTCGCCGATGGGGTACAGACCAGTAAGGCCCGTGTCCTCCGCGAGCACGGGGCGGCCGCTCGCGAGATAACAGACGCTGCGGTCGCTGAACCACCCGCCCCTGGTCTCGACGTACATGTTCTTGGCGACCATGAACTCGGCCTTCGAACGGCCAATGAAGTCGCGGTAGTCGCGTGGGTCGCCGGCTACCACTTCGGGCTTGAGTAGGCGCCAGCCCGAACGCTCGAGCAGGGCGAGGTCGGAAACATCGGCGTCGTCGATATCGAGCGCCAGGTCGAACTCCTCTCGGGCCAGCCGCGGCAGGTCCATGAATTTCCGGAACTCATGAACTCGCAGTCCGAACGTCGTGCCGTTGTAGTCAATCGGCGCGGAAGGGCCACGCCAGCTGCCAACGGTCGTGAATGCGCGTCCCTCCCCGTCTAGCGCCGGCCACAGGTCGAGGACAACGGGCTGGCGAGTCGTGATCCATTCGAGGCCACACGTCGGGATGCTGCAGCCGGGCCGCCCGATCTTCTCCGCGATAGTGACGAATACGTCATGTCCGGCGAATGCATCGTGCAGGCCGAGTTCACGCCACATCTGGGCGAAACCGGGATCGATGTCGAGGAACACGCGGACGCCGGCGGCCTCAAGAAACTCCTCGTCGTCCAGAAACCCGTTGACGTTGATCAGGAGCGAGCCCTCCGTCCGCGAGAGCGCCGCGGAACGTTCGATTCCGGCGATGCCCTCACGGCCGGCACCGATGAGGTGATAGGCGTCCTCAAGCCCGAACTGTTCCATGACCGAAGCGATGTAGGCGCGGCCCGCTTCGGTTGCGCCCATGTCGGGCGTCAGCCGGTCGATGAACAGGACGTCGAGACCAAGTGCACGAAATCCGAGCAGGTACTGAAGGAAGACCCACGCGTGGCCGCCTCGGGCGGGCTGCTGCGCCAAGGATCCGCTCAGCACGACACGGTCAGTCAAGCGTTGGAATCAGGCACTGCGTCTTCCTCCGCGACGAAGTCGCATGGCGCGTGCGTGTGCCCAAAGAGGCGCGCCAGGAAAAGGCGGTGGTAACCATCGATCGTCGTTGTCTCGACCGGAACCTCACGATCAAATTCGTAGATCCGCTTGACGCCCCGCGCTCGCGATGGCGTCGGTGGACCCGCCGGGACGACGAGACGGATGGGTTGCATCAAATGGGCTGCGTCGGGTCGGCTCCGGAACAGTTCGAAGTCCGCAAATCGGCGGCTCACCAGCTCCGCCAATCGGTCCTCGTCGCTCAGATCTGCGGCGCGGCCAGGGTCGTTGTTTTTCCAGTGGCCCGCGAGGAGATCGTAGTAGGCATTCCCTGGCCCGACCGCACCACCGTCGGCGGACTGGAGCGCACCCTTCACATAAAGAAGCCAATAAATCCAACCCGCCATAGCGTTCGAAGCGAGATCGTCGTCAGTCGCGATTGCCTCAACGTCGAGATCCATTCCTTGGACTGCCGTCAGAAGTTCCTTAGCCGAGCCGGCATGAAACTTGGTGAAGAACTTGTCGTACCACGGTGTCCTGAGGACGTCGATAGAACGGATATCGAGTTCCGAGCCGCTTCGGCGTCCGGCGTTGAATTGCCGGCCTGGCATATTCAGGCCTTTCACGTGCTTGTGAATAGCGCCAGCCGCTTTGGCGAAGATGACCACAGCCCGCTCACCATCGCCGCTTCGTCCGCTCCCCCAGTCGGACGATCCGATGATCATGTGATGCGGAAATATCCGGCCGATCGGGTTCAGGTACAGCGTTTCGAGGTTTCGCTCCAGACGGTGGGTTTCGAGCACCAGGACGCCGTCGGTTTTGTCGGCGATCGGATTCAGAATCAGACGGAGGTATTCGTACACGGAGAAAGCCAGAACCACGTCGTAGTGCTCGACGTACGTCTCGGGCTTCGTGATGTCGCGCTGGTGGAACGACACCCGAGTCGTGCCGTTGTACGCGTTCACCAGCTGGGCCATTTCGACGAAAAATGGGTCGTACTCGTAGCCGTCGACCATTCCAGCCCCGCGCGCCCTTGCGGCTCTGCTGATCTCACCGAGATTCGACCCCAGGTCGAGGACACGCTTGCCCTGGAAGTCGATCCTGTCGAGAAACGCGGCACGGTCGGAACGGAAACCGCTGGTGCGTTCGTCGCCAAGCGTGACGGACTGGTAGTGGTTGCCGGTCTCGATGCCGTCATCCCCGGACACGCTCACGTATCTGCGCCTGAGCCCGTCGAGGATCAGCTGTTTCAGCTCCGACTTGAGGGTCGGAATTTCGAGCTGCTTCATCTCGCCTCCAGTGCCACGACGTTGGCCATTCGAACCTTCGGACGTGCCGGTCGCGACTCTACCGGTGCTTCGAATTCGCGCATCAATAGCTCGATGCGCTCCCCCCAAAGGTGGCTATGCAGCCAGGCGTTGTAGCGCCACGCATGCGCCCGGAGGCTTGACTCGTACGACTGGCCTTCGAGGTGATAGAGGGCGACATCCGCCAAGTACCAGTTTTGGCGACCGGCCTCGATAAAGCGCAGGCATAGATCCGAGTCCTCGAAATCTCCTTGCACGAAGCACGCGCGAAAACCACCCACAGCTTCGAAGAGCTCGCGCTGGACGAGCATGCATGCCGCCGTGACCGCAGGCACGACGCGCGACACCGTCGTCGGAACCATGTCCCGATGAAGCCCCTTGAAGTAGTGCTCGTTCGACCACAGTGTCGAGCTGAGCCACCGCCGGAAGAAGAGTCCTGCATGCTGGACGGAGTCGTCCTCGAACAGCAGCTTGGGACCCAGAGCACCGATGCCTGGCGTTGAGTCGTAGAACGACACCATCCGACCCAGCCATCCGGTCAGATCGGGCAGGACGTCGGAGTTCATGAACAGAAGCAGTCGACCGCGCGCCAGCGAAGCGCCAGCCTGGTTCGCTCCAGCAAAACCGGTGTTCTGGGCGAGGATCGCGATGCGAAACGGCACGCGGTACAGGTCCACGAGAGCTGACGCCAGCGCGATCAGATCGCGCGATCGCTCGGGCGAGTCGAGCACATAGATCAAGTCAGTTCGGGCCAGCTCAGGGTCCAGCGAGAACTGCGCGAGCTGGTGCTCGAGAAAATCGATCCTGCGGTAGAGCGGCACCACGATCGACACTTCTGGGTCAGCCGGCGCCTTGCCGAACTGGACGAGCCGGTCGACGTGGAGGCGCTCCGCGTTGTGCTCCTGGAGCCGGCTGATGGCCGGGAAGAGATGCCCGCGGGTCAGGGCGTCGTCACCAGGGTTCTCGAGGCCGATGTCTCCGAGCAGCCTGTTGCGAACCTCTTCTCGAGCCGAGATAACGCTCGGTGCCGCCGCCTCGACCGCGCTGCCCACCGCGTTACGAAGCTCAACGATCCAGCCCGCCCCGGCGGTGCTCGGCCCATCGAGGTCGAAGCAGCATGCAAAACCGGTGCCTGCGTGCGGATCCCCAGGAAGAACGCCGTAGAGGGTCTCCAGATCCGGCCGCCGGAATCGGTGAAGGGCCTCCAGCAGCTCAACCGATGCCCCTTCCGGGGAGACCGCCCTCAAGCTGATGACGGGGGCCTCGACGTCTCTGAACCAGCCCTGCACGAAGAAGCGACTCTCGTCAACGGCCAGCAAGCACTCCACTGCAAGGCCGATTGCCTCGTCGCGACTGACCACGCACGGAGCAAGACGCTCGCGCAACGCATCGCGAATGGCGACGAGCATTTTTGTGAGCGTCACGCCGGCGGCAAACGTATGAAAGGCCGGCGTGGCCGCCAGGAACTCGAGGACGTCCGCTCGTGCCTTCGGCGCCAATGGTGCCAGGGCGGTGCGCAAGAGAGTCTGCATGTCAACCGTGACGTCCGCGATATCTTCGGGATGGAATTCGACGGTGGCGCCGTCAGAGCGCCTGCTCAGCCGTCCAAGCCGTTCGCCGGCCCACGCTCGGCCTGGCGTGCGAACCGTCGCCAGCCACTCAACTCCAGTCGACCCCATCAGGCGGAACCAGCGCGCCTCGGCCGGCTCCCCGTCGAGCAGGGTCACGTCGGCCGACGAGATCTCCTGATCCGAAACCGATGTGACCAACGCAAGCCCCCGCGCGAGCCAGGCCAGGGAACATATCCGAGCGCTCATCCGGCCACCACCTCGGGCGGAAGCGGCACTCGCTTTGACGCGATCAGGTCCTGGTACAGCCGCGACAGTGTCGCGACGTGGTCTTCCATCCTGTAGACATCCGGAATTCCGTTTCGCAATGAACGCCAGAGGTCGGGATCGGTGGTCGCGCGGCGCAGCGTCCGCGCAAGGCTCTCCGCGTCTCGTGCGTGAAAGTGGAGGCCGTTGACCCCGTCGGCGACCTTCTCGGCCATTCCGCCGATGTCGGAGCAGATTACTGGGCGGCCATGGAGAAAGGCTTCCTGGATGACGAGGGGCGAGTTCTCCCACCAGATCGATGGCACCACCACCCAGTCGACCGCGGCCATCAATCGCGGAAGCATCTCGGGCCGATATCTGCCGACCATGGTGACGTTGTTCTCGCAACTGGCCAGCAGCTCTGACGCCTGCCTCTGAAATTCGGACGGCTGGATGTCGAGGTTGGCGCCGTGGACCCATAGCCGGGCATCGACGCCTTCCTTCTCGAGCAGCCTCATGGCCTCGAGGAGAACGTGGATTCCCTTGAATCGGCTCAGCTGGCCGAAATAGCCCACCCGGTTGCGAGGCCGCTGTTCGTCTTCTTCGGTGTTGGTGAGGGGCGGCACGTGATGGACGGAACCGTTCTCCTCAAATCGGATGCGATCCCTCGGAATGCCCCAGTCGATATAGCGCTGGCGCAGGAACTGGCTTGGGGAAAGAAACGTGTCGACCAGCTCGAACATCGCCTGGACGAATCGCTTGCGCAGGAAAAAGTCTTGCGGGGAGCGATTCGGGAAGCACTCGTGGCACCGCCGGGTCGAGGAGTGGGTGCAGAGCTCGTCGTCGTTGAACGGTCGGACCATCTGGCCGTGCTGATGGCAGATCGGGATGAAATCGTGGAGCGTGTACAGAATCGCCGCGTTCGGCAAGGTGTTTCGGACCTCGCGGATCAGGTCGAAACCAAAGAACAGGGTGTGCTGAAAGTGAACGACGTCGGGCTTGTAAGCCTCGAGCAGGTCCCGCAGGTAGGTCCACAGGGTCTTGTCGGAATTCCAACCAAGGAATGTGTCAAAGTTCGCGAACTCGTTGTGGCAGAAGTACTCGTCGGGATGCTGCTCGTCGAGCGCAAGCAGCGCGCCCTCGTGGTAGCGCTTCACCGTGGCCAGCGGCGGACCGGAATGGGCGAGAAACACCGACTCCCATCCCGGGGCTGCCCGCATCGCGCGATGCAACGCGAGCGCGTAACCCTCGGCTCCTCCTGGCCTCACGTCCGGGTGGTTGTGGCAGACATAAAGGACGCGATTAGGCATGTTTCCTCCGCCGCCGTGGTTTCGGCTCTTTGCGCGTGACTCGAAGGTCGTAGATCGAGCACACGTTCTCCTGGCGAGTCACTAGCGCGAACCTCGTCTGCAGATAGGTTCGGAGAGCGCTGTGGCGTTCGAGCCACCACTGCGACGTTCGAGGAATGAGGATGTACTCGGCGCCTGTCGTGCGCCGCGCTTCGAGCTGTGCGATGGCGCGCCCACCATCGTCGAGGCCGAAATGCCGTCCGACCGGACCGCCCAGATCGATGATGCGGTCGTCGTCTTCCGCGGCCACGAGTACCTCAGCCCCGGCCGGAAGCAACGCGGCCGCTACCGAGCGAACGTTGGCCAGGAGCATTTCGTGGTCCGGGTGCAGCGCAACATCAGGCTCGGCCACTACGCCTTCGAGCGAAAATACGATCGCGACGTCCGCTTGCGCGGCCACCCGACGGTAACGAGAATCGAGGTGGCGAGCCAACCCGGCGTAGTGCTCGAGCCACCAGCTCGACGTGGCCGGCAGTACCAGGAATCGCGCCCCATCGTGGCGAGTCCGCTCGAGGCGCGCGATCGCGTCCGCGTCGTCGGCGGGATGATGACCCGCGTACTGCCCGCCCTCGGTCCGAGGGAAGTGCCAGCCGATGCGACCGACAAGCTTGAGCAGCTCGCCGTCGCCCCTGCTCACGACGGCGACCGTCGCGCCTTCGGGCGTGGTCGACTGCACGAGTCCGCGCACGCGCGCGATGAGCTCCGCGTAAGAGGCGCTTCGCCGATCGTGATCGATAACCGTCGACATGCTCATCCCGGCGATCTCAAGGCGTAGATGACGCAGGCGTCGTCCTGGTTAGCGACCTGCCGGCACGACCTGACCAGGTAATCGCGCAACTCGCCGTAGTGGTCGAGCCACCACAGCGATGTCCGTGGAATGACCAGGAACTCGGCGCCAGACGAGCGCTGCCTTTCCAGGTCGATGATTGCCTCGCGGCTGTTAGCGGGATGGTGTCCCGCGTACACGCCGCCTTCGACCTGGGGAAAGTGGCCTCCCAGACGGCCGTCGAGCTGGATCAACTCGTCGTCGCCTTTGGACACCACCAGGACTCTTGCGCCGGGCGGAATCGAAACCCGCACGGTTTCACGTATGCGCTCGATCGTGTGGCTGTATTCATCTGACCGCCGGCGACCGTGAGGCTCCCAGCGTGTCCCCCACTTCTCCTCGAAACGGCGGCGGTTAGTCTCGAAGAGGCTCGCGTGCTCTCCCGTCGGCACTAGCCCACCGAGCGATGCCTCGCCGAAATGGTGGACGAGCACGTCCTCAGCGCATGCAATGCGGTACCCGGCACGATGGATCCGCAGCGAGTAGTCGTCGTCTTCGAACAGCGCGACCTCGAACCGCTCGTCGAGCGGGCCGATCCGCTCCCAGACGTCGCGCCGGAAGGCGGCGCAGAACAGGGTGAGCATCGGGAGGTCGGAAAGACTGCCCGGAAAGCGTCGTGAACGCTGCTCAGCCGCCTCGACCAGGCCGCCGTACGTCGTGTAGTTGACGTCGATCTCGGCCTCGGTCGCAGCCTCGTTGCTCACCGGCCCCACGAGCCCCAGCGACCAGTCACCAAGGTGGCGCAGCAGAATGCCGATCGAGCGCGGCGGTGCAATGGTGTCGTTGTTCAGCACCAGTAGCGTGCGTCCACATGCTGCAAGGAGTCCCTGGTTGAGGGCGGCCGCGAAGCCGGCGTTTCGGCCGTTGCTGATTACGCGCACGCGCGCGTCCCGCTCCATCAACCTCGTCAAGTAATCGAGGGTGCCGTCGGTCGAGCCATTGTCGACGACGATCAGCTCGAGGGCGGGAGCATCCTGGCTTCCGAGCACGCTTTCGAGGCAAAGCCGGGTGAATACGAGGCCGTTGCAAGTGACGACGACGACGCTCGCCTCCACCCGCTCCGACGGTGGAAGCACCCAGACGGGCAGCCCTGTATCGAGGACCGCCTTCTCAGTCGTCGGATCGAGAGTCGTCGGCCGGCGAGACAACGGAGCAACTACAAGGCCAGGCGCTGAGCGCGGCATCCCCACCTGCTCGAGGAGTCGCCTCAGGACCTTCTCCGCGTCGAAGTGCTCGTGGGCGATCTCAGCCGCGGCACGCGCGTGCCGTGGATAGTCCGAGTCGATCGCATCGACTGCTGCCGCTATGTCATCAAGAGTCGAGAAGGCGAAGAGCCCCTCGCCGGTGGGCAGCACGTCCCCAAATCCCGTGTCCTGGGTGATCACCGGCCGGCCCGCGGCCAGGTATGTCGCGCTGCGATCGCTGAACCACCCCGTCCGGAGTCGCACATTCTGGTCCTTGGCGACGGTGAACTCGCCCCGCGAGTCACAGATGTAATCCCGGTAAGTGTCGATGTCCTGAGATACGGGCAGTGCGTGGCGCAGCTGCCATCCGTGCTGCTCGAGCAGGCGCCGGTCGTCCGCCTCGCACCCAGCCAGGGCGAGCTCGAATCGAGACCCTCGATGCGATGGCAGGTCGAGGAACTTCAAGAACTCGTGGTGTTTGCTCCACGTATAGGTCTCGCCTCCGAAGCGAATGTCGCGCCAGGGCTGCCGCCAGTTGCCGATCGTGGTGTACGACCCGCTCGGTGCATATCCATGGCCGCGCCAGAAGTCGAGCACGACGGGCTGGCGGGTCGGACGAAACCAAAACTGGCTCGAAACGGGCAGCCCGCAGTCGGGCTGGCCGTACTTCTCGCCGAACGTAAAGAACGCGCAGTGAGGCCTCAGGTAATCGACCGTTTCCTGGCGGCCGGCTGCGAGCTGAACCTCGACCTCGACCGGATCAGTCTCGAGGTACATGAGCCGGTCCGTGGCAACGTGCTCAGGGCGTGGTTCTGTGCCGCCGTGCAGATTGATGATCAGCTCAGCCGAGCCGTAAAGGTCGGCCAACGCAGACTCGCTCAGGCCATAGCAGCGTCCGTTGTCGTGCAACGCGTGATACGCCCACCGTTGCTCGAGGCCAAACCGAGCCAGCACACTCACGATGAAGGCCGCTGCCCTGGCGGAGCTGTCATCGTCGGCGCGCTCCATCAGCATCGACGGCGTTCGCGCGTGCGCCTCGACGTAGTACGTCTCGTAGCCGAGGCGTTCCAGCCCGACGAGGTAGTGCACCGTCTGCCAGACGACTCCGGCGACGGGGATCTTCGTCATCATCCCGAGCACTACGATTCGGGGCCTGCTCATTTGACGGCAGCCTTCGCATCGGTCTGGGTCGAGACGCCGAGATCGACCGCGAGATCTTGGAGCTCGAGCACGGCGTCTGCGAACGCCGCACCTATCTTTCGGTTGGCCAGCGGATCGCCAGAGCGAAGAGCCGCGAGGATGGCGTCAGCGTCCGGGCGGCCGGGATCCAGCATCGGCTCGACCGACTGGACCAGTAGCGCGGCGGCGTGCGCCAGCGCGTCGTATCCGACGGTGCCGTGTAGCCTAGCCGCGAGCGCACGCTGCACATCCGCCACAAGGGCCGACGAAGCGTCATGAAGATCGCCGTCTGCGCGCGCGCTCGCGATGACTCGCCTGGCCCGGGTCCTGAGCAGATTTGCTCCCACCTGAACGTCGTGTAGCTGGCGGTATAGGCCTTTGCGATCGAGCAGCTCGTCATGGGTTCCCCGCTCGACCAGACGCCCTTCATCCAGGACGAGGATCAGGTCGACATGTCGAATCGTGGAGAGACGATGCGCGATCACGAACGTTGTCCGGCCGACCGACAGGCGGTCGAGCGCGTCGAGAATTACCGCCTCGGTCTTCGAGTCGATCGAGGAGGTCGGCTCGTCCAGGATCAGGATGGGTGCGTTCTTCAGAAACGCGCGCGCAACACAGATGCGTTGGCGCTCTCCAACCGACAGTTGCGAACCACCCTCGCCCAGCACGGTCTCGTAGCCTTTGGGAAGGCGCTCGATGAAGTCATGGGCGTTGGCGGCCCGCGATGCCTCGATGACCTCAGCCGCGGTCGCCTCCAGCCGCCCGTAGCGGATGTTGTCGATGATCGAGCCGGAGAAGAGTTCAGGGACCTGGAGGACGACGCTGACCTGCTCTCGGAGCGAGCTGACCTTCAGCTTCCTGACGTCGATCCCGTCCACCGTCACGCTACCGGCCTGCGCGTCATGTAACCGGGTTATGAGGCTGACGAGCGTCGTCTTGCCCGCGCCGGTTGGACCGACTATTGCCACCCGCTGCCCGCACTGAGCCGCGAACGAGATGTCGCTTAGCGTGCCGGTCCTACCGACGTAGCTGAAGTCGACTCTGTCGAAGGCGACGTCACCTCTCGCGAGCCCGAGGTTGACGGCGCCCGCCGCATCAGATATGACCGGCTTGACGTCCAGGAGGTAGAACGCGCCCTGAACGCTGACAAGTTGAAACTGCATCGAACTGATCGTTGAGCTGATGGTTTCGAGCGGCCCGTACACGGCCGCGATGTAGGAGAGGAAGACCAGTAGCTCGCCAATGCTCAGGCGGCCTTGAAGCACGTGAAGAGCACCGACACCGAGGACCAGCGCGGTTCCTGCGGCGGTCCAGGTGTTGACAACGAGCGAGAACAGTGTCTGCCGGACAGTGAGATTCACACGCGCACGGGCGGCGGTCTCTCCCTGTTTGCGGAAGCGCCCATACTCGTGGCGTTCACGAGCAAAGGCAGCGATGACCCGCAGCATCGCCATGGCCTCGAAGATGATCGAGAGGGTTTGCCATTCGAGTCCGCGCACCCGCTGCAGGCGCGGCACGATTCGCGATGCGTAAATGCCGATCGAGTAATACGTCACCGGCACCACCGTGAGCGCGAGCAATGCCAGGACCGGGTCGAGCCTGATCGCGATGATGAACATGCCGATCAGAGTCAGCAGGCTCTGGACGAGTGGCGGAAGTCCGATCATGAGGTTGCCGGCCTGATCGGGCAGGTAGTTGACCTGGCTCATGAGCTGACCGGTGGGTGTGGCGTCGTGATAGCTGACCGAAAGGCGCTGGGCGTGATTGAAGAGATCGCTGCGGAGATCCAGGACCACCCACTGATGCAGTTTCGTGTTCACGTACTCGTGCAGCACTGACATGACGTTGCGCAGGCCAACCAGGGCGAGCCCGGCGAGCGCGGCCAGGACCAGAAGCGTGTACCGGTCGTGTGACCCGATGGTCCTAGTCACCAGTCCCGGCGGACGGTGACCACCGAGGACGCTATCGACCATGAAGGCGAGTGGCCAGGGATCCGCGAGACCGATCACGACCGCCGCCGCGCTCAGCAGGATGGAACCGGCGACGAGGCGTTTGTAGGGCCGCAGATACGGAAACAGGCGCGGGATCTGCCGCCACAGCGTCCAGGCTCCTCGTGTCATGTCGTCGTTCCCCGCGAGGTCAGGACCCGGTTCACGCCTGGACCTGTTCGCCACCAGCCGAGCGCAAGGTTCGCCACGGCTGCGGCAGCGAGCACGATCGCCAGACGCGCGTCCGTCAATGCGGCCACGCTGATGATCGCGGCCAGGAGCAGTGCGGGCTTCGGGCGAATGAACCGCCGCAATCGGAGCTGAAGCCAGCCCGGAGGGTGGGCGCTGGTCACCAGCTCGGCGCCCACGAGCGCGCTCGCGAGTACGAGGGCGTCATACGACTCCCATCCAGTCGGCGGAACGACGCGCAGGCCCGCTCGGCGAAGCAGTTGGACGACAGTCTCAGCCACTTCTGGTCGGGGACGTCGGTCGGAAACCAAGAACACTCCGCGCCCGAGGTTCTGCACGGGGCCGGCAATCGGCCGCACGGCGATTGCGTTGCGGCGCGCCAGCCCACGGTTCCGAGCTCTTCCCCACGCCCTCGCGACCGGCTGCAGAAGATTGAGCAGTGTCACGGTCAGCCGGAACCGCTGCGCTGCATCGCGCGCATGAACCGGAACCGTTATGCGCGCAAAGTCGGAGGCCGCAAGCGCGAGCAAGAAAGCCATCCCGAGCAGCGGGATCAGAGCGAGTGCGTGCACTAAGAAGGCCGTGGGCGCAATGAGGACGGCCCAGGCCGCCAGCGGCACGCCTAGCTGATGCGCCAGATCGCGAAGCTCCCCACCGCCCCGATAGACCGATTGGTATGGTGCCGCGCCATAGAGGCCTCGATAGATCCGTTCGCGCCACGCCCGCAGCGGAGCGGCCGAGTAGATGCGCCCTCGCCATCGCGCCGAGCCCACCATGGAGAAGCGATCGGGATGCCTCGCCTGAACAAGCGCCTCGCTCGCGCCATAGCCGAGTTGCTGTCGCAAGTACGCGCGAATCGCCGACCTCGGGTGATGCCATACCAGAGCGGCAGGGTGGAACGCGATCTCCCAATCGCGATCCAGCACGCGCCAGCAAAGGTCGACATCGTCGCCCGCGACCGTGTAGATCGGGTCGAAACCGCCCAGCTCCTGCAGTGCCTGTCGGGTGAAGGCCATGTTGCAGCCGGGCACATGTTCCGCCCGGTCATCGGATAGGAGGACGTGGATCGGGCCGCCAGGCGCGGCGACAATCTGACGCGCGCGCGCCGCGTCCGTTACGGGACATTCATTCGGACCACCCACGCCCACGACAGACTCCCTGTCGAAACCCAGAGCCAGGTAGTACGGCCACTCAGATGCCGGATACGCATCACTGTCGAGAAACGCGACGATATCGCCCGAGGTTGCGCGCAGTCCTTCGTTGCGCGCGGTACTCAGACCTGAATGCTCGATCGAGACAACCCGCGCGCGGTCGTGCCGTCGCGCGATGTCGGCGCTGGTGTCCGTCGAGCCGTCGTCGACGACGAGAATCTCCAGGTCCGGATAATCGAGCGCGCACGTATGCGCGAGGCATTCGTCAAGCGTTGAGGCCGCGTTGTGGGCGCAGATGATCACGCTCATCGAAGGCCAGTCGGACCGGATGTCGGCGATCTCGCGACGATTCCACGACTCCACCACGTGCAAAGAAGGTTTCGGTGATCGATCCGCACGTGTCAGGCCGAAGTGCCAGTCTGCGATGGGCCTACCTGCGACAGTCCAGGAGTCAGTCCACGAGAACACGCAGCAGCCGGCGACTCCTCGCTCCATTGCGACCTGCATCTGCCAGTCCAGCACCTCCGCCTGCCGCGCTTCACCTGGAGCGTCGACGCCGCTGTCAAGGCCGACCTCACCAAGCACCAGGGGCCGGCCGGCCGCCGCGTGCTGGAGCTTGGTGAGATAGCGGTGAAATGCCTGCCGCGATTCCAGAAAGACGTTGAAAGTGATGAAGTCGGAGTCATCACCGTGGAGGTATTCGGCGGTTGGATAGTTCGCGTAGGTGACGAGCCGCTGGGGATCGACGTCGTGGATCAGGGCGCATAGCTCGGAGAGCAGCCGGCTCACGGGCTTTGTGCCGACCCAACGGATGACATCGGAGGGAACTTCGTTGCCCACCGAGACTCCGAGAATGACCGGATTGCCCTGCACCCGCTTGGCGAAGCTCACAGCCGCATTGCGCGCTTCATGTCGCACCGACTTGACGTCCGTGGATCGCGTCCCGACCAGGTAGCGCCAATCCTGATACTCGATGCCGGCCAGGATCCGAAGACCCAGCTCGCCGGCTACTTCGAGCATGTCCGGGGGCGGCGGTGTGTATGTCCGGACGACAGTGAAGCCCGACTCCGCCATAGCCTCGAGGTCCTCGCGCAACCGAGTCGCCTCAGGAAATAACGCTCCATCTGAACGGGCGGCGAATGTGCCGTATGTGACGCCGCGGAAATTGAAGCGTGCCCCTCCGGCCTTGAAGTGTTTTCCGTCGAGCTCGACACGGCTCGGCGGCGGAGCCGCGAGCAGCCTCGGTTGAGGTCGCCACGTGTCGAGAGCGTCGGTCGCTGTCGCCGTTTCGACTGCCAAGGGCCTGGCTGTACCCCCTGAGATTGCCGACGCCACCATCGCGTGGGTCAGATTGCGAAGTCAGTCCTGCGGGTTGGACCTACTCAAGTGCGGTTCCGATGGTCGGTCGCACATTGTGAGCAACGAACATGGACGCGAAAATTTGCACGTCGTCGACTTCGCGAGCGGCGAACGACGCGAAGAGAGCATCCGTTTTCCCCGAGTGGCAAATGTGTCCCAGAACCAGATCACGGGAAAGCGCCCGGACGGCATCTCAGGCTTTCCCAAGCCTTGAGGGTTCGCAAGTCGAATTTCGCGTCGCGGCGGCCGGCCTCATTTTCTGCATGCGCGGCCAGCCGCGATACTCAGGCAGTGGTGAACGCTACGGCGGCCTATGTCACCGCCATGATTCCAGCTGTCACCGATGCGTTGGATGCGGTGGATCCTTCAGTGATCCACAACCGAGAACTATCGATGAGACGGCTCACGGCACCGGCCTGTTTTCGCCGAAGTCAGATTGCTCCGAGTAAATGCTCGCTTATCGACAGCGTATAGACCTTGCGGTTTTGCACCGCAAGGTCGTGCCCCGGCGCCAGACCGAGACGCTAGACGTCAGCAGCCGGCCATCGTCGTTACCGTCTTCACCGGCACCGTGAGAGGCTGCCCATTGACCGTGAATGGAGAAGCCAGCCCCAGTGCGTTTTCGGCCTTCAGGAGTCCGGTCTCGGTGAATTTCAGCGCCGGCGCGGTCGCTGTTCCAGTCACCTCCACCACGAGTGTTCCGGTCGCCGCGACGTGCGTCTTGGGTTTACGAGTGCCGGTGAGGCTCAGCCTCCCGTTTGTCAACGTGAGGGCAATCTGAGTGCTTGAAGTTGCGGTCACGTCGATGCGTCCGTCAGGCTTGGCCATCATCGAGTCCGGCGTAAACGACCAGTTCAACGAATAAGAGGGATGTAGCTCGTCGTTAGGGCCGCCCTCCACGGCATTGAAAAACCATGAGCCGTGCACCCCGGAACAAGACGCGCCGTAGAAGACGGTGACCGGTTTGACCGTGCGGGACAGGCTTACGACCGCGCAGCCCGAAGCGCCGCACGTCGGCGGGACATACCCGGTCTTGGTTGCCACAGTTGTGTGAACAGGGTTGCGCAGGACGGCGACGGCAACGAAAGCCATCGCGATTACCGAAACCAAAGCGAGAGCGCCGGCCGCCAACGTTCTGCCACGTCGGTAGCGACCAGCTCTGTGTCTATAGCTCATAGACGCGCAAGGACTCTCCGCATCTGCACTTCCCGACTTTGCTCGGATCGTAATTTGGGGAACATGGTTAATGAGCTCGTATGAGGGTCACTGTGCTGGTCGACCCGCCGACCCCGGTGGTGTTGAATGTGTAGACGACCGTGGACGGGGAGGGAGCGCTCTCACCGACGACCGAATCGTGGGTCGAGTACTTGATGCCGATGAAATATGTTCCCGGACCCTCGGCGGCCGTGGTCGAGAATGACACGGTCGTGGTCCCGCCGCTCTGGGTCACGGTCGTCTTCAGGGTGTTGCAGCTCGCGTCGTAAGCGAAGCTCCCGGCTGCGGGAAGGAAGAAGTTGCTGGCCGTGCTGGTGCTCTGAATGATCGTGAAGGTCTGGCCACCCGTCGTCGTCACGTTGACCGCGACCCAGTAGAAGAACACTCCGGGCGCGACCTGGCTGACCGTGCCGTTCTTAACCGAGTAAGTGATTTGCGAGAGGGTGGCAGCCGTGCCCGACTTGAACATCGCGCATGTGGTCTGGGTCGGTGTGATCTGGCTGCCCTGCCCGGTCACGCTGAAGGGCTCGCAGCCGCTGCTCGAGCCCGAGTAGTTGCCGTCACCGCTGTAGACGGCGTCGAAGGCGTAGCTGCCCGCGGCCAGGTTCGACTGCGTGCTCGAGTTCGGCACCGTGCCGGTCACCGTCACCGTCTGCACGCTGCTGCTCGCTGCCGGGTTCGCGCATGTGCCATTGGTGAAGAAGTTGTAGGTCACCGTCCCGCTCGGGACGATGCTGTCTTGCTTACCGCTCAGGCTGGAGGTGTCATAGGCCGAGGCCCCCGTCTGCTCCGTCCCCGACCAGGCCGCGTTGGTGCCCG
>WNEZ01000749.1_pt1 | contig 26391 bp, 16 predicted proteins | sample 5400521 | NCBI WGS metagenome assembly WNEZ01 (sample SAMN13153339, study PRJNA577476) | soil metagenome | isolation source: 120 cm saprolite under Douglas fir tree site 2 hole 1 replicate 1 | place: USA:California | collected 2015-04-18
TGAGGGTGGCATCGAGCAGGAGAAGTTGCATACCACCGCTTGTCGCGAAGAGCACGGCAAAGCGGGTGGCGTCGGAGTTGGCGGCGAGGATATGGCTTGTGCCTGTACCGAGTGTTAGCGGGCCGGTGACGATATTGCCGGCGGCATTGAAGAGGGCCAGTTCCCCGCTGGAGTCGTTGGCGGCAGCGAGAACTTTCGAATGATCGCCAGAGCGGGCAAGAACTCCAACACCTTGCTGGAAGAGCGCGGGGGCGGTGGAAGTCAGAGCGGTTAGCGAATTCGACGAGGGATCCCAAAGAGCGAGCAGGGCTTCCGAAGAGACGGGTTGGCGGAGGCGCACCACGGCTTTGCCATTCGAAAGCGAAAGAAGCTCTACGGGGCGATTGAAGATCGTGCCCGGGATAGGCGTGAGGCCCGACAAGGTGTAGCGGTTCCTCATTCTGAGAGAGGAAGTATCGATCGCAACAATCTGTTCGACCGCGGTACCAATCCATACGGTTGTGCCATCGGCGGATAGATCGGCGCTAGTGGCGCCGGGGACGGAAATTTGCTCGACACGGGACAGGCTGGTGGTGGAGAAGACTTCCACGCGATTCATGGCGCGATTGGCGACGAACACGTGCTTGTTGGCGGGGTCGTAACCGATGTGGCGATGATGGGGTTCGCCGAAAGGATCATCTGAAGCTGAATTCGAATCGGTTTTCGCATAGGCGGTGCGGGGCAGCGCGGAATTGATGGCGCTTTGTATCGTAACAGCCAGAGTGCCGGAATGAGATAGAGAGCCGCTCGTTCCCTGCAGGGAGATGGTGAAATCCCCAGTAGTGGCGTTCGCGGAGGCACCAAAAACGACAGGCGTGCTCGCGCCTGCGGCGACACTGAAGGGACTCGCAGGATTCGAGGTGACCCCGGCGGGAAGCGTGCCGAGCGTCACCTGAACGGCGCTGGAAAAGCCGTTCAGCGCATTAACGGAAACGCTGACGGCAGGGCTGGAGGCGCCTTGCGTGATGGAAATCGAGCTAGATGAAAGGCTCAGGGTGAAATCAGCTACAGGCGGGGGCGGTGGAGGGCTTGAATAAGAGCCGCCGCAACCCGCATGTATCGAAGCAAGCGAAAGTAGAACCGCCAGCGGGACGCCGTGACGTAACCGTCCCATGAAATGACCCCGCGTACATTCCGCGCGAGCGGCAGGTTCCCCGCAACAGGAGGAAAACAGGACCGGCCGGTGCGCTGCCCTGAAAGGATGGCTGAAGCAACGATACACTCATCACTTTAATTGTCAAGTTAATAAATACAGAAAGAGAGAATTAAATGTATAGCTAACCAAGATAGTCTCAACCGAATGTTTGCGACGAAGTGCGCATCGGTTGAGATCCTTCGCTTCGCTCAGGATGACAAATGCGGCGGGAATAGGCTTGAGAATACTCGGATAGCGGGGGTGATGGAACGCGTGGCTGAGAGTGCGGATGGAGGAAAAGCGGCCTCAAGCCGCCGCACTCCAAAGTCGCCGAAGGGGACGGACTGAAGTCCGCCCCCACACAGACGAACGGCGCCCCGGTGAACCGGGACGCCGCTGTGGAACACAAAGTTGAATGAAGCCAAAAGTTAAATAGTCTTGGAGGCTGTCGCACCAGCAGGCGCGGCGGACCGGGCAAACGCGTTCGAACCCGAATCCTTTTCCGGGGTCTTGTCGATCTCGATGGAACCTTTGAAGTAGGCGCCGTCTTCGATCATGATACGGGAAGTGGTCAGGTCACCGTTGACCGAACCATCCTTCTTGATTTCAATTCTGTCCTTCGCGCGAAGGTTGCCCTTCACGTTGCCGTACACCACTACCTCGCGGGCAATGATATCGGCGGTTACTTTTGCGGCAGGCCCGACAGTCAGCTTCCGCTCATCGAGGGTAATCAGTCCTTCGACTGACCCATCGATCTGCAGATCTTCATTGCCGGAGATCTCACCTTTCACGTGCAGACTGGCCCCGAGCCGCGCCGTGGCGCGGTCCGCGGTTGCACCCAATGGACGCATCGCATCTGTACTCATCGCGGGTTTATCCTCCCAAGTCGCCGAAGCAGGCTTCGACGGCTGATTCGTTTGTAAGTTTTTTTGATCCGGTTGCCCTGCTTGCGCTGCATCCGGTTTCTTATTGCCCCACATCGGACCTCCCAAGGGACAGCACCACCCCACGCAGAATTCCGTCCGGGGTACTGCAAACTGTATTCCTCGGAAGTGCGCGCGGCAAACTATGTGTGAAGACGCTGTTCCAGACAGTTACTAGACTTTGGGACAGGGCGTGCCAAGGCTGGTGGGCAATCCACGGAGATACTGAAGGAATCGGGGGGAAATGTAAAGCGGAGTGTGGCTAGGCTAGGGTGGTTGGTTAATTTGCGGTAAGGCGACTTAGCAGGCACTGCAAGCCGCATCTCCTGCAAGCATCGCCGGTGTTGTAGACACATACGGATTCACCATGATAAAAATACTTTCAGGCTTCAATCGACGCACTTGTCGAGAAGGAGGTGATCCCTGAGGTATTCAACGAATTGATTTAAATCAAGGGCGCTTGTGACTCTTAGCAAGCGCCCTTCGTTTTTGTCCTTCAGGTAACATTTCAACCTAAGAGCTTGGTTTGTCGGGGACTGGCTGGGTCGCAACGAAATCGGCTTGGAAACGGGTGGCGTAAGAATCGAGAAGCTGCTGGATGCGGTCGGGGCTTTGGGACTTCAGGATGAAGCCGGCGTGGTGATATTTCGAGACGCGGTAGGTGATTTCGGGATCGGTGTAGGCGCTTGTATCGGGATGTTCCTGGCGAGCGAGAGAAAGAATGACTGCGGCGTAATCGCGGCGTGACGGCGGAAGCTGGTAGGGCTGATTCCCCGCTCCGACTTCAAGGCGCGCCCACTCGCGCCACAGGTTGATTCCGGTGGCGGTCTCGATGACATCGGAGATGTAGGCGCCGCCGACGCGCGCGGCGACTTCGATGAAATAAAACTTGCCATCGGCGTGAGAGCGGAGGAACTCGGCGTGAGTGACTCCGCGCATGAGGCCGAGACCTTCGAGTAAATTGCGATTGATTTTGTGGAGCGATTTGGTTTCCTCGGCTTCGCGAGGAAGAGTGCGCGTGGTGAATACGCCGCCTTGATGAGAAGTATCGAGCGGCGGAGTGCCATAGGCATGAGCTTCGGCAAAGGCGACACTGCGCTCGGAAACCACGCTGTCGACGTGATAGACGGAACCTGGAACGAATTGCTCCAGCAAATAAAAGGATTGCTGATCGCCGAGCTGGTCGAGCCAGTGCCATAACTGGTCGGGGTAATGAACCTTTTTCATGCCAATGCCGGAGGCTTGCGAGCGAGGCTTGAGCAGCCAGGGGTTGGGAACGCGAGACATGAATTCGCGAAGATGATCGTAATTGAGGACGTGGACGAATTCGGGGACGAGGATGCCGGCTTCGCGGGCGCGGGCGCGCATGGCCAGCTTGTCGCGGAAATAGCGGACGGTAGTGAGGCCCATGCCGGGAATGCGGAGATGCTCGCGGAGCGCGGAGACATTTTCCATGTCGAATTCGTCGAGAGCGACGATGCGATCGATGGAATGCGACCTGGCGGCGTAACTGACGGCGTAAATCAGGCTCTGTAATGGAAGATCTTCGGGCATGGTGAAGACTTCGTCGATACATTCGAACGGCCAGTCGGCGTGGCGAAGCTTTTCAACGGTCAGGAGCAGGACGAGGCAGCCCATGGCTTTGCAGGTGCGGATGAATTCCTGACCTTTTTCGTAGGAACTGACGCAGAGAATAGTGAGAGGCCGGTCCTGCGGCATGCGACGCTCCCTGTGAACTGAATGAATCGAGCGCGGATTATACAGCGGCTTCGCGCGCGGGATAAAGGAATTGCAGAAAGGGGCCGACGCGCTGCGCCCAAGCCGCTTCGTTGTGCTCGGCGCCTTCGACACGCTCGTAGTGCAAGTCGCGCCCGAGCTGCCAGCCTTTTTCGAGTAGCACGTCACGGAATCTCTCGACGTCGTGGACGATGCGCGAGCCTTCGCGCGTGCCGATATCCAGCCAGATGCGCGGGTGGGACTTGACAGTTGCTGTCCGGGCAAAGCGGTGGATGACGAGCTGGTTCCACCAGACGGAGGGAGAGAGCGCGGCGATCTTTCCAAAGATGCGCGAATGCTGGAGCCCGAGATAGAGAGAAACGAGGCCACCCAGGGATGAACCGCCGATGCCGGTATGCTGCGAGCCGGAGAGGGTACGGTATTCGCGATCGATGAAGGGCTTCACTTCTTCGATCAGAAATTTTGCATAGCGGTTGGCGCGGCCGCCGCCGAGTTTGGGGACGTGAGTCGGCGTATATTCGCGAATGCGCGCTTTCGTGTTGTACATACCGACGATGATGAGAGGGGCGACAGAGCCAGTAAGAATGCAATGATCCGCAGTCTGGCCGACGTGCCAGTCCTGCCCAGGAATGAAGGATGTGGCGCCATCGAAGAGATTCTGGCCGTCATGAAGATAGAGGACGGGGAAATGGCGCCCGGGCTGATCGGAGTATCCGGGCGGGGTGTAAACGATGAGGTCGCGCTGGTTGCGGAGAAAGCGCGAGCGGAATTTTTCGTGTTTGCGGAGCTGTCCGGAACTCACGGTGCGATGGTCACCAGGAGATCTTTGGCTTCGACGTGCTGCCCGGAGGTGACAAGGATTTTCACGACGCGTCCTGAAATGGGTGCATAGATATTGGACTGCATTTTCATGGCTTCGAGAGTGAGAAGTTTTGCGCCGCGTTCCACTGTGTGATTCGTTTGCACGGCGATGCCGCCGATGACTCCGGCGGTGGGAGCGGCTATCTGGCCGGGATCCGCTGGGTCGGCCTTGGGATGAGCGCGTTCGACGACGCGCAGCGCGCGATCGCGGACGTTTACTTCGCGAGGCTGGCCGTTCAATTCAAAAAAAAGCGTGCGCGTGCCGTCGGGATGCGGTTCGCTGATGGTCAGGAATTTAATAATGAGTGATTTTCCGGATTCGATTTCGACAGTGATTTCTTCGCCGGACTTCAGGCCATAGAAAAATGCGGGCGTAGGCAGAACGCTGACGTCCGAATAAGTCTGGCGAAATTTGTCGTATTTAGTGAAAACGTCGGGATAGAGCAGATAGCTGAGCAGATCCTCGCGACGGAGGGAGTGGCCGAGTTTTTTCTCTAGTGAGCCTTGTTCTACTTCCCAATTTACAGCTTCCAGGTTTGCACTTGGGCGGCCGCGAAGCGGAGCCTGGCCACGCAAGATGATTTTCTGCAACTTCTTCGGCCAGCTGCCGGGAGGCACACCCAGGACACCGGAAAACATTTCCACGACTGAATTTGGAAATGACACGTCGTGTTTTTCATCAAGCTTGAGAATGTCAGCGGGCCGCATCTCCTTGGCCATCAGAAAAAGAGTCATGTCGCCGACGACTTTGCTGGAAGGTGTGACTTTGACGATGTCGCCAAAAAGCTGGTTCACTTCCGCATACATTTTTTCGGCTTCGCGCCAACGATGGCCAAGGCCCATGGCAGCGGCCTGTTCACGCAGGTTAGTGAACTGGCCGCCGGGTATTTCATGCTGGTAGAGCCGCGCGGAGCCGGCTTTGGGGCCGGAGTCGAACGGTAGGTAGTAAGTGCGAACCGTCTCCCAATAGTCGGAGCATTCGTTGAGTGTCTCGATGTCGAGATGCGTGTCACGCGGCGTGTGACGGAGCGCTTCGACGATGGAATTGAGATTGGGCTGGCTGGTGCCGCCGCTCATGGCGGCGATGGCTCCGTCGGCGACGTCGACTCCGGCGTCGGACGCTTTCAAAACCGAGGCCGAGTTGATGCCGCTGGTATCGTGAGTATGGAAGTGGATCGGGATGCTGACTTCTTCGCGCAGCGTTTTCACCAATTCGAATGCCGCATAAGGTTTGCAAAGTCCGGCCATGTCTTTTATCGCGAGGAAGTGGGTGCCAAGTTTCTCGAGTTGCTTGGCCATTGCAACGTAGTACTTGAGTGAGTATTTCGGGCGGCCTTTGTCGAGAATGTCGCCGGTATAGCAAATGGCGGCTTCGCAAACGGCGCCGGTTTCGAGCGCGGCGTCTATTGAAACGCGCATGTTTTCGATGGAATTGAGTGAATCGAAGATGCGGAAAATGTCGATGCCCTGGGCGTGGGCTTCACGTACAAATTCAATGATGACGTTGTCGGGATAGGAGGCGTAACCGACGGCGTTGGCGCCACGGAGAAGCATCTGGAAACAGATATTGGGGATGAGATCGCGCAACTCACGCAATCGTTGCCAGGGATCTTCGTGCAGAAAACGCATCGCGGTGTCAAAGGTCGCGCCGCCCCACATCTCGAGACTGAAGAGATTGGAAAGGCGATGCGCGACGGCGCTGGCAGTGGCAAGCAGGTCGAACGTGCGGACGCGCGTGGCCATCAGTGACTGATGAGCGTCACGGAACGTCGTGTCGGTGATCAGCAAGCGTTTTTCTTTGCGCGCCCAGGCGGCGAATTTTTTGGATCCGAGCTTTTGCAGAAGCTGGCGAGTGCCGGCAAGCGGCTTGCCAGTGGGCGCCTCAGGAATCACCGCTGCTTCGATTTCTTTGGGGAGCTGCTTCCCTTTTACTTCGGGATTGCCGTTCAGGATGACGTCGCCAAGATAAGAGAGCAGCTTGGTGGCGCGGTCGCCACGGCTAGGGAAACGGAACAGTTCGGGCGACTCGTCGAGGAAAGAGGTCGTGACTTCGCCGGCGCGAAACTTGGGATGGTTCACGACATTTTCGACGAACGGGATATTCGTCTTCACGCCGCGAATGCGGAATTCGCGAAGGGCGCGATCCATGCGCTGGCAGGCTTCGGGAAGATTCGCGCCCCAGGCGGTGACTTTGACAAGCAGCGAATCGTAGTAGGCAGCGAGCATCGCCCCGGCATAGGCAGTACCGCCATCGAGACGAATTCCGAATCCCGCGGGGGAACGGTACGTGGAAATTTTCCCGTAGTCGGGGGCAAAGTTGTTCTCGGGGTCCTCAGTCGTCACGCGGCACTGGAGGGCAGCGCCATTGAGTGGAATATTTTCCTGCTGCGGCAGGGCAATCGGCGGTTCGTGCAGCTTGTGGCCTTGCGCGACAAGAATCTGCGAACGCACCAGGTCGATGCCGGTGACCATTTCGGTGACGGTGTGCTCGACTTGAATGCGGGGATTGACCTCGATGAAATACCATTTCCTCGAATCAACGTCGTAGAGAAATTCTACGGTTCCCGCGTTGCGATAGTTGGCCTTGCGCGCGAGTTGCACCGCCGCACCGCAGAGTTCCCCGCGGATACTCGCGGAGAGATTGGCGGCGGGAGCGACTTCAACGACTTTTTGGTGGCGGCGCTGGACAGAACAATCGCGTTCGTAAAGATGCAGCAGGTTACCGTGATGATCGGCGAGAATCTGGACTTCGAGATGGCGGGCGCGCGGCAGATATTTCTCTAGAAAAACGGAAGCATCGCCAAAAGCCGAGCGCGCTTCGCCCTGGGCTTCCTCGAGTAGGGCATCGAGCCGCGCGGCATCATGAACGACGCGCATACCGCGGCCGCCGCCGCCCATCGCCGCCTTCACGATGATGGGATAGCCGATCTCCCGCGCAATTTTTTGCGCTTCCACTGCCGACTTGACCGGGTTCTCGGTTCCGGGCAGAACTGGAACACCTGCCGATGCGGCCAGTCTTCGAGCGGCAGTCTTGTCTCCCAGCAACTCGAGGAGATTTGGCGGCGGGCCAACGAAAGTGATGCCCGCTTTTTCGCAGGCGCGGGCGAATGCAGGATTCTCGGAGAGGAAACCGTAACCCGGGTGGATGGCGTCGACGCCCTTCTCCTTCGCTAGCGCAACGATGCCCGCAATGTCGAGGTAGGCTTCGACGGGGCCTTTGCCGGCGCCCACCTGATACGCTTCGTCAGCCTTGAAACGATGCAGGGCCAGGCGATCTTCCTGCGAATAGATGGCCACGGTGCGCAAGCCGAGCTCGTTAGCGGCGCGGAAAATGCGTATAGCGATTTCGCTGCGATTGGCGGCGAGGAGTTTGCGGATCGGTCTAGCTTTCTTCATCTCAGAGGCGAACAATGTGTCGTGCGAAATTTTACATTGTTTCATGGTGGCGGCGCGACTCAGTTGCAGTTTTTTAAATTCAGAGAACAAATTATTTTTATGGCACGGGAAAAGCAGGCTACGAAGGCACTTGAGCCAGGACTACTGGGTGCTGGCCCGTCCGCCGGGCATGGCGTGTTGCCCGGCATTGGCAGGAACGGTCGTGACCATAGCTGATTTCAGCTGCCGCAACTGTGTTTGAACCTTAGTCCAGGCTTTGGCATTGCGCTTCGTGGCATACGGCGCGTCTGGTTCGGAAAAAAAGCGCAGAAGCTCCGCCTTGACTTCGGAAGTGGCGTTCGCAAATTTGTTTTCCGCGAGCTTATCCAGCAATTCCGCATGGGCTTCGTCGTTCAAGCGGTACTTTCCGGGGCCGGTGTTCTCGCCGACGTCAAAATTACTATTGGGCAGGCTGAGCTTATCTGCGCGGACATCCGTCAAGAGTTCACGATAGCGGTCGATCGTGGCATTGAAACTGGCTTCAAACATCTGTTCGGTCTGAGGCGTAGGCGTCCTGAATTGCAGAATCTTGAGCGGACCGAACTTGGGGATCAGCCTGAAGAGGAACGCGAAAAAACGCTCTCCCGGACTGGGCTTGCGATAGTCCTTGCCCCATTCGCGTTCATAATTTGAACGCGACAGATTGAACAGAAACTTTCTCTTCGTTGCGTCTGGAATGTCGTCCTTGATTTCATCCTTCTTGAGGTGCCAGGCGATTCGAGTGGCTTTCGGAATGAGCTTGCTGACATCACGGCGGTAAGAGTTGAGAACTTTGTCTTCGTTCACGAGCACATCTTTCAGCTCCAGGCCATAGGTCTCCCGAAAAGCTTGTTCGAGAGCCGGGCGGGAAACTTCGAAACCGATGAAGTCGTGATAGCTGTCTGGAGCGTAGCGTTCGCGGGCGATCTCGAGAACGTCAAAACCAAATTCGGTTTTTACATGGGCCAGCCGATTGTCCTCAAATGCAACGCTGTCGCCGTATTTCTTTCGGAGGCTGGGATACAGAATCGGGACGGCCCGATTGGTGCCGATGCGGTGACCGTCGTTGTCCGCAGCGTAATGGGCGAGCGCGCCGATGGCGAAAGCGAACTCGTTGAGATCCTTGGCGTCTCGCAGCAGAGCCTGGATGAAATTGCCGCTTCGGATGTAATGCGTGAGGTCACTAAAGAAAGGACTGCCGTACGGGTAGTACCCCATATCTTGAATGATGGCACCACCGTAGGCGAAGGCTTGCGCCCGGCTCAGATCTTCCTCGGTTGCCTGCGGGAATTTATTCAAAAGGAGCGGCTTGATGTGCGTCTCCCAGACGGCATCGATGATGGCCTCATGAGACAGAACAGCGTAGGCACGAACGGAAGCTGGCGAGGCCAGCAAAACGGCTAGTAGGCAGAGGGCGATTAGCCGCGCGCGGCCAAGCGGGTGATCCATGACTCTAGTTGACCACGGAAGACACTGGTTCAGCTCCTCACCCGAGAATAAACCAAAATGGCCCCTTACGGCTTGAGGAGCGGCTGGGCAAATCGAATGGGAACTCCAAAATTGGAACCGCCAAAACCCTTGACTACCGCAAAGGTCACGCCAATTACTTCTCCATCGCGATTGATGAGTGGTCCGCCGGAGCCCCCGGATGTAGTCTGCGCATCGTAGACAATTTTATCCGGCAAAACGTCGCCGATATGGCCTTGTGTCACCAGAGGGCGGATGAGTTTGCGGCGGAGAAGTTCGTTGGCCACCTGCGTCGGATTTCCGCCGGTGGTCTTGGCGATTTCGTTGACGGCATCTTCACCGGCGCGCGCAAGTATGGCGCTGATGCCTGTAGCGTAGCCAAGGGAGAGCAGTGGCTGGCCACTGACTGCCGCTTCTTTGCGGGCATCCATCTTTAGAATGGGTCTTTTCAAACCCCACAAATTGCCTTTCAAAACCGCGAGGTCCGCCTCCTCGGAAATCTCGGAAATGCCGACGGGAACGCCGGCAGTCGTATCCGGGAAATAGGCAGTCAATTCCGCGATGGCGGGACTAAGCCCATGACTAGAAACTGCGGCAAGTTCGTCATTCTTCCACCAGGGTTGCGCGACGTGGTGATTGGTGAGAATGCGTCCTTCGCCGACGATGAATCCTGTGCCGAAGAAATCAGCGCGAACTTCGGGTGCACGGCCTTCTAACGTATACACCGGGTTGCCGTCACTATCGTGGAGCGGCTCGCCGTCCGGATTGATCCCCCCGTAACGCAGGGGGCGGCCGGAAGACCGGTCAACGAAGGACACGGATACATGAAGGAGGCACACGCTCGGCGCATAGGCACGAATCACTTCTTCGGCGGATTGCGACTCGGTTTCCACGCGCCTGAGCCGGGTAGTGGTTTCTTCGAGCTGCTGGCGAAGTGAGGACACGTCGGCGGGTTCGGCGCCCGAGATTTTCTGGCGCAACTCCTCCGATTGTCGCTTGAGCTGCTGCTTTTGATCGAGCACGCCGGATTGCTGGAGATCGGCGCGCGCGTTGCGGGCATCCGCCATCAACTGTTCCTGGCGGTGAGCGCCACGCTCAAGCTGGGCAATCACGGAATAGGCTCGGTTGGCTTCTTTGTTGGCGCGCCGGGAGAAAAGAATAAAGATTCCGGCGATCAAGAGGGCGACGGCAAAAAGGGCGGACACGCCAATTTTCAACGCGCGCCCCAGGGAAAAAGCGTCGCGGGTCATCTTTTCGGCGACGGCGAGCGCTTGGAAAGCGGTCTGTGCCACTTCTCGGCCTTCATCAGCTATGCGAGTTTTCTCACGGAGTTCGTCAAAGGAGTGTTTTTCGCGCAACTGAACACGAACACGTGCGAGCAATTCCGCCGGCTCCCACGGTGAAGTAAGTACTTCGTCGGCGCCGAGATCGAGGCCCCTAGCTCGCTCGGCTCCCTCACCCTGCGTGAGAAGAATCACGCGTGTCCCCGCTGTCGCTGCGTTGCCTTTGACTTCGGCGAGGGCATCGCAGCACTGGATGTCGGCAAGGTCGGCGGAGAGAATGAGGAGGTCGATGCTGGCATCTTGAACAAACTTGAACCCTTCAGCTTGAGAGGACGAGACGGCCACTTCATAGCCTGCTGAACGCATCAATTCCTCAAGCGCGAAGCGGGAGGACCCGTCTGGATCGACAATCAGAATGCTTTGGCGTTTCAAGGACAAGTTAGCAACCTCAGAGCTGTGGGATATCCCGCCAAGTCTTCGTTCGGCTTCCAGCCCTGCCTCGATGCCGGCAGGATTCACGAGAATAACCGGGACACTCTTCTGATGCACGCGACTGAATTTTGACACAAACAATTATCCGCGGAAATAAGACGGAGGAACGATCAAGCTTGAGTACAGAAAAGAGGAGAATCGTCCAAAGACACCTGGCTATGGTTAGTAGGGTAAAGCAGGCGGGGGATTCAGAACTAGTATTTGCGAAGGACGCCGATGACACGGCCCTGAATTTTGACGTCGTTGGCGGCCACCATGATGGGAGCCATGTCGGAATTTGCCGGTTGCAGACGAACCTTACCGGGGCCTTCGCGATAGAAGCGCTTGAGGGTTGCTTCTTCGCCGATCAGCGCCACGACGATGTCGCCCGCATTGGCGACCTGGGTTTGCTCGCACACCACGAAGTCGCCGTCCATGATGTGATCTTCGATCATGGAAGTGCCTTTGACCTGCAGGACAAAAGAATTGCCGCCACGCGCGAAATCGCCCAGCGAAATCGTCTCGCGCTCTTCCACGGCCTCCAGCGGACGTCCCGCCGCGATCCTTCCCACCAGGGGAAGTTCCTGCATCTTGCGATCGGTTACTTGCTCCTTGACCGACTTCGGCAATTGGATAATCTCGATGGAGCGGCTCTGATTGTAACCGCGGCGAATGAAGCCTTTTTTCTCAAGCGTGGTGATGTGTTTGTGCACGGTGGCCAGGGAGGTGAGCTTAAGGCCCTTGCCAATTTCTTCAAAGCTTGGCGCGTAGCCATGCTTGGTCTCAAACGCGACGAGGTAATCGAGAACTTCCTTTTGCCGTTTGGTCAGAGCCATGTGCACCTCCGTCTGCAAGTCTTTTCCATAGGCACTTTAGGCGAAAAGAAAGCGAACGTCAAGCGCGTTTTTCGTTTCGCGTTACTTTCACCTCCCCATTCCGCAGTACCTCTGGAAATGATATATAGGCATTCGGTGGGCAACTTGAACAAACGTTCGGCCTCCGTGACTGCCGCCGCAGTTGTGGCAATCCTGAGCGGCCTTTTGCTTTTGATGGTCTGCTCGATAGTCTTTTTCGGTTCGCTGATGATGAAATTGCCTGGCACTACTCCAGAACTTCCTCCATTTGCTAGAAACGCCATGCTGGCCACCCAAAGTTTTATGCTGGCGCTTTCCATCTTTGGGATTGCTACGGGCATCGGCCTGATCTATCTACGCAATTGGGCGCGCATCTCCGTCCTGATTTGGGGTGGCTTTTCGGTCTTTTTCGGCCTCATCGGGATCCCGATTGCATTTCTCACGCAGTTTCCTCCAAATCCGAATTCTCCTGCTTTGCCGGCGGAGAGCATGCAAGCCGTTCGTTGTATTTTGCTAGTGATTTACGGCATTCCCCTTCTGATTGGTGTTTGGTGGCTAATCCTCTTCAACCGCAAGACTGTCAAGGCACAGTTTGCGAGCCGGGGAGAGTCTGCCGATCAAGGGCTGCCGCGGAGACCTGCATGCCCTCTTCCCATCGCCGTGCTCGCATGGTTTTACGTCGCTTCGGTCTTGAACCTCCTCTTTCTTCCCTTGCTTTCATTCCATTGCCGCTATTCGTATTCGGGCGCGTTCTTCCCGGGAGCACAGGTGGGGCAGTGTTGATGCTCAGTAGTCTGGCTTTTGCCATCGCGGGCATAGGCCTATTGAAGCTCAAGCCGTGGAGTTACTCGCTGACTATCGGCCTTCAGCTATTCTGGCTTGCCAGCGGTATCGTAAGCGCGCTCACTCCAAACTACGGCGCGGTGATGGATTCCTATATGAAGGAGGTGCAGGCGTCCTTTCATTTGCCTGAAACACACTCCTCTCCGTCTAACTTCGCGCAGCACTACGGCTGGATGATGGTAGGCGGACTCGTTTTCGCCGGCGCGATTCTCAGTTTGCTCGTTTACTACCGGCTACGTTTCCTCGAAGCGGCTTCGAGAGCCGCCGCGGCCCCATGACGACGCACCCATCCGGAAGCCCACTCTGCGTTACGGAACCTCCCTCCAGTTCCGCGCGCTGTCTGAAGTTAGTGATCGAGTTGACGCGCCTTTCTCGATAAGACACATCGCATTGCGAGGCGCCCTCTACCTGCCACGCGCTTGCCGATGTGCTATTCTCTGAGAGTCGGCTCTTGGCGGGCTGCCTTAGAAGCCATCCTTTCACCGCACCGCCTCATCCTTATGATTGAGCCACACGCCCCTGGGTAGGGGGAGTTCATCGGTCAGCGGAGGCCTGGGACAAGAATGTCTACGCTCGCAGAAGTTCCAGCAGTAAAAAATAGGCGAGAAGTGCTCGATCAGGCGGTCATCCGTTTCGCGGGCGACTCCGGCGACGGTATGCAGATCACTGGCAGCCAGTTCACGAACACTGCCGCGCTGTATGGAAATGACATTGCCACGTTTCCGGACTATCCGGCGGAAATTCGCGCACCTGCGGGCACTATTCCAGGCGTGAGCGGCTTTCAACTGCATTTTTCCTCGAACGAGGTGTACACGCCGGGCGACGCAATAGACGTTTTGATTGCGATGAACCCGGCCGCGCTGAAAGTAAACATTGCGGACCTGAAGGCCAACGGGATCCTGATCGTCAACAGCGACAGTTTCAAAGAAGGCGACCTGCGCAAAGCGCAACTGACCTCGAATCCGTTGGAAGACCATTCCCTGGATAAATTCCGGTTGTTTTCGGTCGAGCTCGAACGGTTGACGCGGCGTTCACTCGAGCATCTCGGCCTCGACGCCAAGTCCATGGACCGCTGCAAGAACTTCTTTTCATTAGGAATGTGCTATTGGCTATACAACCGCTCGATGGAGCCGACCGTCCGGTGGATTGAGGACAAGTTCAAAAACAAGCCGCTGCTTGTGGAAGCAAACAAACTTGCGTTGAAGGGCGGCTATTCGTACTGCGAAGCGACGGAAGCATTTCAAGTCAGTTATGAGATCCCGCCGGCGCAGCTGACTCCTGGACTCTACCGCAGCATGAGCGGTAACCAGGCGCTGGCGCTTGGCTTTGTTACAGCCGCGCAAAAATCGGGTCTTACGCTCTTTCAAGGCAGTTATCCCATCACTCCGGCTTCGGACATTTTGCACGAACTCTCCCAATACAAAGATTTTGGCGTAATGACCTTTCAAGCAGAAGACGAGATCGCGGCCGTCACCTCGGCAATCGGCGCGGCCTATGCCGGCGCGCTGGCGATTACTACCACTTCCGGCCCGGGCATGGCGCTGAAGACGGAGGCGATGGGACTCGCCGTAGCCGTCGAGATTCCGCTGGTCATTTGCGACATCCAGCGCGGCGGGCCATCAACTGGCCTTCCCACCAAGACCGAGCAAGCCGACCTGCTTCAAGCGTTGTTTGGGCGCAACTCCGAAGCGCCGATTCCGGTACTCGCGGCCTCGACTCCGTCGGATTGTTTCTGGGTCGCGATCGAAGCAAGCCGCATCGCGGTCAAGTACATGGTGCCTGTCATCATTCTTTCGGACGGCTACCTTGCCAATGGCGCAGAACCATGGAGGATCCCGGAGTTGAGCGAGATTCCGGATTTCCCGGTGAAATTCGCCAGCGATCCAATCGGCTTCCTTCCCTACAAGCGAGACCCTCAGACGCTGGCGCGGCCTTGGGCGGTGCCGGGAACTCCTGGCCTCGAACATCGCATCGGCGGCCTGGAGAAGCAGGACCCGACCGGCAACATCAACTACGAGCCGCTGAACCACGAGAATATGGTACGCATCCGAGCGGCGAAGGTCGCCGCGGTGGTGCAGGAGATTCCCAATGTGCTTCCTGCCGGCGATCTAGAGGGCGACTTGCTCATTGTTGCCTGGGGCTCGACTTCCGGATCGATTACCGCGGCACTGAAAGCGCAGCGTGCCAAAGGCCGAAAGATCGGCCATCTGCACCTGCGGTATCTCAATCCGCTCCCGTCGAATCTGGCTGATATCTTCAAACGCTACAAGAGGATTCTGGTCCCGGAGTTAAATATGGGCCAGCTTTTGTGGGTGTTGCGCGCGAAGTATCTCGTTGACGCCGTCGGCCTGAACAAAATTCAGGGCCGGCCGTTTAAGCAAGCGGAGCTGGAGCAGAAAATCGAAGAGATGTTGGGACTCTAGGAGAATCGACGATGAGCACTGCGACGCTGCCACCGCCTCTCACGAAAAAAGATTTTCAGACCGACCAGGAAGTCCGCTGGTGCCCCGGCTGCGGAGACTATGCGATTCTTTCAGCCGTACAGGCCGTCTTTCCGGAGCTCGGGATCAAGAAAGAGAATTTTGTCATCGTCTCCGGCATTGGATGTTCCAGCCGCTTTCCGTATTACATGAATACGTATGGCTTCCACACGATTCACGGCCGCGCACCGGCCGTGGCGACCGGCCTTAAAGCCATTCGTCCCGACCTGGAAGTTTGGGTGGCGACGGGCGACGGAGATGCACTCTCCATTGGCGGCAATCACACGATCCACATGCTGCGCCGGAATGTTGGCATTAAGGTGTTACTGTTCAACAATAAAATTTACGGGCTGACGAAGGGGCAATACTCGCCGACTTCGGAACTCAACAAAAAAGCGAAGTCGACGCCTTTCGGATCGCTGGACAGGCCGTTCAATCCTGTTTCGTTGGCCATCGGATCCGAGGCCACGTTCGTGGCTCGGTCCGTTGACGTTTTTCAGGGGCACCTGAAAGACACGCTGAAGCACGCCGCCGCGCACAAGGGTTCTGCCTACGTGGAAATTCTGCAGAACTGCAACATCTTTAACGACGGCGCGTGGTTCTCGCTCACCGACCGCGACGCCCGCAGCGAGCACGTTCTCCAGCTCGAACATGGCAAACCGATGGTATTCGGCAAGAACCTCGACAAAGGTATCCGCCGGAAATCAGACGGCGACATCGAAGTCGTCCAACTTGGCAACGGCATTGCCGAGTCCGATCTGATAGTTCACGATGCGCATCATCCGCGCCCGGCATACGCCTTCCAGTTGTCACACATGGAACACCGGCCGGACTTCCCAACACCCATCGGGGTCTTCCGTGCGTGGGGCGACGTGCCGCGCTACGAAGACGTAATGAACCAGCAGATCAAGGACGTTATCGCCAAGCGCGGGCGTGGCGACCTCACCAAACTACTTCGCGCGGGCGACACCTGGGAAGTGAAGTAGTCTTTGGTTCCTTGAAAACAAAGCTTTCTCAGGAAACACGCAAGAGCACCGTGCTCACACCTGCGGACGGCACTTCTTTATCTTAATGGTGGCTGCCCCGCGACTGAACTACAGATTCTCCCTCTCCCGATGCAGTAAGCCAGCCGTTCCTATTTGCAAGTCCTTTCCTTTCAACACGCAAGGAATCGCTCCTCCGCGACATCATGCGACATCTTTCCTGATTGCGGGCTTGGCGCTCCTTGTCGCTTGAACACCGCCTCTCCACACCGTAGGGTCAATTCGTCAGCAAGAAGGGGAAGGAGAAGCACCCATGATTTACGAACGCCTGCACGTCACCTTCGTCGGAGTTGTTGCGACGCTTGTAGACTCCGTCGTTGTCGCGGAATTTGCCGGCTACTGGCTGCACCGCCTTCTCCACAGCGACAAATTCCCCGCCCTTAGCCGGGGCCATCTGATCCATCATTTCCTGATCTATGGCCCCCAGCAACCGATGCGCGCGGGGGAATATCATGGCGCCACCGATAACCGCGTTTCGGTAGGCAACGTTGGGCTCGAATGGCTGGCTCCTTCTGCGATCATTCTGCTGTTCTGTTGGGAAGTGATGGCGCTGCTTGGCGTAGGGCCCGCGTACCAGGCGCTCGCCCTGTGCACTTTGCTCGGCTGGCCCATCCTCATGTTCAACTACCTGCACGACCGCATGCACATCGAGAACTTCTGGATGACGCGAGTCCCAGTGCTCAGATCGTGGTTCCTGAAAGCGAGAAGACTGCATGACATTCATCATCGCAGCGTGAACCGCCAAGGCTTTATGGACGCCAACTTCGGCATCGGTTTCTACTTTTTTGACCGACTCTTCCGGACCATGGCGAAGTGCCACCGCGCATTCAATTGGCAGGGTTACCGGGCGGCAATCGAACGCTACGGCCTGGAAGAAACGGAACTCCTGTCACTGCGCGGTTGCAGCAAAGGCCTTTTCCAGATTACAAAAGAAAATCCAGCCAAGTGAGAACGTCAAAACTTGAATTGCAGATTCAACTGCATCCGGCGAGGCGGAAGAGCCGAAACGGCTTTGCCAAAATAGACGGAAGAGAGCACGCCTACGTACGTCACATCGTTCTGGTGGTTCAACACATTGAAGGAATTCAAGCCCACTGTGAGCGCCGGACCTTCCTTCTTCCCTTTCACAAGTAAAAAGTCTCGCTCGATATTGAGATCGAGGTTGATCAAGCCCGGCCCGTGCATAGTATTACGAGCAAATGCGATAGGGGTATCCGGCCGGTCGTTGTAAATGCCATCGTGGTTGTCGTCGGCGCCGGTCGTCACGTTTACAGGCTTTCCGGAGTATAGCGATAGAGCTGCGCCGATGGAAAAGTATTTCAGAGCTTCCGACGAACCCAGCAAATCAAACTTGTGTCTCCGGTCGTTGTCAGAACGCGCCCAATCCGCCGCTGCAAGATAGCTGTTCCCAGGGAAATAGGTAATCCCGCTCGTGTTGTTATACGTTTTTCCGAGCGTGTATTGCACCTGCCCGGCGAAAAATCGGCTCGGCTTGCCTCGAAACGTCAGCTCCAGCGAATTGCTTTTCTGGTAGCCTGCGGATTCGATCTGGCGCTCCTGGCCGAGATTTGGATTGGGCCTGGCGCTGAAACTCGGCGGCGGCGGCGCGTTGATATCGCGCGAACGGAAAAGGCCGATCCCGCGCGAACCAATGTATGTCGCGCTGAACGTACTCTTCGCCGTGACTTGCCGCTCGATTCCAGCGCTGTACTGAATCGTGTACGGGATTCGCAGCCGCGGATCCAGCACCACCACGCTCGTCGGCGCCCCCGCCAGTTGCGCGGGCGTCACGGGATAGCTGAACAAGAAGGGAGGGCTTTGCGGATTCGAAAGGATGAACCGCAGCAGATTCACTCCGTTGAAGTGCAGCAAGTCCGCAATCGGCCGGGGACCGGTGCGGTCGTAGAACTCTCCGGTGCCCCCGCGAAAGATGGTCTTGCTGTTTTTTGTCGGCGCCCAGGCAAATCCGAAGCGCGGAGCCAGATTGTTCGGGTCGCCGTGAAAATAGTTCTGCCAGTAGTAGCGCACACCAAGCGACACCGAAAAACTCGGCTTCACTCGAATAGTGTCCTCGATGAACCCTGAAAGCACTCTTTCCAGGAAAACCACATGACCGTTCCCTTTTTGCACCAAGTACGTCCCTGGGATGCCCGCCTGAAAATCCGCCAGGCTGGCAAAGGTGTAAGTTCCTGCCATGTTGGTGAAGTCGTCCATGCCCCGCCGGCTGATGTCTGGGATATCCACGCCAAAAACCAACTGGTGTTTCCCGTTGGCGTAGGTCAGAAACTCCGTCCCATCGAAGTGATACTCCGTACGCCGCGAATCGGCCTGCGCGCCACCTCCGGTAAAAAGCCCTGAAACGACAATCTGTGGATTTTCATTCAGGCTGAAAACGGGCGCGTCATAGTGGCCCACAAGAAACTGCAGTTGGTTCACCCACTTCGGCGTGAAGATGTGCCGGTAACTGACGTTGACCTCGTGCTCCAGAAATCTCGTGTTCGTCGCCGCTTCCGGAAGCACGTTACCTCCGGCTCCTACGTTATTGCTGCTCTGGTGCTCGAAGGAATAGCCGATCCAGACGTGATCGTTGTCGCTGAAGTCGTGAAAAATCCGCCCCGAACCAAAAAAATGCCGCATGGGCTGCGGCACATTTTCGTTGATGGCCACGTTGTTTGCGCCGGTGGCCACCACTGCTGCCTGGCTGTCGTCCTTATCCCACTCCAGCGACAAGAGAAACGAGGTTTTTTTGCTCTCGTCGATCGGACCTGTCAGTGAGCCTTCATAAAACTGTCTCCGCTCCGGCGGCTTCCCCGCCGCAAACGTATTTCGCGCGTCAAACACTGCATCTCGAAATAGAAAATTCACCGATCCATGATACGCAGGCGTGCCGCCCTTGGTGATGATCTCCAGCCTCGCCCGGCCTGGCCGCGCAAACCTCGCGGCGTAGGGATTTTGGTTGATGCGAACTTCTTGAACCGCCGAAGGCGTGACTCCCGGCCCATTGGCCTCAATCCCGTTCACGATTAGCGAGACGCCGCTCGTCCCGATCGCACTGTCATCCAGGAAGCGCGACATCATGGTGATGTAATCCTGATCAAACACCGGCACGCGATCCAGTGCCGAGCGATCCAGGTTATTCGCATTCTGATTTCCGGAGACATCTGTGGTGACCGCTACCGAGACGTCGCCTCCCGCCACGTTCACCACTTCATTTTGCATGGCAATCGGCAGCACCACGCGAAGCGGAGACGGCTGCCGCGAGCCCAGCTTCAGCTCAGTGATCGTGTCTCGGAAGCCTGGGGCTTGCGCCTCGATCTTGTAATTTCCCGTTGCGACCTTTTCAAATTGAAAGCTGCCGTCTTTATCCGAGGTGACCCTGAGCAGTTCTTTTCCATCTCCGGAAAGAAGAACAACTTGCGCGCCAGCTATGGCTGCACCGGAAGGATCCAGGACAGTGCCCGCTATGGAGCGTGAACCGGCATTCTGTGCATCCTCCCCGGAAGTGGTGAAACGTGTGCTGGAGGAAACGCTGTTACTGGCCAGGGCCGTGCAGCTGCCCGCTTCAGGCAGGGACAGAAGGCTTCCGCTGAGACAGATTGCCATGATGCAGAGAGAGTTTCGTTTCATCCTGGTTTCACGCCGCACGTGCGATTTCTTGCAAGTTAGAAATAATATGCCAAGGTAATGGCTAGAGGTTCTAACTTTTTCATGAATAATTGTTCAGCTTCGCAAGCGTTTGCGCAGGGCAGCGAGCATCGAAAAATTGATTTGTGCAACCGAACTCAATCTGCTACATCAAATAGAGCACTGGCGGAGCGCCCCGTCCATGACGGAAGACCTCTCAAAAATCGGCTCATTTGCTCTGTTGGGTGACGCTGACCCAGTCCCGCAGAGCCTGTTCCTTTCTCACCCGGAACAGGCCAATACGCTCGCTTTGCTATACGAAGTCAGCCGCGAAGTCACTTCCATCCTCGACCGCGAAGAGCTCCTCCGCCGCGTTGCCGAGCGCATCAAGAAAATCGTCAAGTACGACGTCTTCAGCGTCATGCTTTGGAACGAGCAGTCGCAGCATCTGGAGAGCGTTTTCTCCATGCGCTGTGGTGACTCCCTTCCTGCGCGTACGCGCGTGCCTCTGCACAAGGGGCTCACCGGGACAGCCGCCGGCGAGCGGCGCGTCCTGCGAATCAATGACGTCACGGACGATTCCCGCTATATACGGTGTGAGAGCGGTGTTGCCGTGCGTTCCGAGCTCGTCGTGCCGCTTCTCATGCAGGACCGCCTAATCGGCGTTCTGGATTTGGAAAGCCAGGAGCCGCATGCATTTACTTTGGAACATGAGCGTATGCTGTCCACGCTCGGTTCGTATGTGGCTATCGCGCTCGAGAATGCGCGGCTCTACGAAGAAGCCCGCCAAAGTGAACGGCGGCTTCGGGACGATCTCGATACGGCGCGGGAAATCCAGATGCGGCTGTTGCCGACCGGCGCGCGGGAAGTGCCGGGTCTCGACCTCGCGGCCGCGTATGTTCCAGCCCGGGAGTTGGGCGGAGACTTCTACGACTTTCTACCCTATGGACAGGGCCGCCTGGGATTCATGCTCGGCGATGTTTCCGGCAAGGGGACGGCGGCGGCCCTTTACGGTTCCCTGGCGATTGGCACTGTTCGGGAAATCGTAGTCGATCACGCTTGCGAGCCAGCCTGCATGCTCGCTCTCTTGAATCAACGTCTGCTTGGGGCGCGGCTGGATTCACGATTCATCGCCATGTTGTTCGCCGTGTACGACGCTTCGAGACGGAAAATCACTCTCGCCAACGCCGGCGGGCCCTATCCCCTTCTGGTCCGCAATGGCCGCGTACAGGCCATCCGCGTGGAAGGTGTTCCCCTCGGTCTCATTCCTGAAACCGAATATGATGAGACTTCTATTGACGTGGAACCCGGAGACGTCCTTCTTTTTGCTTCCGATGGCATTCTGGAATCCGAAAACGCTGCGCAGGAAGAGTTTGGTCCTGATCGCTTGACGGCTCTCCTTTCCGCTATCTCGCCGGGAGATTCGGCTCGCGAAATCGCTGAACAAATCCTGGCCGCGACCGACGGCCATAGCGGCGCAGGCACTGCGCCGCACGATGATCGCACCCTGGTCGTGCTGCGGGTGACCGACGACGCCTCTTCCGACTTCTCGAAACTTCCCATCATCTACTGAGAGCTGCAACGCGCGTCATTGGCTGAATAGCCGGGAAATCTACACCCGGCCTCCGTCAGTGTGTTTCGGCCGGAATGGGAGGCGCGACGCTGGCTTGCACCAGCTCCGGATTCTTCAGCAGCGGGAACCACTTCTCGCGCACGGCGGTGAACTCTGGCAGGTTTTTCTTTGAAACGGGGTCGGAGGGAGGCAAGCCCAGTTTTTCAAAATTCTTGTACTGGCCCTTTTGCAGAATGCGGAAATCGAGATGTGGTCCCGTGGAAAGGCCCGTGCTTCCAACCTGGCCGATGGTCTTGCCGATTTCCACGTGCTCGCCGTTGCGCACAAACATGCGCGAGAGGTGCAAATACATCGTCTCGTAACCGTTGGGATGCGCGACTTGCACCATGTTGCCTTCGCCGCCCTTGCGGCCCGCGAACACCACCTTGCCGCTGCCAATTGCTTGCACCGGAGTGCCGACGGGAGCACCGTAGTCCGTACCCATGTGCGGGCGATAGATCTTCAGAATGGGATGAAAGCGCGCCCGGCTGAAATGCGATGTCACCGGCGCACCGAATTTCAGCGGCGAGCGCAGAAACGCCTTCTGCAGTGACTTCCCATCGGCGGAATAGTATCCCGGCCGTCCCGCGGGATCGTGAAAGAGCAATGCCTGATATCTCTTCCCGGCATTTTCGTATTCCGCAGCTAGAATCCTCCCGTATCCGGCCAGTTGACCATTGGTATATTTTTTCTTCTCAAAAACAATACAGAACGTGTCGCCCTTGCGCGGGTCGGTATAGAAATCGAGATCGTAGCCGAAGATCTGCGCCAGCCGCATGGCCAGCTCAGCCGATTCTCCCGCGTCTTCCACCGCGTTAAACAAGGAATCGTCAACGCGGCCTGTCACCGCAGCGACCTCCGTCTTCGAAGGAATCTCCTTTACCCGCGCCGTAAAACCGCCTTCTTCGGGGACGATCTTCAGCATGCGGTCCGAGTCAATTTTGTAATCGATTTCGCGCAGCGTTCCTTCCACGGAGCGCCCCACCGTGATGGTATTCCCGGCGCGGACCTGGCGCAGGTTGAACGCGTGCTGAGCAGCTGCGGAGGCGCTGGCGGCTTCCCCGGCGCTCAAGCCGAATTTTTGGAGCGCAGCTGTGAAATTCCCTCCCTCAGGAATCTGCTTTTCGGTAGGCAGTATGACCCGTTCGCGGATGCGTTCCGCTTCGTCCCTCGCCAGTCGCACCTGGTGGTCGAATTCTGCCGCGGTGGCAAGCCGTCGCTGGTACGCATATGTCAAAATTACTGCACCAGCAGCGCACACAAACAGCACCAAGTACAAGAAACGACGATTCACGATTCCCCCCAAACCCACTGGCCCGGGCACCCCAATCAGGCGGAACTTCCCAGGACGAGTCCCTGCCGTTAACCTCGGCAGCGTAATGCCCCTCACACTCTTGTCGCAAATTTAGCCCGGCGTCAAACGCCATTCGCTCGGTGTGCGCTCAATCCTCCAACTGGCTGATCTTGCTGAATCGTGTTGGACTGCACAATTCGAGCCAGTTCCGACCCACAAAAAAGAAACGCCGCGGAGATTCTCCGCGGCGTGGGAAAAGGCGCCCAAAATCTTAGACTTCTTTAGTTACCTGTGTTTACCGCAACAGCGTGCAAACCTTCCGCAAAATAGTTTTGCTCTCGGAGCCTGCGGTAGATCCGGCCCGCCACCACGGCGGCAGTAGGACCCTTCACTCTGCGCGTGTTTCCACGCAGGAGCACGGCCAGCGCGATTTTCGGGTGCGCATCATCGGCGTAGGTGAGGAACCAGCCGATTTTTGAAGGCGTCGTATGGTCGTCGCAAGTCCCCGTCTTGCCGAGCGGCATCTCGTCACCGCCCCGGTCAAAACTCGATTTGCCGGTCCCATAAAGGACGGCTGCGAGCAGCCCTTCACGAATCTCCGGCAGAATCGTGCTGATGTTCAATTCCCGCTTCACGCGCGGCGCAAAATTCTGTACATCTTCCGGGCTGTGCGGGTACTGCAAATAATAAAGTGTCCCTCCATTCGCAAAGGCGGCAGAAAGCGCTGCGAGTTGCAGCGGAGTTACCTGAATCCCTTCGCCAAAGCTCGACATCCGCGCGACTCCGCCATAGGCAGGTGGAGCAGTTGGAAACGAGCCTGGATGTTCATCCGGCAAGTTGTACCCGGCAAGTTCCCCGAGGCCGAGAAGGCGCCCGTACTTGGAAACCGTCTCGAATCCCATGCGCGACCCGAGTTGCTCAAAAAACACGTTGTTCGAGTGCGCCATTGCTTCCGTCAAGTTCATGTACTTGCGGCGCCCCACCTTGAGCATCGTGTCGCGAGTGATCACATTTTCTTCCAGGGCGGCAAGCGCAATCGTCGGCTTGATCGTTGAGCAAGGAATGTAGCCATCGCCAAACGCAATCTTTTGATTCACCACCGTGAGGATGCGGCCCGTGTTGGGATCCACAGCGACGACCGCTCCGTTGTAACGCCCAAGAGCAGAAACCGCAGCTTCGCGAACGACCGGGTCATCGTAAGCGCTATTATCTGCGCTTGAGGAATCCGCAAACGTCGGCACGCCGCGATAACGCGTGGCGTACCTGTGGGAGCGCGTGGCCCGCACTCCCGCGCCTGGCGCCGCCAGCAAGGGCATGGCGGAAATTGTCGCCAGCAAAATCGCTAGAGTTGCTTTTCCGAACTGCTTCAATGTTCTCACCTTTTTCGTTCAGGGTGACCGCCGACCGGCCATTCCGCCCTAGCCTGCCCCAAGCCAATAAACCATCGGGGTCAGAGTTTTACCTCACGCTGTCCGCAGGGTCAACAAACATTCACAAAAACTGTTCGTCACCGCTAACGATCGAATACCACTCCTGCGCGGGCCACCCTGTTTCCTGCACCCCACTCGCCAAATCAAGGCCAGTACTCATTTGATGCAACTTAGCCCCGCCACGCGTGGGAAACTCTGTTCCCAAGAGAGACAGCCTTTCTCAGGATGAAACACATTTTAGGCTTCTCGGTCGCTTCCACACAATAGCCATCTAGCACCAGTACCGAGCTATGTGCTTTGTTTTGAATAGCTGACCGTCAGGTCAGGGGCCTGAACCTTCGTCCCACCCGGGTCACTGTCCGAGCATGGAAGTGCAGGTGCCCTGTCGCATCCTGAAACGGTCGCGTCCCACTTAGGTCGTGCAGACGATCGTCACCAAGGGACGGCGCACTACAGCGGCTTCCGCCCCTGCGCAAACAATCCTATGACGGCGTGAAGGCTGGCGCGACATGTAGCCTGAAAAAACTGGCCCTTCCTCCTGTTGGCGGAAGGGCCTATCGCAATTAGAGAGTTGCGTCTACCGCGTGGGGCGGGCCTTGGACGCATCCGTGCCCGCTATGGCGGCCGAAGCCTTCATCGGCGCCTTCTCCGCTTGTGCAGGAGCCGCGTGTCCATTCGGCCCAGGCGCAGCGGAGTTCGAATTGCCCGGCACCGGAATTTCCATCTTCTTTCGCAGCACGTTTTCCAGCTTGTCGCGGATGTCCTTGTTTTCCTTCAGGAAGACGCGCGCGTTTTCGCGGCCCTGGCCCATGCGCTCGCCGCCAAAGCTGATCCACGTCCCGCTCTTTTCCAGCACGCCCTTATCAACGCCCAAATCAATCAGGTCGCCTTCGCGCGAAATGCCTTCGCCGTAGACGATGTCGAACTCCGCTTCACGGAATGGCGCCGCCACTTTGTTCTTCACCACTTTCGCGCGCGTCCGCGAGCCCACAACCTTATCGCCTTCTTTGATCGCCTGAATGCGCCGGATATCCACGCGCATGGACGCATAGAACTTCAGCGCGCGCCCGCCCGTAGTCGTCTCCGGATTGCCGAACATCACGCCGATTTTCTCGCGAATCTGGTTGATGAAAATCAAGCAAGTGCGCGACTTCGATACGATGCCCGTAAGCTTGCGCAGCGCTTGCGACATCAGCCGCGCCTGCAAACCCATTTGCGGGTCGCCCATGTCGCCTTCCAGTTCCGCCTTGGGGACCAGCGCCGCGACGGAGTCCACCACAACAATGTCCACGCCGCCCGAGCGGATCAGCGTTTCCGCAATTTCCAGCGCCTGCTCGCCGTTATCCGGCTGCGACACCAGCAGGTTGTCCACGTCCACGCCCAGCTTCCGCGCATACACCGGATCGAGCGCGTGCTCTGCGTCGATGAACGCCGCCTGCCCGCCCAGCTTCTGCGCTTCGGCAATCACATGCAGCGTCATCGTCGTCTTACCGCCCGATTCCGGCCCGTAAATCTCAATCACGCGCCCGCGCGGAAAGCCGCCGACGCCCAGCGCCGCGTCAATCGAGAGGCATCCGCTGGGAATCACACTGACGGGCACCAGAATGTCCCGGCTGCCCAGACGCATGATCGCGCCCTTGCCGTGGTCCTTTTCAATCTGCGATATCGCCGCCGCCAGCAATTTTTCTTTTTCATCTGTCATTTCTCACCTCGGTGGAGGAAATTGGAAACTTGGGCCTGCGGGGCCGATGGCCGGGGTTCCGCGCCGGGAAAGCGCCTCGCCCGTATCCAGGGACGTAACGAAGTGTGGAGTTTACCACTCGATTCATTTTCGCGCCATCCCTTTTTGCCGCTCGGCAGTCCCCTCGAACTCTGTCTTAG
>WNEZ01000752.1_pt1 | contig 26358 bp, 29 predicted proteins | sample 5400521 | NCBI WGS metagenome assembly WNEZ01 (sample SAMN13153339, study PRJNA577476) | soil metagenome | isolation source: 120 cm saprolite under Douglas fir tree site 2 hole 1 replicate 1 | place: USA:California | collected 2015-04-18
CGCTCGGCGAGCGCGGCGCCGCCGTGTACGGGCCGGATCACCTGGGGCACGGCCGCTCCGCGGGCGAGCGCGTCCTGATCGCGGACGTCGAGCACGTGGTGGACGACCTGGTGCGGGTCGTCGAGCGCGCGCGCGCCGCGCACCCCGGGCTGCCGGTCGTCCTCGTCGGGCACTCGATGGGCGGGTTGATCGCCACGCGCCTGGCGCAGCGCGCGCAGCGACCGGGGCTGGCGGGGCTCGTCCTCTCGGGGCCGGCCATCGGCCTCGGGCCGTTGATGGAGCAGATGATCGCCGCCGGCCTCGTCGACCAGCCGCTCGACGTCGCGGCCCTCTCGCGCGATCCCGCGGTCGGCGAGGCGTACGCCGCCGATCCGCTCGTCTGGCACGGCGCCTGGAAGGTGCCGACCATGGCTGCCCTGGGGCGCGCGCAGGACGCCGTCGAGCGCGGGCCGGGCTTCGGCGACCTCCCGCTGCTGTGGATCCACGGCAGCGAGGACCCGCTGGTCCCCATCGCGCTGGTGCGGCCGGCGCTCGAGCGCCTGCGCGGCGCCGACTTCACCGCGCACGTCCACGAGGGCGGACGCCACGAGGTCTTCAACGAGGTCGACCGGGAGCGGGCGATCGACGCCCTGTGCGCGTTCGTCGGGCGCGTGGCGCCGTGAGTACCGCCGGTTTGGTCCCCGGTCTGGCCGACATCGTGGGCCGCGAGAACGTCCTCGAGGGCGACGGCCTCGCCGAGGACTACGCGCACGACGAGGCGCTCGGCGGAGCGCCGTGCGCTCCGCTCGCCGTCGTGCGTCCGACGACCAGCGACCAGGTGGCGCGCATCCTCCGCCTCGCGACGGAACGGCGCATCCCGGTCACGGCGCGCGGCGCCGGCACGGGCCTCTCGGGAGGATGCGTCCCGCGCGCGGACGCCATCGTCGTCAGCTTCGAGCGCATGAAGCGCATCCTCGAGATCGACACCGAGAACCACGTGGCCGTGGTCGAGGCGGGCGTGACGCTGGACGAGCTGAACACCGCGCTGGCGCCCGCGGGCCTGCTCTACCCGGTCTTCCCCGGCGAGAACAGCGCGACGCTCGGCGGCAACGTGGCCACCAACGCCGGCGGCATGCGCGCGGTCAAGTACGGCGTCACGCGCCATCACGTGCTCGGTCTTGAGGCGGTGCTCGCCACCGGCGAAATGATCCGCAGCGGCGGCAAGCTGGTGAAGACCTCGACCGGCTACGACCTGACGCAGCTGATCATCGGCTCGGAGGGTACGCTCGCACTCGTCACCCGCGTGACCGTCAAGCTCGTACCGCTCCTCGCGCATCGCGCGACGCTCCTCGCCCCCTTCCGCACCCTCGCCGAGGCCGTCGGTACCGTTCCCGCCCTGCTGGTGCACGGCGTCGGCCCGCTGATGGTCGAGTACATCGACCAGGTCACGATGATGGCGATCACGGCGCAGAGCGGCGTCGAGCTGGGCGTGTCCGACGCCGTACGGGCCGAGACCCAGGCCTACCTCCTGGTCGTGGTGGAAGGGCGCACGCAAGAGCGGGTGGACGAGGACATGGAGGCCGCCGGCGGCGTGCTCGGCGAGCACGGGGCGATCGACGTGTTCGTGCTCCAGCCGAACGCCGCGAGCGAGCTGGTCGCCGCGCGCGAGAAGAGCTTCTGGGCGGCCAAGCGCGCCCAGGCGAGCGAGGTGGTCGACATCGTCGTGCCACGCGCGTCGCTGGCCCCGTACATGGAGAAGGTGCGCGAGATCGCGGAACGCCACGCGACGATGATCCCGGGCTGCGGGCACGCGGGCGACGGCAACGTACACCTGGCGGTGTTCGAGCCCGACGAGGAGAAATGCTCGGCGCTGCTGCGCGAGCTGTTCCGGGCGGGAATGAGCCTCGGCGGCGTGATCTCGGGCGAGCACGGCATCGGCAGGGTGAAGAAGAGGTACTTCATGGAGCTCGAGGACCCGGGCAAGATCGCGCTCATGCGCCGCCTGAAGCAGGCGTTCGACCCGGCGGGCGTGCTCAACCCGGGGGCGATCTTCGACTGACATGAACGGCGCGCAGGCACTGATCCGCACCCTGGTCGCCTGCGGCGTCGACACGTGCTTCATGAATCCGGGCACCTCGGAGATGCACTTCGTGGCCGCGCTCGACGCCGTGCCCGGTATGCGCGGCGTGCTGGCGCTTTTCGAGGGGGTGGCGACGGGGGCGGCCGACGGCTACGCGCGCATGGCCGACCGGCCGGCGTCCGTGCTCCTGCACCTCGGCCCGGGGCTCGGCAACGGCCTCGCCAACCTGCACAACGCCCGCAAGGGAAAGGTCCCGGTCGTGAACATCGTCGGCGACCACGCCACCTACCACAAGCGCTACGACGCCCAGCTCGAGAGCGACATCGAGACCGTGGCGCGGAACGTATCGCGCTGGATCCGACGGTCCGAGGACAGCCACGCCGTCGGCGCCGACGCCGCCGACGCGGTCGCCGCGGCGATGGGCCCGCCGGGACAGGTGGCCACGCTCATCCTGCCGGCCGACGTCTCGTGGCTCGACGGCGGCGGCGTCACTCCACCCCGACCGCCGGCCACTCGCTCCCCGGTCGCCGGAAAGATCATCGACCGCGTCGCCGGGGCGCTCCGCTCGCGGCAGCCGTGTGCCCTGCTGCTCGGAGGATCGGCGGTCCGCGCGCGTGGTCTGGTGGCGGCGAGCCGGGTCGCCAACACCTCCGGAGCGAAGCTCCTGAGCGAGACCTTCCCCACGCGCCTCGAGCGGGGCGCGGGCGTGCCGCCCATCGAGCGTCTCGCGTATCTCGCCGAGTTCGCGATGGCGCAGCTCGACGGGTTGAAGCACCTGATCGTGGTCGACGCGAAGGCGCCGGTGTCGTTCTTCGCCTACCCGGGCAAGCCGAGCTACCTGGTGCCCGACGGGTGCGAGGTCCTCGTCCTGGCCGGCGACACCGACGACGCCGCGGGCGCCCTCGAGGCGCTCGCCGAGGCGGTCGGGGCCACCGCCGGCGCCGCAACCATCCAGCAAGCGTCGCGTCCGGAGCGGCCGAGCGGCCCGCTGGACGTCGAATCGGCCTGCCGGGCGCTCGGGGCGCTCCTGCCCGAAGGGGCGATCGTGTCCGACGAGGGCAACACGTCCGGCGCCCTGGCGCCCGTCTTCACCGCGGGCGCCCCGCGCCACGACTGGCTGTGCCTCACCGGCGGCGCCATCGGTCAGGGCCTGCCGGTCGCGACCGGCGCGGCCATCGCCTGCCCCGACCGGAAGGTGGTCTGCCTCGAGTCGGACGGCAGCGCGCTCTACACGATCCAGTCCCTCTGGACGCAGGCCCGGGAGAGCCTCGACGTCGTCACCGTGCTCTTCAACAACCGCTCCTACGCCGTGCTCAACCTGGAGCTCGGCCGGGTGGGCGCGCAAGTGGGCGGCCCGAGGGCCAAGGAGATGCTCGACCTGCACCGACCCGACATGGACTTCGTGCGCCTCGCCGAGGGGCTCGGTGTGCGCGCCACGCGGGCAACCACCGCCGAGGAGTTCTGTGCGCAGCTCCAGCGCGCCATCGGCGAGCCGGGGCCGGCGCTCATCGAGGCCATGGTGCCGAGCCTGCTGTGACATGACGAGGCGCGTGGTCGACGTCTGGATGCAGCACCCGTCGCGGGCGTTCCTGGCGCACCCGGTGTTCGACTCCCTGCGCCGCTGGTCACACGGCAGCCTCCCGCAAACGGAGATCCCGCTCGAGGCGACGATCCGGGCGATGGACGAGGCGGGCGTGCGCCTGGGGCTCATCTGCGCGTGGTGGGGACCTCAGGGGCCGCTCATCTCGAACGACGAGGTGGCGAGCTTCGTGCGCCGCTATCCCGAGCGGCTCCTGGGAGTCGCCTCCGTCGACCTCTACCGCCCGCTGGAAGCGGTCCGCGAGCTGCGTCGATGCGTGCGCGAGCTCGGCTTCCGTGCGCTGCGCATGCTGCCCTGGCTGTGGAACCTGCCGCCGGACGATCGCCGCTACTATCCCCTCTACGCCGAGTGCGTCGAGCTCGGCATCCCGTTCTGCCTGCAGGTGGGACACACCGGCCCGCTCTGCGAGTCGGAGCCGGGCCGGCCGATCCCCTACCTCGACCGCGTCGCGCTCGAGTTCCCCGAGCTGAAGATCGTGGGCGGCCACATCGGCTACCCCTGGTGCGCGGAGATGATCTCGCTCGCGACGAAGTACCCGAACGTCCACATCGACACCTCGGCCTACAAGGTTCGCCGCTACCCCCGGGAGCTGGTGGAGTATCTCCGGGGCCACGGACGGCGGAAGGTCCTCTTCGGCTCGAACCACCCTGCCTGGCCCGCGAAGGACTGCCTGGACGGCCTCGAGAGCCTCGATCTCGACGCCGAGACCGAGGCGCTGTTCCTGTACCAGAACGCCGAGCGCGTGTTCTCGCTCTGACCTAGCCGTCGGCCTCCGGCGCCGACCTCGTCGCCCCGAGCGCCGCGACCGGGTAAGCGAAGACGATGCTGTCCCCGCGCCGGCGCGTGCCGAGCCCCAGCCCGTCGCCGTCGAGCGAGTCGACGAACATGTGCCGGATGCGCTGCGCATCGCCCGGCTCCGGGAACGATCGCTCGAGCAGCCCCTCCAGCTCCGACCTGAGCTGGTAGAAGGCCGCGCGGGGTGCCGGGAGCCCGACCGCGGCGAACAGCCCCTCCAGCTCCGCGAGCGTGAGCGCGCGCACGTGCGAGGGATCGCGCAGCTTCTCCATCCGATTGAAGGCCGCCGCCTTCGCCGGATCGTCCGAGGCGGCGACATCGACCAGCACGACCCGTCCGCCCGGGGCGCATACGCGCTTCATCTCGGCCAGCACGCCAGGCGGGTCGGGGAAGTGATGGAACGCGAAGCGCGAGGACGAGCGAGAAGGCGGCATCGGGATAAGGGAGCGGGAGCACGTCGCCCACCCGCCAGGCCACGTTGGCAAGCCCCTTTTCCGCCGCGAGCGCCCGCGCGCGCTCGATCATCGCTGGCGTCACGTCGATGCCCGTCGCGTGGCGCACGACCGCCGCGAAGGCGCACACGACGAGCCCCGGGCCGCGCGCCACGTCGAGCACCCTGTCCTCGGGCCCCGCCCCGGAGAAGGCGACCAGCAGCTGGAGCGCCTCCTCGTCGCGGATGCCGGGCGCGGTCGAGAAGGGCACCGCCTGCTTGGTGAACTGCTCGACGATGAGGTCGCGGTGGGCGGGCATGAGCTCAGTCGAAGTCGCGCTTCGTGATCGGCACGTGCCCCGGCTGGCTCGCCACGCGCGCCAGCCAGGCGCGCACGTTCGGGTAGCGCCCGAGGTGGAAGTCGCCCTCGTGCGCCACGTGCGTGTAGGCGTAGAGCGCGATGTCGGCGATCGTGTAGCACTCGGCGACGAAGAAGCGCCGCGTGGCCAGATGGCGCTCCATCACGTCGAGCGCCTGGTAGCCGCCCGCCATCTTCGCCTCGAGCTCGCGCGGCTCGTACTTCCTGCCCGTCAGCACGTGGAGCCAGGCGCGCGCCACGGCGATGTACGGCTCGTGGCTGTACTGCTCGAAGAACATCCAGCGCAGCACGTCGGCGCGTGCGAAGCGCTCGTCGGGGAGGAAGGGCGTGCCCTCGGCCAGGTAGAAGAGGATCGCATCCGACTCGGAGAGGTGGCGGCCGTCGTCCAGCTCGAGGACCGGGATGCGCCCGTTCGGGTTCAGGGCGAGGAACTCCGGCGTGCGCGTCTCGCCCTTCGCGATGTCCTTCTCGACCAGCGTGAAGCGGTGCCCGAGCTGCGTGAGGAGGAGGCGCACCTTGTAGCCGTTTCCGGAGGGCAGGAAGTCGAAGAGCTTCATGGACCGGCGTGTACTACGATCCTCTCGTCCTCTGGAAGGACGATTCCGCCGTCGTGGAAAGAGCCTATGTCGGCGCCCCGGCGCCGACGGAGAGCAGGAGCATCGGCAGGGGACGTAGCTCGCGCTTGAGCGGATCGAGCATCAGGCCGAGCGATTCGAGGGTGAGGGCGCCGAGCAGCGCGGCGTCACCGGCCGCCCGAAGATCACGGTGGCGGAGCCCTTACGCTCGGCGATTTCGAAGAACGCCGTCCCCATCTCCCGCGTCACTCGCGTGCCGTTCCGCGAGCGCGAAGCGCTCCTTGCCGTGCGGTCGGATGCCGAGGCACCGGAGTGTCGGCGTGGGGAGCACCACGTAGATCGCGCCCGAATCGACGAGCAGCTCTTCCTCCACGGCTCGCCGACGATCGCGCGCATTCTTCACGCGGACCACCTACGAGAGGAACACGCTTGCCCGGCCGTGCCACCGGCCCCTGTCCTCGCCAAGGAAGTCGTGCCTGCCGCGCGCGCTCTGTAGGCCGAACCGAGACCCGCTCGGAGGCGCGGGGGACGCCCTCGCGGCGACCTTCGAGTGCGCCGAGCGCGACGCTCCGCTAGAAGCGCCCTGCTGAGCGGCGCGCGAGCGGGAGCCGCGAGGGCGTCCCCGCGCCTCCGAGCGCAACTCGGCTCAGCCGCCCAGCTCGAAGAGCACGAACGTCCCACCGCACGGCCGCGCCACCGCGCGCGCGTCGGCGGGCGGCGTCCACGGCGGGCGGATCCACGCCGGCCGCGTGAGCCAGAGGCGCGCACCGCTCCGGCGCGCCAGTGCCAGCGCGTCGGCGGGGTCCGTCGTCGGCGGCACGAGCGCGCGCCCGCGCGCGCCGTATGCAAAGCGCCCGTCCACGGCGACCAGCGCCTGCCCGGGCCCGTAGCGCTCGAGCACCACGCGGCTCACCTCGCGCGAGCAGACGGCGTCGAAGGGGTGGCTCACCCAGAGCGCTTGCACGACGAGCGCCACGCCGAACGCGGCCGCGGCGACGTGCGCGTGGCGGCCCAGGCGCTCGCCGAGCGCGATAAGACCCACGGCCGTCGCCGGCAGGAAGAGCGGAACGAGCGGCACCGCGTAGCGCGGGCTCGGGTTGAGGGCCAGCGGCAGCGCCGTGAACCAGGCCGCGACGGCGAGCGGCCAGCGAGAACCGCGCGCCGTCCGGAGGCCGAGCACGAACGGGATGGCGCAGAGCGGACCTAGCGCCGTCGTGTCGTAGAGCACCTGCCGCGCCACGCCGGCCGTCAGGCGCGCGAGCATTGCCACCGGGGCGCGCAGCGCCGCCTCGGCGAGGGTCGCCGCGCCGGGGACGCCGGCGAGGAGGGCGAGGCGCCCCTCGCGAGGCGAGAGCTGCCAGTGTCCGCTCTCGACGCGCAGCGCGAGCAGCGCCGGGGCCATCACGACGACGGCCACGCCCGCGTAGCAAACCAGCGCGCCGGCGCGCTCCCGCCGGAGCCGCCAGAGGCCGAGCGGCAGGAGGAGGGCGCCCTCCGGACGCGCCAGAAAGGCAGCCCCCGAAAGCGCGCCCGCGACGCCGGCCCGGCGCGCCACGAGCCAGGCGAGCAGGAGGGCGCCGGCGAGCGTCTCGGGCAGCACCTGCGCGGAGGCCTTGACCAGCGCCGGATGGACCGCCGCGACCAGGACCGCGACGTCCGCCGCCCGCTCGTCGACCACCCGGCGCACCAGCGCATGGAGCAGCGGCAGCGCAGCGAGTCCGGCGAGCAGTGCCGCCAGACGCCCGGCGAGCTCCAGCGGCAGGCCGGCCGCCGCGACGCCGGCAATCGCGGCGGGGTAGAGTGGCGAGTAGTACCCACCGAGGGCCGCCACGACCTTTCCGCGCAGCAGCTCGCTCGCCAGCCCGAGGTACGCCGGACCGTCGGGATGTATCAGCGGATCGCGCAGCAGCTGGACGACGCGCGCCAGCAGTCCGACCGCGAGGGCAGCAGCGATTGGAGCGACGGGGCGCGCATTGCCGCGCAGCGGCATCGAGCGCGGACCGTAGGACGCCGCCGCGGAGCGACGCAAGCGATGGAGCGCCTGCGCTCATGCCGCGCCGGGACTTGACGGCCGCCCGTCTCGCGCGCACCAATCGGACGTGACACGCAAGCGCAGCATCGTCATGGCTCTCGCGCTGGCGGTCGCGGTGACCCCGGCCCTCGCCGCCGAGCACGGAGGGCGCGCCGAGCCGCAGCGCGAGCAGGCGCGGCAGGTCGTGCGGTCGGCTCCACCGGAGACGTTCCCGTTCGGCGAGGTGTTCCGCAGCCTCGAGCGCCTCCGGCTCCATCCGGGACAGTCCGGCCTGGATGCGGCGGAGACCGCTCGCCAGCGGCCGGAGCCGAGCCCCGACAGCGAGTAGCGTCGCGCGGAAGAATTTCGCCGCCGCACCTCGACACCCCGGGGGTGCGGTGTTAGAGCGAGCGGCGGATGGCGCCGTCTCTCTCGCGGCGCGCGGTGCTGCGCGGGTTGGGGGCCTCGGCCGCGAGCCTGGCGTTCCCGCTGCGCGCCGGAGCCGTCGCGTGCGCGCCGCCCGCGGTGTGCGCGGGCTATCGGCCGAGCGCTGCGGCCGCATGGGTTCCCGCCGGCGAACCGGGAGCCCTCGACCGGGCGCTCCGCCGCGCGGTCGACGCGGCCACCGGCTTCGCCTGGCTCAGCCCGGGCGAGCGGGTGCTGATCAAGGTCGCGTCCGACTCTGGCAGCCGCTTTCCCGCCACCAGCTCGCCCGCGGCGGTCTTCGCGCTCGCGCGGCACCTCTACGCCCGCGGCGCCGGCACGGTGCTGGTCGGCGACCAGGCCGGCGTGCACCTGGTCCACCACGCGCGCTATGCGCGCCGGGGCTCGACGCGCGCGCTCATGCAGCGGAACGGCCTCTGGCAGGCCGCCGCGGCGGCAGGGGCGGTCCCGCTCGCCTTCGAGGAGCGTGGCTACGACGCCTACGTGGCCGAGCGCGTCCCCGGGGACGGGCACTGGCGGGGCGCGGTGTGGATCGCGCGCGCGGCCGCCGAGGCGGACCACGTCGTCTACCTGCCGCGCGTCAGCCACCACACGCTGGCCTTCGCGACCCTGGGGCTCATGCTCGGCATCGGCTGGCTGCGCGAGGACAGCCGCCTCGAGTTGCACCGCGATGCCGATTCCTTCGCCGAGAAGGTCGCGGAGGTGAACCGCCTGCCCGCGATCGCCGACCGCCTGCGCCTGGTGGTGACCGACGCCACCGCGGTGCAGACGACCTTCGGTCCCGACTTCGGCTACGTGGCGCGGCCCGCCCGGGGCCTCGTCCTCGCCACCACGGACCTGATCGCACACGAGTTCGTCGCCCACCGCTGGCTCGCGTGGACGCGGGCCCGCGCGACGCACGGTGCCTCGCCGCACTGGCTCCTCGACGGCGCCTACCGCCGCGCGAGCCTCGCCAACCGCTGCCTCGTGCACATGGTCTGGGGACCCGGAGAGGCCGCGCGCACGAAGCCCCTCGCCGCGCCGCGCGTGCGCCGCCCGCTCGACGACCCCGCCCTCGCGGACGCCTGCCAGGCGCGCGGCGGGGCGCCCGAGGCGCTCGCCCTCGAGTGGGTCGAGCGCACGCCGGGACCACCCGGAGCGAGCGAGTTCCTGGCGAGCGCGCGCGGGCGGGTCTGAACGCCCGTCCATCCAGTGCCCAACCCGTGTCCACGAGATGGCCGCTGGCCGCGGGGCAACGGGGTCGATCCTTCGTGGAATCGATGACTTGATCGTGGGCGGCCGCTGGCACGCGCCCTGCCTTACGGAGGCGGGAGGTAACGCATGCTGGCTCGCAACAGCGTCCCGGGTCTCAGCGAAGGTGCGCCGCTGCCGTGCGGAGCACGGGTCACGGTGGTGGTGAACCGGGCGGCGCGAAGCGCCGAGCGCCCGCGCTGGGAGCCCCTGGTGCGGAAGATCCTCGCTCGCCGTCTCTCGCCGGAGCTCGCCTTCCCGGACGGCATCGCAGAGATGACCGCGATGGTGGCCGAAAGCGGGCGCGCCGGCGCGAACGCCATCGTGGTCGCGGGTGGCGACGGGAGCCTGAACTGCGTCGTGCGCGCGCTCGGCGGGCGGGACGTGCCGCTCGCCCTCCTGCCGCTCGGCACGGCCAACGACCTGGCGCGCGGGCTCGGCATCCCGACGAACGTGCTCGGCGCGGCGCACCGCGTGGTGGACGGGAGCCTTCGTCGCCTCGATCTGCTCGAGGTGAACGGCGAGCCGTTCATGACCGTTGGTGGGCTCGGCGTCGCGGCGGACGCGGCGCTGGCCGCCAACCGGCTGCGGCGGAGCGCGCATCTCCGCCGGGCGGTCGGCGCCCTCGGGACGCGCGTCTACCCGCTCGCCGCCGCGGCGCGCATCCTCCTCGGGCCGGCGCCGAGCCATCGCGTCCGCATCGGCTATCGCGACCCGGACGGCCGCACGCACGCGCTCGAGTGCGCGTGCGCCGCCCTCCTGGTCGCTAACCAGGGCTCGTTCGGCGCCGGGCTCGTCCTCCCCACCGCCTCGCGCAACGACGACGGCATCTTCGAGCTGTGCCTCGTTCCCGCCGGCTCGCGGCCGTGGCTGCTCGCGACGCTCGCGGCCCTGGCGCGCGGGCGCGCGCCGCACCTGCCCGTCGTCCGCGCGCGCGAGGCCCGCATCGCGACCGACCGCCCGCTGGACTTCTTCGGCGACGGCGAGGAGCTGGTGCGCGAGCGAACCTTCATCCTCCGCGTGCGGCCCGCGGCCCTCGGCGTGATCTGCTGACGGCATGGCGCTCCTCCGCCACGCGCTCTGGCTCGCCCTGCCGGTCATCCTGGGCGGCGCCGTGCACGTCGCCGTCATCAAGCTCGACTGGCTGCATGCGCTCGCGCGCCTGCCGCTCGACGGCGGCGCGACCTTCCGCGGGCGCCGCCTCCTCGGCGCGCACAAGACCGTCCGCGGCGCCGTCGCCATGGTGGGCGCGACGACGCTCTTCGTCCTCGGGCAGGCGTGCCTCATCCGCCACTACGCGTGGGCGCGGGCGGCGTCTCCCGTCGACTTCGATCGCGTCCATCCGCTCCTCTGGGGCATGCTGCTGGGCGGCGGCTACATCCTCGGCGAGCTGCCGAACAGCTTCGCGAAGCGCCAGCTCGGCGTGCCGCCGGGCGAGCGAGCGCCGGGCGGGCTCGGCGCGCTCTTCTGGCTCGCCGATCAGGTGGACAGCCTGCTCGGCGTGCTCGCCTGCATGTACCTCGTGTGGGCGCCGCCGCTGGCCGTCGGCGCGCTCCTCGGGGCAATCGCGCTCATCGTCCATCCCGCGATGGCGCTCGTCATGGTGAGGCTCGGCGTGAAGCAGCGGATCGGATGATGAACGCGCCGAATGCGCTGAGCGGCCTGCGCCTCGCCCTGGCGCCCGTCCTGCTCGCCCTCGCCTGGGCGGGCGCGCGCCACGCGTTCGTGTCCTGTCTCGTGCTCTCGCTCGCGACCGACGTCGCCGACGGGCAGATCGCGCGCCGTACCGGGCAGACCTCGGAGCTGGGCGCCGTGCTCGACAGCCGGGCGGACTTCCTGACCTACGTGACCCTGCCGCCCGCGGCCTGCTGGCTCCGTCCGGACTTCGTGCGCGGCGAGGCGGGCTGGCTGCTGGTCGCCGTCGCGAGCTACGTCGCGCCCGTACTCCTCGGCCTGCTCAAGTACGGCCGGCTCACCAGCTACCACACACGGGGGGCGAAGCTGGCGGCGTATGCCGGCGGCGCGAGCGCCGTCCTCGTCTTCGCGGGGGGTCCGGCGCTGCCCTTCCACATCGCCACCGCCGTGCTCGTGCTGGCCGAGCTGGAGGAGATCGGGATCACCGTCGTGCTGCCCGACTGGCGGGCCGATGTGGCGTCGCTCGCGCACGCCCTGGCGCTCGGGCGGGGCCGGTGAGCATCGTCCCTCGACTTCGCCGCGCGCTGCTCGCGCGGCTCGTCCCCGGGATCGACGGCGAGCGCGTCTGGCGGGGGCTCGACGTGCGCGCGCCCCGCCCGGGCGAGGTGCTCCTCGAGGCGCGCCTCGCCGCGCTCCTCGCCCCCGCGTGGCGCGCGATCGTGCCGCTGATCCTCACCCTCTTCGCCGGCGGCGTGGCGATCGTGTACGACCTCGGGCCGCGCACCATGGCGTCGATGGAGGGGGCCGGACATCCTCGCCTCGCCCTCGCCGTGCCGCTCGCGTGCGCCGTGCTCGTGCACGGCCTCTACGTGCTGACGGTGCACGAGGCGACGCACGGGAACCTCCTCGGTCGTCCGGCGGACGACTGGCTCGGGAGCCTCGCCTGCGGCGCGCTCCTCCTTCCCTTCACCGCCGAGACGTTCCCGGCCGTGCACGGTGCTCATCACCGGAACACCAACCGCCCCGGCGACACCAACTGGACACCGCTCCGCCAGAGGCTCTACTCACGCTCGCGCGTGCTCTACGCGCTCTTCGAGCTCGTACCGCTGCTGAGCACGCTCGACCGCCTCCCCTCGGCGCGCCCTGCCGTGGGGCCGCGGGTCGTCGTCGCATGGCTCGCGGCGGGCAGCGCCTTCGCACTGCTGCGGCCGCCGCTCGGCTACTGGTGCCTGGTCGTCTGCGGCCTGAACCTGGTCACCACGCTCCGCTTCTGGACCGAGCATTTCGGCCACCTGCCCGATCGGGTGGCGAACACCTATCGCTTCCCGCTCGGCTTCGGCATCGGCAACCACGAGGTGCACCATGCGGTGCCGAGCATCCCGGCGCTGGCGCTCGCCATTGGCCTCTGCTTCCGCGCCAAGGAGGCCTCGGTCCTGGCCGCGCCGCTGCGCGTGCTCCTGGCACCCGGCTACCGCCACCTCCGGAGCTTCGCAGCGGACGGGGCCGCGCTGGCGGCGCGTCCGTGAGCCGTGCTAGCGACCCGCGCGTGGCCGGGGTCCTGGCGGGCGTGCGCGTCATCGAGGTCGCGCAGTGGTGGTTCGTGCCGGCGGCGGGCGCCGTCCTCGCCGACTGGGGCGCGGACGTGATCAAGGTCGAGCACCCGACCGGCGGTGACCCGCAGCGCGGGCTCGTGACCTCCGGCCTGGTCCCGTCTACCGGGGGCGTCAACTTCATGATCGAGCAGCCGAACCGCGGCAAGCGGAGCGTCGGCCTCGACCTCGCGCACCCCCAGGGACGGGCGCTCCTCGCGCGCCTGGTCGAGACGGCCGACGTCTTCCTCACCAACTTCCTCCCGGCGGCGCGGCGGCGGCTGGCGATCGAGGTGGACGACATCCGGCGCATCAACCCGAGGATCGTCTACGTGCGCGGCCACGGCCAGGGCGCGCGCGGACCGGAGCGCGAGCGGGGTGGCTACGACGCGGCCTCGTTCTGGTGCCGCGGCGGGATCGCCAGCGCGCTGACGGCGCCCGACGCCGCGGCGCCGGTCATGCAGCGCGCCGCCTTCGGCGACTCCGCGGGCGGCATGACGGTCGCGGGCGGCGTCGCGGCGGCGCTCTTCCACCGCGAGCGCACGGGCGAGCCGTCGCTGGTCGACGTCTCGCTCCTCGGCACGGCGATGTGGATCATGGCGCCCGACATCATCGCTTCCCGCCTGCTCGGCATCGACCTCCCCGTCTCCGACCGGACCCGGCCGCCGAACCCGATCGTCAACAGCTACCGCACGAAGGACGGGCGCTGGCTCTTCCTGAACATGCTCCAGCCAGACCGCTACTGGCCCGACCTCTGCCGGCGCCTCGGTCGCCCGGACCTGATCGCCGACGCCCGCTTCGCGGACGGCCGGGCGCGCTTCGAGCACCGCGCGGAATGCGTGCGCGAGCTCGACGCCGTGTTCGCCGCGCGCACGCTCGCCGAGTGGCGCGCCGCGCTTGCCGACGCCGAGGGCGTCTGGGCCCCGATGCAGACGGCGCGTGAGCTGCCGGAGGACCCGCAGGCCATCGCCAACGGCTACCTCCCCGAGGTGGACCGCGGCGACGGCACGCGCTTCGCGTTGGTCGCGAGTCCGGTGCAGTTCGACGAGACCGGGGCGACGCTCCGGCCGGCCCCGGACCTGGGGCAGCACACCGAGGAGGTGCTGCTCGAGCTCGGCCTCTCGTGGGAGGAGATCGGGAGCGCGAAGGAAGCGGGCGCGATCTCGTGAGCTGCGGATCATCGAAGCAGTCGTCTTGGAATGGCCGGAGGACAACATGGCGGAACGGACGCTCGGCGTGGTGCTCTTTCCCGGCTTCGAGCTGCTCGACGTGTTCGGGCCGCTCGAGGCGTTCGGCAATCTCCCGGGGCTCTTCCGCGTCGTGACGGTGGCGGAGCAGGCGGGGCCGGTCGCCAGCGCGCAGCACGTACGCGCCGTCGCCGACCACGGCTTCGCCGACTGCCCGCATCTCGACGTCGTGCTCGTGCCCGGAGGCATCGGCACGCGTGACGAGGCCGAGAACCCGAAGCTCCTCGGCTGGCTCGCGCGGCGCGCAGCCGAGGCGGAGATCGTCACCTCGGTGTGCACCGGCACGGCGTTGCTGGCGCGCGCGGGGCTCCTCGACGGGCACCGCGCCACCACCAACAAGGCCTTCTTCCAGTGGGTCGCGGATCAGGGGCCGGGCGTCACCTGGGTCAAGGCCGCGCGCTGGGTGGACGACGGGAAGTTCGTCACCTCCTCGGGCGTCTCGGCGGGCATCGACATGGCGCTCGCCGTGATCGCGCGCACCTGCGGGCGCGAGGTGAGCGAGAACGTCGCGCGCGCGATGGAGTACGAGTGGCACACCGACGCGGACTGGGATCCGTTCGCGAAGATATGGGGCCTGGTGTAGCACGACCCGAGACTTCGTCTCGGGTCGTGGGAAGACTCCGAGCATGCGCCGGTGAAAAGAGCCAATGGCGTGCCGCGGCCGGCGAAGCCGGCGCGGCAGACTTTACGGACCCTCAACCACAGGCGGAGACGCCGACCCGCCGCCAATTATCTCTGCGCCTTGGGCCGCCCACGTTTGCCGCGCCGGCTTCGCCGGCCGCGGCACGACCTTCGCCGGACGCGCCGAACGCCACACACTCGCTGTCCTCTCCCGACCCGAGACAAGGGTCTCGGGTCGCTAGGTAAGGAGCCCCTTTCCCGGCACGTGGTTCACCTCGATGCGGATGCCGTCCGGGTCCTCGAAGAGGACCGAGTAGTAGCCCGGCGCCCAGGCGCCGTCCTCGGGCGGGTGGACGATCTTCGCGCCGATGCCGACCAGGAACTCGTGCACCGCGTCCACGTCGGCGCGCTCGCGCGCGCGAAAGCAGACGTGGTGGAGCCCGACGCGGAGCTGCACGAAGCGCTCGCCCTGGTGGTAATCCTCGGCCTGGACGATGCCGACCGCCGTCCGCCCGCCCACGCAGTAGAGCATGCCGTCCACCTTGAGCACGGGCCGGAGGCCGAGGAAGCCGAGCAGCCGCTCGTAGAAGGGCACGCAGGCCTCGAAGTCGCCGACCGTGAGCATGAGATGGGCGATGCCGTTCACTTCCATGGGCTCGTGGGATGACATGTCGTTACGGCTACGTCCAGGCCGAGACGTTCCGGGAATGACACCGCGGCCACGCCTGGGCGTGAGCGCCTGCCTCCTCGGCCAGCGCGTCCGCCACGACGGCGACCACAAGCGGGACGCGTTCCTCGCCACCACGCTCGGGCGCCTCGTCGAGTGGGTGCCGGTCTGCCCCGAGGTGGAGCTCGGCCTCGGCATCCCCCGCGAGCCGATCCAGCTGGAGGGCCACCCCGGCGCCCCGCGCCTGATCGCGCTCGAGAGCCGGACGGATCACACGCGCGCGATGACGCGCTTCGCCCGCGCCCGGGTCGAGCAGCTCGCGCGCCTCGGTCTCGCCGGCTACGTACTCAAGGCCGGCTCGCCGAGCTGCGGCATGGCGCGCGTGCCGGTGCATGAGGCGCGCGGGAGGTCCATGCGGCGCGGGACCCGGCTCTTCGCGCGCGCCCTGATGGAGCGGCTGCCGCTCGTCCCGGTCGAGGAGGAGGGCCGGCTGCGCGACCCTGCACTGCGCAGGAGCTTCGTCGCGCGCGTCTTCGCTTACGCGCGCTGGCAGCGGGCGCTGGCCGCGGGCATGACGCGCCGGCGGCTCCGCGCCTTCCACGCCGCGCACGCGGCGCTCCTCCTCGCTCACGATCCGGCCGCCGCCCGCCGGCTCGATGCGCTGGTCGCGGACGTCGAGCGACGCCCGTTCCGCGCGCTGGTCGCCAGGTACGGGGCCCGTCTCACACGAGCGCTGCGCACGCCCGCCACGGCGCGCCGCCGCTAGCCTTTCGGCGGGGCGAAGGCCTACCCGGCGGCTCCCACGGCGCCCGTCACCGCCGGCTCCGGGCTCTGCGCGATCGCCCACAGCGCGACCAGCGGCGTGACCACCAGCGCCTCCGCCGCCGCGAAGCTCGCCTTGAAGACGACAAACGGGCCGAGGCCCAGGTGCGTCACGTCGAGCGCCACCAGGGCGAGGACCACCGGCGGCGCGAACACCAGCGGACCCGCGGCGCCGAGCGCGAGGCCGCGCGCCAGCGTGCCGTGCGGCAGCCAGCCGAGCCACGGCCGCGAGTCGCGGCTCCAGCCGAGCGCCGCCACCTTTCCCGCCCGCACGTGCCCGCGCACGATGCGGGTCGCGATCAGGCAGGTGAGGAAGGGCAGGATGGCGCTGGTCGCGATCGTGTCGCCGGCGATGCTCTGCTGGCCCCAGAGCGGCACCATGGCCGCGCCGCGGAAGAGGAGCCAGGCGATCAGCGCGTTGAGAAGGAAGTTGAACACCCCGGCGCCGACGCCCTGCTCGAGGAGGAGGTAGCGGCGCTGCGCGGCGGACACGAGCGCGCTTATAGCGTATGTTCGCCGCCGGATGTCCAGCCCGGGCGCAGACGGCCCCCTCCCCGCCGTCGTGCTGGGCGGCGGGCTCGCCGGTCTCGCCGCGGCGCGGCTCGTCGCGCGCCACTTCCCGCGCGTCGTCGTCCTCGAGCGCGACCGGCGGATGCAGACCGCGGAGCCCGAGGGGGCGTTCACGGCCTGGAAGCGGCCGGGCGCCCCGCAGTTCCGCCACTCACATGCCTTCCTCGCGCGCCTGCGCGTCGTGCTGCTCGCCCACCTCCCCGACGTGCTCGACCGGCTGCGCGCCGCCGGCGTGCGCGAGTTCGGCATCGACGAGGTGACGCCGCCGGGCGTGGTCCTGCCGCCGCGCGCCGACGACGAGGACGTCGTGCTCCTCGCCTGCCGACGCTCGACCTTCGAGTGGGCGCTCCGCGGGGGCGTCGTCGGTCGGCCCGGGATCGAGCTACGCGAGGGCGTGACCGCGGAGGGCCTGGTCGGCGAGGCGCGCGACGGCGGGCGTCCGACCGTGAGCGGCGTCCGGCTCGCGGACGGAAACGTCGTCCCCGCGGCGATCGTGGTCGACGCGACCGGCCGCCGCTCGCGCGCGCCGGAGTGGCTGGCCGCGCTGGGCGCGCCCGCGCCCTACGAGCGCAGCGCCGACACCGGCATCTTCTACTACACCCGGTTCTACCGCCTGCGGCGCGGGCGCGGGCCGCGCGGCACGACCGGGCTCATCGCGGGCGACCTCGGCTGGGTGAAGCTCGCCGTCTTCCCGGGCGACGGCGGCACCTTCTCGATCACGGTCGGCGCGCCGGTCGACGACCGCGAGCTGCGCGGCCTGGCCGAGCCGCGCCGCTTCGAGCGCTTCCTCCGCGCCTTCCCCGCCGTCGCCCCGTGGCGCGCGCGCGACACGTCGGTACCGATCGCGGGCGCGGCGACGCCCGTCCTCGTCATGGGGCAGCTCCGCAACCGTCTGCGGCGCTTCGTCGACCGGAGCGGGCAAGCGCTCGCCACCGGCTTCTTCGCCATCGGCGACGCGGCCTACCACTCGAACCCGATCTACGGGCGGGGTGCGCCCTCGGGCCTGGTGCAGGCCGCGCTCCTCGACGAGGCGCTCGACCGCCACCCGCAGGACCTCGCCGCCGCCGCGCTGCACCTCGACCGCCGGAGCGAGGCCGAGCTACGCCCCTTCTGGGAGGCCGCCGTCGCCGGCGACCGGCGCACGCTGGGCGAGCGCCGTCCGCTCTCGCTCACCAACCCGCGCGCCTGGCTGGTCGCCGCCGCCGAGCAGGCCTTCGGCTGGTTCGTCGATCGCGCCATCGTCCCCGCCATGCGCGTCGATCCGGTCGTGTTCCGCGGCCTGCTGCGCGTCTTCAACATGCTCGACCCGCCCGACCGCCTGCTGCGCGACCCGGAGCTGGTGCTGCGCGCGCTGCCGGTCCTCGCCCGCGTGCTGCGCGGGGAGGAGCCGGCGCACCTCTTCCCGCGCGTCGCGCGCGAGACGGTGCTGGCGGGGTTGGGGCGCTAGGGACGGGATCGGGCACACCGTCCATGGGGTGGGGTGATCGCGCCAGCTCACGCGCGCTGTGCCGCGGCGCGTGCCACCGGCGCGCGACCGGCGCGCCGCTGCCGTATCAGCTCCTCGAACAGGCGCCGCTGCCGCTCGTCGCCGAGCGCGCCCAGCTCGGGGTGCCACTGCACGCCGATCAGGAACGGGTGCCGCTCGGACTCGACGGCCTCGATGACGCCGTCGGGGCTCCACGCGACGGCGCGCAGCCCCTTGCCGAGGCGGCCCACCGCCTGGTGGTGCACCGAGTGCACGGTGAGCTCGGTCGCGCCGAGGATGCTCGCCAGCCGGCTCGCCGGCTCGATGCTCACCGGATGCTCGACCGGGCGCAGCTCGGGATGGCGGTGCCGGATCTTGTCACCGAAGTGGTCCGGGATGTGCGACAGGAGGTCGCCGCCCAGCGCGACGTTCACCAGCTGCATGCCGCGGCAGATGCAGAGGATGGGCAGATCCTGGCGCGCGAGCGCGGCGCGCGCCAGCGCCAGCTCGAAGCCGTCGCGCTCGGGCGAGATGCCGTAGTTGGCCTCGTGGCGGACGCCGCCGTAGTGCGCCGGATCGACGTCGCCGCCGCCCGGGAGGATGAGCGCCTCGATCGCGCCGAGCGCCTCGGGGATCTCGCCCTCGACCGCCGGCAGCACGATCGGCACCCCGCCCGCCAGCCGGACGACGTCCACGTACTCGCACGGGAGGGAGAAGGTCTGCCGCTCCCCCGCCCTGCCGTAGCTGGAAATGCCGATCAGAGGTCGCTTCACGGTCCGCTCCGGGTGCCCAGGGTAGCGGGCGCGGGCGTCGGGTTCCAGCAGCGCGCCCGCCGTGGTAGTGCCGGCCATGGCGTTTCCCCGCCAGGTGCCCCACATCCCCCGCCTCTCGGAGACCCACGAGTTGCGGGAGGACGTGGTCTACGCCCACACCGGCGGCGTCCCGCTGCGCTTCGACCACTATCGCCCGCGTAAAGTGCAGGGCCCCGCACCGGCGGTGGTCTTCGTCCACGGCGGCGCCTGGATGCACGGCGACCCGAGCCAGGCGGCGGGCAACGCGCTCCACTTCGCCCGCCGCGGCATCGCCACCATCTCGCTCTCGTACCGGCTGGCGCCCGCGCACCGCTTCCCCGCGCCGCTCGACGACGTGCGCCACGGGCTGCGCTGGGTGCGCGCGCACGCCGCGGAGCTGGGCATCGACCCCGAGCGCCTGGCGCTCCTCGGGCTCTCGGCGGGCGCGCACCTGGCCATGCTCGCGCACGTGGCGCGCGGTGTCGCGCAGCTCGCAGCCGACCTGCCGCCCGAGCTGCGCGACGTCTCCGAGGACGTGCGCGCGGTCATCGTGCACTACGGTCCGTTCGACCTTTCGCGGAGCCGCGCGTTTCCCGACGGCGTCGACCCGACGGCGGAGCTCCTCGGCCCGCGCCACGCCGAGCCCGCGTGGGTGCGCCTCGCCTCGCCGACCGAGCACGCGGCGCGCGCGACGGCTCCGGTGCTCCTCGTCCACGGCACCGCCGACCAGGTGGTCTCCTACCGCCAGTCGGTGCGCATGCACGAGGTGCTGATCGCGGCGGGGAAGCCGGCGGAGTTGCTCCTCCTGGACGGCGCGCCGCACGCCTTCCAGATCGACTGGCGCGGCGAGGCGAACCGCCGGGCCAACCAGGCGATGGACGCGTTCCTCGATCGGCACCTCGGCGTCTAGCGAGCGCTCCGCCAGGCCTCGACGGCCAGGAGGAGTGGCCGCCCGACGTACTTCGCCGCCCACGAAACCTCGGAGACGAGCGCCTCGTCGCCGCGGAACTCACGGACGTGCAGGCGACGAAAGCTGGCGTCGTCCATGGCGCTCAGATAGTCGGCCACCGTGTGCCGGTGCGCGCCGAGGCGATACTCCACGCCCTCGCGTTCGAAGTTGGCCTCGATGCCCGCCGCGGCCATCTCCGGATGGAACACCGAGAAGACGAACCGCCCTCCCGGCAACAGGGCCGCGAAGGCCTCGCGGAAGAAGCGGGCAGGGTTCGTCAGATGCTCGCCGACCAGCGCGCAGAGCACGGCGTCGAAGACCCGGGAGCGGAGCGGCAGATGATCGTCGAGATCGACCTGCACGAGCGGCACCGACGCCAACCGGCGACGCGCGACCCGGAGCATCCCGAGCGAGAAGTCGACGCCGATCGGATTGCTGCGCGACCCCAGCATGAGGCGCAGGTTCGCGCCGGTCCCGCACCCGGCGTCGAGGATCCGCTCTCCCCGCCTCGGCCGCAGCAGACGCATCGTGTAGCGGCGGTCCAGCGCGACCAGCGGATTGGGCGTGTCGTCGTAGGCCTCGGACCACCGGTCGTAACCCGCACGGACTCCGGGTCGGTCCACTTTCCCGGGGCGGCGCTCCACCGCACGCCCCTCAGGGACGATGCGAGGCGAAGACCCTGGTCCCGCCCTTCGCGTCCACGGCGAGCACGTCGTAGGGCTCCGGGTTGGGTCCTTCCATGCCCGGCGAGCCGATCGGCATGCCCGGGACCGCCAGGCCGGCGATGCGCGGGTGCTCCTTCAGCAGCCGCTTCACGTCCTCGGCGGGCACGTGGCCTTCCACGAAATAGCTGCCGACGGTGGCCGTGTGGCACGAGGCCAGCCGATCGGGGATCTTGTGCTCGCGCTTCACCCGGTCGACATCGGGGACCTCGGTGACCTGCACGGCGAAGCCGTGGCTCCTCAGGTGCTCGACCCACTTGGCGCAGCACTCGCACGTGGCCGATTTGAAGACGCGCACGGTCGGCTGGCCCGCCAGCCCGGGGCGCGGCGCCAGGGCGATCCACGCTGCGAGGGTGATGCCGACGAGCCTTCCGAGTCGGAGCATGGGATGACCTCCTGAGACGTGTATCGGTGGGTGACGCGGGTTGCGTGACCGTTATGACGGAAAGTCGGGTGCGCCGCACGCCCGCCGCGCTCACCGCCAGTAGTCGCGCATGAGCTCGTGCGACCACGGCGGCTGACGGACCTCACCTCGCGGCAGGAACTCGGCCATCACCGGCTTGATGTCCAGGACCGGCGTCCCGTCGACCGCGTCGAGCCCCACGACCGTGAGCACGCGCCCTTCCCTGCCGGCGATCTCGACGATGGTGCTCCCCAGGCGGTTCGGACGGTTCTTGCCCCGCTGGGCGAAGATGCCGACGCGGGGCCACGCCTGGTTGCCGCGCGGATGTCGCGCGCCCCGCTCGACGGCGGACTCCGGGACGCGGTCGAAGTGAAAGAGCACCTCGGCGTGCGAGAAGCCCTCGATACCCTCGAGACACTCCGGAGCGAAGGACTCGTCGAGCTCGATGCGGGCTCGGACTCCTCCCCAGTCGTCGTCGCGGAGGTCGTCGCGCGCGCTGCGCACGCGGCCGATCGGCGACAGAGTGATCATCGGGTGGCCCCGGCCGTCAGCGGCGCGGCATGACCCCACGTTCCGCCGAACACGAACTCGGCGAGCGGCTTGCGTTGCCTGGGCGCCAGGTCACGCGCGCGCAAGGGTTCCGGCAAGGCCATCGAGTCTCCCAGGTGGCCGATCGCGATCCCCGTCCACGCCTCGAAGCCATCCGGTATCCGATACGTCTCGCGCGCCTTGTCGGGGAGGATGCCGATCATCTGGTGAACGACGAAGCCTCGCGCCGTCGCCTCCACCAGGAGGTTGCCGGCGGCGAGCCCGAGGTCGTGGACCGCGGCGCGATTGTCCCTGGCGTTGCGCGCGAACTTGAGGCTCACGACGCCGAGCGCGAGCACGGGCGCGGCCTTCGCCCAGGCCTGGTTCGCGTCGACGAGGCAGGAGAGGAGCCGCAGGAATTCCTCGGGGTGCTCCCGGGTCGCGACCAGGTAACGCCAGGGTTGCTCGTTGTTGGAGGACGGCGCCCAGCGAGCCGCCTCGAACAGGGAGCGGAGATCGGCCTCCGCAACCGGCCGGTCCGCGAAGGCGTAGGGGCTCCAGCGCTCGGCGAGCAACGTGTGGATCGGGTAGTCCGTCGATGCTCTCTTCTCGGGCATGACCGCTCCTCTCGCGCACGCGCCGCTCAGGCGGCGCTGCGCTCCTTGCGCTGGCTCTCCGGCGCGAGGACGGCAAAGGCCCACCCCGCGTAGGTGTAGGGGACCAGCGAGCGGACCAGCCAGCGGACGGCGGGCGGCAGCTCGTCCCGCGCGCGCGTCCGGTTGCGCGAAGAGAGGACCGTCGCCCTGGCTCTCCTCGGCCGGCCATGGAGCCAGAAGCGCACCTCCGGATTGGCCGACAGGTTCGTCACCCACCGCGATCGGCCGCCGCGGAAGGTGCTGACCACGACGTGCCCCTGAAAGCGGATCGCCGCCAGTGGAGTCCGCGATGGTCGCCCCGTACGCACGCCCTTCGTCTCCAGGACGATCAAGCCTCCGGGGACGAGACGGGGAGACCCCCAGCCCGCGCGGATGGGAGGCTCGAAAAGGTGGTTGAGGAGCCGGAAGAACTGCTTCTCGACCGAGCAGGCATCGATCATGGCAGGGACCGTCCTCTTCTCACACGACGACCCGCGCAGGGGCCGGCTCGTGCGCTCGCTCGGACCGGTAGCACAGTCGCGTCCACGCCAGCCACAGCGAGGCGCAGAGGAGGAGTCCCGCGACGGCGGTCCACATCAGTCGGACCCCGTTGCGACCTCATCGTAGCCGCGGCCCACGAACTGGAGGAGGCAGACCCCGTGCCCGAACGGATCGCTCAGCGTGACCATGCGCCCCCAGGGGTGGCTCTGGATGTCCCCCTCGATCCGGGCGCCTGCGGCCCGGGCCCGTCCCACCGCACCTTCGAGGTCGTCGACGACGAAGTCGAGATGAACCGGAGTCCAGTGGCGACGGTAGTCGCGAGACGCCGACCCATCCCCGGTCGCCGGGCTGCCCGCCGGCCTGGCCAGCAGGTAGATGGGCGACGAGCCCCCGAGCATCTCGGCGACCGCGCCAGCGAACAGCCGTCGCCCGGGCCTGAGACCGAGGCGGCGATAGAACTCGATGGCACGCTCGAGATCGTCGACGTCGACGTTCGCGAGCAGGGCGATCGTGGATTCCGGTGCGATCTGCGTGCCCTGCGCGGCGACCAGGCGCCAGCCTCCCTCTTGCTCGACGAACACGTGCGTGTAGCGGCTGCGGGCGACGAAGGGCACCCCGCCGAAGCGGCCCGCCATCTCCGTCCGACCGGTGATCACCGCCGTCGTCCCATACGGGCGCACGCGCACCTCGGCGGGGTCGATCGCCGTGAACTCGAGCTGCCGGGACGCGACCAGGTCGAGCAGCTGCGCTCTCGGAACCTCCCCCCCGCTCATCACGTCGATGAGGACGAAGTCGTCGGCCAGTATCCGCTCCAGGGCTTCGCGGCTCCCCTCGACCAGGGCGGCGAAGAACCGGCGGTCCATGGCAAGTGCATCCGTCCGACTCGTCATCGGGCCAGGTAGCCGCCGTCGAGGGCCGGACGCAATCCCTGTTTCGCCTGCCGATCCTCCCTTTCCCATTGACCCATGCGAGCGCGCGGTGCTACGCGGCCTGCACATGAGTGCGGAGTCCGGCCGCTTCCGCAAGACCGACGCCCTCTTCGCGCGCGCGCTGAAGGTCGTGCCCGGCGGCATCCACGGGCACCAGTCGCCCCTCATGCTCGTCCCCGGCGCCTACCCGTACTTCTTCGCGCGCGGGCAAGGCGCGCACGTCTGGGACGTCGACGGGAACCAGTACATCGACCTCATGTGCTCCTACGGGCCGATCGTGCTCGGCCATGGCCACCCGCGGGTCGAGGAGGCGGCGCGCCGGCAGGCGGCCGACGGCGACTGCTTCAACGGACCAGGAAGGGTGTGGGTCGAGCTGGCCGAGCACCTGGTGGGCCTCACGCCGTGGGCGGCCTGGACCGCGTTCGCGAAGAACGGCTCCGACGTCTGCACCTGGGCGACCGAGGTGGCGCGCGCGGCGACGGGGCGGCGGAAGATCCTGGCGGCCAAGGGCGCATACCACGGCGCGCACGCCTGGTGCACGCCCGTCACGGACGGCACGACGCCCGAGGACCGCGCGCACGTCGTCCGCTATCGCTACAACGACCTGGACAGCGTCGATGCCGCGCTCGCCGCGAACGCGGACGACGTGGCGGCGATCGTCGTCAGCCCGTTCCGCCACGACGTCTTCCACGACCTGGAGATGCCGGCGCCGGGGTTCCTGGCCGGGCTCCGCGCGCGCTGCGACCGCCTGGGCGCCGTGCTCGTCCTGGACGACGTGCGCGCCGGCTTTCGCCTGCACCTCGCCGGCTCGGGCGAGCACGTCGGCGTCCAGCCCGACCTGACCTGCTACTCGAAGGCGCTCGGCAACGGTTACGCGATCGCCGCCTGCCTCGGCCGGGAGGCGCTGCGCGAGGCCGCGATGCGCGTCTTCTTCACCGGATCGTTCTGGACCAGCACGGTAGCGATGGCAGCCGCGATCGCCTGCCTGCAGGAGCTCGAGACGAGCGGCGCGATCGCCAGGATGGCGTCCGCCGGGGACGCGCTGCGGGCCGGCGTCGAGCGGCAGGCGGCCGCACACCATCTCGAGGTCCGCTACACCGGGCCGCCGGCCATCCCGTTCATGACCTTCGCCGCGGACCAGGGTTCTTTCGAGCGGAGCCGCGTCTTCGCGGCGGCCTGCGCCGCGCGCGGCGTGTACCTTCACCCGCACCACAACTGGTTCCTCTCGGCCGCGCTCGGCGAGGCCGAGGTGGCGCGCGTGCTCGAGGTGACCGAGGAAGCCTTCCGCGAAGTCCTGAGCGTGAGCGAAGGATGACGATAGCCGTCCGCTCCGCCATGCCCGCCGACGAGGCGCCGGTCCTCGGGCTCTTCGAGGAGCTCCTCCATCCGCCCGGCCGCCGGCCACGCGACTACACCCGCGAGCGCGGCGCCGCCGGCTTCCGCCACGCGCTCGCCAACCCCGACGCCGACATCCTGCTCGGGGTCGCGGAGGACGGGTCGATCGTCGGCCTCGCCTCCGTCTACGTCGATCTCGAGTCCATCCGCTTCGGCCGGCGCCTCCTCGACGCGGCCACGGCGTGGGCGCGCGAGCGCGGCTGCACCCACCTCCAGCTCAACTCGGCGGCGGCGCGCAAGGACGCGCACCGCTTCTATCTCGCGAACGGCATGGCGCAGGCCTCGCTCAACTTCGCCCGCGAGATCGCGTGATGGGCGTCCCCTACACGCTCTACGTGATGTCGAATAGCCCGTACTCGGACAAGATCCGCATGTATCTCCGCTTGAAGCGCCTGCCCGTGGTCGAGGTGCGCGAGAACCTCCGCAACCGCGAGCAGACGCTCCGCGCGCGCACGGGAAAGACCATGGTGCCGGTGGTGATCACACCCGCCGACCAGGTGATGAACGACTCGACCCACATCACCCGCGCGCTCGAGGTGGCCTGCCCCACGCCGGCGCTTCGCCCCACCGAGCCGGGTCGCTGCGGTCTCGACGCGCTGCTCGAGGACTACGCCGACGAGTGGGTGGTGCGCGTCATGCTCGCCTCGCGCTGGCTGCACGAACCCGACGCGGAGCAGAACCGGACCGTCATCGCCGCCGACATGACCTGCGGCGCGCCGGAGGTGGCGGTCGCGATGGCGAGGGAGATGTTCTCGCAGGGCATCACGGCGACGCTCCGGCCCATGGGCGCCACGCGCGAGGCGCTGGGCTTCCTGCTCGACGACCTGCGCGGGCTGGTCGCGGACCTGGACACGCTCTTCGCGGGGCACCGCTTCCTCGGGGGCGCGGAGCCCACGGTCGCGGACCTGGCCTTCTACGGGCAGCTGAACCAGATCCGCCGCGACCCGACCGGCGGCGGCGTGGTCGGCGACCCGGCCCGGACGCACGGCCGCTGGCTCGCCGACATCGAAAGGCGCGCCGACGGCGCTCCGGCCGAGCACGGTGGCGGCGCCGCGCCCGACGGCGAGGCGCTGGCTCCGCTCGCGCGGCGCATCGCGCGCACCTACCTCCGCTTCGCGGTCGCCAACGCGAAGGCGCTCGAGGAGGCGCCCAAGGGGCCCCTCGCCGTCGAGCTGGCCGACGGCGTGCCCTTTCACGCGGCACGCGCCGGCTACAACCGGAAGTGCCTCCAGGCCCTGCTCGGCGAGCTGGAGGCGGCGGTCGCGGCGGCGGGTCGGCTCGTGGGCGGCCCCGTGGACCGGGCGATCTTCGCCGAGCTCGCGGGGCTGGGAAAGCTCCTCGCGCCGTACCCGGCGCTCGCACGCGC
>WNEZ01000891.1_pt1 | contig 26353 bp, 23 predicted proteins | sample 5400521 | NCBI WGS metagenome assembly WNEZ01 (sample SAMN13153339, study PRJNA577476) | soil metagenome | isolation source: 120 cm saprolite under Douglas fir tree site 2 hole 1 replicate 1 | place: USA:California | collected 2015-04-18
GACCTGCAAACCGCGCTCGCCCGCACAAAAGTAGCGGCGGTCGGCCCGGTCGTTGCGGCGGAACTGGAAATGCGCGGCATCAATGTCGCGATCACGCCGTATGGTGCCTACTTCATGAAACCGCTCGTTCGTGCAATCGCAAAGGAGGTCGGAGGCACAGCGTGCTGACGATCGCGTTTCAGTGTGCCTTGCTTCGGCCGGAGGCGCTGGGCGCTCATTGTAGTATCGGTGTACCGGCAGAGGATGCCTATCTCACGCTGTCGTAATCCGACGTTTGGTCCCGAACGGCATGCGTCCGATTCTGGCAGATTTTGTTGCAGAAGTCCGTTGAGGTATGCGGCGAACCGTGGTTCCGTCTTGCTAACACGAACGTCGGCGAGCGCAAGCCATGATGGGCCGGCTGAAGAGCGAACAAGGTCGACTGTTCTACCAGTTTCACCTCGGCGACGCGGTTCCTGACGATCATCTGGTGCGCATGATCGATGCTGCTCTCGATCTGTCCTGGCTTCGCGCCGAACTGGCACCTCGCTATTCGTCCATGGGTCGCCCATCGATCGATCCGGAGCTCATGATCCGGATGCTTGTCGTGGGCTATGTCTTCGCGATCCGCTCGGAGCGATTTATTTGCCGTGAAGTGCAAGTGAACCTCGCGTATCGACGGTTCTGCAAACTCGGCATCGAGGACAATATCCCGGATCACTCGGCGTTCTCGCGCGCCCGCACCGAGCGCTTCCGCGAGGGTGATATTTTCCGTCGCGTGTTCGAGCGCGTCGTCGAGGCATGCATCGCGGCCGGTCTCGTTGGTGGTGAAGGCTTTGCGGTCGATGCGAGCCTGATCCAGGCCGATGCCAACAAGCAGCGCTCGATACCGGGCAAGGACTGGCATAAGGATCGCGATCCGGAGAGCTCCAGCCGCGCGGTGAAGGAGTATATGGCGACCCTCGACGACATGGCGTGGGGGGCGGCCACCGATGTCGTGCCGAAGTTCGTGTCTCCGTCCGATCCTGCGGCTCAATGGACCGGTGCGCACAAAGGACCGGCATTCTTCGCTTACGCTGACAACTATCTGATCGACGTGGAGTTCGGCGTCATCGTTGATGTCGAGGCGTCCCGCGCCATTCGGCAAGCCGAAGTTGGCGCGGCAAGGACAATGATCGAACGAACAGAGAAGCGCTTTGGTCTCAAGCCGGAGCGGCTCGCGGCCGATACAGCTTACGGGTCAGCTCCGATGCTGAACTGGCTGGTCGAGGAGAAGGGCATCGCGCCCCATATTCCGGTGATCGACAAGTCGAAGCGAGAAGATGGCACCTTCTCACGCAGCGACTTTCGGTACGATACGACAAACGATGTCTACCATTGCCCGAGCGGAAAGCAACTCAGCACGAGCGGCACGGTGCACGAGGGCAGTACGCTTCTCTATCGCGCAAGCAAGCTCGACTGCGATACGTGCCCGCTCAAGCCCCGGTGCTGTCCGAAGGAACCAGCACGAAAGATCCCCCGCAACATCCACGAGAACGCACGAGACATCACCCGGTCGTTCGCGGGCACCGAATCCTTCGAGCAATCGCGGCGTGAACGCAAGAAGATCGAGATGCGGTTCGCGCACTTGAAGCGCATCCTGAGGCTCGGTCGACTTCGACTGCGCGGCCCGCGTGGCGCTCAAGACGAGTTCACGCTTGCGGCCATAGTCCAGAACCTACGGCGGCTCGCCAGGTTGGTCGCACGGCCGCCACCTGCCGAGGGTTCAGTGTGTCGCGCAGCGTGAAAAGCGTCAGTGCCAGTGCGTCAAAGCCGCCGCTCCAACCGGAGCAAGCGGTACAAAACGGTTCGTTCGGAAAATCAATAGTGATGCTTGTTGGCCAAGTCGGCGACTTCTGCAACAAAATCGGCACTTGTGCGACGAATGAGTTAGGCGAACGAGAGTCCGGTTCCCGCCTCTTAACGGACGTTCATCGGCGTCGGCTTTTTTCAACAGAATCGACCCAAAGCGGACATTCGGAAATGTCCTAGATCCGCGGCGCGGAGCGAAGGCTGCACGGAGCGAGGGCTTTGCCTTCGAGCTGTAGATCTATGGGCGCCTTGTTCCCCATGAATGACGCCGAAGCTCATACGGGCCGGCTCGGATGGGGCAAACGGTGGTAGCCTAATCTGGCGGTGGCAGACAGCTCGGCTTGGTTCGTCCGCGCGACTCCGTGCTAGTCTCCTTAGCTGGCGGAGACGGGTCCATGACCGCAAAAGCGACGAAGGCCGCTGTATTGGGCTCAATACTGCTGCTCGCAATGGGCCGTGGGAGCGTAAGCGCGAGCGCAATGGGTAGTGAACCGGTGGGCGGGAATGAGACCGTCACTCAGTATCTGACCCCGGCGACACTCGAGGCGATATTTCCGGGAGCGGACAAGGTGGGCGAGGTCGGCGGCTCGCCGCCCGCCGCTCCGATCTACAGGGGAGGGCGCCAAGTCGGCTATCTGTTCTCGACCTGGGATGTGACCCAATCGAAAGGGTTCTCAAACCGCCCGTTGATCCTCCTGGTTGGCATCGACCTTGCTGGTCATGTCGCGGCGGCGCGGCTGGTCCATCACACCGAGCCGATCGCCATCCTCGGGCTCAGCGACCAGGAGCTCCATCGCTTCACCGAGAACTACAAGGGGCACGACATCAGCGCGGGGGTCGACGTCGTCAGCGAGGTGTCATCCTCCGTCTTGGGCGTGGGAAGCTACTCCCAACGCACGATCCCTGGAGCAACCGCTTCGGTGAAGGTCGACGCCGTGTCGCGGGCAACGACGAGCTCGGTGCTGATGAGCGATGCCATCGTCCGCGGCGCACGCATTGTCGCGCGCAGCCGCGGCATCATTGCGGCGCCCAAGGCGGGAACGGCTCACCTCGATGTGGACAGCTTCGCGCCCGCCGACTGGCCGGCGCTCGAAGCTGCGGGCGCGATCGCCCATCTGCACCTCGCCTATGGCGAGGTTCGCGAAAGGCTCGTCGCGAACGGAGCGGCTAAGTTGGCTCTTGGCGATGCCACGGCGGCGCCGCGCGACACTTTCCTCGACCTCTATGTCGCCCTCGTCACGCCGGCGGGGATCGGCATCAATATCCTCGGCAAGACCTGGTACGACCAGTATACGGCTGGCCGCGCCATCGATGATCAGATGATCCTGATCGCGGCGAACGGCCCATACTCGTTTCTAGGCGAGGATTGGGAGCACGCGGCGGTCATCAGCCGCCTCGAGCTCGTACAACGCGACAAGACAATCCGACTATCCGGAAAACAGATCAAGACATTGCCGTTCCTGCATGCGAAGAAGGCGCCCGACCTTACGGAACGCGCCCTCGTCTTCCTTGCCGGCAACAGCGGTCTCGATCCCAGCCAGCCCTGGCAGGTGCATCTGCTCGTGAGCGCCCAGGCCGCCTTAGGCCACGCGAGCTTCGCTGTTTTTGATCTCACCTACCGCGTGCCGGAGAACTATGTGGTGAGGAGGCCCAGCGATAACCAGGCTTTACCCTGGCAGGCGATTTGGCTGGCTCACAGCGTCAAAATAGCAGTCCTCGGGTTTGCGCTGACAACGCTGACAATCATTCTGTTCCTGCAGAACTACATAAGTCGCCGGCGCCGGCTCCACCGCTGGATCCGGATCGGCTTCCTGAGCTGGACCCTGGTGTGGCTCGGCTGGTATGCAGGCGCCCAACTCACCGTCATCAACCTCATCACCTACATTCATACGTTGGTCACCGATTTCCGCTGGGACTATCTCTTGGCGGATCCTCTGATCACGATCCTGTCGGCGTTCACGATTGCCGCGCTATTTCTGTGGGGTCGAGCCGCGTTCTGCGGCTGGCTCTGTCCCTTCGGTGCGCTGCAAGAGTTGGTGAACAATGCAGCTCACCGGTTTCGAGTCCCGCAGCTCGCGATCCCGATGGCGCTGCACGAGCGGCTTGTCGGGGTTAAATACCTGCTCTTTCTCGGCTTGGTGGCAGCGTCGTTCTGGTCATGGGACCTCGCTCTGGCCGGGGCAGAGATCGAGCCCTTCAAGGCCGCCATCATCCTCCGCTTCATCACGGCATGGCCGATGGTGGCATATGCGCTGGCGCTTGTGGTCGCCAGCCTGTTCGTCGAGCGGTTCTACTGCCGCTTCGCCTGCCCGCTCGGCGGCGGTCTCGCCATTTTCGGCCGGGTGCGCCTGTTCAACTGGCTGAAGAGGCATCCGGAGTGCGGCACCCGCTGCCGCATTTGCGAGAGCGTCTGCCCGGTGGGCGCGATCAAGCGGAGCGGCCAGATCAACATGAACGAATGCTTCTATTGCCTCGATTGCCAGGTGACCTATTACGACGACCATATCTGCCCACCCATGGTCTGGCGCCGCAAGCGACAGCAACAACAGCCCTTCGCCAAGGGTGCGCTGAGGGCGACCGCGGATCGCGCCTTCGACGGAGTGCCGCGATAATGCATACGAGTGGCAATGGCCGGCGTATTTCTGGTCAATCCGGGCTCCAGCGAATGACGAGCGTGCCGGTCGCGCTGTCGCGCCGGCGCGCCATGACCATTCTGGGCGCAGTTGCCGGGATGCCCTTGCTTTGCGCGGTCGACCGGCCGGCCGATGCGGTGGCGCTTCACCAATGGAACGGCACCTCGCTCGGATCGCCGGCCCGCTTGTTGCTCTATCACCCGGACCGTGCCGCCGCCGCGCGAATCGCCAGCATGTGCGCCGCCGAGATCGAGCGGCTGGAGCGGGTGTTCGCCCTCTACCGGGCGGACAGCGAGCTCGCACGCCTCAACCGTGACGGCCGGCTCGACGCTCCGTCCTTGGATTTGTTGTTGGTGCTATCGCAATGCCAGCGCCTGTCCGCCATGAGCGGCGGCGCCTTCGACGTGACGGTTCAGCCGCTATGGGACCTCTATGCCGCGCATTTCTTTGCGGCGCCATCACCACCACCGGAAGGACCAGACCCACAGGCAATCGACCGGGCCCGGCGGCTGGTGGGCTGGCGGGGCATTGATGTCGCGGCGCGGCGGATCTCGCTCTCCCGGCCGGGGATGGGCTTGACGCTCAACGGCATCGCCCAGGGTTATGTCACCGACCGGATCACCGAGATTCTGCGCGACAATGGCTGCGACCGTATCCTCGCGGATATGGGGCGCAGCGAAATACGGGCACTCGGCCGCCATGCCGACGGGCGCCCCTGGCGCATCGGCCTCGCCGATCCGCGCCATCCCGAGAATTTCGCCGTCATCTTGGACCTTTGCGATCGCGCCCTGTGCACGTCCGGCGGTTACGGCACCAAGTTCGAGGCGACAGGGCGGTATCACCATTTGTTCGACCCGGCCACGGGAACGAGCGCCAACCATCACATCGCGGTCTCGGTCTTGGCGGCCAGCGCCATGGTCGCGGACGCGCTGTCGACGACGCTCTACGTCGCGCCGCCTGAGCAGGTGCCAGAGTTGCTGGCGAGCTTTCCCGGCGTCAGCGCCATCCTTACCCTGCCCGACGGCGCGGTCCGACACGTTTCAGGCTGAAGCGACGGTCTGGTGCGACAGGCGACTGCGAGAGCGTGTCGCGTGTGCATTGTCAAGTGCAAACCTCGGGTATAGGCTCTAATTACCAATCAAAACAACACTAGGGAGGAACGACTATGGCTAGTTGGCTCAGTGAGCGAGAACAGCGCCTGGTCGCAGGCGCTGAGACCGCTGCCGCAACTCCGATACCGACCCAGATCGTCTCGAATGGCGAATATCTCCCCCCGCCGCAAAGCGAAACACAAAAGCGCGTCGAGCGGCGGATCTTCGAGCTGGCCGACCTCAACGGCAAGCGGCTGGGCCTGAGCCGGCGGCAGTTCCTGCGCACCGGCTGCGGCATGGCCGCCGCCTTCCTCGCCATGAAAGAGGTCTATGGCGCCAATGTCTTCCAGGTCGATGCGGCCGAGGCGCGCGAGCCCGAGCTGATGCTGGCGCGCGCACAGAGCCTCGCCGGGCAATTCATCTTCGATGACCAGACCCACTTCGTGCGTGACGATTTCGATCACAAGGAGCTGTTGGGTCTCGGCGAGTTTGCGGCCGAGCATTGGAACCCGAAGATGAAGGAAGAGGGTGTCACGCTGGCCCGGTACAAGTTCCAGAACTATATCAAGGAACTCTACTACGACAGCGACACCAGCATGACGCTCCTGAGCGGCGCGCCGTTCGACGATCCGACTTGGTGGCTCCTGTCGAACGAGCAGATCGCCAGGGCCCGCGACGTGATCAACGATTTTGCGGGCTCGCGGCGCATGCTCGCGCACACGGTCATCACGCCCAAGCAACCCGGCTGGACGGAGGAGGTCGACAAAGCGATCGCGGTCTACAAGCCCGATTCGTGGAAGTCCTACACCATAGGCGACCCGCTCGCGCCGTCCAAGTTCCCGTGGCGCTTGGATGACGAGAAGCTGATGTATCCCTTCTACGAAAAGGCCGTGAAGGCAGGCATCACTACCATCTGCATCCACAAGGGCCTGCTGCCGCCGGATTACGAGAAGTCCTTTGCCGGCGTATGGGAATACGCGACGACTTGGGACCTCGGCAAGGCGGCCAAGGATTGGCCGCAGATGAACTTCGTTGTCTACCATGCCGCGCTGCGGCCATTCCTCGAGCTGCCCGACCAGGCATGGGCCGAATTCGAGGCGTCCGGGCGCATCAAGTGGGCGACCGATCTGGCCGAAATCCCCGAGAAGTTCGGGGTAACCAACGTCTACGCCGAGCTCGGCACTTCTTTCGCCAATTCGGCGGTGGCGCATCCCAAGTTCTCGGCAGCATTTGTCGGCACGCTGATCAAGGGCATGGGGGCTGATCACGTGGTCTGGGGCAGCGACACCCTGTGGTACGGCTCGCCGCAATGGCAGATCGAAGCAATGCGCCGGCTGGAGATCCCCGATGACATGCGAAAGAAGTACGGTTTCGCTGCTCTCGGAGGCGCCAACAGCGCGACCAAGCAGATGATCTTCGGCGCCAATTCCGCCCGCATCTACCGCCTCAACCTCAAGGCAGCCGAAAACAAGCCGATGCCGGCCTATTCCGAGGATCGGCTGTCTCAGCTGAAGGCCAACTACGAGCTCGCGGCAAAAGAGCCGTCGAACCTGCGCTACGGCTACGTGCGAGCCGGCTGAGCACCGCGCCCGGTGTCGCCGCTCGTCCGGCGCCGTCATTTACCGCCGAGTGGGACCACGCTTCCGGAGCGTGGTCTCCACGGCAGGACGGCCGAGCGCGCGCTGTGGAGATCTGGATGTGGCTATCGGTCGCTGCAGCCCACAGAAAAATACGGCGATCCTGCCAAGCACTAGGAGGAAGACATGCGCAGGCTAGCGTCGGTGATCGTCACCGTTGCTTGCCTTGCCCTGCCGATGGAGCCGGTCGCTGCCCAGAAGCGCTATGCCCCGGGTGCCAGCGACGGCGAAATCAAGATCGGCCAGACCATGCCGTACAGCGGCGCGGCCTCGGCCTATGGCGCTATCGGCAAGGCGGAGGCCGCCTATTTCGCGATGATAAACGAGCAGGGCGGCGTCAACGGGCGCAAGATCAGGTTTTTCAGCCTTGACGACGGGTACAGCCCGCCCAAGACGGTGGAGCAGGTTCGGAAGCTCGTCGAGCAGGAAGAGGTCCTGCTCCTGTTCCAGACCATGGGCACCGCGACCAACAATGCCGTCCGCAAATACGTCAACGATAAGAAAGTGCCGCACGTGTTCCTGGCCTCCGGCGCCTCGCTCTGGGCCGACCCGGAGCATTTTCCGTGGACCATGGGCTGGCAGCCGGACCTGCAGACGGAGGGCGCGATCTACGCCAAAGACATCCAGAGGGAGAAGCCGGGCGCGAGGATCGCGCTGCTATATCAGAACGACGACTATGGCAAGGACTACCGCAAGGGGTTCCGGGATGCTCTCGGTGACAGAGCTGACAAGATGATCGTCGGCGAGGCGTCTTACGAGTCAACGGATCCGACCGTCGATTCTCAGATCGTCACCTTGCAAGCGTCCGGCGCCGACACCTTCTTCAACGTCAGTTCGCCGAAATTCGCCGCGCAGGCGATCCGCCGGGCCTACGACATCGGATGGAAGCCGCGCCAATACCTCACGAGCGGCTCGAGCTCGGTGGCGGCGGTGTTGCAGCCTGCAGGGCTGGAAAAATCGATCGGGATCATTTCGGCCGGCTATATCAAGGACCCGACCGACAGCCAGTGGCACAACGATCAGAGCTATAAGGACTGGCTGAGCTGGATGAAGCAGTACAATCCCGACGCCGATATCGCCGACCGCTTCAATGTTTATGGTTACAGTGCGGCACAGACCTTGGTGCAAGTGCTGAAGCAATGCCGCGACGAACTGACCCGGGAAAACGTCATGAAGCAAGCCGCCAATCTCAAGGATCTCCAGTTGCCGATGATGCTGCCGGGAATTCTTGTCAAGACCAGTCCCACCAACTTCCATCCGATCCGGCAGATGCAGCTGCAGCGCTTCGATGGCGAACGTTGGGTTCTGTTCGGCAGTATCATCGGTGGCTGAGCTAGGTATACGCCGGGAAGCCGCGGCGGCAGCAGGGGCCAGTGTCGCCGGATCACGACCGCTTGAGAGCATCCGCGTGCTCGACGCGACACATGTCATGGCCGGTCCGTTCTGCACCTATCAGCTGGCGCTCTTGGGGGCGGAGGTCATACGCGTCGAGCCGCTGAACTTCAACGATCCGATTCGCAGCCACGGCCCGGATCCCGAACTCAATAACCGGCGTATGGGCACCTCGTTCCTGGTGCAAAATGCCGGAAAGCGGTCGCTCGGTCTCGACCTCAAGCACCCCGATGGTCAGGCAATCTTTCGACGCCTTGCCGAGCGTGCCGATGTGCTGGTCGAGAATTTCCGGCCGGGCGTGCTGGAACGGCTCGGTCTCGGTGCCGACGCGCTGCGCTCGATCAACCCGCGCCTAGTCTACTGCGCCATTTCTGGTTTTGGTCAAGACGGGCCTCTGAGGAATCGTCCTGCCTACGATCACATCATCCAGGCTGTAACGGGAATGATGGCGGTTACCGGAACGCCTGCGAGCGGCCCGACACGGGTCGGCTTTCCGGTCACTGACTATGTGGCGGGGCTGCTCGCTGCGTTCGCCGTGGCGATCGCCCTTTTCAGGCGAGAGCGGACCGGGGAGGGCGGGACGATCGATGTCGCCATGCTGGACGCCGCCCTCATCATTATGGGACCATTGCTAGGTCAGGTGCTGATTGCTGGCCGCAACCCTTTGCCCGCCGGCAATCTGCCGTTCGGCGGCAGTCCGTTCTCCGGTGTATTCGCGACCGCTGATGGCCTGCTCGCGGTCGTCGGGAGCACGCCACGGCAATGCATCGGAATATGTCGGGTACTCGGGCGGCCGGACCTTCTGGAGGACGCGCGGATCGTGAATTGGCAGAACCATCCCGAGCTCGCCGCGGAACTGGGACCGATGCTCGCAGCGACCTACCGGACGCGGACGGCCGAGGAGTGGGAGATTGCGCTTGCGGCCGCCGACATCGCGGCAGGAAAAGTCCGTGACCTCCGGGAAATCCTGCATCACCCGCACGTTTTGGGCCGCGGCCTCCTGATCGAAATAGATAGAGTACCCGGGATCGAACGCACGGTCACAGTGCCGAGCGTTGGCTTCAAGCTTGACGGTAAGAGCCAATCGCCCATGCGACCGCCACCTCCGCCATCCGCGAACACGCGCGAGGTACTGAAGGAACTCGGATATTGCGAGCCAGAAATCGACGCGTTGGAAGCATCAGGCGCCGTCGGTCGTTCGTCTTGATCGGCTGGCACGCCCGCTGGGCGTAATAAGAAGCGACAGCGGCAAGCGGCGGCGCTCAACGCTCGTACAGGCGGTGCGGACGAAGTTAGTGCAGGGCTGCGAGCCAGGCCGGCGATTTTAGGCCTGCGACCTCCAACGCGAGTTTCTTGCGCATCGCGTCGGAAAAACCACCATGTCCGTTGGCGACCACCATGAAAGCACCACCGCCGCCGATCACATGGTCCCTGTACCACTGGTCAACGTCCGGCTCATCCCCCGAGGTGATGGGCAATCCGTTGATGGTGATGTCCTTGGCGAGCGCTGCGTCACGCGCCCACTTGGCTGTGACCTGGCCATGGTTTTGCCGACCGTCTCCGCTGACGTCGATGACCTTGCGATCGGCGAGCAGGGGAGCGCTGTCGAGCAATGCAATCGCCTTGGCGATACCCCCAGCGACGTTGGTCTTCCAGCCCACCCGAGGCCGCTCTTTGGTGCGCAAGGCCTGCACGACGGCATCGAGATCCGCACGACCGTGAATGATCGTCCAATCCACGAGCACGTCTTGCTCTTCGCTCCACTCGACGATCGCCAGCTCGATCGTCTGGTGCGCCCCCGCGGCAACAGCGTCGAGGACGGCTCGGCTTTGCAATCCTTCGGCAATCCCCTCGCGCTGCAGCTTGAAGCGCGCCTCATTGACCGAACTCGACACATCGACCGCCATCACCAGCGCGACATCCGCCTGCGCGGCGGCAGGGTGGGGTCCCACGAGGATGCCGCACGCGATGATCGCCGCGCCCCAAATACCAAAGTGCATCTCGACCCCCCGAGCGTGTTCCGGGTCTCGCCATTCCGCGCATTCCGCGGGGATTAACCATGCGACATGATTGGTAAAGGAGGTCTAAAGAGGGCGACCATCGTGTCTGACTGCGTTTTTCTGTTCTCGTCCCGGTCGCGCAACCGATGACATCCGACGTCGACGATGGCTGAGCTGTCCCTTCGGCTGCAATCTTGCGAACGATGACCATGCGCGCGCCGTCCCTACAAGCTCCCACGCTTTGGCAGCGCCGGAGCCACAGTTACCGTCCGGGCAGAACGGTCCGGCACACCTAGCGAAAGGTTGTCAAGGCCTAGCTGCTGCCCTGGTTCAGCCAAATTGGACCATGGGCAAAAAAAGCCCCGGTTGGACCAGGGCTTTGAGGTGGGTATCTTGCATCATTCGCCCAGCACACTGCTAAGCGAACGACCACGAAAAGTACCATAACCACGTTGTTTCGTCATCGATTCAAGTGGGCGGTCAATACGTCCGCTGGCACGCGGCGAATCATTGACCGCCGCGGACGTGACGATCACTCCTGCAAGAGTATGTGCATCTCGAAGGGACCGAGCACTTCGTGCTCTCTCCGACCTGGAAGACTGGGATATTCGGCGACCTTGCGGGAGCCGAAAATAGCCGGGAGGTCACCGGCGTAGAGGGCCTTAACGCGAAAGCGGAGCTGGTCCTTCGCGGCCGCTCCAGGCAAGCACGTTAGACCACTCCCGGCGAATTTCTGCCCGCCTTCGGTAGTGCACCACTGTGGATTTGGGCTGGCTTGACTGGTGGGGACCAGCTCGACGACCACGCTCTGGCCTTTTTCGGGACCATCCATGATATCGACGACGCCCTTGTATGCCTTATCGATCCAATCCGTTTTGACCGTCCCTGGATCAAGGCCTTTCAAGAGTAATATGTAGGACGGATAGAAGCCGGCCATGAGAAACTGGCCGGAAGTCGCTTTCAACGTGAGCACGTCTGCTGCACCAGCGTACGTGGTAATAAGCGTAGCCAAAAGCCCGACTATCGCTGCTGATCCAGACTTGCGGAACTGCATTGTTTCCTCCCTCAAAGCTTCATCTTCTATGCGCCGCGGCGCGCCGCTGACGGAAGATGGCTGCGAGTTCGAACCGCCGCTGTGGCGGCGGCGACAAGCGCCAGGGCACCTCTGGAGTTTTCAAAGCGTGCGCTTTTTTGTGGCTCGCGTCAAAATCGAACTGAAATGTTGATGCACCTGGCGCAGATCATCGACTTTCGCCCTTGCGGTTGTAAAAATCTCAAATAAAGTCGATCTCGGCGTCGAGTTCTGGTCCGGGCCATTGGATGGATGCCCAGTAATGGCGGCCCTGCGGGTTTTACCATCGGACGGCGGTCGGGTGCGCTAGCAGGCTGTTGAAGAACTCACCAAGGGACGGCCTTGAGGTGTGATTCGTCGCCGTTGTCATAGGCGAACTCGCCGATGAGCGAGCGGTCGTCCTGGAGCTCAACCCAACCTTCGCCGCGGACCTCGTCCATCTCGTCGAAGCCGTACCAATCGAAGTCGACACCGCTCGATGTCGTGGCGCATTCCAGGGTCGCCTGAAGCGCCCCGAAAGCGATCTCGCCGCCGCCGGCACCGTCGAACGCGATATAGGCGGGGCCGAGAAGATCGAGATGATCGGCATCCCACGTCGGCATCTCGACGATCCGCCATTTGCCTTTGAGGCGCCCGGCGATCATGCCGGCGCTGCCAGCAGTTTCGGCAGCCTGATGAGGTTGTAGGCCGCGACAGCGAAGGTGAAGGCCCAAGCGACCTTGGGCAGCCCACGCAGCTTGGTTTTGCGCATGCCGGCAACCACCTTCGTCCAGCCGAAGGTCTCCTCGATCCGCTTGCGGATGCGCTGGCTCGCAGCATAGCCGGGATGGCGCGTCGTCCGCTTGTCGATCGCCGAGCGCCGCCCGCTCGTGTTCTGCGCCACGTGCGGGCGCACGTTCAGGGTACGCAACTCCTCGATGAATTCGGCCGCATCGTAGCCTTTGTCGCCACCGAGCGTGATCGCGACCGGCCGATCCGCGACGCCTTGGATCATGTCGAGCGCCGCCAGCCGTTCGGCATGGCCGGAGACGCGGGTGAGCCGGGCATCCACGATCAGCCCCGAGCGGTTCTCCATCAGCCCATGGCCGATGAAGCACAGCTTCGCCTCCATCCCCGGCCCCTTGCGGTAGAGCATGGCGTCGGGATCGGTGGTGCTCCGGTGCGTCTCGTTCGAGCGCTTCTGTCCTTTGAAGTTTGCCGGTGCATTGCGCCCGCCGCTGGCACGTTGCCGTCGTCCCCGGGCTCCTTGGGCTTGAAGCTCTTCAGCGAGGCCCAGGCCTCGATCAGCGTGCCGTCCACCGAGAAGTGCTCGCTCGACAGAAGCCTCTTCACCCGTGGCTGGGCCAGCAAAGCGGACAGGAGCTGTGCCGCGATCGCGCCATCCAGAAGCCGGTCGCGGTTCTTCGAGAAGACCGAATGATCCCACGCCGGATCATCGACCCCGATGCCTACGAACCATCGGAACAACAGATCAAACTCCAGCCGCTCCATCAGCTGGCGCTCCGAGCGCACCGAGTAGAAGGCCTGCAACAACAGCGCCCGCAGCAGCGTCTCCGGCGCGATCGATGGCCGCCCGGTTCCCGAATAGAGCGCCGCAAACTCTCCCGACAAGTCGGCCAAAGCCGCGTTCGCGATCTCCCGGATCGCCCGCAGCGGATGATCCCGCCCAACCCGATCCTCAAGGTTCACGTACGAGAAAAGTTCACCAGACCGCTTGTCCGATCCGCGCATCGCATCCCTCGACAACAGCCATCCGTCGAGTGAATCATGCGATAGCAGTCGCCGCTACCAGTTTCTCAACAGCCTGCTAGCTCTGCTCGCCAGCAAAGTCGCGTCCATGCAGGTAAGAAATGATCGATCCATTCAATGAGGAAGTGGTCGTTCGTCGGCCCGCCTAGTTCTGCTCTCTTAGCCGCAAGCGCCGCCCGCGCTCCGTCGGCGGCATGCGCGACCAAATTGTCCATCGCATATCGTGCCTGAAGCCACAGGAAAAATTCGTCGGCGCCGATGCCGCCTGGGTGGGTCTCAAGTTCAGCAAATACCTGCTCTCTCGGCAGCTCGTAGCAAGCAGTCGCTGTGGCGTGTCCGCGAGTGTTGAATACTGGATCGATGATCGACAGTTCCTCCAATCTGCCGCGCTGGATTACGTTCTTGATCGTCTCGTTGATCACGGCAATAAGGTAGGGCTCGGAAATGCTCCAACCGATGACCATTAGCGGAGATTTGACCAGCGACGAATTGAGTTCATAGAAAAACATTTTGTCGGTTGGACTCGTGCGTGCTTTCGTCAGCTCGCTCTCTGTGATCATGAACCTCTCGGAAATCTCTATTGCGCCAGGCAGATCCCCGGCGTTGAACAGGTCGCGCGCCTGCAACAGCGCGCGCGCGCATCCGTGTGGCTTGAGAACAGAGAAAAGGTCATCACGCGCAAGGTGGACAAAATCGCTTCCGATAACGATTGTCCGATACGCGGTTGCCCAGGGCTGCGTTGCTCGGTTCGTCTCTGTCAAAGCCGACGCGTTCCAAGGCGTTTTCGATGTGCGAGTCCCAATTAAACGACCAAATGGACACACAGCGATTTTCGCGCGCCAAGCGCACTAGAACCCTATGCCGAGGTGTTGTCCCCCTTAATGGCAGGCCCACTTCGGCGATCCAATAGGCTTCCGAAAGCAGGCCGAGTGCTTCGGCCAGCTTCAATTTTGGAGCCGGTTCAGCTCGTGCCGTCAGCTGAGCCAGTATCTCCTCAGCCCATTTGTACAGTGCGCCAGCAGATGCAGAATCGACCGTGGTGGAGCACCCTAGTTCCGCCTCTGCCGTCGCCCTACGGGCAGCCAACAGGGCGTCTGGCCCAGGAACCAATCCCCAGGAGAAGCCCGCGCCGGCCATCAGAAACGGCCGGCGCACCCCAACACGCAGTTGTTCGAAGGTATGTGGAACGTTCGGCGCCATTCATCAAGACCAAGTTCGGACGACATAGTATGCGCGGCACCGCTTTTTGGGGAATACAGGGGCTGGGTTTTCTCGGAGTGCGAGACGGGGGCCGCAGTGGTGAAGGACAGCGGGCCGCGACCGTAGCGAAGGCGCGCGAGATGGCCGAGGCGATGCGCCGCAAGGGCGACGAGGCCGGCGCCGACACCTGGCGGCGCGTCATCGTCGCGATCGGCACGTTACACCGCCAACCGGCGTTGGGCCCGCTAGCTATGTGCTTGCTAGGTGCCGGACCGCCTTCGGAGCTGTTCTGATAAAGCTTTGAAATGACTGGCGGACCCGACACGATTCGAACGTGCGACCTCTGCCTTCGGAGGGCAGCGCTCTATCCAGCTGAGCTACGGGTCCTCACCGGCCGCGGACGATACGGCAAGGGCCGGGACGGCGCAAGCCGCGGGGCTCGCTTTCGCCGCGGCGTCGGAAGGCTCCGTCTGGCATCCGAGTTGAAGTCCAGCGGCGTTCCGCTACCCTGTCGCCGCCTTGCGCCACCCCGAGCCTTAGAGGACGCATCATGGGCCCCAACCCGATCTCGTTCGCGCTCTTCGTCGTGTTCGCCGGAGTCGGCGCCCTCTCGATCGTCACCGGCCGCCCCATCGCTCTCGGTGCAACCCTCATCATCCTCGGCGTCCTCGTCCTTGCCGCGCTCAAGATGGCGCAGCAATGGGAAAAGGTCGTGATCCTGCGCGCCGGCAAGTTCACGGGCATCAAGGGGCCGGGCCTCTTCGTCATCATCCCCATCCTCGACATCATCGCCGCCTGGGTCGACACGCGCATCCGCACGACGCAGTTCCTGGCCGAGCAGACGCTGACCAAGGACACCGTGCCGGTCGATGTCGACGCCATCATCTTCTGGGTCGTCACCGACGTGCGCAAAGCCACGCTCGAAGTCGCCAACTACACCTCGGCGATCGGCTGGGCGGCGCAGACCTCGCTGCGCGAGATGATCGGCGCCGCCGACCTCGCCACGCTCTTGTCGAACCGCCAGGCGGCCGACGAGCAGCTGCGCAAGTCGATCGACCTCAAGACGGTGGATTGGGGCATCAGCGTCAAATCGGTCGAGATCCGCGACGTCAAGATCCCCGAGGCGCTGCAGGACGCGATGAGCCGCCAGGCGCAGGCCGAGCGCGAGCGCCAGGCGCGCGTCATTCTCGGCTCGGCCGAGGCGGAGATCGCGCAGAAATTCGTCGAGGCGGCGCGCACCTATGCCGACTATCCGATCGCGCTGCATCTGCGCGGCATGAACATGCTCTATGAGAGCGTCAAGGAGCGCGGCAGCACCATCATCGTGCCCAGCAGCGCCGTCGATTCGATGAATCTGGGCGGCATGGCCGGTCTCACCTCGCTGGCGCGCAACGCCGAGGCGCAAGCCGATGCGGCGCGCCCGGCGGCGAGCGGCGGGGCCGGCGACGGCAGCGTGCCGCGCTCGGGCCCGTGATCTCCCCTCACCCTCCCACCGCTCCGCGGCGGGTCCCTCCCTCTCCCGCAATGCGGGAGACGGGCGGGGTGAGGGCGGTTTCTTTTCCGATCTATTGTTATTGGCGGTCTATGATGCGGCGCACATGCCGCCCGCTCGCCTCGCTCACCCGCTCGCCGCCGCGCTGCTGCTGCTGATCCCTGCCGCTGCCCTGGCTGAGCCGAGCAACGCGTGGAGCGTCGTCGCGGCGCCCAGCGCCGGGCCGGCGCGGGTGATCGGCAGCGCCGCGCAGGGCTGCCTCGCCGGCGCGATGCGGCTGCCCGATGACGGGCCGGGCTACCAGGTGATCCGCCTCTCGCGGCGTCGCGATTTCGGCCATCCCGACCTGGTCGCCTTCATCGCGCGGCTCGGCCAGCAGGCGCAGGCCGCCGGCCTTGCGCCATTCTATGTCGGCGATATGGCGCAGCCGCGTGGCGGGCCGTTGCCGTTCGGCCATGCCAGCCACCAGACCGGAATCGACGCCGACATCTGGTTCAACCTCGACCCCAAGCCGCCGCTGGCGCCGGCGGCGCGCGAGAATGTCGCGCTGCCCTCGATGCTGCGCGCCGGCCTGCGCGACATCGACCGCCAGCGCTTCGGCCCGCGCCAGGTCACGCTGCTGCGGCTGGCCGCCGCCGATCCCGCGGTCGACCGCATCTTCGTCAACGCCGCCATCAAGGACGCGCTGTGCCGCGGCGTCGCCGACGCGGCCAGCAGCCGGCGCGACTGGCTCAGCCGCGTCCGCCCGTGGTGGGGCCATGACGAGCATTTCCATGTGCGACTCACATGCCCGGCCACCTCGCCGGACTGCGAGCCGCAGGCGCCGCTGCCGCCGGGCGACGGCTGCGACGCGACGCTCGCCTGGTGGCGCGCGCAGAAACCGCCGCCGCACGCCGCCGTCGCACCGCGGCCGCCGGCGCCGAAGCTGCCGGCAGCCTGCGCCGCCATCCTTGCCGCGCCGCCGGCTTAGGGTGCGGGCTGCACGACCTCGATGATATCGCGGATGTCCGCCAGCACCCGGCCGCTACGCGTGATCGCCTTGAGCTCGATGTTGAAGATGGCGGGGCCGAAGCTGTAGCCGAGGTGGCGCGGGTCGCTGCCGATGAGCGCCGCCCAGAAGGCGTCGTTCTCGGAATTCTCCGTCGCCTGGGTGGTGCCGCCGTCATCGCCGAAGAGGATCTGGCCCTGCCGCGTCCGCCAGACGATGTGCGAGCCGCCGGGATTGTGCGCGGGGTCGAAGACGGCGCGCAGGGTGAGCGAGCGCACGTCCGGCCCCGGGTCCAGGTCGACCTTGATCTCCAGCGTGTTGTGCGCGCCGAGGAACTGCTCGAGCGTGCCGGCCGCGTCGCCGAGCACGATGGCGTAGTTGAAGTTCCATGCCGCGCGGTCGGCCCTGGCGGTGGTGACGCCATGCGCGGGGTCGATCACCTGCGGGCCCGCGGGCACGCGATAGATGATCTCGCCGCAGCTGGTCACGCCGGCGGGCTGGATGGTGTTGCCGGTGCGATAGATGACGCCGAGGTCGAGCTCGAGCGGCGTTGTCGGGTCTTCCTGCTGGGCGAACCCGGTCGGCGGGTTGCCGGTGCCGAAAAAGAGGAACCCGTTGGGCGCGATGCCCGCCGGCGCCACGGTGGCGTTGAACAGGGTCGATGGGCCGCGCTCGACGTTGCAGTCATCGTCATCGTCGGCGAAGGCCGCCGCCGGCGCGACCAGGGCCGCCGCGGCCGCGAGGAAAACCGCCCGAAAGGCGCAAAGGTTCTTGTTCATTCCAAACTCCCTGTCCGAAGGCTTTTGCGCGGAAAGCGCAGGGGAAATGGTACAACCAGCGGTAGTTATGTCAAGCTAACTTCGGGCGAAACCGCCCGTCGGTCGGCATGCCGGCCCGGCGCGCCTGCTTGGCGCGGCGCTGCTCGTCGCCGGGGTGGTGCTGATCCGGATCTGAGGGCGCGCTACTCGACCGCGTGCGCGACCACCTGGGCGATGAGCGTGTCGTAGGCGGCGGTCTGCGCGGGGTCGGCGAGCGCGCCGTGGCGCGCGAAGATGGTGCCGAAGAAATAGCGGCCGCTGTTCCAGGTGACCCACACCTTGCCGGCCTCGTCCTGCCACACCAGCAGCTTCGGCGGCAGGTCGATGGCCAGCGTCGCGAACTTGGCCATGGCGGCGGTGCCGACATGCGGGTTGCCGTAGATCAGCACGGTGCGCGGCGCCAGCTTCTCGCCGATGGCGGCGGCGGCGGCGCTGTGGTCGATGCGGCAGAACACCATGAAGCCGCGCGCGGCGAGCGCGCCCTCGAGCCGCTGCAGCGTCTCGTTCACGGCATGGCGGCTCGAGCGCGTAATGAGGCCGGCATCCTCGGCCATGAGGGCCTCCTTTCCGACGTCGCGACCTCTAGAGTGGGCAAGCCGGGCCGCCGGCACAAGCCCGTCGATTGGCTCGGCGCAACGGCGGCGGCGTTTAGCGCCGTGCGAAGAGTTCCGCGCTGGCGCGCCGGTCGGCGCCGGACGGCAGCGGCGCGCGGTGGTCGGCGATCCAGCTGGCGACGTCGTTCAGCACCAGGGGCGCCTCGAGGTCGCGCAGCAGCATGTGGTAGCCCTCGGCATAGAGGGCGATACGCCGCGTCATGCGCGCCGGATAGGGGAGGTGGTCGACCCATAGCCGCGTCGCGCCGGGCGGCACCACCTCGTCGCGGTCGCCGGCGAGCAGAAGCATGGGCGCAGTGACCTCGGGTGCGGCGGCCAGCGCCATGTCCATGAGGTCGACCAGGCCCTTGATGGTGTCGACGCGCGTCTCCTTGATCACCAGCGGGTCGCGCGACAGGCCGCGCAGCATCTCGATATTGTCCGACGGCTTGATCTTGAGGCCGCGGCCGGTGAGCATCATGCCCGGGAAGAGCGCGTCGCCGGTCCACAGCGCGGCGCGCTCGAACACGTTCATGGTGTCGCGGCCCCACACCGCCGGCGCGCTGAGGATGATGCCGTCGGCCGCGGGCGGCGGCGTGCCGGCGGCGCCGGTCATGGCGGCGATGACGACCGCGCCGCCCATGCTCTCGCCGAGCAGATAGAGCGGCACGCCCGGATGGCGCGCATGCAAGAGCCGGCTCGCGGCGGCGAGATCGTCGGCGAGCTGGCGCTCGCCCGGCCAGCGCCCGCGCAGCGGCGCCTCGCCGAAGCCGCGCTGGTCATAGGCATAGGTCGCGATGCCGACCTTGGCCCAGGCCTCGGCCGGGCCGGTGAAGGCGTTGGAGTAGTCGTTGAAGCCGTGCAGCGCCAGGATCATCGCCCGCGGCTTGCCCTGGGGCAGCCACACCCTGAGCGGCAGCCGCGTGCCGTCGGCGGCGACCAGCACCTTGTCGGCGAGAAGCGGCGTCAGCGGCGGCCCGGCCGGCGGCACCGCGTTGCCGATGGCGGCGGGCGCGCCGAGATGCCCGGTGCCCTGGCCGGCGCAGGCGGCGAGCAGCGCCGCCAGCAGCAGCGCGGCCAGGCGCGGCGTGCGGCGGCTCATGGCTTCCCCCGCGAGCCGGTGAGGCGCAGGAAGATGTCCTCCAAATCGGTCTCCTCGGTCGAGACGTCGCGGATGGTGAGGCCGGCCGCCTGGATCTCCGCGAAGAGCGGCCCCAGCATGGTGCGGCTCGGGCCGTAGCGGAAGAGGAGCCGCCCCGGCCCCGCCACGGCGAGGCGCCAGCGCGTCAGCGCCGGCGGCACCGCCGTCACCGGCTCGGCCAGGGTCAGGATCATCGTCTTGTCGTCGACCTGGCTCACCAGCGCCTCGGTCGTGTCGCAGGCGACGAGGCGGCCCTGGTCGATGATGGCGATGCGGTCGCACAGCGTCTCCGCCTCGTCGAGGTAATGCGTGGTGAGGAGGATGGTGGTGCCGGCGGCGTTGAGCGCGCGCATCTGCGCCCAGAGCTGCTGGCGCAGCTCGACATCGACGCCGGCGGTGGGCTCGTCGAGCACCAGCACCGGCGGCGAATGCACCATCGCCTTCGCCACCATGAGCCGCCGCCGCATGCCGCCCGAGAGCGTGCGGGCATAGGCGTCGGCCTTTTCGGCGAGGCCGAGCATGCCGAGGATCTCGTCGGTGCGCCGCTCCGCCTTGGGCACGCCGTAGAGCCCGGCCTGCAGCTCCATCATCTCGCGCGGCGTGAAGAAGGCGTCGACATTGAGCTCCTGCGGCACGACGCCGATGGCGGCGCGCGCCTGGCGCGCATCGGCGTCGATGTCGATGCCCCAGACGATGGCCTTGCCCGCGGTCTTGATGACGAGGCCGGCGAGGATGTTGATGAGCGTCGACTTGCCGGCGCCGTTGGGGCCCAAGAGGCCGAAGATGGCGCCGCGGGGGATGGCGAGGTCGATGCGGTCGAGCGCGGTCTTGGCGGGCATGCGCCCGGCGCTGTCATAGACCTTGGTGAGGCCCCGGAGCTCGACCGCGAGATCCGGCAGCGGCTCGGCCGCGGCCACGGCAACGGGCAGCGGCGCCGGCCGCTTCGGGCGCGCGTCGGGGGGCAGCGTGGGCGGGGCGATCGATGAGGAGTGCATTGATTGTGCCGCCGCCATGCGTATCATCCGCGCGGCGGCCGGGTCAACCCGCGCCGGCGGCTGCAAGCCGATCCTGCGTCCTTCGACAAGCTCAGGATGAGGCGCTTTTCTTTAGGGCATCTCCCACGAGATGCCATTCTCGCTTTTTCCTCATCCTGAGCTTGTCGAAGGACGCAACGGCGGTTGTGCAGCGCCTCTCAAACCCAACATAAGAGACGATGCAGCCCTTTGAAACGATCCTGGTGGACAGCAATGTGGTGGCCTGCAACGGCGGCGGCGGGCCGCTCGGGCATCCGCGCGTCTATCTGAACCTGTCGGCCGAGGGCCGGATCGAGTGCCCCTATTGCTCGCGGCTCTACGTGCTGCGCAAGCCAGGGGACGGGCATGTCGCGGCGACGCCGCCCGTGACGCCGGGCGCGCATCCGCCGCCGGCTTCGCCCGCCAAGCCTTGAGCGCGAAGACCCGCCACGTCTATCTCGTCGACGGCTCGGGCTACATCTTCCGCGCCTATCACGCGCTGCCGGCGCTGACGCGCGCCGACGGCACGCCGATCGGCGCCGCGCTCGGCTACGCCAACATGCTCTACAAGCTGATCCAGGAGACCGACGCCGACCACCTGGCCGTCGTCTTCGACGCCTCCGGCACCAGCTTCCGCAACCGCATCTACGGCGCCTACAAGGCGCAGCGCCCCGACCCGCCCGACGATCTCGTGCCGCAATTCAAGCTGGTGCGCGAAGTCACCGACGCCTTCAGCGTGTGCGCCATCGAGCGCGACGATTTCGAGGCCGACGACCTCATCGCCACTTACGCGCGCCACGCCGTGGCGCAGGGCGCGACCGTCACCATCGTCTCCTCCGACAAGGATCTGATGCAGCTCGTCGGCGACGGCATCGCCATGCTCGACCCGATCAAGCAGCGCCCGATCGGCGCCGCCGAGGTGCGCGAGAAATTCGGCGTCGGCCCGGAGCAGGTGGTCGACGTCCAGGCGCTGTGCGGCGACAGCGTCGACAACGTCCCGGGCGTGCCCGGCATCGGCGTCAAGACCGCCGCCGAGCTGATCAACACCTATGGCGACCTCGAGACGCTGCTGGCGCGCGCCGGCGAGATCAAGCAGCCGAAGCGCCGCCAGTCGCTCATCGACTTCGCCGAGCAGGCGCGCATATCGAAGCGCCTCGTCATCCTCGACGACAAGGTGCCGCTGACCGTGCCGCTGGAAAAGCTCGCGGTGAAGCCGCTCGACCGCGACAAGGTCACCGCCTTCCTGCGCGCGCAGGGCTTCCGCACGTTGCTGGCGCGCGTCGAGACCAAGCTCGGCAAGGGCGACGGCAACGGCGCCATCCCGCCCGCCATGGGCGTCGTGGCGGCGACGCCGATGGCGGCGGTGCCCGCGCCCGCCGGCCTCGGCGATGCCGAGCGGCGCTATGACCTCGTCCAGGACATGGCCGATCTCGAGGGCTGGATCGCCGCCGCCTATGACAAGGGCGTCGTCGCCGTCGACACGCAGACGACCTCGACCAACGGCGCCGATGCCGAGCTGGTCGGCATCGCGCTGGCGCTGGCGCCGGGCGAGGCCTGCTACATCCCGCTGGCGCATCGCAGCGCGGCGGCGCAAGGAGCGCTCGACCTCGCCGGCGCCGCGCCCATGGCCGACACGCCGCGGCAGATCGCGCGCGACCTCGCGCTGGCGCGCCTCAAGCCGCTGCTCGAGGACGCGGGCGTGCTCAAGATCGGCCAGGACGTCAAATTCGATATCGCCGTGCTCGCCGGCAGCGGCATCGCGCTGGCGCCGGTCGACGACACCATGCTGATCGCCTATGTCATCGAGGGCGGCTCGCACAGCCACGACATCGACGAGCTGGCGAGCCGGCATTTCGGCCACGAGACCGTGAAGTACAAGGACGTCGCCGGCAGCGGCAAGAGCCATGTGGGATTCGCCGCCGTGCCGCTCGAGCGCGCGCGCGACTACGCGGCGGAGCAGGCCGACATCGCGCTGCGCCTGCACCGCGCGCTGAAGCCGCGCCTCCTCGCCGAGCGCCGCCTCGCCTTCTACGAGACCATCGAGCGGCCGCTGCTGCGCGTCGTCGCGGCGATGGAGCGCGCGGGCATCCGCGTCGACCGTGTCGAGCTCAACCGGCTGTCGGAGGATTTCGCGCGCCGCCTCATCGAACTCGAGCGCGAGATCCACACCCTCGCCGGCCATCCCTTCAATATCGGCTCGCCCAAGCAGTTGGGCGAAGTGCTGTTCGACGAGCTGGCGCTGCCCGGCGGGCGCAAGAGCAAGACCGGCGCCTACGGCACCGACGCCGCGGTGCTCGAGGAGCTGGCGCTGACCCACGACCTGCCGGCGCGCGTGCTCGACTGGCGCCAGCTCGCCAAGCTCAAGAGCACCTATGCCGACGCGCTGGTGGGCGAGATCAATCCGGCGACGGGCCGCGTCCACACGTCATTTGCATTGGCGGCGACGCTGACCGGGCGGCTCTCCTCGACCGATCCCAATCTCCAGAACATCCCGATCCGCACCGAGGAAGGCCGCAAGATCCGCCGCGCCTTCGTCGCCGAGCCGGGCCATCTGCTGGTCTCCGCCGATTACAGCCAGATCGAGCTCAGGCTCGCGGCCGAGATCGGCGATGTCGGGCCGCTCAAGGAGGCGTTCCGCAAGGGCGACGACATCCACGCGCTGACGGCGAGCCAGGTGTTCGGCGTGCCGATGGCGGAGATGACCGGCGAGATCCGCCGCCGCGCCAAGGCGATCAATTTCGGCATCATGTACGGCATGAGCGCCTTCGGCCTGGCGCAGCGGCTGCAGATCCCGCAAGCCGAGGCGGCGGACTACATCAAGGCCTATTTCGCGCGCTTCCCCGGCATCCGCGCCTATATGGACCGCGTCAAGGCCGAGTGCCGCGAGCGGGGATATGTCGAGACGCTGTTCGGCCGGCGCTGCTGGATCCCCGGCATCCGCGACAGCAACCCGTCGCGCCGCGGCTATGCCGAGCGCGAGGCGATCAACGCGCCCTTGCAGGGCACCGCCGCCGACATCATCAAGCGCGCCATGATCCGCATCCCGCCGGCGCTGGCCAAAGCCGGCCTCGACGCGCGCATGCTGCTCCAGGTGCATGACGAGCTCGTCTTCGAGGCGCGCGAGGACGAGGCGGAGCGGACGGCGGCGGTGGTGAAAGAGGTGATGGAAGCCGCCTGCGCCCCGGTGCTCAAGCTCTCGGTGCCGCTCGTCGTCGAGACGGGCGCGGCGCATAATTGGGATGATGCGCATTAGGGGCGCGTACGCGCAAACCAAGCGCCAAGCCGACTCGCCGATCGTAGTAGCGCGCCAAGTTCGCCGCCGCCGCCATCGTCGGGAGGCCGCCGCGTCAGTCAGCCGCCTCCCCCGTTTCAAGCCGCTGTTTCGGCTCCTCCCCCGACAGCGCCGGGAGGTAGACATGAAAGCATGTCCCCGTTCCCTGGCTGCTTTGCACCGTGATGCACCCGCCATGCTGCGCGACGATGCCGTCGACGACGGACAAACCGAGGCCGGTGCCAACGCCCACGGGCTTCGTGGTGAAGAACGGCTCGAAAATGCGCTGCACCGTCGCTTCGTCCATGCCGCACCCCGTGTCCCGCACCGAGAGATGCGCAATCTGCCCCTGGTGCGAGGCGATCTCGCGCGGCGCTTGCGTCTCGCACTTCAATGCGACGGTGATGGTGCCCATCTTCTCGCCGATCGCCTGGGCGGCGTTGACGATGAAATTGACCACGATCTGATGGAGATCTGACGCACGAGATCGCGCCCTCGCTCACCCGCCTTCAGGATCATCGCGAGATTGGCTCGCTCGCGGCTCTCTTCCGGCAAGCGCTTCATCGTCAGCTTGGCCAAGCCGAGAACCGGCACCAGCGTGTTGTTGAGATCGTGCGCAATGCCGCCGGCCAGCGTACCGAGCGCCTCGAGCTTGTGCGCGTGCAGCAGCTGCCGCTCGAGATTGCGGTGCCTTTCCTCGGCGGTGCGTAGCTCGGTCACATCCTTGACGGTTACGAAGAGCTGGCTCGGTTCACCGGCATCATCGAGGGTGAGCTCGGCCTCGCGGCGCAGGATGAGAATCTCGCCGTCGGGCCGGACGATCCGATATTCGAGGGGTAGCGGCCTGACACCTTCCTGCGACGCGACGAGGCCGGCCCTGACCTGCGCGCGATCCTCCTCATGCACGAGCTGGAGCAAGTTCTCCGCCGTCGCCACGAAGGTCGCCGGATCGACGCCGAGGAGGCGGAAGGTCTCGTCGGTGCACTCGGCTTCGCCGGTCTTCAGGTTGAGCTCGATGCTGCCCATGCCGGCGACGCGCTGCGCGCGCGCCAGATGCTGCTGGCTTCTGCGCAGTTGCGCCTCGCTCTCGCGCAGCGCCGCCGCGGCGCGCTCGCGCTCCGTGACGTCGATGGCCACGACCAACGCCGCATTATGGCCGCGAAACGGCAGCTGGTGGACCGTCACATCGACGAGAATAATCGATCCGTCCGCCTTGACGTGGCGCCAGAGGCCGAGCTGCCGAAGGGCCGCGCTGGCGGTCGCTCGTGCCCGACGCAGCCGCTCGAGGTCTTCGGGCGGACGGATCTGCTCGATCGTCATCGCCAGGAACTGATCGCGGCTGTAGCCGTAATGCGTGACCGCGGCGTTGTTCACTTCGAGGTACCGCCACGTCCTGAAGTCGTACACCATCATGGGAAGCGGATTGCTTTCGAAGAGCAGGCGAAAGCTCGCCTCGCGCTGCTTCAGCTCCGTGATGTCGACGCTCACGGAAATGACGCCGCCATCGCTCGTGCGCCGATCTGCTCGAAGACCGCGTCCGGCTTGGCGTGCATCTCCAGCCAGTGCTTCACCCGGCCGTCGGTGCTGGCGCTGCCCATCGCATATTGTCCGCGCTCCGCGCCCGCGCGGATGATGTCCTCGAACCGGGCTCCCGGCTGCATCAGGTCGGCGCTTTCGCCATACATCTGCCGATACCGGCCGTTGCACAGGACGAAACGGTCCGCCGCGTCGTATAGGGCGAAGCCTTCCGGGAAGGCTTCGATCGCGTCGATCAGCCGTGCCTCGCTTTTGCGCAGCCGCTCCGCCTCGCGCGCGTTCTGCCGCGCCAAGCGATGGTCGACGATCGAGCCCGAGAGGCCGAGCGCGATGATGACGGCGGTGACGGCGGCGATCGCGATGGCCAGAAGCTGCGGAGCGGCAACCTGTCCCGACACCTCGACGAGCGGGTTGGGGACGATCACCACTGCCGCCATCCCGGTGAAATGAAGCCCGCAAATCGCCGCGACGAGCAGCAGAGCGCCGCCGAGACGCCGAGGCCATGCCGACGCCGATGCCTGGCACAGGATGCGGATGGCCGGCACGCTCAGAAGCACGCCGATCGCCAGCGATGCCAGCACATAGCGAGCGTCCCAGCGCAGCTCGGCGGGCACGCGCAGCGCTGTCATGCCGACATAATGCATCGCCCCGACGGCAGCGCCGACAACGGCGCCGCCGAGCATCGGAGCCTCGCCCCAGAGCGCAACCAGCATGCCAAGCCATGCCACGCTCATCGCGATCACGGCCGACAGCGCGGTCAGGCCGAGGTCGTAGCCCAAGGGGAATCCCGGGTTATAGGCGAGCTCCGCGACGAAATGGGTCGCCCAGACGCCGGACCCGAACACGGTCGCAGCGGCGCTGAGCCAGGCGAGGCCCCGCGTCCGAGCGGAGTCGCGA
>WNEZ01000754.1_pt1 | contig 26343 bp, 20 predicted proteins | sample 5400521 | NCBI WGS metagenome assembly WNEZ01 (sample SAMN13153339, study PRJNA577476) | soil metagenome | isolation source: 120 cm saprolite under Douglas fir tree site 2 hole 1 replicate 1 | place: USA:California | collected 2015-04-18
GGTGGAATTGCGTCGCAAAAACTGGATTAAAGAGGGCGACGAGAATCCGCTGGCGAAGGCCCTGGGCGAAGGCAAAGAGGGCCTCACACAAGTTATCCAGAGCTGTGGTTTACCACAATGTTTGCAGATTGTTGAGGAGAAGCTTGGGTGGAAAGAGAAGCGCGGCAAGCGTGGAAATGGCCGCTTCCGGCTTGGCGTTGGCGTGGCTCTCGCCATGCACGGTACGGCTATCGCCGGCCTGGACATGGGCGGAGCCAGTATCAAGCTCAACGATGATGGCTCTTTCAACGTGCTGGTCGGCGCTACCGATATCGGTACGGGTTCGGATACCGTGATAGCGCAGATTGCTGCCGAAGTGCTGGGTGTGCGCGTCGAAGACATCATCATGCACTCTTCCGATACCGACTTCACGCCGTTTGACACTGGAGCCTATGCCTCATCTACGACCTATATCAGCGGAGGGGCGACCAAAAAAGCCGCCGAGCAGGTGCGTGCTCAGATGCTCGAGGTAGCTGGCCACATGCTGAAAGCCAATCCCGAAACGCTTATCATTAAAGACCGCATCATCACGGCTCCCAGTGGTCGCACAGTGACAGTCTCGCAAGTGGCGCTGCATTCACTGCACGTCGAGAACCAGCAGCAAATTATGGCTACCGCCTCGTGGATGAGCTACGAATCGCCGCCTCCTTTCGCCGCCCAGGGAGCAGAGGTAGAGGTTGATACCGAGACCGGTGTCGTGCGCGTCCTCAAAGCAATCTCGGCAGTTGACGCTGGACGCGTCATCAATCCAATCACCGCCGAAGGCCAGATCGAAGGTGGCGCCACCCAGGCGCTTGGTTATGGCGTCTGTGAAGAGATGGTTTACGATCAGCAGGGGGCATTGCTCACGACCAACTTCAGCGATTACCGCATTTACAGTGCGCCAGATATGCCGGAGATGCAGACCTATATCGTAGAGACCAGCGATCCTTTTGGCCCCTTTGGCGCCAAAGCCATTGCTGAAATTCCCATCGATGGCATGGCTCCCGCCGTCGCCAATGCTGTTGCCGATGCACTGGGTATTCGCATTCGGCAGATCCCGCTTACGCCTGAAAGGGTGTTGCGTGCTATTCATGCCCAGGGGGCGGAAAATAAAGAGAATTAGAAGGGTAAGACAAATTATGGGCGATGACAACGAAAATAGTCGGCTACCACATGCTTCTCCGTTTGAGGCGATACGCGAGGAGGCCGAAGACGGCAGCGAATACTGGTCAGCACGTGACCTGTCTAAAATACTCGGTTATACGGAGTGGCGTAACTTCACTACTGCGATTGAAAAGGCGAAAGAAGCCTGTCAGAACAGTGGACAAGCCGTCTCTGACCATTTTGTTGATATCAACAAAATGGTCAAACTCGGCTCTGGAGGCCGACGTAAGATCGAAGACTATCATTTATCACGCTATGCATGTTATCTTCTGATCCAGAACGCCGATCCATCTAAGCCGATTGTTGCCTTGGGACAAACTTATTTCGCAGTGCAGACACGCCGTCAAGAACTGGCCGACGAGTTAGCTGCGCTTCCAGAGGATCAACTGCGTTTGCTGCGCCGGGCTCAAATGACCATATATAACAGCCAGTTGGCAGGAGCAGCCCAAATATCAGGTGTTATTGAACCAATGGACTTTGCCATTTTTCAAGATCACGGCTATATGGGCTTATATGGGGGCCTTAAAGCCAAAGATATCCATGACCGCAAGGGACTGAAGAAGAGTCAAGAGATACTTGACTACATGGGGAGCGATGAACTTGCTGCTAATATTTTCCGTGCCAGCCAAACGAAGCAGAAGTTAGAGCGCGAGCAAATCCAGGGAAAAGAAAAGGCCAACCGAACTCATTTCGAGGTAGGCAAGAAAGTTCGCCAGACAATTGAAGAACTGGGTGGCACGCTTCCAGAAGATTTGCCAACTCCAGCAGAGAGCATTCAGCAGCTTCAGCGAAAAGAGCAGAAGCAACTTCAGGACCGTTCACAACCTTCACTATTCGAGGAGACAGATCAGGCAAATCAATAGATACGACAAAAGTGGTGCTTCTTAGAAAGGAAGCTTTTCGTGGAACCAGTAAACGTCTTTGAATACGAAGCGCTTGCCCAAGCGAAGATGGCGCCGGCATTCTGGGACTTCTATCAAGGTGGCAGCGACGACGAGGTAACCTTGCGAGCCAACCGCGCTGCATTTGAGCGCATCCGGCTCCGCCCGCGCGTGCTTGTAGATGTCAGTACCAGCGCACTCGACACACGCACGACCGTGCTGGGCACTCCTGTAAGTATGCCGGTCCTGGTAGCGCCAACGGCATTGCATTGCCTGGCTCATCCCGAAGGCGAATGCGCAACCGCGCAGGGAGCAGGCATGGCCAATACATTGATGGTAGCCAGCACAACCTCGACCCGTAGCCTCGAAGAGATCGCGCAGGCGGCAGGCGGTCCGCTCTGGTTTCAACTCTACGTCTATCCGAACCCTCAGGTCGCAGAGAAACTGGTACAACGTGCAGAGGCGGCCGGATATCGCGCCATTGTGCTGACAGTAGACCTTCCCCCCCTTGGCAATCGCGAGAAAGATAAGCGCAATAACGTTACCATTCCACCGCCGCCTTTTTATGAAGCCAATTTTGTCGGGATTGAGAAAATGGGACAGGAGTGGGTCAGGCTTACCTGGGAATCGTTGTCCTGGTTACGCTCGATTACCTCGTTGCCTATTCTGCTTAAAGGCATACTGACAGCCGAAGATGCATTACTGGCGGTAGAGCATGGTATAGCTGGTATCATCGTCTCTAATCACGGTGGTCGCCAGCTTGATACGGCTATTGCCAGCATCGAAGCCCTACCTGAAATCGTCGAGGCCGTTGCAGGGCGCTGCGAGGTTTACGTCGATGGAGGCATCCGTCGCGGCACGGATATCCTCAAAGCCCTGGCTTTAGGAGCGCGAGCCGTATTGATTGGCCGGCCAGCCCTCTGGGGGCTTGCTGTGGATGGTGCACAAGGCGTATTCCAGGTGCTTGAAATCCTGCGTAAGGAACTCGAACTTGCAATGACCCTATCTGGTCGCCCAACATTGGCTAGCATTGATCGCACATTACTGAAAATGTAGGGGTGGCCTCTGCGGTTGCCCGGTGAATTACAGGAGGTTTTTCTATGGTTGACTGGAATAGTCGTGCTCGTATTGCCGAGAGCATTCTTGATACGGCTGGAATGACCCCAATGGTGCGCCTGCGGCGTGTCGTGGGCGATGCAAAACCCGCCATCGTAGCCAAGATCGAATATTTCAACCCAAGCGGCAGCGTCAAAGATCGTATTCTACCGTTTCTGGTATCCGAGGCAGAACGGCGAGGCGACTTGCGTCCTGGCATGAGCATCATCGAAGGCACGACTGGCAATACAGGCATAGCCACCTCCTGCGTGGGCGCTGCTAAAGGCTATCCCGTGGTTATCGTCATGCCCGCTGGGATGAGCGAGGAGCGGAAGAAAACCATCCGCGCCTACGGTGCGGAGCTGGTATTGACTCCTGGCGCGGAGAGCGACGTAGACCTGGTGATCGAGAAGGTTAAAGAACTCAAAGCAGCGAACCCTGGTAAATTTTGGGAAGTCGGCCAGTTCGTCAATACTGATAACATCGAAGCCCATTATCGTACGACTGGCCCGGAGATCTGGGAACAAACCGGGGGCAAAATTGGTGCATTAGTCTTATCCCAGGGCACAGGTGGCACAGTGACCGGCGCAGCCAAATATCTAAAAGCACAGAATCCCGGCATCAAGGTATTTGCGGCTGAACCTGCCGAGTGTGACATCCTTTCCGGTGGTTCCTGGGGACCCCACAAGATCGAAGGCATAGGCGATGGCTTTATCCCCGAAGTGCTGCACGTTGAGTACCTCGACGGCGTCGTCACCACTACCTCGGATGAGGCCATCGAGATGGCACGTCGCCTGGCGCGAGAAGAGGGTATTTTCTGCGGCATCTCATCGGGCTGCAACGTCGCTGCTGCTCTCAAAGTTGCGCATCGCTATCCCGGTATTGGCATGATCGTAACTGTCCTCTCCGACAACGGCCTGCGCTACTTTTCGACTGAGCTCTGCGGCGTTCCCACCGATCTAGAAGTGCCGGACCGCGAGCATCCCATCAGCGAAGAAGACAGAGCGAAACTTGCGCGCGTCAAACTCGAAGTGATTCGTTAACACCAGATAATGTAGGGGCGCGATTATGAATTTTGACAAATTACTCCGGCCATCGGTAGGTGCCGATTTATCGCGCACACCGCCGATTTATCGGCCCCCGTGCCCCATCGACTATCCAGGTTAAAAACTTAAAACTCATTATCGCACCCAAATGGAAAGATATCATGCCTGCCAACCACATTCATCATTTACAATGTGTACTCTGCGGAACCAGGTATAACCAGGCAGAAATTGCCTATACTTGTCCTACCTGCGGCCCGCTCGGTGTCCTCGAAGTCCATTATGACTACGAGCAGGTAGCGCAGCGCCTTAGCCGCGCTCAGTTAGCACAAGAGCGTGATCCGACCATCTGGCGTTATCGTGCGCTTCTGCCGATTTCCTATAGCCAAACGAATATGCCTCCTCTGGCAGTTGGTGGGACACCGCTCTACCCGGTGAAGCGCTTGCGGGCTTACCTGGGGATGCAGGACCTCTGGCTCAAAGACGATACCCGCAACCCCAGCGCTTCGCTCAAAGATCGAGCCAGCGTGATTGCAGTGGTGTTGTCGCAAGGAAAGACCGTGGCTTGTGCCTCGACAGGCAACGCTGCATCGTCGTTGGCTGTACAGGCGGCAGCAGTGGGCCTGCCGTGCTATATCTTCGTACCGCATAACGCGCCGCGGGCCAAGGTCGTGCAACTGCTGATGTGTGGCGCGACGGTCTTTGCCGTGCAGGGCAGCTACGATGATGCCTTTGATCTCTGTATCGAGGCGTGCAGTACCTTTGGCTGGTACAACCGCAACACGGGCTACAATCCCTACCTTGTCGAAGGCAAGAAGACCGTCGGCTTAGAAATTGCGGAGCAATTGGACTGGCATGTTCCCGACAGTGTGCTCGTTCCTACAGGCGATGGTTGTATTATCAGCGGTATCTATCGAGGCTTTGAGGACCTGCACCGCCTGGGGATGATCGAACGCATGCCGCGCATGATTGCGGTGCAGGCTGAAGGCTCACCGGCCATCGTGCGAGCGCTTGAAGGAGATGGTGTTGTGCGGCCCTATCCAGCGCAGACGATTGCAGATGGAATCTCTGTTGGCTTACCTCGTAATGGCGCGATGGCGGTGAAAAATATTCGTGCAAGCGGCGGCTTTGGTGTTACCGTCTCTGACGTGGAGATCCTTGCAGCCGAAAAAGAGCTTGCCCGGCTTACAGGCGTCTTTGCTGAGCCGTCGGGCGCAGCTTGCTATGCTGGCCTGCTTCGTCTACTCGAAGAAGGCAGCATCGCCCGAGACGAGCGAGTTGTTCTGCTTGTAACGGGAAGTGGTCTCAAAAGCATCGATGCTGTAGCGGAGACGGCTGGTAGCGTTGTACCAATTGCCAAGGGATCAGAGGGCATGGAAACGGTCAAGAGGGTGGTGCAGCAGTGAAGGAACCCGAATCCATGTCAGACATCCTCATCGGCAACGGAACCGTCGTCACACTAGGTTCGCAGAATCGGTTAATCGAGCAGGGCGCCGTACTGGTGCAGGGTTCCCGCATCGCTGCCATCGACACTGACACTGCGCTGCGCCAGCAGCATCCCGGAGCTGAATACGTCGATGCGAACGGCGGCATCATCATGCCCGGCTTCCTTTGCACCCACACACATTTTTATGGCGCATTTGCGCGCGGCATGGCTATTCCGGGCGAACCACCGCGCAACTTCCCAGAAATCCTTGAGCGGCTGTGGTGGCGTCTCGATAAACTCCTGACCCTGGAGGATACCCGGGCCAGTGCCGCGATCTTTATGGCCGATGCTATTCGTCATGGGACAACCTGCGTCGTTGATCACCATGCCAGCCCGAATGCTATAGATGGCAGCCTGGATGTCATCGCGGACGTTGTGGAGCAGGCTGGCATTCGCGTCTGTCTTGCTTACGAAGTCTCCGATCGTGACGGCCCGGCGGTGATCGCAGGTGGCATCCGTGAAAACGAACGTTTCATCCGTTCCTTACGTGCTGAGCGCAAACAGCGCGCGCAGGCTGGCATGATTGCTGCCAGCTATGGGCTGCATGCATCTTTTACGCTGAGTGCTGCCACGCTTGAACGTTGCGCCGCCGGTGGAGCTGACCTGGGTGTCGGTTTTCATATCCATGTTGCCGAGGATATCTCAGATGAAAGAGATAGCATGTCGCGCTATGGTACGCGTGTAGTAGATCGTTTAGCAGCAGCTCATATTCTAGGCCCACACAGTATTGCCGCGCACTGCGTGCATGTGCGTAGTGGTGAAATTGGTCGCCTGGCCCAAACTCGTACCAATAGCGTGCATAATCCCCGCTCGAACATGAACAATGCCGTGGGACGAGCGCCCGTCGAAGAGCTGGTTCGTGCTGGCGTGACTGTTGGCCTGGGCAACGATGGCTTCAGCATGAACATGATGCAGGAGATGAAAGCAGCGTACCTTCTCCACAAGCAGGCGCTCGCAGATCCACGAGCCATGCCTGGCGACCTGGTGTTGAACATGGCGTTTGAGCATAATGCCCACATCATCAAGGCCGTCTTTAGCCCGTTCTGCTCCGATTTCCCGCGTGTCGGCGAATTGGGTGTAGGCGCCGCCGCCGATCTCGTTTTGCTCGACTATCTTCCACCCACGCCGCTTAACAGCGGCAATTTCCCCTGGCACCTGATCTTTGGTATGGACGCACAGCATGTGAACTCAACGATGGTTGCTGGTCGCTGGCTGATGCGCAATCGCCAGTTGCTGACTATAGATGAAGCGCGTATCCACGCGCACGCAAGAGAACTTTCACAGGCCCTTTGGAACAGGATATAGAGAGATGGAATATATGAACATTCGAGAAGCACAAACCGCCGTCCAGCAAGAACTGGCCCGGCACCAGAACGCCATGGTCCAGTTTCTGCGCGACCTCGTCGCCATCCCCAGCTTTGATAGCCAGATTGGTCCCGTTGGCGATGCCGTCGGCGCTCGCATGAGCGATCTTGGCTTTGACGAGGTGCGGCGCGATTCAATGGGCAATATCCTGGGTCGCGTCGGCGATGGTCCTCGCATATTGCTCTACGATAGCCACATCGATACCGTCGGGGTTGCTGATGCCGCTCAATGGCAATGGGACCCCTTCAAGGGCAAGTACGAGAATGGTATCATCTACGGCCTTGGCGCTGGCGATGAGAAGTGTTCTACGCCGCCCATGCTCTATGCTATGGCCACGTTGAAGAAGCTAGGCCTGGCCAGGGATTGGACGCTCTATTATTTTGGCAACATGGAGGAGTGGTGCGACGGCATCTCTGGCAATGCGCTTGTCGAGCATGAAGGCATTCGTCCTGACTACGTGGTAATTGGCGAATCCACCAACATGGAAATTTATCGCGGCCATCGTGGACGCACGGAGATAAGTGTTACTTTCAAAGGGCGCAGTTGCCATGCCAGCGCTCCCGAGCGGGGTGACAATGCGCTCTACAAAGCAATTCCTTTCATTCAAGGGGTCGAGCAACTGCATCAGGAATTGAAGAGTCGCCCCGATCCGTTTCTTGGCGCAGGCTCAATCACTGTGACCAGCATCAGCACGCATAGTGTCTCGCTCAATGCCGTCCCCGATGCGTGTTCCCTCTATCTTGATCGTCGCATGCATCCTGCAGAGACGAAAGAAGTTGTACTCAATGAACTACGTGCCTTACCGCATGCTCACCTGGCAGAGATCACCGTGCCTGTGTATACAGAGCCAAGCTATACGGGCTTTGTCTTCCCCGTTGAAAAAATATTCCCGGCCTGGGCATTGGCCGAGGATCACCCCTACGTGCAGGCTGGCAAGGCCACCTTTGAAAACTGCTATGGCCGTCCCGCGAAAACCGGTAAGTGGGTTTTCTCAACAAATGCCACGTACTGGATGGGTAAGGCGGGTATCCCAACAATCGGGTTTGGTCCCGGTGAGGAGCTTTGGGCGCACACGGCCCTCGACCAGGTGCCTGCTGCCGAAGTTATACAGTGTGCCGATTTCTATGCGATGCTCCCGTTGTTCCTGGGGGCCACAATATGAGTAAATTAGCAGTGGTTGCCATCGGCGGTAACTCTTTAATCAAGGACGAAGCCCGTCAGAGCGTGCCTGACCAGTTCAACGCGGTTCGCGAGACGGTAATGCATATCGCCGAGATGATTGCACAGGGTTGGAATGTCGTCATCACACATGGCAATGGGCCGCAGGTGGGCTTCATCCTGCTGCGCTCAGAACTCGCCCGCAATGTGTTGCATACCGTTCCTCTCGATTCTTGCGGCGCCGATACCCAGGGCGCTATCGGTTACATGATCCAGCAGGCGCTACACAACGAGTTCCTGCGCCGTGATATTCGACGCCAGTGCGTCACAGTCGTCACACAGGTGCTTGTCGATAGGAATGACCCTGCTATGCAGAATCCAAGCAAGCCCATTGGCTCCTTTTATACGGAGGCAGAGGCACGCGCAAAGATGGACAAAGACGGCTGGGTGATGGTTGAGGATGCCGGGCGTGGCTGGCGTCGAGTCGTACCATCGCCTATCCCCAGGGAGATTATCGAGCGCGATGCCATAGATACACTCATCAAAAACGGCTTTATCGTAGTCGCCGTCGGTGGCGGTGGTATCCCGGTTGTGCGCGACAGTGCAGGCAATCTTTCAGGTGTTGAGGGTGTGATCGACAAAGACCTCGCATCCAGCCTGCTTGCCAGCGCATTAAATGCCGATCTCCTGCTGATCTCAACCGCCGTAGAGAAGGCTTCCCTGAACTTCAAGAAGTCCAACCAGGTCGATCTCGACCGCGTTACATTGAGTGAGGCCAAACGGTACTACGAAGAAGGCCATTTCGCCAAAGGCAGTATGGGCCCGAAGATCAAAGCCATCATCAATTATCTTGAACGCGGTGGAAGCGCCGCTCTGATTACCATGCCCGAGACGATCGGCAAAGCCCTCGCTGGACAGACAGGAACATGGATTGTACGCGCATAGAAAGGATCTTTTACAATGAAAACCAATTTACGCGGGCGAGACTTTATCAGCACGCAGGAATGGACCAGAGAAGAGTTGGAGACTGTGCTGCATCTCGCCTTTGATCTCAAAATGAAATGGGGACTTGATCTTCCAACTCGCTTGCTCGAAGACAAGACCCTGTTTATGCTCTTCTTCTTCTCTTCAACGCGCACCCGCAACTCCTTCGAAGCAGGAATGACGCGCCTGGGAGGCCATGCTGTTTTCCTGGAGCCTGACAAGATGCAAATCTCGCATGGCGACACGCCCAAGGAGATTGGCAAGATTCTATCCTCGTACGGACACGGTATCGCCATACGCCACTGTGATTGGGGCGAGGGGAATGCCTACCTGAGAGCAGTCGCTGAATATGCCAGTGCTCCTGTCATCAACATGCAGTGCGACATCTACCACCCATGCCAGGCTATGGCTGATCTGATGACATGCATCGAGAAGAAAGGCGCTGTGCGCGGTAAAAAGGTAGTGATGTCCTGGGCCTATGCTAAGTCCTACACCAAGCCGCTCTCGTTGCCCCAATCGGTTATTGAACTCTTCACGCAGTTTGGTGCAGATGTTGTCCTGGCGCATCCGCCTGAGTTTGAATTGATGCCGGAGATCCTCGACAATGCCGCCGGCAACGCACATAGGTCAGGTGGCAGTTTCAAAATTGTGTACGATATGGATGAGGCGTTTGTAGGCGCTGATGTCGTCTATCCCAAGAGCTGGGGACCTCTGGTGATGGTTAAAGACTCGTCAAAGATGGTTGACACCATTCGTCAATACGAGCACTGGATCTGTGATGAGCGCCGTATGTCGCTGGCAAAAGAGGATGCGATCTACATGCATTGCCTGCCTGCCGACCGGGGCCTCGAGGTGACCGACGCCGTAATCGACGGCCCGCAATCGGTTGTTTATGACCAGGCTGAGAACCGTATGCACGTCCAGAACGCAATTATGGCTCTCACAATGGGAGGGCGCTAAGTTAACCGCGTACGTCCAGAGCAAGATGGTTGCCACGATAGTTACTGTCTTGCTCAATGATGACCTTTAACGAACTACCCAGGGTATCGTAAACGGTGACGGTACACCCGTAGGGGCCTCAGCGAAGCGGAGCGCATATCAATACTTCGCGCCCGCCGCCGATTATGCACTTTGACAAATTAATCTGGACACCTGATGAATGTTGACGACCGAATGGGGTCCTGTAGGGACAAGGGGCGGATGTGGGGCAGGGTGGGGGCCTTGTGCTTGTCCTGACTTGTCCCCACAAGTTTCTACTCGAGTAAGACTTGAGGGGCCAGATGCACGCCTTCGAGCCAGGTCTGGATTTTGAGCCAGCCATGCCACAAGGTCTTCCAGCCCGGTGGCCCATCACTGCGTCGCCCCTGATAGCCGCCCAGTTGCGCGATGCGCTTGACACATTGCTCCACCGTCATCCCGGCTGCCTGGCCCCCGGTCTTGAGCGCCACCAGTTGCACCACTTCGGTGGGCAGGATCTCTGCAGCGGGTCGCTCGGGCTGCTGACGGGCCAGGGTGCGCAACTGCAAGAGCCGCACCGCGGTGGGAGCCAGCAGTCCCAGCAAGCGCCGTAAGCCCTCGTAGCTCTCGATCTGCCGCTCTTCCATGCGACAGCCCGTTTTGAGGGCTTGATGGTAGTCTTCCACGATCCAGCGCCGCCGATACCAGCCCACGCGTTCCCAGGCCTGCTCCACCGTCTCGACCGGCAGGGAGGTGAGCAGCACCCATTCCAACGGCTCCACCCCTTCGGGGGCGTGGAGTTCCCACACCCGCACCACCCACACGTCCAGACTGGGCAACTCGTGTTCCCGCTTGTCAGGGGCCAGCAGGCGCAACGGCCCAAACGAGAGCGCCACCCGTGCCGTGCGGGCTTTGCGCGCGTGTTCGGCCGGCACCTCCAGGTCCTGCTCGTCGCAGGCCGCCCAGCCGCGCACCGTCTCCCACAAATGCGCCTGGGGCGGATCTCCTGCCTTGCGCTTGCGCCGTTTGAGCGGGGGAGCCACCTCCTCCACTCGTTCATCGACACAGCGGTCTTGCGCCGCGCGGATCACAAAGTGCGTCTGCTGCTGCCGACACGCCAGAAAGAGCGTGTAGATGTCACTGTAGCGATCTCCCACATGCACCCACACCTGCTGCTCTGGCTCGGCAGGGGCGCCGATGGCTTGCACTGCCCGTTCCCACACGAGGCTCACTCCCGCTCGCGTTTGACCCGCTCGCTGTAGCGTTCTCCTTGGGGAGCGGGCTGGCGCAGGCGCACAAACGGTTCCTGCTGCGCGATCCCCAGCAGTTCTCCCGAACTGGGCTCGACCGCCAACACCGTTTGCAGCAGAAAACCCTGATGGCGCCCATTGCCGATGGGACCCAGCCCGCTGGTCTGCCGATGCGCCTGATAATCCAGTTCGGTCGTATCCTGGATCAATAACACCACCGGCAGCTGCGCCATCTGCGCACGCGTGTGCTGCACATGCGGACGGATCAGCGCCTCATAGCTGACCTGCCCGCTCTGCAAAAAGCGATAGGTCGCTTTCACCTCCTTGCGCGAGCCTACTTGTTTGGGTAAGGATACCCCCGGCTCCCTCGCGATGGCCTCCGCCAGCCTGACCGCGCGCTTCGTCCGGCGCTCATCCCGCAGTCTCACCTCTCCAAAGGTCGCCTGTGCCCACTGCTCCGGCGACATCACTGCTTCCCAGTTCAGCATTCCTCTCTCCTCTCTCTTGCTTCGCTTCCTTCTCCTTCCTCGATTCTACCACTTCTTCACTCGAACGTTGCGGGTACGAGTCAGGTGCTTGTCCTGGTGGCAACGCGATCCAGTGGGGACTGCGTGGAGCACAAAGGTCGCACCCCAACCAGGACAAGCACAAGGCCCCCTCATCCACTCCACCCCGCCCCTTGTCCCTACAGGACCCTGGGCCGCAAGCACCTCAATGGCTAGGATTCCCCGATTCGGTCATCAAAATTCATTAGGGGCCGGTTCACCGTGCCCACCGCCGATTTATCGGCCCCAATACGCATCAACCTAAGCCCGGAAGAGAGACAGGAGGCCGGATGATCTGTAGGGGCGAGGGCGGTTGGGTGGGTGTGGGGAGGGCCTTGATGGTCGCCCGGTGGTGGCGGTGTGATCGCGTTCCCCCCACAGGTGAGCACAGCGAACAGGACGCGGGCGACCATCAAGGCCCTCCCTTCCCCGCTCCACCACCCTCGCCCCTACGGAGGTTGATGGGCTTTTCGTTAGGTTGATGCCTATTACCGCCGATTATGGGTTTTAAGCAAATACCCCGGATACCCGTAGGTGCCGATTTATTCGTGCACACCGCCGATTTATCGGCCTTTGCTGGCTGTTCCGGTATCCCGCTTAATTTGTTAAAACTCATTATCAGCCCTTGCTGGCTGTTCCGCTATCCCACATAATTTATTAAAACTCATCATTGAGCACACACAAAAAATCAATGCCATGTATGCTCTCTGATAACTTCTTTCACTGTCTGCACCAGCATTTCCTCGGAAAATGGTTTAGGCAGGTATCGATCTGCTCCCTGGCGCAGGCCCCAGGACTGATCGAGACGTGTGTTTTTAGTGCTTACCATAATGATTGAAAGGTTATGCTTTGGGTCTAAGGCCCGTAATTGGCGGCACAATCCGTAACCGCTAATTCCCGGTAGCACTACGTCGAGTACCACGCAATGAGGTCGTTCCTGGAGGGCCTTCGTCAATCCATCATTGCCATTAGATGCCGTAATTACTTGATATCCCGCCTTTCGGAGTGCGCGGGCCATTATTAGACATATAGTAGCGCTATCATCAATAACAAGGACTTTGGCTGCATTTGGCACGAGAGATATAACCTTTCTTTCTCCTTTCGTCCTGCTTGAGTGCGCAGCACTAGCTCTCCTTGCGTCTCACCTGACCCGTAGGGTAGCTGCGCAGCAGCGTTGGTGAGACGGATAAGTGCCAGCGCAGCAGCGTTAGCAGGACGGATAGGTGCCGACGGCTTAGATGTTTTGTACCAGTATACAGTAAAACGTTGTGCGAAACACAATTTATCTAAGCAAGCAGTAATATTGGCCTATATCGTTCTCCTTTCGTCCTGGCTGAGCGCGCAGCGCTAGAGGCGCAGCCTCGTTGCCAGGACGGATACGTGCCAGGCCGGACGGATAGGTGCCGAGGTGGCATTATATGCCTGAGCTTGCTATAATACGATGTGGATAGGGCACTTAGATATGGAGACGAACGTGGCTGACCGCATTCAACCCCGTAGCACACCTGCGGAAAAAAAACGGGTGGTCATACGGGCAAAACCCTGGCGACCGCTCTTGCTCATAGTTATACTGCTGATCCTGGCATTTCCAGCCTTTAAGTTCGGAACAGGCGCTGGTCAGCGCATTTTTCCCGCCGTTGCAAACTTCTTCTATAACATTTCGGGACCCCCACCACCTCCAATACCTACGCCACTGCCGCCTTTTCCTGCATCGCTTCCCCAATTTGGTTCATTACTCTATACCGTTCAATCTGGCGATTCCTGTGATGAGATGCTCACAGTTCAGATGCATATGGCTGACGCCGGTCAGATTTTCAGCGATGTTAATCCCAATACAGTGAAAGCGCTAAGTAGCGTGATGGGCCGGGATTGCCATGCACTGCAACCCGGAATGGTAACCAAGCTCTCACCGCAATATCCGCTGACAGCATTAGGTGGCGTGGTTCTCAAAGTCGCTGCCACTACCCCGCAGCAGCCCTTACCTACACCCTTAATCAACGTCGCTCGCCAGCAGGTGGGCATTGATTGCTCTAATGGATGCCTTCTCACGGTGTGTATTGCTCCAGGCACGCAGGTGCATCTTCTGGTACAAACGGCGTTACCGGTGCATATTGGCTCCTGGGTATGGGCACAGGCGATGCTTGCTCGCAAGCAAATTACTGGATTTGCTAATTATCCCTATGTCGATCCAAATGTCTCGCTGAATAGTATGTTGCTGCGTGCCTGTGATCTGCAAGTAGATAATACCCACGATGATAATTCGCTCGCTTGCAGCCAACTTCCTCCAAACACGATTATTGATGATGGAGGAGCATGGCTTTTTGGCGTCACTGGTCCGGGTTCGTTAGACCACTGGCACTACCCCTTGCACCTTCCTGCAGGGACACGGGTACTGCTCTGGCTCTCGGCCCAGAGCAACGGTGGTCTGGTGTTTCATCAGGCGAATCCAGTATATCGTTATGACGTGGATAGGCAGATTTATGTGCGAGCATAATAGAAGGCGTTTCGAAATACTTCGGCGATGAATGATGATCTTGATCCACATGCCGCTCTCCAAGCACTCGGGCTGACTGGCGCGACAGCCGTGACTCCGGTGTCTGGGGGTTCAGATACGGCGATCTGGCAAGTCAAGCGAGCCGGTGAGATCTATGCCTTGCGCGTCTTCCGTGATGGAGAACACGACGTTTGTGAGCGAGAGCAGATGGTGATGCAAGCTACTATGCTTGCTGGTCTGCCTGTTCCACAGGTCCATGCAGCAGGAACCTGGCGTAATCACCCGGCGCTGCTCTTGTCCTGGCTTCCCGGCTGGCCCGTCACTGATGAACTGCGCATGCGACCGTGGCGAGCTTGGCAATTGGGCGCCTTATTTGGCCGCATGCATGCGGCCATTCACACACTCCAGGCTCCTGGTATCCTGCAGAACCATCCCGATGCATGGATCGACTGGCTGGGTCCCGACGAGCAATCGTTGCAGGAGTGCCTGCGAAGCATCGACCACCGCGTCGATGTCTTGCTCCATCTGGACTATCACCCCTTGAACGTTCTAACGGACGGTAGGAGCATAACAGGTATCCTCGATTGGAGGAATGCTCGTGCTGGTGACCCGCGTGCCGATGCAGCCCGCACGATTTCCATTCTTCGCGTAGATCGTGTAGGGAGGTCACCAGTCCTGGAAAGCGCTGTGCGGAGAGTGTTTGAACAGGGTTGGCGTAATGGCTATGAGCGGAAGGGAACCCCACTCGGGGATCTGAGCCTCTTCTATGCGTGGGCAGGGGCAGTGATGGAGCGTGATCTCGCCCCAAAACGGGAGCCTGAGGACCTTGCTCGTATTCACCACTGGGCCATGAAGTGGAAAGAGCGTGCACAGTGCATCTGAGAAGAACAGAGAAATCTATGTCCAGGTGTATAGTGGGCATTCATGCCAGTCGTAGCTCGTCTTGCTGGAAAGTAACGCTTTACACTGAGTTGAGTCTACAACCATTTCATGGTATATTTGCCCCGTAACCTTACAAAATCGATAACCTAATGAATTTTCCCAAGCGAAGAGGGTAATCACGCCCATCGGGACGCAAGCGTCCCCGGCGTTCTGTAGGGACAAGGGGCGGATGCGGAGATGGGTGGGGGCCTTGTGCTTGTCCTCGTGAATGGCGATTCCGCCAGGGTTGCATGCTGACCCGTTGGATCAGCTCACCCGGACGAGGGACAAGCACAAGGCCCCCTCCTCCACCCCACCCAACCCCTTGTCCCTACAGGACGGCTTACGTCTCTTGCTGCATTCGGTCGTCAAAATTCATCAGGCAATATTTTCAGCCATCAGCAACAGGAGATCATCCACTATGCTTTTCACCAACGCCACCATCATCACCATGAACCCCACACGAGCCATCATCACCGGTGGTGCAATTGCCATCAAAGATAACCGCATCGCCGCCGTTGGCAAAACCGATGCCTTGCTTCGCCAGTATTCCGGTGATCAAATCATCGATGTCAAAGGAAAACTGATCATTCCCGGGCTGATCGACACACATGTCCACCTCGCCCAGGCGTTGATTCGTGGATGTGCCGATGACATGGCGCTCATACAGTGGCTGCGCGAGCGCGTGTGGGTGTTGCAGGGCAATTTCACGCACGATGATGGGTATGTCAGCGCGCGCCTGTGTATTGCCGAAATGCTGAAATCGGGCACCACCACCTTCCTCGAATCGATGCTGGCTCATCGTTACGGCTTCGATGGTATCGCACGAGCTGTCGATGAAAGCGGTATTCGCGCCTGCCTCGCCGGTATCGTCATGGACATCGGCACCTATGCTACTCAAAGCAGCTCCATGCATCCAGGCATGGTCGAAAGCCGCGAAACCAGTCTCTTTGGTGTGCTCGATATGCATAGCAAATGGCATGGTGCCGCCAACGACCGCGTTCATGTCTGGTTTGGCCCGCGCACCCCTGGAGGTGTCAGCTCGGAACTCTACCGCGAAATGAGTGACTACGCACACCAGCGCGATATGGGTATCACCATGCACCTGGCTGAAGTCGAAGCTGACAAAATCTTCCTCAACGAAAAATATGGGCTCTCGCCCGTCTATTATGCCGAAAGTGTCGGATTGCTCGGCCCGAAAACGGTGCTGGTACACATGGTCTGGCTCGCCCGGGCTGATATCGATAAACTCGCGGAAACACGCACCAGCGTCTCTCACAATCCCTCCTCGAATAGCAAACTCGCCTCTGGCATCTGTAAAGTCCCGCAGATGCTTGCCAGTGGCGTCAACGTCGCGCTGGGTTGCGATGGCGGCCCCAGCAACAATGACTACGACCTGGTTCGTGAAATGAAACTGGCAGCCATTATCCATAAAGCCGTCACTAATGACCCGTTGATTGTCCCGGCTGAAACTGTGCTGGAGATGGCAACCATCAATGGCGCGCGTGCGCTCGGCCTGGAGCAAGAGATCGGCTCGCTGGAAGCAGGCAAGAAAGCCGACCTGGTCGTAATCGATCTCAATCGTTTGCATACCACACCCTCTCCCAATCCCATTTCATCGCTGGTCTACGCCGCTACTGGCGCAGAGGTTGATACAGTCGTCGTTGATGGGCGCATCGTGGTAGAGCATGGCCAATTGCTGACGATGGATGAGAATGAAGTGATGGAGCAGGCTCACCAGCATGCCGGCGCGCTCTATCGACGTGCAGGCATTGAGATTAAACCAACATGGCCAGTACTCTAAGCTGGCATTTGTGTAGGAATGTGAAGATGCAGAACTTTGAGAGTTTCGCAAACGTGCGCAGACCGTTATAATGATATGACATGCATTTACCCCTGGCTGCATGAAGGGAGCCGAGAACCTGGAGAAAACTTCTTATGGTCGCACTGGAGGGCAAGATCCTTGATCGCTATGCATTGCGAAGACTGGTTGGCAGAGGTGGAATGGCGAATGTTTACGAAGCACAAGATCTACAATCCCATCAAAACGTAGCCGTCAAAGTCTTCAAACGCGAAGATGAGGAACTGCTGCGCCGCTTCATCCGCGAAGCTCGCCTGATGGCCTCGCTGCATCACGAGCATCTTGTGCCCATCATTGGCTCCGGTGAAAGCCAGTTGGATGGCGATACTCGCTACTATATTGTGATGCCTTTTCTGGACGGAGGCACCCTGCGCGCTCGAATTCGTCGCTCGCCCCTCTCTCTCATTGAAGCCTGTTACGCTTTACGTGCCGTTGCCGGCGCTCTTGACTACATCCATAGCCAGGGCATCATTCATCGTGATATCAAAGCTTCTAACGTGCTGCTCGATGCCAATGGCGAATGCTATCTCACAGACTTTGGCATCGCTCGCATAACCGGCGATGTCACACAGCTCACCAGCACAGGCGATGTGCTTGGTACCGTCGATTACGTCGCGCCGGAACTGTATGAGACGGATCGCAGGGCAGATGCTCGCAGCGACCTGTATTCTCTGGGCGTATTACTCTTCGAGATGGTCACAGGCCGGTTGCCTTTCCCAGCCGAGAATCAACTCATCGCGGTATCGATGCATATGAATAAGCGTCCTCCCTCACCACGAAGCATTGCTCCGCATATTTCTTCGCAGGTCGAGCTTGTGATTTTCAAAGCATTAGAAAAGAAGCCGGAACAGCGCTATGCCAGCGCCGCTGAATTGGTAGACGCGTTTTGCCGCGCAGTAAGTGCCGGTAACAAAAATGGCCTGCTGGAGCATAGTAACGCTCTCAAGGTTGGTCAGCCTGAAGTTGTTGCTCCGATCGCCGGAGCAGAGCAGGCGCTGCCCGCTCCATTACCGCCAGCACCTGCCGTCAATTCAACCGTCAGGTCATCACCTCTCGCGAATGCGACCGAGGGGTACCAGTTTATCGCTCCTCACTATGGTCTCGATACCACAATTGCAGATGCAGAGACATTATCACCTCCTTCTTCAGAACCCGCAAGCCCCAGGTCGCCCTATCGTCGTCGCCGGTTCGCTATTGTACTTGCACTGCTAGCCTTGATTTTGCTCAGTGCCTCGATTATCTCGATCGTCATCCCCCGTGCAAATAACGCAAGCCGGTCAAACGTCACCGGTGCTACACAGGGCGTGGCGACTGCACCTGTAGTACAATCTCCAACCATTCATCCCACGGCCACCCCAAATTTGACTGCCACGGCCCTGGCTGCCCAGGCTGCCACAGCCACGGCCCTGGCCCAGCAGACTGCCACAGCCATTGCTGGCGTGACTGCTACAGCCGAAGCCCACGCCAGCGCTACCGCTGGCGTGATACAAACCGCCACCTCCGGCAAGCTGGCATACCAGGATGCGTTGAATAATGCAAATGATCCAGCGGGATGGGACCAGAATAGTCAATGTGTCTTTACTTCAAATGGCTATCATGTCAAGGAGAGCAGCAATCTACACGGGTGCAAAGAATCGGCATATACCTATCGGAACGCGGCGATCACCGTCGATGTGCGTATCCTCAGCGGGCAATCTGGCGGCCTGTTCTTCCGCATCAATACCGATATATTTAATGAATATTATGGCTATTTGTTCGAAATAGACAGCGCGGGCAGGTATCGCATCTCGGTGTCAGGCAATTATAGTCGCGGCAGCACTTCCTTGCAAGGTTGGACAACCGCGTCCGCTTTAAAGCAAGGGAATGCCGCAACCAATACATTACTGGTCATTGCGCAAGGCGGCAACTTGATGTTCTATGCCAATGGAGTCTTCCTGGTGCAGTTGAAGAATGCAAACTATACATCCGGCGTGGTCGCCTTTCTTGCCAGGAGCGATGGCACAAGCACAACCCCGACCGAAGTGGTATATAGTAATCTAAAAGTGTATCCTTCTTCCTAAAAATGTAGTGCCGGGGCTTGCCCCCGGCAGGTCACTTCGGCGCGGCGTGGCCTCGCCACATCAGGACGGACAGGCGAAATGTAGTGCCGGGGCTTGTCCCCGGCAGGTCACTTGTAATCTTCAGCAAAAGGAGCCAGCTATGCGTACCCTCATCGCCAATGGGCATATCGTCACCGCAACCGGTGATTTTTCAGGTGACATACTCATCGACAATGAGCGAATTGTCGCCGTTGCCTCTCCTGGAACTTTTGCTTCGCTGCAAGCTGATACAGTGCTTGACGCCCAGGGTAAATATATCTTCCCAGGAGCCATCGATGTGCATACGCATATGGAACTTCCATTGCCCACCACCGTCGCAAGTGATGACTTTGAGACGGGTACGATTGCCGCCGCCTGTGGTGGTACGACCACGATTCTCGATTTCGCCAATCAGCAGCGCGGGCATAGCCTGGCTGAAGCTCTTCAAGCCTGGCATCGCAAGGCGGAGGGAAAAGCCGTTATCGATTACGGCTTTCACATCACGATTACTGACCTCGCCTCCGCTCCCGAGACCGCGATGGATGAAATGATTGCAGCAGGCGTGACGACTTTTAAACTCTTGATGGCTTACCCGAATACCTTCATGGTCGATGATGAGACGATTTATCGCGTGCTGCGCCGCTCGGCCCAACTTGGCGGTCTGGTAATGGTCCATGCCGAAAATGGCATTACTATCGACTTCCTGGTGCGTGAAGCCGTCGCTGCCGGTCATACCGCTCCCATCTACCACGCTCACACGCGCCCTGCTATCCTGGAGGGCGAGGCCGCGCAGCGTGCCATTGCCCTGGCGTCACTGGCGGAGGCTCCCCTCTACATCGTACATGTCAGTTGTGCCCATTCGCTGCACGCTATCGCTGCCGCCCGTGCCAGGGGCTTGCCCGTCTGGGGTGAAACCTGCCCGCAGTATCTCTACCTGGATGATAGTTGCTACGCTGCTCCCGGCTTTGAGGGAGCCAAATTTGTGTGTACTCCGCCCATGCGCAGTGATGCCGACAAAGAAGCGCTCTGGGTTGGCCTGCAGCGCCGTGAACTGCAAGTAGTTTCTACCGATCACGCTCCTTTCAACTATCATGGACAAAAAGAACTGGGGTTACACGACTTTACGAAGATACCCAATGGCTTGCCAGGGGTAGAGCACCGCGTTATCCTGCTTTACAACGGCGTACGCGAGGGGAAGATCGGCTTGCAGCATTTTGTAGATCTGGTTTCAACCATGCCCGCCAGACTCTTCGGCCTTTTCCCACGCAAAGGCACTATTGCTCCCGGCAGCGATGCCGACCTGGTCATATTCGACCCCCAGCAAACAGCGACGATCAGCGCGGCAACCCAGCATCAGCGCGTCGATTACACCCCCTACGAAGGCATGCGCGTTCAGGGAATGCCGGATACAGTGCTCCTGCGTGGGCGTGTGATTGTGCGAGGTGGTGAGTACGTCGGTGGCAAAGGCGGGGGACAGTATCTGGAGCGGAAGACTTTTACCGCCCCCTAATTTTCCTCTTTCTCTTGTTCACGTGGAGGTACGAGCTTGTATTCGACAGCAAATGCCGCCGCCTCGCTGCGCCGTGAAAACCCCAGCTTTTCAAGAATATGGCTGACATGGTTACGTGCGGTCTTCTCGCTCACGTACAACTTATCGGCAATCTGCTTGTTCGTAAAGCCCCGTGCTACCAGCGCCAGCACTTCGCGCTCGCGCTCGGTCAGTTCGCTCCCCGGCATCTGTGTCAGGTGTTCCATCGCCCGTTTAGTGGCCTCTGCATCGATGAGTGATTGACCCGACGCTGCCAGGCGAATCGAACGCAGCAACTCGGCCCGGCTCAAATGTTTGAGCAGGTAACCGCTGGCCCCGGCTAGAATCGACGAGATGACGGCATCTTCGTCAGTATAGGAGGTGATCATCAGGATTATTACACCGGGGTAGCGGCTTTTAATCTCGCGGCATGCCTCGATGCCATCCATCTTCTCCATGCGTACATCCATGAGGATCAATTCTGGATCCAGCACGGGCATCTTAGCCAGGGCTTCCGCGCCATTACTTGCTTCCCCGACTACTGCGAGGTCCGGTTCTGCTTCAAATGCCGCGCGCATTCCAAGGCGTACCACCTCGTGATCGTCTACAATCATAATACGTGTTTTTGCCATACCTGGCCTCCTTATATGGGAATGCGTGCCACTATGCTGGTGCCTCCTGTGGGGCCTTGCATCACCTCGAACGTCCCGCCTAACTCTTCAGCACGCTCACGCATGCCGCGCATACCGTGGCCCGAATAGATGCGCTGTTTCTCTCCATCGGCTCCAAGGTCATAGTTGTGGGGTATTGCATACATGCCCTTGCCATCATCGTTGATCTCGACCTCTATGCACTGCGCTAAATGGTGCAGGCGTACCTGTACCTGCGTTGCACCCGCGTGCTTGTAGGCGTTGGTAAGCGCTTCCTGTGTGATGCGGAAAATGGCTGTCCCAACCTGCGCAGTCTTGCGTGCACGCCTTTGATCCCCATTAGGCGACGCTTCGACCCCTTCGACCTCTAAATGCGCCGGCAGCCCACTAATTGCTTCAAACTCGCGCAGCTGGTTGGTCAGCATCTGTGTCAGGGTGGTCGTACCGCTCATTAATGGCTTCAGCGTGAACATGTAATGGCGTGTCTCCCACAGCGCCTGCTTTGAAATGGTTACCACCTTGTCGAGTCGCTCGGCCACAGGCAATAGCAGTTCTGCCTCTTCGCCGGAAGTATCGGCTATGCGCTGCAAGAGGGTGACGCAAGTTTCGCTGTTCAAACTCAGCATGTAGATAAGTTGGGCAACGCCATCGTGGATCTCGCGGGCGATGCGTCCTCGTTCTGCCGCCGCTGCCAGGTCAGCAGCCTGTTCAGTCAGGCGTATGTTCTCTAGCGCCACGGCGAGCAGTGCGCCCACGATTTTCAAGTAATTCTCTTGTCTCTCTTCAAATGGCGTTTTGCGTATGCTCGCGGCACCCAGTACCATATTGACATGCCCCTCTTTGATAAATGGCAGGTAGAAACGAGCCATGCCATCGGTTTCTTCTTGTCCATCTCCCTCCAGCGGCTCAAAACTTTTCAGTTTCTCTCCTGATTGTGCCACTTGCTCAACTAACGCTTCGTTCTCATCAGGGGCTGTTGCTTCATCGACACCTGCCTCCACGTACGTGTCGATCTGGGGTTGCGGGCTTTTATCGTCCCCCCCATAGCCAATAATCGCTATGATGAGATATCCAAAATGGCCGCCCTTCCTGATCTGCTTAACGCTTTGCTGCAAAAAGTGTATTCTATCGGTAGCTCCTGCTAACAGCGTCTCGCTTACACCCAACAGGGATCGTTGCCTGCGCACGCTGTCTTGCTCATGCCTTTTATTGCGTGTAATGCCGTTAAGCAGTGTAGCCATGTAGGCGGCCAAAATGGCTATCAGCGGAGCGTCGAGTATAGAGCCTAATAGATCTTGCAATTGGAATGTATAGGGCACGTGTGCCCCGGGGGGCGGGAAGAACAACCCAAGCAGCACAAAGAGATCGTAGCCGATTGCAGCCGCTAAACCGCCGCGATAGCGATAAGCAAACCCCGCAACAAGGACCGTGGCGAAACCATAGCGGTAAAATGGCGATCCGTTGCCGTAAGGGGTAGATAGATAGACAGCGCTGAAATACATGGCCAGGCCACAGATAATCACATCCAGGCCATAGGTCGCGATATCCTTATAAGGATTTGTCGATCGCACCAGGGCAGGTAGTATCTCTGGTTCTTCATCTACTGCGATTGGTCGAACGCGATTGCGTTCCCATATGTTGCGCCACTCTCGCTTCGTTCGCGACTCATTACGTTGTCTTGGCGTACTCGCCCCGTTCCTTTTTTTCCAGGGAAGTTCGGGAAGAAATATTTTGAAAACAGGTGTGTAGAAAGTAACTACCAATGATTGTATAAACGTGATACCGAGAAAAACCATAGGTAGTAAGGTTGGTTTTTGTTGCGAGAGCAGTATCCATGCGAGAGCAAAAAACCACCATGTCCAGCGCCAGATCAGGAAGAAGTATGTCGGGATGTTGCGTAAACGGCGCAGTGTGGTCTGGGGTATGCGCCTGAGTGTTCTTGTCTTCTGGCTCATAGCTCCTAACGCTTCCCTTATCGCTGCAAGCGAGATGCACTATGTTCTTTACAAGTACTATTCTCATCTCTAGGCAGTATGCCTTGTTTTAGGCAGTCTGTCAATAAGTAGTTGCCTGAAACAGTGCTTTATGCGATACTCTTTGTGGGAAGAACACATGCTGGTGCATATTCAAGAGACTAGTTCGGGAATGAGAGGTATCCCCTAAAAACCTCTCCCTTTGATGTAGCAGGTAACGAACCGATACAACCGATACAACCGATACAAATGATACAAATGATACAAACTTGATTGGACACTGGAAAGAAGGTATACAATGCCAGGACAGCTATCAGGACCTATTCACACATTGGGCGTACTCACCGGTGGTGGTGACGTACCAGGGTTGAATGCCGCCATCAAAGCGCTAGTCTATCGCGCGGAACCGATGGGTATCCGCATTGTCGGCCTGCGTGCAGGCTGGAAAGGTATCACCTATCTCGATCGATCGCGAAGCCGCGATTCCCTGGTTTTCAACCTCGAAGATCCCGGCACCTGGCAGGAAAGCTACCTGATGCCCTTGAATAGGCTGAATACCCGCACCATCGACAGGCGAGGTGGAACGATCCTGCTTTCCTCCCGTACCAATCCCGCCAGCATGCGCGTCAGTGACCTTCCAGCTCACCTGCAATCTTACGGCGTTGGTCACGCTCCAGGTGACCATGTTGATCTCACCGGTGAGGTGCTGGCAAACTTGAGCTTTCTGGAACTTGACGGCCTGGTCGTAATTGGCGGAGATGACACCTTAAGCTATGCTGCCAGGCTCTCTGAAAAGGGAGTTCCGGTCTGGAGCATACCCAAGACAATGGATAATGATGTGTCTGGTACCGACTACTGTATCGGCTTCCAGACGGCCATCAACCGGGCGGGAGAATTTATCAACCGCATCCGCTCTACTGCTGGGTCTCATAGTGAGACCGTCCTGTTCCGCATGTTTGGACGCGATGCTGGCTTCACCGCGCTAGAGACCGCCGTCGTCACCTGGGCTGATCGCGTTCTCATCCCAGAAATACCCGCCGATATTGACGCCCTGGCCAAACTCATCACCAAGGACCGCCGCAATCCACAGAACTATTCAACCATAGTGCTCTCAGAAGGAGCGAACCTTGGTGTGCCCGTGCCAGAAGTCGGCCAACCCGATGCATATGGTCACCGCAAAAAGGGCAACGTGGCTGAGTTCCTGGCCGATCAACTCGCCCAACGCCTGCCCGGTATACGCTTTCTGCCCATTGACCTCACCTATTTCCTGCGCAGCGGCGAACCAGATGTCTATGATAAGCACATGGCCATCTTTTATGCCAACCTGGTGATGAGCCTGGTTGCATCAGGCACGCATGGCGCTATGGCTGCGCATCGCGACGGCGCTTTTATTTATACCGACATCCCCGGTAAAAACTGGCCCGCCCGGCGCGTGGACCCTGCCGACTATCATCCCACCCGCTATCGCCCTCGCTTCGAACACATTACAGGCCCCTATCGCCCACAAGGGTCGTAGGGGCAACCCTTATGGGCGATTTTTTGCCAAGTGCGCCCGAAGCGTTGGAGAATCTAGAAATCGTTGAATAATGATTTAGCTTTTAAGTGACCACCTCAATCAATTGAAAAAATTAGGAACCAGGAGAAATGTATGACAAAAGCCACGACAAAAGTAACCTCAATGGGAATATGTAGATTTTGTAAAGGTGAGTTTGACAGAACGAAGATGAGCCAGCACCTGAAATACTGCAAGCAAAGAGCTGCTGAAATTGCCGCTGAGGGAGAAAACGCTACCGCGTCCCAGAAAGCCAGGCTTTTCCATATCGCCGTCGAAGGACGTTATAATCCCCAGTACTGGATGCATCTTGAAATGCCCGCCTCGGATACACTGGCAGACCTGGATAGCTTTCTCAGGGACATCTGGCTGGAGTGCTGCGGTCACCTGAGCGCATTTCAGGTCGGACATATAAACTACTCCGTAGATAGGGATGACTTTTATTACTCTGAGGATGACGAAGATGAAGAAGATGTAGACGAAGAAGAGCAGGAGGATATTGTTGAGGAGCCGGAAAACCTGCTTGCCACTCTCCCTCCCATTCTCTTGGAAGAAATACCACCTGATCTGCTGGTCCAGTTAAATAAGTTCGAGTCCTTGGAAGACCTTTTGAGCTTTCTGGATAAAGAAGCGAAATCATTAATGAGTTTCGATATCGCGAAAAACCTCTCTGTTGAAGAGCGTGAAGCTCTGTATAATCGCTATCGACTGGGTATGAATCTAAGGACTCTTGTCCGAGCACTACAAAACCAGGACATATACGTTCCGCTGGAGAAGGCTCTCAAAGTTGGTCAAAAATTCACCCACGAGTATGACTTCGGCTCCACTACTCATCTGGCATTGCGAGTAGTTGCAGGGCGCGAAGGGGTAGTTCAGAAGAATGGTGATGAAAAGGATAACATTGTAATTCTAGCCAGAAATGTTCCGCCTGTGATCTCTTGCTGCGTGTGTGGGAAGCCAGCCAAGAGAATAGCCTCAGGGTATTATTATATAGAGGAGAATGCATATTGCAGCAGCAAGTGCGCGAAGAAGAAGGGTGAGTATTACGAAGAGATGCTGCCCGTAGTAAACTCCCCACGAGTAGGAGTGTGTGGATATACGGGGCGGGACTAGCGCTCCTAAAATGCCAGATTACAAATCAATCATTATCAATAACTCGCCTTCCACACAAAGCTTTACGGCGAAACAGGAATGGTATGTTTCGAGAAGATGAAGAAGCATGATTTTTTGAAGTGTGATCTTGCTGCTAGCGTAAGTTTTGTGCAATCAGAGGCCGAAGCATGAAAAACGGTCCAAAACAGCAAAATTTTTCGTACCTTACCAACTGAAGCTGGGTG
>WNEZ01000755.1_pt1 | contig 26336 bp, 24 predicted proteins | sample 5400521 | NCBI WGS metagenome assembly WNEZ01 (sample SAMN13153339, study PRJNA577476) | soil metagenome | isolation source: 120 cm saprolite under Douglas fir tree site 2 hole 1 replicate 1 | place: USA:California | collected 2015-04-18
GGGACGGGCGAAGTGATTTGGGAAAAGTTTATGACTCAAACGTCCATCGGCTGCCGGCCATGGTGCGTTCGACGGGAATGGTGACGAGTGTCAAGGGATTTTCCTTGAAGGGATCACGGCCGAGGACGACGAGATCGGCGAGCTTGCCGGGTTCGATGGAACCTTTCAAGTTCTCTTCGTAGGAGGCGTAAGCGCCGTTGATGGTCCCTACACGCACCGCTTCTTCTACGGTAATTTTCTGCTTGGTTCCCCAGACATTTCCTTTGGTGTCCGTGCGCGTTACTTCCGATTGCAATGCCATCATGGGGATGAATTCTCCCGGCGGATAGTCGGAAGCTTGCGTGGCGCAAATGCCGGCATCGAGGAAACTGCGCAGCGCGAACATGTGATTCAGCCGTTCCGCGCCGTAGTAGCGCATTTTTTCGCCATGATAGTACACGTACGTCGAAAACGGCGTGGGAATGGCGCCCAAGGCTTTGATTCGCGCGATCAGGTTGTCATTGACGACCGTGCAGTGTTCGAGACGGAAGCGCGGATCATGGCGCGGGCTTTCGCGCTGCAAGCGTTCGTAGACGCGTAGCGTGGTATCAATGCCGACGTCACCGTTGGCGTGCGTCCCGATCTGCCATCCGGCGAGATGCGCTTTGCGGCCGTACGCGTATAGCTCTTCCTCCGTCATCACCAGGATGCCGTAGTCGTCGGGCCGGCCTTCATAGGGGGCAGAGAGGCGCGCAGTGCGCTCGGAAATCGACCCGTCGCAGACCAGCTTCATGGCGCCGACGCGAACCCACTCATCGCCGAGGCCGGTGCGAACGCCGGCTCCGATCATGGAATCTATGAACCGATAGTTGATGAAGCAATAAGCGCGATACAGCAGGTCGCCGGAATCACGGGCGTCCTGATACGCGCGAAGGTCAGTGGGGGTGCCTTGCGCTTCCGTTGCGGAAGTGATTCCGGTCCTAGCCAGCATTTTTGAGATGAGCTTCACGCCCTCACGATGATCATCTCGCGTGAAATTTTGCGGAATGACCTTTTCGAAGAAGGCTAGAGCGCTCTCGGCGACACGGCCGCTCAGTTTTCCAGTGGCTTGGTCGTGATCGATTTTCCCGCCCGGAGGATCCGGTGTCTTCTCGTCGATTCCCGCTTTGCGGAACCTAAGAGAATTTGCATACCCCGTATGACCACCGCGATGCTGGATGCCCACAGGATGATCCGGAACGGCGGAATCCAGGTCAGCAATGTTCAGAGGCCGACCATCTTCCGTTTTTGTGTCGTCATACTTGAAACCGAGGACCCACTCGCCAGCCGGCGTTTTTGCAGCACGCTCGCGCATTGCCGCCTGAATGGCGGAGATGGAACGAAGGTCGCAATCCACCATACGCAGATGCGATAGGCCCGCGGCGGCGGGATGCGAGTGGGCGTCGATGAAGCCGGGCAGAACCGTCTTTCCACCGAGATCGACCTTTCGAACCCCGGGCGCCACGAGATTCATCACGTCCGCGCTCTTCCCAACGGCGAAAAATCTGCCTCGCGAAATGGCCACAGCTTCCGCAAGCGGCTCAGCGGCATTCATCGTCACGATGTGGCCGTTATGCAGAATCAGATCCGGTTTTTCCTGTTCCAAGGGAAAAAGAGAGAAGGCAGCAATCGAACCTAAGAATTCACGGCGAGTCGTTCCGTCGGTCATAGGTTCCTTTGTCAACAGCAGAGGATTGCTGCGGATGCTACGCTGTGCCAGCGCCAACGTCAACGCGACGCTAATCCTTTGTTGTGCGGCAAGGAAATTGGGGATGATCGGCGGTTTCCACTAAGTTGCAGGGTGGGGTTGTTGCCCCCCATGTCAAGAACCATATCGACAGTCGCACGGGTCAAGAGGAGGTCGCGCGCTAGTCTGCCCGGCAAGCCAAATTCTTGACTTACTTTTCCAAGCTCGCGGCGGTAGCGCGTGCAAAAGGAGATTCCGGATTTAGCGACAATGCGTGTTGCACCGCGTCGCGAGCTTTGCTCCTATCTCCCTGTTTTTGCAATGCCTTGGAGAGCCACACCGAGGTTTCGTCTTGCGTAGGATCAATGGTGAGGGACTTCTGGAAGCTTTCAACGGCTTTGCCAACGTCTCCCCCAAACATTCTCGGAGCCATCAAGTATTGACGACCCAGACTGGCCCAGACGCGCGGATTCTTGTCGTCGAGCGCCATGGCCCTGGCATTTTCTTCTTTGACGTTCGGGCCGAACTTCGGTCCCGCGAACACCCCGTTCCCCAGCGAAATTTTTCTCCCGTAGAGATCGGCAAGCACGCTGTGCGCATCGGCGGACTTGTCATTGAGTTGGATGGACTGCAGAGCCGCGTCAATGGCTTTGTCCACGGCCTCTACCGCGGCCTTCTTGTCTCTGCGTATTTCGTAGACGTCCAGAAAATATCCTTGAACTCTCGCTAAGTCGAGATAGAGGCCCGCATCGTTGGAGTTCTGAGCGACCTGCTGTTCGAGTTGCGCCTTCACAGACTGCAATTGTTTCTCATCGCGGGTTTTCCGGGCGGATTCAATCGCTCCAGCAAGAGGATCATCCGCAGCCGAAACTGAGGCTGGCACTCCGGGAGCAATAGTGAATAAGACGAAAAAAGCCAACGCGGGACATATGAGATAAGAATTCTTCAGCGAACGCATAGGCAACTCCCTGCTTGCTCCTACGCATGGAACCCCGTGAAAGTGTCAGTGTCGCGGCGGCGCTTCGAGAATGGCGATGAACTCGGGCGTACCGCGGAATTTCGCAAACACCGCCTCTACCGTGAGTCTTTCCACGAACTAGCGAAATCCGAGAAACGCCACTTGCACTGTTCAGACGTAGTGCGCATTTCGTCTCGGTTCGCTTACAGGGTAAACTCATTGATCTCTTCAGTGGCAGGCGGCAGTCTCAGGGGCCGGTGAATGAAGCGATTCGCGACGCAACTACTTATCTCACTGTTTCTGCTTAATCCAGCGCCGGAAAACGCGGCACAAGAGCCACAGGCGCTGCCGATGGCCGACGAGCGCTACAAAGTGGATATTCTTCTCGTGGTGGCTCATCCCGATGATGAAGGAGCAGCCACGTCGTATCTGGCGCGAGTGCTGGACGAACACAAGCGTGTAGGAGCCGTCATCAGCACGCGTGGCAGCAGTGGCGCCAACAGAGCCGGCGCAGAACAAGCCGCTGCGCTCGGCGAAATTCGGGAGATCGAAGCGCGCAACGCCTTGGCAACGTTCGGCGTAACAAACGTCTGGTTTCTCGATGGAAAGGATACGGCTTCGCAGAACGTTTTGCAGTCGCTGGCGAATTGGGGTCACGGGGTTGCACTCGAACAACTCGTGCGCCTCATCCGACTGACTCGCCCGGAGGTCATCCTTACTTTTTTGCCCGGCACTTTCATTGGCGAAGACCACGGCGACCGTCAGGCTTCTGGTGTCTTGGCTACAGAAGCGTTTGATCTGGCGGGCGACCCTGCCGCTTTCCCAGAGCAGGTCGCCGGGCCGGTCAATCATCGCGAACTGTTTCTCGAAAATCTGCGCCCTTGGCAGCCAAAGAAAATCTACTATTTTCCAGACGCAGCCCGCGAAGATATTTTTCGCAGCAAAGGCCCGAGCTATTCTGCAAAGGAAATCTCAAAAACGACGAAGCAGCCGTACTGGCGGATGTCGCTCGACTCCTTCCGCGCTCATCAAACGCAAGCGAAGGAGTTTCTGGACTCCGTCGCCCAAATGGACGAGGCACAAATCGAAAAGATGGCCGCTTCCGACGGCTGGACAGATGACATGCGTTTTGTGCTAGGCAAATCGCTGGTCGGCGGCAGCGTGACCGGGGATATTTTTGAGGGCATCACGCCGGGTGCGATTGCGTTCGCCCGGCCCGAGCTTTCTCCCGAACCTGCACGGCCGGAATTGTCGGTGGAGCTTGGCGGCCCGTACAGTTTCTACGCGGAATTTCGGCGCGCGCATGGGCTCAGCAATCTTCCTCATCCCGAGCCGCCGGAGATCGCCCTGCAAGGGCACACTACGATGGTGCTTCCGCTGTGGGTGCGCAACCGGACGGGAAAAACACAGGAAATTTCGCTGGCGGCTGCGTTGCCGGCGGGATGGACGTTACAGAGCGGCACGGGAAAATTCACCGTGGCGGCGAAACAGGTGGCGGCCACGCGGATCGAAGTTATGTTGCCAGCGGTTCCCGAAAACGAAGCCAAGAAGACTGAACTACAGGAAATCGGCGTTCATGCTGAATCGAATGGGCAAACTATCGGCGAGATTAAACTTCGCGTAGAACTTCGGAAACGTGCATTGCCGCAATAGGTTGCTTAGGATTTTTTCTGACGCGCGGCTTCCATTTGTTCCCACGCCGCTTCGGGTAACATCAGCAAATCGTTGAATTCGCCGGCGCCGCGCAGCCATTGCGCGCCGTCAATTACCACACATTCGCCGTTGATGTACTCGGCCATATCGCTGATGAGAAATGCGGCAAGATTAGCCAGTTCCTCGTGCTTACCGAAGCGCTTCATCGGATGCTTGTCTTTAGCGTGCTCTTCAAATGGCTTCGAAGGCATCAGCCGCGACCACGCTCCCTCGGTCGGAAAGGGCCCCGGCGCGATGGCGTTCAAGCGGATATGATATTTCGCCCATTCCACGGCCAGCGACGTGGTCATCGCTAGAACGCCCGCTTTCGCGCAAGCGGATGGCACAACAAAGCCCGAGCCGCAGTTGGCGGCCGCGTAGGTGGTTACGATATTCAGCACATTGCCGCCAAGCTTTTGAGAGATCCAGCGCTTGCCAAAGATCTGCGTGCAGTGAAATGTTCCGTTCAGTACGATGCCGACGACGGCGTTGAAGGCATTGGGAGTCAGTTTCTCGGTGCGCGCCATGAAATTTCCAGCGGCGTTGTTGACCAAAATGTTGATTTCGCCGAATTGTTCCTCGGCCTTTGCCGCTGCGGCTTCGACTACGCCATAGTCGCGGACGTCGCAAGTGGTGTAGGCGGCCGCACCGCCGGCGCGGTGAATCTCCTCGCACGTTTCCCGCAGCGGGTCTTCCCTCCGGCCGACGAGGAATATTCGCGCGCCCAACTCCGCGAATCGCAGAGCCATCGAACGGCCAAGTCCAGTCCCTCCGCCGGTAAGAAATACTGCCCGGCCCTTCAATAAGTCGCGCTGGAACAAGCATCACCGCCTTCTGCAGTTGACTGAGCGCCTCTTCAGTGCGAGCGCGATTCTAATCCATTCAAGAGAATGCCGTTGATTTATTCGAAACGGAGGCGGGCCGCCGGACGAAAGGCATGCAAGAGGCTTAGGGATGCATCTCTGCAGGAATCGGCCGGCCCATCGCTTTCGCATACTCCGCGGCGTATAGGGAACTCTCCGGAAATTCCTGGCTCAATTCGAGGAGCAGCTTCTGCGCCGCGGGATTCTGTTTTTCTCTTCGCGAAGCCAGCGCCAGCAAAATCTTCGCAAACGGCTGCAAGTAGCGTCCCCCCTCAATTGTTTTTCCAAGTTGCTGCATGCCAAGTTTTTTGTCGCCGTGGACTCCTCCGAACATGAGCAGGAAGCGCGCGCCGCCCGAAAGGCTTCCGATGACGTAATTGGCAGTGCCAAGCGCAACATAGGCATCGTTCGCGTCCGGCTGCTCCGCGAGCAGTCGCTTGGCGTATTCGTTCCCCTCCTTCAGCCTCTTCAAGCTCTCGATATGCTGCTTCTTTAGCATCATGTCGGCATTCGACTCCATTCCCGCCGCTAGTGTCAGGGCAAAAAAAGCTTCCGGATCTCTGGCGTTCTTTGCCAGGCGCCCTTTAGCCAACTTGCGTGCCCGGTCCAGAGCGTCCTGAAAACTCTTCATCCGCGCGGGATCCGGCTTGCCTTCGATGCCATGAAGAAACCTCTTCTCATTCAAGAAAAAATCGCTGGAGAGCACACCCTGCCGGTAAAGCTCCTCGAAGAGATAGCTGGCCGCAATGGCCACCTGGCCAAAGGGTTCATCGGGATGCTGGGATTCCCAAGTGTCGAATTTTTCGCGCGCTTCCGAGAAGTTTTGTGCGTAGAGGGAATGAAATCCCGAGGAGAGTTCGGCCACGGTGGTGAACGCCGGCGACTTGGCGTCCTCATCCGGACGAGCCGGGCAGGCGAGCGCGGTGAACAACAGGAGGGACGTAGCGCTGTAGATTTGCCAACGCATTCTTTGGCCAGCCCTTCAGAAGAGTCCGGGCAAAAATCGCGGCTTGCCGGTCATTGCTGCGCGATAGTCGGGATTGGCGAAGAGGACGCGCTCTTCCGTGGAAAGCCGCTGCGCCAGGACTCTGATGTGGGCGATGGCCCCGGCTGCTGAGGTGATCCAAGCCGCATGAATGAGTGGAAGTGCCAGCATCTCGGCGAAAACCGCCGCGTAGTTGGGATGCCGAACGTAGCGAAAAGGTCCGGAGGTCACCACGCCGAGGCGCGTAGAGTCCACGACCTGAACATTCCAGTGCGCCCCGAGCGAGCGAATGACCCACCAGCGCACAGCGTTGGCCGCCAGGAAAACGGCGAACATCGGTACAGCTAGCCACAGAATAAAAGGACGCCGCAGAAGGACGACTTCGAGGGCCGAACCGATCAGGACGGCAGTGTGGAGCAAAACCATCCAGCGGAATCGCGGCTCTTCCACTTTGGCCGCGCCCCGCGCAACCATTTCCCTTTGGTGCCGTTTCGAGATGCGCAACTCGACCAGGCGCAGCGTTCCCACCGCGAGAAGCAGTGCGAGAAACAGATAGACGCTTACGTCCATTGCAGTAGCAAAAACTCCGCGCTGAAACCCGGACCAAAGGCCGCCGCCAGAGCATATTCACCGGTCTGCAGAGGTCTTTTTTCCAGCCACTCCTGCAGGATGAAAAGAATTGTCGCGCTGGAAAGATTTCCCACGTTTCCGAGAATATCCCACGACGGCTGCGTATCGCATTTGCACAAGCCCAGCTCCGTCTCGATGTTTCCGAGCAGCCGCGCCCCACCGGGATGCAAAATCCACCCTTTGATCTCCTCGCGCTTCCGACCGTTGCGATCGAGGAAGCTCTGCACCAACCCGCCGATTTTTCCGCCGATCATTTCCGGAACATCCTTTGCCAGCAGGATGTGGAAACCGGAATCGCGCAGGTCAAATCCCATGGCGCCCAGCGAATCGGGAAACGTATAGGTTTCCGACACGAGAATTTTCGGGCCGCGCGTCGGTTTCCCGCTCACCACGACGGCGGCGGCGCCGTCGCCGAAAAGAATGGAAGAAATGAGGTTTGCCTGCGAAATGTCCTTGCGCTGAAATGTGAGCGACGGCAATTCGACGGCGATGATCAGGACGTTTCCGCCGGACTCGGCTTTCAAGTAATCCGCCGCACGTCCCAGGGCCATCGCACCAGCGGCGCAGCCCAGTTCCGTGAACGGCATGCGCCTGACATTCGAACGAAATCCCATCAGATTAATGAGGTGGGCGTCCAGCGAAGGGATCATGAAGCCCGTGCAGGACACTGTGATGATCATATCGATGTCCTCGGGTTTTAAACCCGCGCGCTCGAGGCACTTTTCCGCGGCTTCCCGGCCCAGTTTCACCGCGTGCTCGATGTATTCGTTATTAGTTTGCGAAAGCGGGCGGGGCTCGATGGTGTAGTCGAGGGGGAAGATGGAATACCGTTTGTGGACCTGGGCGTTATCCACGATGCTCATCATCGCTTCGAGGCGGCGCTCGGGAATGTCAAAGACGCGCCCCATGTACACCTTTACGTCGTCGCGCGTGATTGTGTAAGGCGGCAGCGCCGTGGCCGTCGCGGTGATGGTGGGATACGATTCTGCGGCGGCGCCTTCTGTGGTTCGATTGCTTCCGGATTCCATCAGTCTCCTTGGGCACAAAGCCGCCGCTGGCGGTTTTTCCGCTGCGTAAGCCTTTTGAATGCAGCGTTTTCAGAGCCGCCTGCATTCGAGCCCATGACTCTACATCAATTATTGGCCAGGAGTGAACTAGTTTCAAGGCGGGCGATGGAGTAGTTATAGGGCGAGAAAAACCGTGATCGGAAACTTGCGCGAAGTCGCTGAGCGCCTCGCACCCGGTCGCGCCTGCATATCCGTCGTTTCCGACCACGGCTTAGCAAAGACCGGCTTGTCTTTGAGTTTATTCCCGTGTACCGCGGTGCAAGTGTCGTTGCCTGACCGTGATAGATTCTGTGGTCGGTGAGGTGCTTATGTGGAGTACTCCATTTCGCTTCTTCGTGTTGGCGATGACGGTTCATCTGCTGGTGAACCTGCCGGCGCGGGGCCAGGCGGCCAAGTGGCCCAGGACTGCAGAAGGCGACTATGTTGCCAAGAATTTCAAGTTCCAGTCGGGCGAAACGCTGCCGGAATTGCGGTTGCACTACACGACGCTTGGCAAGCCGGTGCGCGACGCGAAGGGGCGCGTTACAAACGCCGTTCTGATTCTTCACGGCACTGGAGGCGCGGGAAGTCAATTCTTGCAGGCCATATTTGCCGGAGAATTGTTTGGCCCCGGCCAGCTCCTGGACGCGAGCCGCTACTTCATCGTCCTTCCCGATGGTATCGGCCACGGAAAATCCTCGAAGCCCAGCGACCGCTTGCATGCTCATTTTCCGCAATACGATTATGACGACATGGTCGCCGCGCACCACCAACTTCTTAGCGAGGGCCTCGGCGTGAATCACTTGCGTCTCATCCTTGGGACCTCCATGGGTTGCATGCACTCGTTTGTGTGGGGAGAAACCTATCCCGATTTCATGGATGCGCTGATGCCGATGGCCTGCCAGCCGGTGCAGATCGCGGGACGCAACCGCATCTGGCGCAAAATGCTGATGGACGCGATTCGCAACGATCCGGAATGGAAGGGAGGGGACTATTCTGCGGAACCGCAGCAGGCGCTGCGCACGGCTCTCGATTTGCTCCTCATTGCTGCAAGCGCACCCCTCTACATGCAGAAAAACTATCCGACGCGCGACGCCGCGGACAAAGATCTGGATGACTATTTCAAGGTGCGGTCCGCCGCGCTTGACGCCAACGATTTGCTGTACCAGGTCAATGCTTCGCGCAACTACGATCCCTCGCCGAGCCTCGAGAAAATCATCGCGCCCGTCATGTACATCAATTCCGCGGACGATTTCATCAATCCGCCCGAGCTGGGCATCGCCGATCGCGAAATCAAGAGAGTAAAAAACGCGCGTTTGGTCTTGCTTCCTATCAGCGACGAAACGCGCGGCCACGGCACTCATACTCGCGCTGTCGTGTGGAAGCAGTACCTGGCGGAATTACTCGAGAAATCAACGCATTGAGCGGACTGTCTTATTAAGTCGTGGTGGCTTGGCTGGCGCGGATTTCCTGCCAGCGGCGTGGGCGCTTGTTGGCTTGCAAGACTTTCTTGCGCAAACGGATGGACTTCGGCGTGATTTCCACAAACTCGTCGTCGGCAATAAATTCGATGGCCTGCTCGAGGCTCAATTCGCGGTGCGGAATCAGGCGGATCGCTTCGTCGGCGCTGGACGAGCGCATGTTGGTCTGCTTCTTTTCCTTGGTGACGTTGACGTCCATGTCTTGTTCACGCGAATTTTCGCCGACGATCATGCCTTCGTAAACTTCAATAGCCGGCCCGATGAACAACTCGCCGCGCTCCTGGATGTTCCACAGCGCAAAGGCCGTGGATGGTCCCCCGCGGTCTGCCACCAGCGCGCCCGTCGGGCGCAGCGCCATCTCTCCACCGTATTCCATCCAGCCTTCGAAGATCGAATGAATCAGCGCCGTGCCGCGCGTGTCGGTGAGCAACTGGCTGCGAAGTCCGATCAATCCACGCGAGGGAATCTTGAAGTCCATGCGCACGCGGCCCGAGCCGTGATTGCTCATTTTGAGCATTTCGCCGCGCCGGCTGCCAGTCGTTTCCATAATAATTCCGATGAAATTCTCGGGCACGTCGATCACCAGCCGCTCCAGCGGCTCGAGTTTCTTGCCGTTCTCCGTGCGGACGACAATTTCGGGTTTGCCCACCATCAGCTCGAACCCTTCGCGCCGCATCGTTTCGATCAAAATCGCGAGTTGCAATTCGCCGCGTCCCAGTACGCGGAAAGATTCCGGCGTGTCTGTGTCCTCGACTCGGATAGATACGTTCGTCAGAAGTTCTTTTTGCAGACGATCGCGGAGGTCTCGTGAAGTAAGGAACGTTCCCTCTTTGCCGGAAAGAGGACTACTGTTGACGGTAAAAATCATCGCCAGTGTGGGCTCGTCGATCAGCAGCGGCTCCAGCGGCATGGGGTTTGCCAAATCCGTGATGCTCTCTCCGATCTGGATGCCTTCCACGCCCGCGATCGCCACCAGATCGCCCGCCGGGACGGCTTGCGCTTCATCCCGTTCCAGGCCACGGAAGGTATAGAGCTTGGTGATACGCGTCGGCGCCAGCTTGCCGTCCAGCTTCACGATGCCGACGTCCGCACCGCGCTTCAGTGTGCCGTTGAACACGCGGCCGATCGCGATGCGTCCCAGAAACTCGCTGTAATCCAGGTTCATCACCTGTATTTGCAAGACGCCACTGGGATCGCCCGGGGGAGCCGGGATGTGCTTCACGATAGCCTCGAAAAGCGGCAGCAGGTCTTTTGAACCATCGCCCGGCGTCCGGTGCGCCACGCCGTCGCGCGCATTCGTATAAATGACGGGAAAATCGAGCTGGTCTTCGGTGGCGTCGAGATCGATGAAGAGATCGTAGATTTCATCCAGGACTTCCTTGGCGCGCGCATCGGTGCGGTCGATCTTGTTCAACACGATCACCGGAGGCAGTTTCGCCGCCAGCGCCTTTTGCAGCACATAACGCGTCTGCGGAAGCGGACCTTCGCTGGCGTCCACCAGAACCACAACTCCGTCCACCATGCGCAGCGCGCGTTCCACTTCGCCGCCAAAGTCGCTGTGCCCCGGCGTGTCCACGATGTTAATCTTCGTGTCGTGGAAAAAAAGCGCGGTGTTCTTCGCGAGAATGGTGATGCCGCGCTCGCGTTCCAGGTCACTGGAGTCCATCACGCGCTCAATGACGGCTTCGTTCGCGCGGAAAATCCCGCTTTGCCTAAGCATGGCGTCAACCAGTGTAGTCTTGCCGTGGTCCACGTGCGCGATGATGGCGATATTGCGAATATTTTGACTCATAATTCCTGCTTTTCGTGTCCTCGGCCCACACGGGGCCAGATCCTCTAAAGACAAAAATGGCTGCTGAAACAACCAGCAGCCCGGACGAATTTACTCAGAAAGCGTGTTCCCGCCCAGCGGCGGGCCGGTTATTCTCTGGTGCGGTCGAGCAACATATAGTTTAGCAGACCTGGGGCAGTCGAACCACCAAAGCAGACGTGGTGTAGCGGGACATCATGAGGGCGTTTCTTCGATATTTTTTTAGGGTGATTACCGGATTGCTGGCCGCTCGTAATTGGGCAAAATGACCCGCATGCATGACGCTTCGCTTGGTGAAATAGCTTTTGTCAACTACTGGCGCATACTCGAAGCGCGCTGTCCTGGTGCGGTCAAAGCTCCCGAGTTCTCGCATATGAGTATAGTGGAGCGAGAGGCATGGGGTGAAGCGGCGAAAGCCGTTGGGGAACAGATCCACGATAGCTTTTGTGTCGCTTCCTCGAAGTGACGTCGGCACGGGGGCCTGGAATCGGGGTTTCCGCGCTATTCCGTACGCAGGGCGATGATGGGATCCACGCGAGCGGCGCGGCATGCCGGAACGTAACAGGCTACCAGCGCGGCCAAGCTGAGCACTACGGCCACTCCGACATAAGTCAGCGGATCCGTTGGCTCCACTTCAAAGAGCAGTTGTTGCAACAGGCGAGTGAGCCAGAGCGCGCCAAACAAGCCAAGCGCCACCCCAGTTAATGCTAGTGTGAGACCTTGGCCCAAAATCATGCGCAAAATTTCCGCCGGACGCGCGCCGATGGCCATACGCACGCCAATTTCGTGTCGGCGCTGACCGACCGCCAGCGCCATCACGCCGCCGATACCAGTGGCCGCAATTGCCAGCGCCAGCAGAGCAAATAATCCCAGCAGATTGGTGGTCAACCTGGGCGCAGCGACAGATTCGGCGCGCACTTGCTCGAGCGATCGCACCCGCGCGGCTGGTTGATTGGGGTCGATGCCATGCAACAGCTCGATCACGCCGCGAGCAATGCTCATCGGTTCCACCGCTGTCTTGATCACCAGGCTGGCCTGCCCCATAGGGTTCTGTGCCATCGGCACATAAATCTCATCAGCCACATCTTTGTCGAGGCCGTACTGTTTGATGTCGCCGACCACTCCAACCACTAGCGTCCAGGTTTTCCCGCCGTCGGTGGAGAACCGCGTTCCGGCAGGGTTTCGTGATCCCCAGAGATGGCTCACGGCGCTCCGATTCACAACCGCGACGTCCGGATTGCCCGGCCGGTCGGTTTGCAGGAATCCCCGTCCGTTGAGAATGGGAATGTGTAGCGCTTCGAAGTAGAATGGGCTCACAATCCGGAAATCGGCTTTCGGCAACGCTTGCCCCTGCGCGGGTGCTTGCCCCTCGATCTGAAAATCGCCGGTCATTGTCATGCCGGCGGTAAAGGGAATCATCATGGAAGCCGCTGCCGATTTGACTCCGCTTTGCATCTGGATCTTCTCCAGCAAAGTTTCAAAAAAAGCGCGCTGCTTGTCGCCGGTGCCGTATTTAACGAAGTCCAGTGCAACTTCCATCGTCAACACGTTCTCCGGCTGAAAGCCGGGGTCCACATGCTGCAGCTTCAGGAAGCTGCGCAGCATCAGGCCCGCGCCAATCAGCAGCAGGAAAGAAACCGCCACCTGCGCGACAATAAGCAAGCCCCTCATCCGGTGCTTCCCGCGCCCGATGGTGGAGTGCGAGCCACCTTCCTTCAACGTCCCGGCGACTGTCTCCCGCGCCGCCAGCGCCGGTGCCGTCCCGGAAAGCAAGCTCGTCAGAACCGCCACCAGAAAAGTGAATACGAGCACCGCGGCGTCCATGTGAATTTCACGCGCACGCGGCGTGAAGCGCGCCGCGAAGCTCACCAGCAGATTCAGCGCTCCCCAGGAGAACAAAAGCCCCAGGCCGCCGCCGATCACCGCCAGCAAAAAACTCTCTGTCAGGAGTTGCCGGAACATGCGCCCACGTCCCGCGCCCAAGGCCGCGCGCACTGCCAGTTCCCGTTCTCGCCGAACCATCCGCGAGAGATTCAGGTTCGCCACATTTGCGCACGCGATCAACAGCACGAATCCTGCTGCCGCCAGCAGCACCAGCATCGTAGGGCGGGCGTTGTGCGTCAGCGCTTCCTCGAGCGCGACGGTCTTCACCGCGTAGTCGTTCGCCGGCGGATAATCTTTCGGGTAGCCCTTCTGCAGGTTAGCCGCAACGCTGCTCAGGTCGGCTTGCGCCTGGCTCACGCTGATTCCTGGCTTCATGCGGCCGAAAGTTTGCATCATGCGAGACTGCCGGTTGGCGATGAACGCGGGAGCGGAGCGGAAGGGGCAGGCGGTCGTTGGCATGTACACATCGTTCTCGTCCGGGTATTGTGGCACCGGCGGGAGTACGCCGATCACGGTGTGAACCTTGTCATTCATCGTGAACGTCTTGTTCACTACCGTCGGGTCGCCGCCAAAACTCTTGATCCAATACTCGTAACTGAGCATCAGCACTGCAGGCGCACCAGGCTGCTCATCTTCCGGGCGAAAGGTGCGTCCGAAGAGCGGCTTCACACCGAAAACATCGAAGTAATTCCAGGAAACCACTCCGGTTTCCACGCGCTCCGGCTCGCTGCGGCCCAGCAAAATGAAATTCATGTTGTGGTATTCAACAAGCCCGTCGAGCGAGCGGCTTTGCCCCCGGTAGTCGCTGGTATCTGCGGCGGAAAAAGGCTGATTCATCATTCCCATGCGCTGCTGCAGGACCACCAGGCGGTCGCCGTGCTCGTACGGCAGCGGCTTCAGCAGCACTGCGTTCACGACACTGAAAATGGCCGAATTAGCGCCGATTCCCAGGCCCACTGTGAGGATCGCCGCTAGCGTGAACCCCGGGCTCTTCCGCATCATGCGCAGAGCGAATCCCGCATCCTGACGGAACATCGCCAAGTGCTCTCCCGGCGCAGTCCGGAAAATTCCTATAATCGTTTCCCACCACAGACGCAAAACACCCGTCGTTCCGTTGCGGCGCCCTGCTTCCTTGTGTTGTTCGTGGAAAACGGTTTCCATTTCGGGGCCGAAGTCGCTCCGAAAATCGAACGGAAGAAGCCGCAAAAGTGCTCGATAAATTCGCGTTGCTCTGGAATCAGCCGCTGCCATGATGCCCTTCCGCGACGCCACCACAGCACCGCTCCTCGGACCATTCGCTGTTTCTGGAATTCGCTCGTACGCCACCGGGAGTTTCTCTACGCCGTCCGAGGTTTCTTCAATAAATTTCTCGACCGCGCGACGGACAGAATTTCATCCATCCGCTCCGCCTCCGCGGTGGCCACCTGCCGGCCTTGCGGCGTCAATCGGTAATACCGGCGCCGCTCGTCGTCTTCCGATTCCGCGGGCCGTGAACGCAGTTCAACGATGAGGCCATCATTCAGCAAGCGCTTGATGATTCCGTACAGAGTGCCGGTGCTCAGCCGGACTTTGCCACCGGTCCGCAGCTCCACTTCTTTCAAGATGGCGTAGCCGTGGAGGTCGTCGCCGGCCAGCGCCAGCAGCATGTGGAACATCGCCGGGGTCAGCGGTCCTAAGGGTTCAGTGTTGTTTTGAGCAGCGCTCAATAGTCTAAGCTCCACGTAGAAAGCATTCTGTCGTCATACGCTATAGCGTCACACGCCATAGTGTCAAGGGGAAAATTCCTGGGTTTTCGTAAAGAAATTAAGGCTTTGTGGTTTCCGTCGAGCTTTTCTTCTCGGACAGTTCGCTCAAATGCGCGACGCACGCAGCCGCACTGAAGCGCACGACATCCTTGACGTCGTCCAGGGCTGCCACGATCTGGGGAACAAGCGTGGAATCTCCTCGCTGTGCAATCGCTTCCAGTGCCGCCGCTCTCACCGGCCAGTTTTTGTCTGTTGTTGCTTTTACTAACACCTTCGCGGTGCCCGGGTCTGGATCGTGGGCGAGTTGTTTTGCCGCTGCAGTGCGTACTGGCGAAGAATCGTTTTTCCTCACCGTCTTGATTGCCTCGTAACCCATCCCCGCAAAAGGGATAAATCCGATGCCTTCCTCGAATCCAAGTTCCGCCACTTTCTTCTTGTCTTTGAGCGTGCTGAGCTGTTCTTTGATCAGTCCCTTGCTGGCACGCCTTTCGCCGGTTAACACGTCATAGTAAACGTCATAGCCCACGTCATCGTGCAGCAGAAGCAGCGAATTTGCCGCCGCGAGTACCACCGTTGGCTCGGAATCTTGGAGGGCGCCTTCCAATGCGAGATTGGCGTGTTGGGCCTGCATGGATCCTAGCGCGGTGGCCGCCGCCATCCGCACGTTCGGTTTCTTATCCTGAAGTGCGTTTATTGCCGCTTTTTCTGCTTCTGTGTTTCCAGGCAATAGCCCTAGCGACCTCACCGCCTTGGCACGTTTGTCCGCGCTGGCGTCCTTCATCCCTTCCCGCAGGATTCTCCAGGCTTTCTTGACGGGAGCCTGAGGGTGGGGCACCGCGGCATTCGGGGCGGGTTGTTTTGCCTGTGGCGGCTCTGGCGCTGAAGAGGGTGCCTGCGCAAGAGCAGAATTGCCGGCTGCGCTCACCAAGCCAATGATTCCACCCAGACAAAGCCTCGAGCGACGAGTGGCCCAGTTTTGTTTGTTTTTCATATCCATCTCCGGGTTGCAGGAAAACGGGACGACTATACTGGAAGATGGTTGCATCGGGGTGAAAACAGGGAATCCGGGACGGGAGGCAAGACTGGCGTAAGTAAAGAATCGAAATATCCTCGTCCGACTCTAAGCAGGATTGGTTCAGATGGGCAAACGCAAGTATTTCGATGGTTCTTGGGACTACGGGCTTTCAAAAAGTTAGTTCTCTTAAGTCCTCCTTAATCTGGTGTCTTGGACGCGCGGCGCCACAAATCGGCACTTTGGAAACGAAGTCAAATTCCAATAATTCATATAACGCGTGTCTAAATTTAGATGATTTCCTCTGTAATATCCCGATTTTCAGATTCTTCCCACTCCGCTGCACCTGGGCTGCCTTGGCTCAGCGGTTTCCTGGAACCTATTGATGAATTTTTTCGTAAGTACGGAAAACACTCGAGTGGTCCTTACGTCTAAACACCTTAAGGGTGGGCGTCTATGTCACCGGAAGTGATCTCGATGCGAGAACCGGAAGAACCGACAACGTCGGTGCGTATACTTCTGTCATCCGGTCGCTACGTAAGTTTTGGGCCTTTTCGCATTGACCAGCAGCGACAGGAAGTGACCCGGAACGGGGCCCGGCTCAAGCTTCAGGGCAAGGTCTATCAGGTTCTCTTGACGCTCCTCGAAAAACCAGGTGAAGTCGTCACCCGTGAAGAGCTGCGCGTCCGACTCTGGCCCGCCGATACGCACGTCAACTACGATGCCAACGTAAATACTACCGTCAATAAGCTACGCCAGGCGCTTGGCGATTCCTCCGATAAGCCGCTCTACATCGAAACCATTCCTCGAAAAGGCTATAGCCTGCTGGTGCAGCCGGAAGTCTCCGACAAGGCTTCCCAATTTCGCTTGGCCAAGAGCGAGCAATCTGCTAATTCCGCGCAAGACTTTTCTCAGAGCTCGGGCAGCCGGGTGTTTTCAAGATCGGATGTCTGGATTGTGCTCGGCGTAATCGGCCTGATTCTGGCAGGGATGCTTCTCGGGGCCGGAATTACACGATTCTGGATTTTCCACGCTGCAACTACAGCTCCATTCCGTTTGGCGATGCTGCTTTCCAGTGCATTACTAATCTCATTTTTTTGAGAGCTGCTTTATTCTTTCGCGGCTTGGCCTGACCGGAACTCCGTCCACGGACCCGCTTTCATATCCCTCAGGTAAGGCTCCTCCCAGGCATATTCGGGATGTGCCGCGAGAAACGGCTTGGCGAGAAAATCCCCGCCGCAGGGGTGACCCATGCGGGCCATGATCCGCATTTCTTTCGTCATCGTTGCGTCCGTCGCTTTTCCTTGCACCGCTCCGCCGGGATAGTAGGCTTGCCAACCCCACTCTTTCACTCCGCGAGGCGATCCATCCACGTGACCGCACAACGTGTGTTCGTTAGCATCTTCCTTCTTTTGCGCCGTATCCGAGTGGTCGCCCAGCATCTTTACCGCCAGCGCCACGTCGATCCTTCCTTTGTTTTCCTTCAGCAATTCATCCCACCGTGCCCGCCGCGCGTTCGGTGAGCTCTCCTTATTGTTTGCATCAAATTCTGGCGCATCCTCCTTGAGCACCTTTGGATCGCGTGCCCAGTTCGATCCGGCGAGCACCCCGTCCTTGGTCCTCCACAGCTTGTATGCTTTTAGCCCCAGTTCGAGTTGCGCGATTTCGCCCGTCTTCCGGTCGCCCAGTAGCCAGTCGTTCGCATACCCGCCGTTGTTTCCATCCAGCATGATCTTTGTGTATTCGTCGATCGAACCCGCATACTGCAGCGCCTTCCGTGCTCGCGCAAATTCCGCCTTGCCGTTTGGGTCCCAGCCTTCAAACTGGGTAATCGTCGTCTCCGTCACCATTAGCCCGTCACTGTTGATCCCGAAATCGTCGTCGCTCGCGATCACTCCTGGGAAACCATCCATCAGTATCCGGTAGCCGTTCTTCGGGGCGATGTCGAACACGATCCGCCACCGTTCGCCGTTCCGGTAGCTCGTCCAGTTGTTGTGCGCCATCACGATCTGTCCGTCTCTTGTCCAGCTACCCGTCGCCACGAACGCGCTGCAATTCCCCGGGCTCTTCAGATTCGGCGCATTCGCCGCCTTTTGCTTCTTGTTCAGCCAGGGCACGTAATAGTCCGGCAGCTCCTCGAACGCATTGAATGCCACGATGTCGTCCACATCCAACTTCGACCCGGTTCGCGCGCGCAGCCCTTCGACGATGCCCTGCAGCTCCTGCTGATACTCCGCGTCAATCTTCGGCCAAAGCATTTCGCGCGCCGCCTTCCGGAAGAATTCCCAGTCCCGTTGCGTGGAGTGCATCATCCCCGCGCTTACCGCCGCGAACCCATCCTCGATCTCCGGCGCTAGCAGATATCCGTGCTGATAACCCAGTGCGCCCGGATCGCCCTCCAGATGCACGTAAATCCAGCCGCCCTCTTCGAACCGCGACGCCCCTTTCAATCGCGGATCGTTCGCCGCCGCGTGCTCTCGTGCCGCCGCGATCGTCGCTACCATGGCGTCATTCGCCGATGCTGAAGCCGGCGCCCCGCTCCCCGCCCACCATAGCGCTGCCCCTCCGAGAATCACCAGTAGCATCGCTGCCGCACGCCTTACCGAATCATTCATTGCACTACCTCATGACCACCCGCTTACGGCCTAAAGTCTATTCCGCCTCTCCATTTCCTTCAACGTTCCTCTCGACGCATCGTTCTCGTATAAACTCTCACGATAGCAATGCTCACCGCCATCACACGCGCCGTCAGCCCGTCCATCGTCCATTGCGAACTCTCTTTCATCGATCGCGCGCCCATTGACCTAGCCACCGCCCAGCAGCAGCACCACGCCTACGAGAATCTCCTTGGAAAATTGGGCGCTCGCGTCATTTCTCTTCCTGCCGATCCCGATCTTCCCGACTCTATGTTCGTCGAAGATCCCGCCATCGTTCTCGAGGAATTGGCGGTGGTCCTGCCTCTCGGAACGGAAACTCGCCGCCGCGAAGCGCCGATGCTTGCGCAAGCCCTCTCAAAATTTCGAAGGCTCGAATATGTTTCTCTTCCCGGCACTCTCGAAGGCGGGGACGTCCTTCGAATCGGCCGAAAACTGTTCGTCGGCCTCACTCAGCGCAGCAACGCCGAAGGCATCCGCCAGCTCGCCGGCATTCTTGCGCAGTACAACTATGAAGTCATCGCCGCTTCCGTCACCGGCTGCCTTCATCTCAAATCCGCCGTCACGCATCTCGGCCGCAACACCCTCCTCACCAACCGCGCCTGGTTTGACGCCGCTCCACTCGCCGGCTACCAATGGATCGACGTTGATCCCGCCGAGTCTCACTCGGCCAACGCCCTTGCTCTCGCTGACACCATCATTTTCCCGGCATCGTTTCCACGCACCCGCGCCCGCATCGAGGCCCGAGGTTTCCACGTTACGCCTCTCGACATCTCCGAACTCCAGAAGGCCGAATCCGGCCTCACCTGCTCCAGTCTCTTATTCACAAACTCAAGTTCGCCCGGCTTCTGAGGCAAAGCAAGTCGCGCCGAAGGCTTACAAACCCTCGCCCAGGTTCTCCGAACAATAGAAAACGGCCACGCGAAAGTCCTTCGCGTGGCCGTTTATTCCTCGACTCGTTTTCAACGACTATGGATGAAAATTGAACTCCAGTTGCGTCGTGGTTTCTCCGCCCGCTGGCGCATACTTCCAATTTTTCAGCGCCTCCTCCACCGTGCTCACAAATATCGGGTGTCCGCCGATGAAGTTCTTCTCCTTGATTCGTCCGTCCGCACCGATCACCACTTGCACCTTTACAACTCCGCTCAGGCGCAGCCTCCGGGCAACTTCCGGGTAGGCCGGAACGGGATTGGAGATTACCTTACGGCTATCCTGGGCATGCAAATTCCCGGCGCCGAGGCTAAGCACCATCGCCAGAACTGCTCCGCCCAGAATTCTTCCTACCTTAAGCTCCCTATTCATTTTCGACTCTTCCTTTTGGGATAGCGTTCCTCAGTCTTTCGAACGCCTTACATCTGTTACGCTCGGGACACATTCAACGTTAGCGGCATTCCACCGTTCTTGCACTCTTCTCTTGGGACAGGTGTTTCTCCCGAAAAACTGGCCCTGGGGACTAGGGAAAAACCTGTAGGCGGGTCAGGTGGGACGCTTGTGCACTCCCGCCGCCCTCCTCCAAACTTTCTCTTCACTTTCATCCCCGTGCGTGGTATCTTCTCCTTCGGAATGATGTCCATCGCCACCAAGCGAATTACCTCCAAGTCGTGCATGTCGATTACCTCGACTACGACTAAGAAGACTATTTCCGCTTCCGGCGCGTGGAGAAACAGCTAGCAAGCTAGAAAAAGTTTCCAACCCACCGCCAGAAGCGAACCTGGCGGTGGGTTTCTTCTTTTAAGCCCCCTCCAGAGACGCTCCAGCGGTTGCAATCACACGGGAACACCAGGAGCGCAGGTCATGAGTCTCGAAAATGTTCAGGAACAGGAAGACGTCGTAGGAGAACGCAGCCCCGCCGCTTTGCACCATCCAGTGCACTTCACCGGCGGGGTCCTTAAGCAGCCCCGCAACGTCGTCGCTTTCAAATTTGGCGGCAGCTCTCTTCTCGGCGCGGACCGCATGCTCCACGCCGCAAGCCTCGTCCGCTCCGCGACGCCGGCATCCAGTGTTACCGTCGTCGTCTCCGCCATGAAGGGTGTCACCGATCATCTCCTCTCCATCGCGCGTGCTCTCGACGGCGCCAAGCTTGCCCACGCCCGACGCGAAGCCGAACTCCTTTTCGATCTTCACCTCGACGTGCTTCACGATCTCCAGCTCGGTGACCTTGATGACGTTCGCGTCCGCCGCGAGTTACACCTCCTTGGGCGCGATCTTCTTCACGAAATTCCGATAAGCGGCACTGTCGCTGCCGGTGCCGAGCTCTCCGATCGCCTCGCCTCCTTTGGCGAACGCTTCAGCGCCCGGCTCTTCGCCGCTGCGCTAGAAAAATCCGGCGTCTCTGCAGTTCCCGTCACGTCCTCCGATTTCGTTCTGACCTGCGACACCTTTCGCGATGCGCAGCCGCATCTCGATCAAACCAGGGAGCGCGGCCGCGAAGTTCTTCTTCCGCTCCTCGAAGCCGGCATCGTCCCCGTCGTCACCGGCTTCATCGGCGCCACTCCCGATGGCCGCATCACCACTCTCGGCCGCAACAGTTCCGATTTTTCCGGTGCCATCATCGCCCACGTTGTGGACGCCGACGAACTCGTCATCTGGACCGACGTCGACGGCATCTACACCGCCAATCCCAGCGAATCCGTCGAAGCTCACCTCCTCCACGAGCTCAGCTACGACGAAGCCCACGCTTTAGCCGCTGGCGGCGCGAAAGTCCTTCACGCGAAAGTTTTGCCCCTCGCCGCCGAAACCGAAATGGTCGTCTGGGTTCGCAACACCTTCAATCCCCAAGCCCGTGGCACACGCATCGCCTCCTCGCGTTATCTCCGCGACTCGCAATCGGCTCAACAGAATTCCGTTTCAATTTTTGCAATTTCATCTGACGAAGGCGGTGCAGCTTGAATTCCCCATCCCAAAACAATGGAGATCAAAACATGCAGGCGAAACGTCCGGACAAAAAATGGAAAGCGGGAGTCCTCGGCGCCACCGGCGTCGTCGGCCAGCGCCTGGTTCAAATGCTCGGCAATCATCCCTGGTTCGACCTCACCGAAGTCGCCGCCTCCGAGCGTTCCTCCGGCAAAACCTACGCCGAAGCCGTTCGCTGGCATCTCGACGCGCCCATCCCCGAATCCGCCCGCGGCCTCGTCGTCAAGGGCCTCGATCCCTCCCTCGACTGCGACTTCGTCCTTTCCGCGCTCGATTCTTCCGTCGCCGGTCCCGCCGAAGAGGACTTCGCCCGCGCTGGCTATCCCGTCGTCAGCAATTCCCGCAATCACCGCATGGATCCCGACGTTCCGCTGCTCATTCCCGAAGTCAATGCCGCCCATCTCGACGCCATTCCCCGCCAGCAGAAAAATCGCGGCTATGACACCGGCTTCATCGTCACCAATCCCAATTGCTCCACCGCCGGCCTCGTCCTGGTCTTAAAGCCGCTCGCCGATGCCTTCGGCCTCGAAAAAATCTTCGTCGTCACCCTGCAAGCCATCTCCGGCGCCGGCTATCCCGGCGTCCCCGCGATGGACATCCAGGGCAACGTCGTTCCCTTCATCAGTGGTGAAGAAGAAAAAATGGAGCTCGAGCCGCAAAAGCTTCTCGGCAAATGGGACGGCTCGCGCTTCGTTGATGCTGGCATCGGCCTCAGCGCCCATTGCAACCGCGTTCCTGTCGTTGACGGCCACCTTGAATGCGTCTCCCTCGGCCTGAAAAAAATCGCCTCCCTCGACGAAGTCCGCGAAGCCCTCCGTAATTTCGAAGTCGACGCCGAACTCGCCTCCCTCCCCACCGCTCTCAAAAATCCCGTCCTCGTCCTCGACGAAGAGAATCGCCCCCAGCCCCGCCGCGACGCCAACGCCGGCAACGGCATGGCTGCCGTTGTCGGCCGCGTCCGCGAATGCCCGCTCCTGGACGTCAAACTCACTCTCCTCTCCCACAATTTAGTCCGCGGCGCTGCCGGAGCCGCCTTGCTCAACGCCGAACTCCTCGCCGCACGCGGCTTCCTCAAGCACCGCGCCGCCCCGAGCGAGTCCCAGCTCGCCGAGCCCGTCTCCCGTTAGGACAACGTTGCTTGCCCCGCGATCGTCGAACGGTTATACTCACGGTATGAAAACGGCCGTGTCCATTCCCGATGATGTCTTTGAGGGCGCGGAACGCCTTGCGCGGCGCACCAATCGCTCGCGCAGCCGTCTTTTTAGCGACGCTCTCAAGGAGTACTTGGCGCGTCACACTCCCGACAAGGTAACCGAGGCGATGAACACGACCCTCGCCCAAATCGGCGATGAGCAAGATTCCTTCGTCTCTTCAGCCGCCCGCACGGTCCTCGAGCGAAGCGAGTGGTAATCTCGCAAGGGGAAATCTGGTGGGCGGATCTGCCTCCGCCTGCGGGCTCCGGTCCCGGCTTCCGAAGACCTGTGGTCGTTGTCCAATGTGACGCCCTGAATCGCAGCCGTATCGCCACTGTTGTCTGCGTTCCCTTAACCACCAATCTCAAATGGGGCACGGCCCCCGGCCATGCGCAGTTCTCAGCGCGTCTTACCGGTTTGCCCAAGGATTCCGTCGCGAACGTATCTCAAATCGTCACTGTGGATAAGGCCTATCTCACCTCCCGCGTGGGTAAGCTGCCGCGCCAGAAGTTAGCGTTGCTGCTCGCCGGAATCGATATTATCCTCGGCAAGTAGTCCTCACCGCTCACATCCGCGAAGCAGAGGAGGCATTCTTGCTTGCCCCGCGATCGATCGAACGGCTTCTGACCGTGGTCCTGTTGGCGGCAATTCCTTATTTTTCCGTGCGTGGGAGCCATCAGTCCGCGCGACAGGCCGCGAGCGCAATTCCTCTCCCGGTCCACCTGACCGCCGAGCAAGATCACCAGCGCATCATGGATCTTCTCCATATCACTTCGCTCCGCCGCGGTGCCGACGGCGACCCCAACTCTCCCAACGCCGCGAACTACGACGAGTCCAAGGTCATTCCTCCGCAAAACCTTCCCGATCCGCTCAAGTTGGTGAAGAACGGCACGAAAGTCACTACCGCAAAAATGTGGTGGGAGCAACGCCGCCCGGAAATCGTCGAGGATTTCGACCGCGAAATTTATGGCCGCGCTCCGGCCAACCTCCCCAAAGTAAATTGGGAAGTCACCAGCACCGCCGCCGAAAAAAACGGCGACGTCCCCGTCATCACAAAAAAACTCCTCGGCCACGTGGATAACTCTTCCTATCCGCTAGTCACCGTCGACATTCAGCTCACGTTAACAACTCCTGCCAACGCCACCGGCCCCGTGCCCGTGATCATGGAACTTGCCTGGAGCGCCGAAGCACTCGCCGCCATGCGCAAGCGCTTCACCGAAGCCCAATTGGCTGCTCTCGCCGACAAAGGCCCCACTTGGCAGCAACAGCTTCTTGCCAAGGGCTGCGGCTACGCCATCTTCATCCCCGTCAGCGTGCAGCCGGACAACGGCGCAGGCCTCACCGAAGGCATCATTGGTCTCGTCAACAAAGGCCAGCCCCGCAAGCTCGACGATTGGGGCGCCCTGCGCGCCTGGGCCTGGGGAGCCAGCCGCGCCCTCGACTATTTTGAAACCGACAAATCCGTCGACGCCAAACAAGTCGGCCTGGAGGGCCACTCCCGCTACGGCAAAGCCACTCTCCTAGCCATGGCCTATGATCCGCGTTTCGCCATCGCTTACGTCAGCTCTTCCGGCGAAGCCGGCGCCAAACTCTTCCGCCGCAACTTCGGCGAGCAGATCGGCAACGTCGCCGGAACCGGCGAGTACCACTGGATGGCCGGCAACTTCCTAAAATACGACGGCCCGCAAACCGAAAACGATTTGCCCGTGGACGCCCACGAACTAATCGCCTTAAGCGCCCCGCGTCCCGTTTTCATCGGCGCTGGCGCAACTCAGGGCGACGGCTGGGCCGACGCCAAAGGCATGTTCCTTGCCGAAGCCGCAGCCGGCCCCGTCTACAAACTCCTCGGCAAGAAAGATCTCGGAGTCACCGCGTTCCCCCCAATCGAAACTCCCCTGATCAGTGGTGACCTCGCCTTCCGCCAACACTCCGCCGGCCACACCCCCGCCCCCAACTGGCCCACCTTCCTATCCTTCGCCTCCCGCTACCTCCATGCCCCACCCCAATCCGCCGCACGTTCGCTCCTCACTCCGTAGGGCACGATGCATCGTGCCCTCTCCGTAGCGGCGTCCGAGGGTGCCTCTTTCTTATTCCGTACCTGTGTAGGGGCCGCCTTCTGAGGCGGGCCGCCATCCGCGTTACACCCCTTGCTCCCCATACCAACGGGTAGCGAGCGGCCTGGCAATTCAACACCACCCCGTTGCCCTGAGCCTCCCAGGGCTATCCCTCAGCGTCCAAACCACTTACACGCGCGTGGCGCTTGCCCCGGTCCGGAACCCGGCATCTTTGATTTTTCTCGACGCGTATAGTGGCGTGTTTTGCAGTTTGCATGTAGGACTCGTATGACGCATACTACACATCATACAGACTGCACCTACTGGAGAATATAGATGCTTTCCATTCGCTTGAAACCCGCGCTCGAACGGCGCCTCTCACGCCTCGCACGGCAAACAGGCCGCACCAAGACCTTCTACGCCACCAAGCTCATCGAGGAAAACATCGAAGATCTGGAGGACCGCTACCTCGCGGAAGCCCGCCTCGAAAATCGCGGCAAGCGCTACTCCACCGCCCAGGTCCGGAGGCAGCTTGGCTTGGACGATTGAGTACGACGAGGGCGCCGTCAAGGACCTCAAGAAACTCGATCGCCAGGTGCAGCGAGAAATTCTCGACTTTATGGAAAAGCGCATCGGCCGGGCGGAGGACCCGCACTCCTTTGGCAAACCGCTTCGCCGCAGCAAGTTCGGTCTGTGGCGCTATCGCCTGCGCGACTATCGCATCATTTGCCAGCTTCAGCAGGCCAAGCTCATCGTCCTCGTCGTGGCCATCGGCCACCGCAGCATCATCTACGACGACTAGTAAGGCTGTCTTCACGTACCGCGCAGAAAACTCCGGCTAGCGAGTGGAGCACCCTTGACGCGATGGGACGGCCTTGGGTGCTGCATCCCTTTGAGTTTGGTTCATCAAAGGGTGCGGATTTTGACTCTGGTTCTTGCGCGCGTGCATCTACCTCCTATAAGCAATGTCATTCCGGCAAGATTTTCCCGGCTCCGCCCCACTATTAGTCGACAACCTGATACTCACTCTGAACCAGGCCGCTCGGATAGTGCCGGGTCGCAACGTGGCGGAGCCGAATGTCGCGCGGGAGACTGCCGAACAGAGGAATTCCCTCTCCAATGAGCACTGGCACCCGAGTGATAATCAGCCGTTGAATAGCACCCGCGCGTAGGAACCCTTGAATGGTGATCCCGCCGTCGCTGTACAGGTGTTGGACCCCGCGAGCCGCGAGTTGCGAGACGCACCTGGGGACTTTGACTTTTCTCAATCCATGTTCCGAATATGCGATTCTCAATCTTTTCTGCTCTCCCAATGCGAAATGCCCATTCCTGAATTCAACTTGGCGGGTGGCCCGTTCGTGGGTGCCCCCAGCCGGCCGTTGACCGACTTCCTTGACTCAGCCGGACCACAGCTCCCCCAGTCCCATTTTGAAACGTGCCCCGCTATCCGAAACAACCCAAACCACTTAAAATAATCATTGACAAACTATACCAATATGCTATAATAACTTCGCTAGGTCAGCAGGATTCTTCCCCGCTCTGGTAAGCCATGCCCGCCCGCGACGCGGTCCTTCTAACTCCTTCAATAGCTGCATGTCTGTCCCGGTCTTCTTGTGGAGCGGAGCATACCTTCCGTGCAACGAGTCCACTGCCCGCTACCCACTATTGCTTTAACTCCTTTAGCTGCAACATTTATGGATCCTCTCGCAAG
>WNEZ01000942.1_pt1 | contig 26336 bp, 28 predicted proteins | sample 5400521 | NCBI WGS metagenome assembly WNEZ01 (sample SAMN13153339, study PRJNA577476) | soil metagenome | isolation source: 120 cm saprolite under Douglas fir tree site 2 hole 1 replicate 1 | place: USA:California | collected 2015-04-18
AGAATGTAAACGAAGGCCCAGAAGAAGTTGCCTGCGGCACCCGGGGTCTTGTCACTCGTGAGGTAGGACAGGATGTAGTTGAGCATCAGCGGTCTACCTCGCCGAGAACGATGTCGAGCGTGCCGATCACGGCGATCACGTCGGCGACCAGCTGGCCGCGGCACATTACATCCAGAGCCTGCAGATTTACGAACGACGGCGGACGCACGCGCAAGCGGTAGGGTTGCGTGGAGCCGTCACTGACAATGAAGTATCCCAGCTCGCCCTTCGGCGCTTCGATGGAGTGATAGACCTCGCCCACTGGAGGCTTTATGACCTTGGGGACTTTCGCCATGATGGGGCCTTCGGGAATGCCATCCACCGCCTGCTGGATGATCCGCACCGATTGCCGCATCTCGGCCATGCGGACCAGGTACCGGTCGTAGGTGTCACCGTTCTGGCCCGTCGGGATTTCAAAGTCGAAGTTCTTGTAGTTAGCGTAGGGCTGCGCCTTGCGGATGTCCCACTTCACGCCGCTGGCGCGCAGCACGGGTCCGGTCACGCCCAGCGCGATGCAATCCTTGCCGGAAATTACGCCCACACCTTTTGTGCGCTCGAGCCAGATGCGGTTGGTGGTGAGCAGCTCTTCGTATTCGTCGATCTTTGGCTCGAAGAAGTTGAGGAAGTTTTTCACTTCCTTTTCGAACCCCTCGTAGGCCTCGTATTGCAGCCCGCCGATGCGGAAGGCATGCGTGGTCAGACGGGCTCCGCAGTATTTCTCGAAGATCTTGAGAATCTCTTCCCGGTCGCGAAAAGTGTAGAAGAGCGGCGTGATGGCGCCAATGTCGAGTGCGTGCGTGCCCAGCCACAGCTGATGGCTGGTAAGTCGGTTCAGTTCGGTCAGGATGACACGGATGTATTGCGCACGGGGCGGAGCTTCCACGCCGAGCAGTTTTTCGACCGTCTCGCAATATCCCAGACCATTTGAGACCGCGGCCACGTAGTCCATGCGGTCCACGTAGGGGTTGAACATTGTGTAGGTGCGGTTCTCGCCAATCTTTTCGACGCCCCGGTGCAGGTAGCCGATGACGCACTCGAGACCAAGAACCTTTTCACCGTCGAGCCGCAGGATGACGCGTAGCACGCCATGGGTCGCGGGATGCTGAGGACCCATGTTGATGACGAGCTCGTTAGCATCGAGAAACGGCTTCTCGGGGGTTTCGAGGTCGAGGGGCGAGAGCGTGTTCGGGTCCGTCATCGATCCTATCTACTGGCCACTTTCAATTCCCAGGTTGATCTGCACCCACTCATTGTCCTGCTGCAGGATTCCGTAGTCCTTGCGCAGGGGATGGCCCTTCCAGCCGTCCGGAAGCAGAATGCGCTTGAGGTCAGGATGTCCATCGAACTTGATGCCGAACATGTCGAAGGCCTCGCGCTCCAGCCAGTTGGCCGTCGTCCAGAGGGGGACAGAACTTGGCAGGCTCTCGCCATCGGCGATGAGCGTCTTCACGCGGATGCGCTCGTTGCGCGGAAACGAATAGAGCACCCAGATCACGTCGAACTGTTTCTCGCGCTTGGGATAATGCACGGCGGTGATGTCGACGCAGTAGTCGAACTGCTCCCGGTTGCGGAGGACCTGAAGAATCTCGGGGATCAGCGAGCGGTCGACCACCATGTAATTCTGGCCGAGATACGTGAGCGGCTCGATTCCGGAGCCGTACTCGCTCTTCAATTTCGCAACCATCGGCGAATCCCACGGCGTCGGGACAGGACCAGCCGGCTTCGGTGGTGCGGCCGGAGCCGCAGGTTTCGCAGCTGGAGCGACGGGAGTTGCCGGTTTCGCTGGAGTTGCTGCGCGTGTAGTGGCCGCGGGAGTTGCCGGTTTTTCGCTTGCGGCTTTCGGATCGGATTGAACCGAACCGGAGACAGTGGCACTCACGCCCCCGGGAGTCGCGGGCTGATCCGCCGTCGGCTTCGGCTCACCTCCCGGCGGCGGAGAAGGGGGCGATTTGGTTTCGTCCGGCATAACTCGCGAACGGGCAAACCTCCGGCTAGCTCTGCGTTGCGAAGAACGTTAACTTCTATCAGCTTGAGGAAACGGTGTCAACGGCGGAGGTGATTGCCGCCGGAGCTTGCTTCTTCTTCTGTCATCCTGATTCTGTCATTCTGAGCGGAGTGATTGCTTCGCAACCGAAGCAATCACGGAGTCGAAGAATCCCTACTCGCACGATACGGCTGGAGGTCTCGCTGAGTCCGACGTGCAACAGCCCTTCCCTCATCCAACAGTGCCGGCGGCAGGGACCCTTCGACTCCGTTGTCGTGCGCTTCGCGCACGACAACTCCGCTCAGGGTGACAGGTGGTTTGGTGCTGATCAAGGCGAAATGGATAGTAGTACGACGGGCTGGTCAGCAGCCCGTCCTCTTCCTTCGCCAGAGCGGATTGGACCTTTGCTATTCTTCGCTTCCTTCAAGTCCAAGGCCCGGCAACGGCTTGGTCTTCTCCAGGCGAACCGATTTCAGTTCATCCGGATCGATCTCCAGCGCTCGCAAAATAGTCGGTGCAACTTGCGAGGTCGCCACCAGAGTTTTCAACACGCGGGCTTGCAAGGCCGGATTCGAAACGATCAGGCCGACGTTGGTGTCGCCATAGCTGAAGCCGCCATGCTCGGCATTCTTCTTCGTCGAGCCGGTGTAGATCGTCCCGTACTGCGGCTGCACGATCACGTCCGGAGTGCGGCTGTCCTTCAGAGGATCGTTGAACTTCAGCTTCAGCTCGGCTCCGCCCATGACCTCGTCAATGAACAGCGCCGGCGCGTTGGTGTTCAGGTAGTCGGTTACTTGCTTCCCCAGGCTCTGGTCCTGCAGCCAGATCAGTGCGATGTCGTCGTCATTGACGAAACCACAGGGCCCCGTAGCGCAAGCCCCCGCATTCACGATCGCTTGGGCGGCGGGATTGGTGCCGCCATCCGGCAGAGCCGCAACCAGATCCGCAAAATGCCCCGGCTTGTTGGTCTTCAGCGGATTGATGGGTGACTGGCCATGCTTCGCGGTGACGATAAACAGGGTTGAATCATAAATGCCTGCCTCTTTCAGCGCTTGAATCATCGCGCCCAATGCCTCATCGGTTTTCTGAAGGCCGTAGGCGAGAACCGCACTTGGCATGCCGGAGCCGTCCAGATAGCCGCCAGGCTGACCGTTCAGGATGCCGGTATCGTCTAAGCAACTGCCGTCCGAGTTATCCTTTGCTAGTTTTTCGCCGACGCTGACCGCCTGGAAGTTCATGCCGAACACGGCGGGCACGCCGGGACCTGGTTTCCCATCGTGCGTAAAGCCATGGATCTGGTTGAGAATTGCCTTTACCTTCTTACGATCGTTTTCCACCGTGCAGACCACGCTGACGGTATTGTCGAGGCCGCCGACGTTAGTGATTTCCGGCGTGTAAAGATCGTCGACGCCGGTGCCGGAAGGACCATTCACCAGATCGTAGGCGGGATGCTTGTCCGCCCAGGCGGTGTGTCTCCCCGTCGATTTCACAACTTCGAAGATGGTATTGGTCCGCAGCGCGCTGTGCGGCCACAGCGCCACGCAGTTCCCGTTCGCATCGCGATAACGCGGCAGCTTCGTGGGATCGATCACGTCCAGCGAGACGTTCTGTGAGTTGTAAAGATCGATGCTCTCGTCAAAAACCATCATGTTGCCGGCGCCACCCGCGCAAGTTGTATTGGTCGGGTCGAAGATGGTGCGATCGTAGCTGACGTCGTAGAACAGGCCGGTAGTGACGGGCGAGCCGCCGGTCACAAGCGCAAGAAGGCCGGGAAATGAATCGGAGTTCGACGGGGTGCGGGCGTTCGAATAGGTGACTCCGTGACTGGAGAGTTCGGCTAGCGCCGACTTCGGATGGCTGCCAACATAATTGGCCACATCCAGGGCGTGCAGGCCATCAACGCTGACCAGCAGCACGTGTCGAATCTTTTTGTCGGAATCGTCTTTCCTGGGCCGGTCGGCCGCAAGAACCATAAGAGAACTTGAAAGCAGAAGGGACCCTACAAATACCAGACTTTTATTCACTGAATACTCCTCTCGGCGGGAAATTAGCAGTACGAGGAGTTAAACACGGCAATTACTACGACGCGGTTAACGGAATATGAATTTCTGATGAACGCGGTTCTACGCGCGGGATTGCGCCTGGTAGGTTTCGATCAGATCGCGGATGCGTTGCGCATCGCCCTTACGGTGACCGTGACTAGTGATGGGATCGGTGCCGCCAGTCGATTCAATGCGGATCTCCGACCAGAACACGCCGGTTGAAATGTGCACCGAGGCCACCTTCGACATGGCGATGCTTTCTTCGTTGCTGCCGAACAGCCGCGACTTTACCCGGCTGACGCGCTGCGGGCTGACCACCAGACGAGTGGGGAAGAAAAAGTTGCCCTGGGTCCAACGGCTCGCAGAAAAGGTTTCCGCCGGAGAGCTGTCCATGGGAAGGTCGGAAGCTACACCCATTCCAGCGCGCCTTTTTTCCAGACCCAGATGTAGCCCACGATGAGAATGGCCAGGAAGATCAGCATCTCGACCAGGCCGAACAGTCCGAAGGCCTTGAATTTTACCGCCCACGGGAACAGAAAAATCGTTTCCACATCGAACACCACGAACAGAATGGCGATGATGTAGTAGCGGACGGTGTAGCGTCCGCGGGCGCTGTCGATCGGGTCGATGCCGCATTCGTAAGGCATCAACTTCGTCTTGCTGGGGTTGTCCGGCCTGACGAGCTTGGCGAGCAGCAGGGTCAGCGGCAGCAAAGTTCCGACAAGGGCAATGAAGATGAAAATGGGAACGTAGTTTTGCGGCATGCAGTTGCTGGCGCTTCCTTTAGCGGAAGGTAGCAGGTCATACTACCGCCGTTTGGGCAGCACTTCAAGGCAGATGCACTGTACCCGTCTAAGGGCGGGTGTGTCAGGCGAGGGGCTGTTTCGCACTTCCCGCCGGAACGACGGAACTGGGCTCCCGCGCGGCGTTCGGTAGCCGCCCCCTCAATCGGTTATGGCTAAGCGCGGCGCGGGAGCCGTTGGGAGTGCCACGTGACGCGAAAGAGCCTAGCGCTGACGCCTGGAAGAACAAGCGTCAAAAAACGCCTGCGACGAGGTGTCATTGCTGGCTCGACGGTCTTGACGCCCCATAATTTATGGCGCTAGTTGGCGTAAACAAAACATCCCGTTTCGGCAACTAACAACGCCATGAAAGACGGGTCCACATTCCCCTGCAGCCCACGCACTGCTCTTTCTGGCACCATTCGCAGGACCAGAAAGGGGAGACTCATCATGTCCCACATCGGCTGTCCCATTTGCCTTATGCAGAAAACATCCGACGGAATGGTCCAACTGTCGGACGGCACCCAGGTCTGCAAAAAGTGTGGCCATGTCATCTTTCCTTTGGAGTCCGGGTTTCAATGCGAATGCATCCATTGCATCGAACTCCGCAATCCTTCACCGCCTGCCCCGTTCCTGGCTGCCTGAGATGTTGAAGGAAGGCAAATAAAGGCAAAGCTGCGGCACTCCCTGAATTACTGCCACCGGTCGGGGAAGACGAACACGTTGCGCGAGATCCGATTTCACCGTAGCTTCGTGGTAGTAGCGGCTCAGGATTCCGTCCTTCCATTCCAGCAAGTCCGGATTCTCCCGCGTGAATCCCTCCCAGTCCGCGCCGGGTAATCGCGCCATCCGCTCGCGGATCAAAAAGAAATAGGCATGCGTGATCGTCTCGTGATAGCGATCGGGTTTTTCGCGCGCAGCGGCATACCGCTTCAACGCGCTGGCAAACTTCTCCAGCGCCTGCAGAACCGGATATCGGCAAAGATAGGCAAACGCCAGTCGCACATGGTGAGCGTGATGGAAGGAATCTTCGGGATCGGCTTCAAAACGGTAGATCAGCTCTTCGTTGCTCATCTGAATTGTCTCGCCGGTTGGACTGCCGGACCTGGCAGTCGTCTTGAGGCTTTAATTCCCTTCTCCGACCGCGATGGCCCAGGCCGCCGCGGCGTAGATCACCAGATTGCCCAGGTTGTACATGCCGTGAATCAAGTGGATCGCGATTGCCAGCAAGATAACGGCGAACAGCAACCATGCGCCGCGGACTGCAATTCGCGGAATCAGTATCAGGATGGATCCAACAATCTCTCCCCAGCCGAGCAGCAGGCGGACTCCATTCGGCATGTGGCTCCGGGCAAAATCATGAGCAGAAGCCGGAAGTACAAATAGTACGGCTTCGACCAGAAGCACGACGCCCAAGGTCCAACGCAATCCGGTGAGGGCAATTTTCGTGCGCAGTGCTGCCATGGTTGTGGCTCCCGTTATTTTTCCCCGGTGTGCTTGCGCACTTGCCTCGCCTTTATTTCCTTCAGCCGGTGGCTGGCGGTGGAATCGAGTTCCAATTCATAGAACTTCTTCAAGTCCCGGATGCGATCGAGAGACGCGGGGCTGAACGGAGTCTTCCCGTCGAAAGCATGCAGCACGATACCCTCGAGCAAATCGCCCAGCGTGATGTCATGGTATTCGGCGAAGGCTTTGAGGACCTTCAGGACGCGCTTTTCGATGCGCACCCCGGTCTGCACTCGTTTGACCAGCAATTTGGGATCGTCCGCCATGTGTACCAATATACCATGGTACCGACACTAAACGCAACCTCCTCTGACTGCGTAGCCTCACTTTACCGACACCGATCCGCGACAGGGTGAAGTGATTGTTTATAATCGCTGTTCTCTCTCCTGCTTAGACAAGGACACCATTGGCACTCGACGAGAAAATCTACGAACTGCGGCGGGAAAAACTGAAGGAGATTGAAGCTCTCGGCCAGCTCGCCTACCGCAATAAGTACGACTTCACGCATACCATCCCCCAGATCCTGGCGGACTACTCGGACAAGTCCGCGGAGCAGTTGGAGAATCCGCGCGTCAACGTGCGCGTAGCTGGGCGGATCATGGCGATTCGACTCATGGGCAAGGCCGGCTTCGCCCATCTGCAGCAAGCGGGGCAGAAACTTCAGATTTACGTCAAAAAGGATGCGGTCGGCGAGAAGGGCTTTGAGCTGTACAAGCTGCTCGATCTAGGCGATCACATCGGGGTCAGCGGATATTTATTTCGCACTCGCACGGGCGAGCTAACCGTCCACGTGGAGGAAATCACCTTCCTGAGCAAGGACCTTCTCCCCCTGCCCGAAAAATGGCACGGGCTGACCGACGTCGAACTGCGCTATCGCCAGCGCTACGTCGACCTGGTGATGAATCCTGAGGTGCGTGAAGTCTTCCTGAAGCGCAGCAAGCTGGTGCAGTCCATGCGGGGCACGCTCGATGCTCACGGATTCATTGAAGTCGAAACCCCCATGATGCAGCCCATCGCCGGTGGCGCCGTGGCGCGGCCGTTCGTCACGCATCACAATACCCTCGACATGGATCTCTACTTGCGCATCGCGCCAGAACTTTATTTGAAGCGGCTGGTCGTTGGCGGACTGGATCGCGTGTATGAGATCAACCGCAACTTCCGCAATGAAGGACTCGGCTGGCGCTGGAACCCGGAGTTCACCATGCTCGAGGCCTATCAGGCCTACACCGACTACCAGGGCATTATGGACCTCACGCAACAGGTGATCACGCAAGCCGCGAAAGATGTGAACGGCACCTCCATCAGCAAGTGGGGTGATCAGGAAATTGACTGGTCCAAGTGGCAGCGACTGACCATGCGCGAGGCCATCATCCACTACTGGCCGGAGCTGGCCGGCCCGAAGCCGGAAATGAGCAACTTCGCCACGCACGACGGTGTGAAGAATCTGGTCGAGCGCTTCAATAAATCTCATTCGCACATGGCCTACGATCCCAACGAGCCTGTGGGCAAAACAATTGCTGGATTGTTTGAGGCAGTTGCGGAAGAACATCTCACTCAGCCGACGATCATCTACGAATTCCCCACCGCCGTCTCACCCTTGTCGAAGCAGAAGCCGAACGAGCCCGACTGGACGGAGCGTTTCGAAATCTTCGCCGGGCAGATGGAGATTTCCAACGGCTTCAGCGAACTCAACGATCCCGAAGATCAGCGACGACGATTCGAGGCGCAGTTGAAAGAGCGAGATCGCGGCGATGAGGAAGCTCACCAGATGGACGAAGACTACATCCGCGCGCTGTCCTACGGAATGCCGCCTGCGGGTGGCGTGGGTGTGGGAGTGGACCGCCTGTGTATGCTGCTGACCGACTCGCACACCATTCGCGATGTCATTCTCTTTCCTTTGCTGAGGCCGGAGAAAATATCAACCACAGAGGACACCGGGGACACGGAGAAAAAGTCTTAGGTCTCTGACGACGTCGGCCCCAAGGTATTGCCTTTCCTGTACCCCCGAATGCACTAGTTGGCGTGCCGGTGCCTTCCTATACTAAGTCGTGGTTTGGGCTCTGAATAAGCAGCGCTGCCGTAGCGTCCAACGCTCTTGGACACTGGGTCGGTAGCGCTTTGCTATTTCCGGCTTCGGATTGGATCTTTCGCACCCGGCCAGTAATCGCTCATCCTAGTCACGCCACCGGCCCGGAAAAGGAGAGTGAGCCAAAACCGGGCCGGCAGCGATTCTGAGGGGAAGGCCCCCTTAGAATGTGTAGATGAGGTCGAACTGCTGACGCTTAAGCGTTGGCTCTGGCGTCGCAGTCGCGCCGGGAGCGGTCTTGACCGAGCCGACATTATTCTCCAGGCCGTTGTTCAGCACGCGTCCGAACCACATGGTGTATTGAGCGAGCACATTCTTCTGCGGCTTCCACATCCCGTAAATGCGGTTCTGCAGAATGTTGGTGGGAGCGCGCTGGTCGCTTTCACCGAACGACGCGATGATCGCATCCTGCTCGATGCGCCACCAGGAATATCCGAACTGAACGTCGTTCTTGTTTTTGATTTGACCCATGCCGAAGTCCACCCCGTAGGCCTTGTTCTGCCTGCCCAGGCCGGTCGCACCGCCTTTGGTGTCCAACGGATTTGAAGCGGCATTCAGGTTCTGCTCATACTCCGTCATCAGATTGATAGGTAGACGTGCCAGCCCTGTCTTCACTTGGTTGTTCAGAAGGAAATCAGAGTAGAGGAAGTGCGACAGGAAATGAGGAACCGGATTCCCTTTGGAATCCAGCGTGATCGTGGTGGCATTCGTCATGCCGTTGGCGGAAAAGGCGCAAGGGGGGAAGGCAGGTCCACCCAACACGGTTGCGCATCCCGGACCTTCTCCCGGAACATTTCCGCTGCTGGTTCCGGTCGAACTGCTACCCGTCGTGGTCGCTTGCACGGCAAAAGCCGAGGCCTGCAATAGAGCATCGGCGAGGTGCCAGTTCAAAATCGTGTATGAGGGTGTCGCGGTCCACGGCCCAAACTCGAATCTCCCGGAAACATTTCCGCCCGTGGCAAAGGAGTCGGGTCCTGACCGCACTTCATTGAGAATCAGCTGCATCCCTTGCACCGTGAAATTGCGAATTGGTCCACGGTGTAGATCAAACGAGAACTTCGCATCGAATCCCTCGGGATTGATGTCTGGGTCAAAGGTCAATGAGGTGCGAGTCCATGGGAAAGCGAACTTGCCGCCAGTAAGAGACAGCCATTTATGCGCGACCGGGTTGTAGGTAATGTAGCCACGATCGAGAGCGATGGTCTTGCGGTCAAAGAAGTTGGTAAATGTCTCGTTGCTGGTTGTCGGGTCACCCAAACTTCCGGTTGCAAGAAAGATGCCACCGATGAAATCTTCGTTCAGCTGGCCCTCCAAGCCGAAGCGTGCGCGAATGCGGGCACGATTGCGGTCAGCCACGCCCTTCTGGAAGAAATCCTCGCCGCGCAGCCGCATGTCGCCGGAGAAGCGAATTCGACCCAGCGCGGACTCCAGAAGTGAACCGCGCTTCTGCGCCTCCTGGCTCGAGACAACGCTATTGGTGACTGTGGTCTTCACATCGGCCATGTCGCTGGACAACTTGGAGACGGTGCTCTGCTCCTGATCGGCCACCACTTGCACCGATGCTGCCTTTTGCTGAGCCTCAGCTGCCGCAGATTGGGCCTGCTGAACTTGCTGTTGGGCCTGCTGCCAGCCTTGCCGGTCCTGCTGCAGTTGCTCCGTCAGTTGCTGGATCTGTTGTTGTTGCGCCGCGATCGCGTCTTTTAATGCCTGGACGTCGGCAGCGGTGGCTGCGGGCTGGGCCGGGATTGTCACTGCTACAGCTTTGCGCTTCGTTTTTGTAACCGGCGCACTGGACGCCGCGGTTTGTGCCCATCCGCCGGCGGCAAGTGCTGCCAGCGTAACGACAGTTGTTAATAGTTTGGTTGGTTTCATCGAAGTACGATCCTCTCCTTTTGAATTTCCTACTTGTGTGATTTGTGATCTCTGCCCGGGGGAGGGCCTTGGGCTCAAACTCTGCAAGCGCTCGGGATTTGCACTTTACAACATAAACATAATCATATTAGTAGACATTTGCGACGCACGCTGCTCGCTCGCGCGTGCAGACGTGTCTACTTTTGATATACCGAGCCCGATTTCCAGCTCAGGTTGAACAGACCTAGGTCGCCGCTGTCAGTCCCCACTTGTGCTGCAGATGGCGTTCCATGGACTTGAAGACGACACCATCGACGACGTAGCCGATGGCAACAATCAGAACCATGACCGCGATGACTGCATTCATGTCACTGGTCTCACGGCCCATCATCAAAACCTGTCCCAATCCCAGGCTGACATACAGCATCTCGGCGGTGATCAGCGAGCGCCAGGCGAAGGCCCAGCCCTGCTTCAGCCCGGAGACGATGTAAGGAAGGCTCGCCGGCAGCAGCACATGCCAGAACAGTTGGAAACCGCGAGCTCCGAGGTTGCGCCCCGCCATCCCAAAGATTTTTGGCATCTGCTTGCGCCCGTCTTCCATTGCCATGGTGACCGAGAGCAGCGATCCCATGATCACCACAAAGAGAATGGCGTTCTGGTTCAGTCCAAACCAGAGCAGCGCCAGTGGCCACCAGCAGATGCTAGGCAAGCTCTGCAGGCTGACCAGCAGCCCGCCCATGGTTTCTTCCAGAAACTTATTGCTCGACACCCCTAAGCCAAGCAGCATGCCGAGAACGACGGAAATTCCGTAGCCGATCAACACGCGCCGCATGCTGACCGCAATCGCAATCCAGTAGCTATGATCCGCGAACCCAGCCCACAACGATTCACCGACTCCCCACGGTGTGGGAAACAAGTAGGGCGGCCAGATCTTGAGCTCGGCCAGCAGTACCCACAGGCCGAACAACCCGGCGTAAAAGATGAAGTAGCGGCCTGCGCGCTTCATTTTTCCACCTCCGTCTTCACGTGCGGCTTGATGCCGTCGTGGTATTCGACTTCCAGCGAGCGATTGATCTCCTCCCGCAGTTCGTCGAGAACTTCGCGCGCCGCGCGGGCGACGGCGACGTCTTCCAGGTGCCGCGGCCGCGGAAGATTGACTGGAAACTCACTCTTGACCCGGCCGGGGCGGAAGGTGAGCAGCGTCACGCGATCGCCGAGGCGAATTGCTTCGCGCACGTTGTGGGTTACGAAAATAATGGTGCGTCCCGTTTCCGCCCAGATGCGTTCGAGTTCGTCATGGAGCAGGTCGCGAGTCTGCGCGTCCAGTGCGGCGAATGGCTCATCCATCAACAGGACGTCGGGTTCGGTGGCAAGCGCCCGGGCAAGCGCAACTCGCTGCCGCATTCCGCCGGAAAGCTGGTGCGTATAGCTGTCTTTGAACTGCGAAAGATGTACGAGACGAAGGTATTGGCGGATCTTCTCTTCCCTCTCCGCCTTGCTCACGCCCTTCATCTTCATGCCGAATTCGACGTTCTGTCCGACGGTAAGCCAGGGGAACAATCCCAACTCCTGAAAGATCAGGATGCGATCGGTTCCCGGTCCCTGGATGGGTTTGCCGTCGACGAGCACCTGCCCTGAAGTCTGGTGGTGCAATCCAGCAATCAAGTGCAGAAGAGTCGACTTGCCACAACCCGAGGGCCCGACGATGCAGAGGAATTCTCCGGCTTTCACCTGGAGGTTGATGCGGTCCAAGGCCAGCAAGCGTTCGCCCTTTTCCGTTTTGTAGCTCAAGCAAATATCGCTGAGCCCCACCTTCGGAACGTTGGTAGAAGCCGCACTCAACGGACGCACGAGTGTAGCCACACTAGCTTTTCCTCGCGAACCGTCCGAGCGCACCGGACCGCGATGATCCTGATCTACAGGAATCGGCGGAATTGCTGCGGGAATATTTTGTACGTTTGAGCTCATTGGACCGCCTTCTTTCCCTTTTCCGCGAGAACCTGGTTCAACAAGTTCAGGTCGTAAAGACGGGAGAGGTCAGGCATTTGGCGCCCCAAGAATCCGGCTTCAAACGAAGACTTCGCCGCGGTCATCAGCGATGGGCTCAATGGGTCATAAGTCACTTGCAGTCGTCCGAACGCCTCGTCCAACTCAGCCGGCGGAAGAGCTTTACCTGTTTCCGCCTGGGTCTGCTGATTCAGGAGTTTTTTCGCCTCCGGCAGGTTAGCGTTGATCCAGTCGGTCATTTCCACGTGCGCGCGAATCCACTTCTTCACCAGTTCCGGATTGTCGTGCAGGAATTTCGTAGCCACGATCAGGTGGCAGGTAATGAACTGTCCTTTCGGCCAGAGGTCGCGTTCATCAAGAAACAGACGTCCATTGCCCTCGCGGATCAGCCGTGTTGCCCATGGTTCCGGTGCCCACGCCGCGTCCAGCTCTTTTTTTACGAACAGAGTTAGCTGGTCGGGATTGGCCATGGGGATCACCTGCACGTCCCCACCCTTGTCGATCGTCTTCATGCCGTGCGCCAGCAACCAGGCGCGCAGCGCAACATCCTGCGTGTTTCCCTGTTGGGGCGACGCGACTTTCTTGCCGTGAAAATCCTCCGGCTTTTGAATGCCGGAGTCACTACGGACGACCAGCGCTGCTCCGCCACTGGTGGCGCCGGCAACGATGCGCAACGCTTCCCCGTTCGACCGGACGTATCCTTGAATCGCCGGGTTTGGACCGATGTAGGTCATGTCGATCGCGCCCGCGAAGAGAGCCTCAATTGCGGCCGGCCCGGCATTGAAGGTCTTCCACTCTACCTTCACTCCCGGTCCCAGTGCCTTCTCAAAGAACCCGTTGGCCTTGCCTACCATGGCCTGCGAATGTGTGATGTTCGGAAACGCTCCCACCCGAATCGTGGTAGCGCCGCCCTGAGCCCAGCCCGACACAGCCAGTGCCAGCCATGAGGCCAGCACGCCAAAGACTTTTTTATTCACCCTTGTTCCCCCCCACAACCATGTTGAGCACGCTGCCCGATTCTTTTCTTTTCGGAGCGCGCTGTTTTTTGTTTCCCTTGGTTGACCGGGGGGTGGGACCTAGAATTAACTCAGCCAAGGTAGTGTTTTCGAGAATTTGGGCCGCCGCGTCGCGCACGTCCAAGAAAACCTGGTACAACGCGCGGTGGGGCAGATCGCGGTCGATCAGGACGCGCAACTGCTCGGCATCGCCAAACGGAGCCAGTGGTCCGTCAATCAAACGAATGATCTCGCTCAGATGGATCTCGGCGGGATCGCGCCGCAACTGGTATCCACCCTTCGCGCCGCGAACGCTCTCCACCATCCGTGCGTTCTTGAGCTCCAGCAGAATCAATTCCAGAAATTTCTCCGGAAGATCCTCCTCGTACGCGATGTCACGAATCTTGATGGCGCCCTGCTGATGTCGGCGAGCCAGCACCATCATCGCCTGCAGAGCGTAAAGTCCTTTTTGAGAGATCTTCATAGTTCGCGCATTATTACATGAAACTCGATTTAAATAATAGACTTTATCGACAGTCAAGACATTGGCAAGTTCCTTGCCACAGGCAGTGTGACCTATAGATCAATTAATCCTTTGGAATGAATAGGTTAAGCGGATCGCACAAAACTGCGCACTCTCCCTGCGCACTTTGTTTGCAGATTTTGGAAAGGAAATCGACACGAAAAAATAAGGGAAGATCGAAACTCAGTCCACGCTCGTGACTCGCAATATCTGAACCGTGATGTTATCCGGCCCGCCCCGTTGCAGAGCCATCCTCACCGCGGCAGCGCACGACTCGGCGGGGCTACTAGCTTGCACAGCCGCAGCTAAATCGTTGTCCCCCACGACGCCCCACAATCCGTCGGTACACAGAATCAGGGTGTCTCCCTCGTGTAGCGCGACCGGTTCCTGCGGGACATCCGCTGCCGCTTCCATTCCCGACCCCAGCGCCGCCGTCAGGATGTGGCGTTGCGGATGACTCTCCGCATCTTTGGGGTTTACGATCCCGCTCTCCACCAGCCGGCCCACATAAGAATGATCGCGTGTAAGGCGCGAGATTGCACCATCACGAACCAGATAAAGCCGGCTATCTCCGACGTGGGCAAAATGAAGCCGCGTGCCCACCACGACTAGCGCGGTGCACGTAGTGCCCATACCGTGAAAGGCAGGATGCTGGTCGGCATAATCTTGAATTCGCTCATGGGCCACGGCAAACGCCTCAAGCAAAGCGCCCTTAGGATCGTCGTGGAAAGCCCTGTCGTACACCTCGCGGACAGTCTCCACCGCGATTCGGCTGGCTTCCTGCCCGCCCTCGTATCCACCCATGCCATCGGCGACCACGGCCAGGCGGCCTTTGCGGCGGAGTTCCTCTTCCCCATCGGGTTCCCAGTAAAGACAGGAGTCTTCATTATTCTGGCGAACACGCCCGATGTCGGTAAGACTGGCTACTTCCATCCCGGGCCTCACGGGTTTGCGGTCAACAGGCATAGAAGAGGTGGGACTGCTTTGTGCGTTGAGTCCGCGTCATTATAAGGGAACGACGAGCAGCTTTCAGGCACGGTTCTGTGGAAAGGTAATGGATTGCTGGTTCGAGTGCTTCAGCCAGGCGCGTATCTTTATCGAAACCGAAAGGACTCAACCGGATGGCCCGTAGAGCGATCGCAAGCTCGCAATTGCTACACTAAGAGTAGTGCACAACCATATGAGCTGGCAGCGCAGTGGGCGGCGGCTTGGTTTCAGTGTAGTCGTCTTCGTCGGCTGTGTTGCGATTACTGCGGTTTTCCCGTTTGGTGGAAGGCAAAGCGTTGCGCCGGAGGCTCCGGGCGATCTGGTTCGCAAAGTCGTAGCCAACGAAGTCGCGGACGCACAAAACAGCTCCGTTAAACATCTTTTCCGCTCCCGCAAACAAGGTCCGCATGGTTCACAAACCAAGCTGTACGTGCAGACCACAGAAGCCATGGCGGGAATGCTGATTGCCATCGACGACAAGCCAGTTTCTCCACAGCAGATCGAGGGCGAAACCGCGCGTCTGCAACATTTGATCAACGATCCCGACGACCTGCGCAGGAAACAGAAACAAGAGCGCGAGGATGCCGAGCGCACGCTGCGCATTGTGAAGGCACTCCCAGATGCATTCCTCTACGAATACGACGGAGAGGAGCCCAGCCAGCCGGGTGTGGGAAAGGCAGGCGACCAACTGGTTCGGCTGAAGTTCCGGCCGAATCCTCACTACTCTCCGCCGACGCGGGTGGAGCAGATACTAACGGGGATGGAGGGATCCCTGCTCATCGACAAGGGCGCGCTCCGGCTTGCGAAGATCGAGGCCCGGCTCTTCCGAGATGTCAGCTTTGGATGGGGAATCTTGGGACACCTTGATCGGGGCGGAACCTTTACCGTGTGCCAGGCAGACGTCGACGACGGATCGTGGGAGCTCACGCACTTGCAATTGAGCATGACCGGCAAGGTCATGCTGGTGAAAAGTATCTCGATCAAGCTTGATGAGGTTCTGAGCGACTTCCGGCGCGTTCCCAGTGATTTGACGTTTGCGAAGGGCGTGGAACTGTTGAAGACCGAAGTCGCCAGGATGCAGAATGCGGGGCCAGAGAATGCCAGCGCCAACCGCAAACGGCAATGAATCTCGGTAGTGGTGCAGTCTGAGGGTGCGGCGTCATCCTGAGCGTGGCCGCTTTTCAGGCGGAGCGAAGAGCCTGCCCTGAGGCCACTCGAAGGGATCTCGCGCGGATCGCCACCGCGCTCTAAGGCCAACCGCACCGCTACCTGAATTCCTCGACTACTTCCCTGCTGTGAGCGTTTCTTTTCTTACCGTCAGCTTCTCAATCAAATCTTCTTTGACGCGATAGCCGCGGCCGGGCTCATTCGACACCGCGATCATGCCTTGCGTGGAAACCTGTACTTCCGGGTCGATGATGTCTTCCTTCCAGTAGCGCTTTGACGCGGAGACATCTCCCGGCAGGCGAAAATTCTCCAGCGTCGACAGCGCGATGTTGTGGGCGCGGCCGATGCCGGATTCGAGCATGCCGCCACACCAGACCGGAATGTTCTGCTTGTGGCAGATGTCATGAATCTTGAGCGCCTCGGTAAACCCGCCCACACGACCTACCTTGATGTTGATGATGCGGCAAGCGCCGATCTCAAGCGCGAAGGCGGCGGCGCGCGTACCAACGATAGACTCATCGAGACAGATGGCGGTGCGGAGTTGTTTCTGCAGACGCGCGTGGTAGTAGATTTCGTCGTCCCACAGCGGCTGCTCGATCATCAGCAAATTGAACTGATCGAAGCTGCGCAGGTGCTCGGTCTGATCGAGCGTGTAGGCGGAGTTCGCGTCGCAGCTCAGGGTGATGTCTGCCCAGCGTGAGCGAACCTTTTCCAGCACGTTCACGTCCCAACCGGGTTTGACCTTGACCTTGATGCGGCGATAGCCGGCCGCCAGTTCAGTCTGAATTTTGTCCAAGAGTTGCTCGACCGAATCCTGAATGCCGATCGAGACGCCACAAGAAATTTCGCGGCGCGTTCCTCCAAGCAACTTCCACAACGGCTGCTGTTTTTGCTGCGCCTCTGCGTCCCATACGGCATTTTCAAGCGCCGCCTTCGCCATGCGATGGGCTCGCACTTTGGCGAAGAGCGCAGGAACCTCCCGTCCCGATCTGACAGTCCGGCCGAGAACCGCCGGCGCGAGATAACGCGTAATCGTGGGCCAGACACTGTCGATCCATTCGCTGCTGTAGAACGGATCTTCCCCGGCAACGCATTCCCCCCAGCCATGTGTGCCGTCGGCGTGGACGGTGACCAGAAGAATCCGGCGGCTGTAAGTGCGCCCGAAGCTTGTCTCAAAAAAGTGGACAAGCGGCATCTGAATTTCGCGCAGCGTGACGGCTTCAATCTTCATAGAGAAAAATCATTCACCACAGAGGCGCAGAGACACCGAGAAACAACAAATTATTGCTGTCTCTGTGACTCTGCGTCTGTGTGTGGCATTAGCCTTCTGACGCGTACGACCACTTCTCGTGCCATTGCCCCAACAAGAACGCGCCGTTCCCTTGGGCATCACGCTCGTAACCGAGCACAGCGAGCCCTCCGGAGAACCCGTGCAGAAACTGCTCGCGGTTGCGCTCCTGCACGTGCTGAGCCTTGACGCGGGTTTCGGGAGCCGCCTTCCAGTCGTAAATTTGCGCTGGCACCTCGATCTTCTCGGTGGCTTCGCCCGCAGAAACTTTTCCAGTTGCGAGCAGCGTTTCGACGCGCTTTGACTTCAGCCACCATTCCGCGATCAAGCGGTCGCTGGGCAATCCGCCCTGTAGCGGCGATGATGTAATTCCGTACTGATTGATGTTGTAACGTCGTGCGATCGCTCCCAGCTTCTCGATATTCAAATACGCGTTCTTGATCTCCAGCGGATCAAAAGTCCACTCAATCAATTCGATTCCCCGACTCAATGCCTCTTCGCGTTGCAGCAGCTTGAGGCGCCGGCCCAGCCCGCTATTGCGATGATCTTTGCGGACGGCCAGCATATGCGAATGAAGATAGACGTGGCCGGAGCGAGTACCCGGAACAGAGAGGGCGAATCCGACCATCTCGTTTCCGTTGAAGGCGCCCATCACCTGGCCGCCAACTTTTTCGGCCACCACGAACATGCGCAGCGGTACCAGATCGGTATCCGTGAAGTTCCAAACCTCTTTCTGCAGCGTAACGCAGGCCCGCAACTCATCCAGCCCGTGGCAGTTGCGGACGACGACAGAATCCGCGCTCACAGGCCGCTCCCTAGGACGAAACCGTTCCCCGCCTTCAGGACGCACTACTGCCCTCCTGCTGTTTAGCTTGATGCCACAGCGACTCCAGTTCCTCCATCGTAGCCTGTTCGGGACCGCGGCCGGTCTCGCGCAGCCGCTCCTCCATCCACTGAAAGCGGCGCTTGAACTTGCGATTCGTCTTGCGCAACGCGAACTCGGGATCCACAGATAAGTAACGAGCAATGTTGACAAGCACGAAGAAGAGGTCGCCCACTTCTTCTTCAATCTTCTCCTGCAATTTCTCCGGAACAGACTGCCGCCCGGAACCAGCTACTCCGCGCCCCTGCGGACGCGGACCGGGCTCGGGAAATTCCTTCAACTCTTCGCGCAATTCGTCCGTCTCTTCCTGCAGCTTTTCGAACAGACCATCGACGTTCGGCCAATCAAAGCCCACTTGCGCGGCACGCGAACTCAGCTTCGAAGCCTCCAGCAAGGAAGGCATCGCGGAAGATACTCCGGCGAGGACCGAGTGCTGGTCGTGCTGGTCGTGCTTCTCTGACGCTTCGAACGAATCGGACCCTCCTGCCCCCTTGCGTGCCGTCTTCCTTCTCTCTTCGACCTTCAGGGCCTCCCAGTTTCGTTTGACCTCGGCTGCTGTATCGACCTTCACATCCCCAAACACATGGGGATGGCGATTCACCAGCTTGCTCGAAAGCCGGTCCAGCACATCATCAATTGAAAATGATCCCTGTTCCTTCGCCATCGTGGAGTAGAAGAGCACCTGCAGCATCAGGTCGCCGAGTTCGCCGGTGAGTTCGTCCCAATCGCGGTTCTCAATGGCTTCGAGGACTTCATAGGTCTCCTCGAGCGTATAGGGTTTGATGGAATCAAAGGTCTGCTCCCGATCCCACGGACACCCGCCCGGGGCTCGCAGCCGTTCCATGATGCCGACCGCGCGTTCGAAACGTTCTCCTGTCGTGGACATTCGGGAAACACTCTAAATGACGCTTCGTGAAACTAGCAATGATGCCGCACCAACCGCGCGATTTATAGCGGCATCCAAGGTACAACTCAAATTTGCAATCTACTAAGAAGCTCAAAGTCCAACCTGATAACAACCTCATCCAGAAGAGGATAAGAAAATGGCAAATACTCAGGGAAAGAAAGTGGCCATACTCGTGGCCGACGGTCTCGAGCAGGTCGAACTGACAAAACCGAAGCAGGCTCTCGAGGATGCGGGCGCCCACGCAGGAGTCTCACCCGCCCAAAGCAAAGTAAAAAGCTGGAAGCACACCGAGTGCGGCGAACAAATTCCGGTTGACGTTCCCTTGAAAGGAGCCGACCCCGCTCAGTTCGACGCGCTTCTACTGCCAGGAGGCGTGATGAATCCCGACCACCCTCGCATGGATCCTGAAGCCGTGCGCTTTGCGCGGCACTTCTTCGAAAGCGGGAACCCGATAGCCTCGGTCTGTCACGGTCCGTGGATGCTGGTGGAAGTGGACGCAGTCCGCGGACGCACGTTGACTTCGTGGCCCTCGTTGAAGACCGACATCCGCAATGCTGGCGGAATCTGGGTCGACAAGGAAGTGGTGAATGAGGGCGGTGTAGTCACCAGTCGCAAGCCGGATGATATCCCCGCATTCAATCGCGAGATGATCTCGCTGTTTGCGGAAGGCGCGGCGTCACACGCGGCCGTGAGCGCAAGGTCGCCTAATGCACGATTAACCTCAACTGGAGTACCCGGCTCAGGAAACTCCGGGCCGGGGTTCTCTGGTTACTTTGGGAACTGTTTGACCCCCGCAAATTCGGGTTTTGGGCCACGAACCCACTGGCACTTACGTTACTTTCTGCGGAACTTGACGCGGCGCAAACTTGCAGTTGACGGAGTGTCGGCGGGGAGAACCTATCCTTTCTAGCCACACCGGTCGCCAAGGCGTATCCTACTGAGTAGCATGACTTTAGCAGTCAAAGCCCGCGCGTCTCTCGAAGGCCAGCATTTCCACGTCGTCATCATCGGCGGCGGAATTAACGGCGTCGCCGTGGCACGGGACTGTGCCCGATCCGGGAAACGCACCTTATTGGTGGAGCAGAACGACTTTGCCTCGGGCGTAACCAGCCGGTCGACTCGAATCATCCACGGCGGTCTGCGCTACCTGGAACATGGCGAACTCGGTCTGGTGCGCGAGTCACTGCGGGAGCGCGAACGGTTGCTGCGTGACCGCTCGCACCTGGTGCATCCCATGCACTTTGTCGTGTTGTTGAACGAGCAAAGCCAGCGCAGCGCAATGAAGGTGCGCGCCGGACTGTGGCTGTACCGGCGCTTCGCCGCTAAGAAATCAAGCGCAGCTCTCGGTGAAATGGAGCTGAAGCGAGTCGAGCGCTCTCTGGACGCGGGCCATCAATGGTCCATGTTCAGCTACGAGGACGCGCAGTGCGAATTCCCCGAGCGCCTGGTGGCGGAATGGCTGCGAGAGGCGATCGAGGCGGGGGCGGTAGTGCGGAACCACTCCGAAGTCCTCGCCATCGACGTAATGCATGGCCGGGCGCGCGGCGTGCTCTTGCGCGATCGCATCAGCGGCAAAGATGAGCGCATCGACGCCGCATGGGTTCTGAACTGTACCGGGCCCTGGGCAGATCGAGTCTGCCAGCGATCCTCAGTGCGCACGACTCATCCTATGATCGGTGGAGTGCGCGGCTCGCACATCGTGATTGGACGTTTCCCTGGCGCACCGACTGCGGCGCTTTATAGCGAGGCGTCCGATGGACGTCCCATGTTTGTTCTCCCCTGGAATGAGCAGATTCTTATCGGCACCACCGAAGTCGCTGACAATAGCGACCCCGGAAAGGCCGCTCCGTCGGCCGAGGAGATCGAATACCTGCTCCGCGCCGTAGCGCATCTGTTCCCCAAAGCGAAGATTTCCGCTCACGACATCAAGTACTCCTTTGCTGGAATTCGCCCTCTTCCCTATGCGGAAGGCAAGCGCCCATCCGGGGTAACGCGGCGCCACTTCCTCCACGATCACAGTGACGAAGGCGCGGCGCGCTTGATCTCTGTGATCGGAGGCAAGCTGACCACTGCCGCTTCGCTGGCGCGCGAGTGTGCGCGCAAAGTCGGCATCTCGGTCGCTGAGCCAAAGGCAATTGCGGTCGGTCCAGGCAACTCGCTCGATCCGCTGCTGGACCATGCGGTGCTCGAGATTGCGCAGGCAGGATCGGTGAGTGAGGAATCAGCGCGCGGAATCTTAGAATGGCACGGCAAGCATGCCCTGGATATTGCCCGCATGGCGCTGGTGAGCGCGGAACTGCGCGCACCGATCTGTCCTCACACCTCGCACATTGTGGCCGAAGTGGTTGAAGCGTATCGCAACGAGTGCGCCGTTACTCTAGGCGACGTGCTGCTGCGTCGTGTTCCCGTAGCGTTGGGCCCGTGCTGGTCGGAGTCCTGCAGCCGCGAGGCTGCTTTGCGCATCGGCGCCGTGCTCGGCTGGAATGAGCACACCCTGGGAGAGAATCTGGAATCTTTCGAAATGGAACGATCCGCCTTCCTGCGACGACCTTCTTCGCGCGGATCAGCCGCACTGGAAGCGGCAGCAGATTAAAGGTTCTGGTCCAAAATGTGGGGACAGCCGCCCTCGGCTGTCCGCTCGGGCGGCGCAGCCCGACTGCTTGCCGAACCCAATCGATGAAGCGCCCCCCCCGGCAAACAACGGACAATCCATTATTCCTTTTCAGTTTCGAAGCTTTTAGCCAGCAAGCGCGTGTCATCGGAGATGATTCCATCCACTCCCCAACCAGCAAAACGCTTCATCGCTTCGTGGTCATTGACCGTCCACACAAACGCTTTTCGGTTGGCTGCCTTGATCTCATCCAGCAGGCCGTAAGTAACAAGCTTCCACTGCACAATGACGTATTGGACCGGGAGTTCTCGCCAGGGTCCAAGTTCGGTTTGTTTTTCGCAGATCAGGCCGAGTGCGGTCGTGGAATCCGCTGCGTGTACAGCCCGCAACACTTCCGGCAAGAATGACGAGATCACGAAGCCCCGGCGTGGCCGGAACCGCGCAAGCAAGGCCAGAGTCGTCTCTTCCAGTCCGGACACCTTTAGTTCGATATCAAGGAACGCACCCTGCTGATAACGCTGCAGCACTTCTTGCAACCCAGACAAGCCTTCGACCGCATCCCGTGCCGCTGTCGCGATCTCAACGTTTCCGACCTTCGGATCGTGGCAAACAACTGCCTGCCAATCCGCCGTAAGACGCACGTCGAACTCAAATCCGTCGCAGCCGTCGGCCAGCGCGCGGTCGAATGATGCCAGTGTATTTTCGGGAATCGATTTGACGGCCCGGGCGCCACGATGCCCGAGAAGAAGAGGACGGCCACTCACTCTGGACTCTCCGCGGAGAGATCAGTCGAGATCGAAGTCACGGATGGGCTTGCCGGTATCAGGCGATTCTTTTGCCTTCCGCACCGCCTCCTGAAACTTCTTCTCCAGCAGGTCCGACGCGTGCTTCTGAGCCTCCACCGACTGCTGAAAGATTGACTCGCGGCGGCTATCCTGCGCTTTCATGGCGCGAGCGGCCTCTTCAATATCGTTGAACATCCTGGGCTGCTTAGCCGCAGTGTGAGAAATCACGGCACGAGTCTCCACGTCGACCTTCATCAGAGCGCCGCAACAGGGGCAGGTGACTTCGAAATTGGGAGGACTGTTTGCCATCTCATGCGAATCATATCGCAAAACCCAGCCGGAGGTTGCGATCACTACTCAACGTTGAGTTTTCAAGCAGTCTGTGTCGTAGCTAATAGTCGTCGGAAAAGTGGACTAACGATGCTGTGTTCAGCCGCGAAGCGGCCTCGAAACGGGAAACGCAGCCCACCACGCTGCTTGCGCCCCAGAAATATTTCGCGGAGAAATTCACAGCTGCCGCGAAGGCTGATTCCGTTACCGCTTGAGTTTGATCGGAAAGATGTGGAACAGGTTGAGCATTTCCCATCCCAGCAGGAACACAGAGATCAGCACAACCATGACTGCCATCAACTCGCCAAAACTCAGGCCGCGGCGATTCGGTTCAAAGCGCTTGGCCGCAAGGCTCAGAATGTTCAACGTCGCAAAACCAAATACCACTGCCCAGAGAATGTTATAGATGTCGCTGCGCGAGCTGCGATATTGCAGCGCCACCAGAATGCCAAAAAATGCCGCCTGGCTTCGAACGAGAGGATAGAGAGCCACTGCGGTACGACTCGTCCGTGTGACACCCGAGATCAGCGAAATGGCAACAGAGAGCATGATGGCCGCGTAAAGGTCGCCCGGAAAGGCCTTTCTGCGGCCCAAGCCGAGACTTGGATATTAACCTTTTTCCTGTTCTCGGTCACTGCTCAGAGCGATGTTTTAGCACCTCTCGCACGACCTGTCGCGCAGTCCACCCGCGCGGTTAGTATGGACTCATGGCTTCCAAACGCGTCATTTTCTTTGATGTCGGCAATACCCTGCTCTTCCCCAATCGAGAGCGGATTCTCGAACCGCTCCACGAGCGTGGGACGAAGCCCACTCACGAACAGTGGCTGCAGGTGGAGCGCAAAGCCAAGCCGGAGTTCGACCAGATCGTACAAACCGGCGCAAGAGTCGACCACGGATTTTGGTGGGGCTTCTATACCCACTTGCTGGAGAGCCTTGGCCTCGCACCCGAGGACGAACTGCGCGACGCGCTGGTTCGCAACACCCGGGACTCAGGCAATTGGGACCAGATTCTTCCCGGAACCCGCGAGGCTCTCCAGCGGATCGGAGCTCAGTATCCGACCGCGGTCATCTCCAATGCCGACGGAAGAATCGAGGGGCTCGCAATGCGGGCATGCAGGCCGTTTTGTTCGACGTGGCGGGAGCCTATCGCGATCGCGCCGTGCCGCGAGTAGAGTCCCTGACAGAGTTAGAGAGCTGGCTCAAGCAGTAGGATTCTGCCGTAGAATATCGCTCACTATGTTCAATTCCGCCCGATTCTTTCTCTTTCTGACGGCTGCCCTGCTGCTAGCCATCGCTCCTGGCCCGGGAATGCTCTACGTGCTGGCGCGAAGCCTGGCAGGCGGCAAGCGCGAAGGGGTGCTGTCCGCATTCGGCACATTTCTTGGCGGCATGGTGCACGTGTTCGCGGCAGCGTTGGGAGTCTCGATCCTCCTGGCGAAGTCCGCGCTCGCCTTCGCAGCCGTCAAGTATGTTGGAGCCGCATATCTGTGCTTTCTCGGAGTGCGGATGATTCTGGACGCGCGCAAGGAGAATGAGACGACGCCCCTTCTTCCAGTTGAAATCGCACCGGCCAAACCGTCTCGCAATCCGTTATGGCAGGGCGTTGCCACCGAGGTACTCAATCCCAAGACCGCGCTGTTCTTCCTGTCGTTCATTCCGCAGTTCGTCAATCGTGCCAGCGGACACGTTTTCCTCCAATTCGTCCTGCTGGGAACGATCTCGGTGTGCCTGAATACTTCTGCCGATTTGATCGTGATCATGCTGGCAGGCCCGCTCGGCAACCGCATTCGTTCCTCGGCAACATTCCGCCGGCGACAACGAACGGCGACTGGGGCCATCATGATCGGGCTGGGAACTTATTTGGCGACGAGCGAGGCTAAATAAAGGGGCGCTTCACAGTTCCAGAATCTGGTGATCGTGACAGTCCGGTTGGACGGCGTCGTGAATGTGCCGCAGGAAGTCTGGTCCGTAGCGCGCTACAAAATAGATGCCACCAATGCTGCGCTCCTGCAGGGCTTTGTTGGGATACAAGGCCTGGCTGAGCGTTTCCGCATGACGACCAACGACCTCGCCCTTTTGTAACTCGGCCCGCGCTGCCTGCGTGTAAAGACGTTCCAGCTGGTAGTGCATCTTCGACGTGGCAGTTTGAGCGGCATCGACGAGTGTGCGATCGAGTTTGGCGAGCTTTTCGCGGATCGCGGCCATGCTGGTTTCCAGAGACTTGTTCGCCGCGTCGAAGGCCGCCTGCAAATCCCGCGGCAAGCTGCGCTCCGCCAACTGTTGGCGCAACGCCTCCGGCCCGCCGAACGCATCGCGCACGGTCAGTCCGTAGCGTTCGAGCAACCGCTGAATCTTCGGCTCCACCAATGTGGCGGAAAAGCGCGGCACCAGCGGAGTGACCCGCTTGAGCAGCACTTCATACACCGAGCCGGTCTGCGCAAAATACGCAGCTTCTGCAGCGCCGCCGGTGTATGCAAGCGTGGGCAACAGGTAGTCCTGCACGACAGGCCTGAGCAATACATTGGGACTGAAGAGTTCGGGTTTCGCCTGAATCCCGCTCAGCAGGTCGGCCTGCGAAAGCTTCTCCGCCCCCGCTTCCTGGCCAACGATGAATTCCGCATCATTGCCGTTCAGCCGACGTTGAATCGGCACTCGCGCTCCGTTCTGCAACAGGAATACGAGTACCGACGAAGACGTAACCTTCACCTGCTGGTGATAGCCGGCCACTTCGAGCGCTTTCCCGCGAGCTAGCAGCGCGTCTTTGAGCTCGTCGGCGCGTTCCACGGCCGCGCGATAGATCGGCTCAGCAAGGCGATGTAGTTCCGGATCGGAAGCATCCAGCAGAATCACTCCCCACTCGGCAAAGAGGCGGGCGTAAAGGCGGGCAAATGACGTACCTAGGCTCTCTCCCTTACGATAAGAGTCGCGCAGCAGTTGCATTGCTTCCGAATCGCCGAGCAGTGCCGCAGCTTGTTCGAGCACAGGCTGCATCTCTTCGCCCAGGCGTACCTTACTTACCGGAGCACCGAGGACGTCGTGGCTCGGAGTTTCGAGCACCGGCAGAGATCCGTCGGCTCCGGGAATGGCGACGTGATTGACCTCAGCCAGATCGTGATCGTAGGTCGCGAGCCAGAACACCGGCACCGAATCCACTCCCGCAGCAGTAGCCTCTTCGGCGAGTTTTACCGCAGTCATTGCTTTGTAGATCGCAAATGTAGGTCCACCGAAAAGCCCCACCTGCTGGCCCGTGACTACGGCTGCTGCTCCCTTGCGCAGACGCTCGAGATTGGCAAGGGTTTGCGGCGATGCACCCAAGGACTTGTTCTGCTGCTCAAGAATGCTGCCGACCCGCTCGCGTCGGGCAGGTTCGTAGTGAATCGTGGAGGCTTCCTCCTTCAACCACTCGTGGAATTGAGGGGACCGGGGATAAAAAGTTTGCACCTGCGGGGAATATGCCAGGAAATCGGTGAAAAGGCGGGTCGTGTGCGGAATTTGGGCGAACGGCAGACACTGCGCCTTCACTGACAATTCTCCTGACATCGCATGATTCTACAGGTCATCGC
>WNEZ01000757.1_pt1 | contig 26327 bp, 27 predicted proteins | sample 5400521 | NCBI WGS metagenome assembly WNEZ01 (sample SAMN13153339, study PRJNA577476) | soil metagenome | isolation source: 120 cm saprolite under Douglas fir tree site 2 hole 1 replicate 1 | place: USA:California | collected 2015-04-18
TATAGAACTTGAAAGCTTTCGCTCCGTACTCTTTGACCTGGCGTTCCATCAGATCCAGTGCTTTCCTGCCTTCTAGCGGATTAACCGACCCCCAGAATACTGCCCTGTCAGGATATTTCTGTGCCATTGCCGCGCATTTCTCCCATTGCGACAATCCATCGTAAAAGAGGTCGGTAAGAGGCAAGGGCTGCGCCACAATCATATCGGTTCCCGATTCCTCGAAGACCATCTGGGCGATTTCGTCGATACTCCACTCGCGCAAAAACTCCTCGGGGCTGAGTATCCGTTCACCTGGAGGTGTCAGTACCTGGTGAAAGGCATACAGGTGATTAATAAACATCTGGCCTGGCTTGCCATAGGCATTACGCATGTCGAAGTTGAAGACATGACACACACAGTCAAATACAAAGGCGTCATTGTCCAGCATGAGTGATATACCCCTTTCATCAATGAGAATTCTGTGTGGTAGAGAGGCCCAGTGCCTCGCGCTCAAGACGACGTTGTCGTAACGGCAATAACTGTGCCATAGGCAGCGTGAGTTTCTCTTTCGCGCTGGCACTCATGCGTTCGGGAGTCCATACTGTGTTCCAGACGATCTCCGTGTCCACCTCGCCAACCCCCTCAAGTCCACGAACCATTTGATCGATCATCTGCAAGAGATGGGTTGAGAAAGGACACCAGCCGGACGTAAGCAGTAGCTCGACACGCACGTCGCGCCCGTTCTCAGCGACCCTCACGTCCTGAATAAGTCCTAGCTCCACCACGCTGACAGCGCGTTCCTTGCAGCATGGGTCATAACAGCTTCGCAGTACCTCAAACACCTGTTCAGGTGTGACATGCTGTTCCTCACTTTCGGGCAAAGGGCACTCCTTTCCTTTTAGTTGAACTAGTTTACTACGGGGACGATCATACACAGACTGAGAAAATGGGTGTCTGTTGTAGGTTGACAATATACTTTGAGAAATTCAAAATATCTTTCTTTTATAAAGTTTATTGTTCACTTGGCCAAAGTGCAAGGGGGCGATTTCTATTGCTGAAATTTCAACTTTCAAACGCTAAAAGAGTTAACATTTGAACATCGGTGAGCAGCTTTCATGCTTTAACGATCATGCACGACGAAGACGTGCAGCGTGCGTGGACCATGCACCCCCTCCACGCGGATAAGTTCGATGTCGCTGGTGGCTGAGGGCCCCGAGATCAGGGTGATGGGATGCGTTGCTCGCTCCCCCTCCTCCAGCGTTGCGATGGCCTCGGGAACCAGCCCTACCACCTGCTCCGCACGCACAACACACAGATGCCGGTCAGGGACCAGGGACAGCGCCCGCCGTCCCTGGTATACCCCACTATCCAGGATAATGGTCCCCGTTTGAGCGATACCAATGGCACAACCGGTGAGCACACCGGAGCTTTCGTCCAACTCGGCCAGAGTCAGCGGCGGATCGTCTCGCAGCGCCGCCACCCCGTCAGGAATCCAGTTAGCGGGCAGATCGGCTGGAACCACGAGCCGGATGATGCCATACTGCTGGCAGGCCTCTGCAATGGCCTGAGGCAAGGTGGTATCATTCGTGCGCGTCACTATCGCCTTGTAGTCGATGAGCCGGTCGATGAAGTCATCTAAGATAGCAGCGCGATCCCGCTCATCTCGCTCACGAAAGTCGTGCGCGACTGGAGGAGGCTCGGGCGCGTTGGCGATCGCCCCACGAATGCGCACCAGGATCGTGTCTTTCGCGGTCTGCTTCATACCTGACCACCTTTCTGTCGCTCGCGCCACCAGTCGCGGAAACTCTGCTTGGGAATCGGCTCCAGGTCACGCGCTGTTGTCCATCCCGCCAGCATCCCCGGCAAGTGGTCGATGACTCCCCTATGCATAAAGAGCCACTGCCCACGCCGCGCCAGTTGCTGCGCCTGCTCGTAGCGTTTGGGACTGGCGAAGATGTGTGCCAGCTCCCGCATCGCCAACGCCTCAGCGCTGAGGGGCGATGCCTGGCTTGTCACCTCTCCGCGCAGGTGAAGTAGCACCTCAGGGATGTTGATCATGACGGGGCAGACCTCGTAGCAAGCCCCGCACAAGGTAGAAGCGTAGGGCAAGGTCTTGGCCTGCTTCACACCCAGGAGTTGCGGTGTGAGAATGGCACCAATGGGTCCTGGGTAGACAGAGCCATAGGCATGGCCACCCGTGCGAGAATAGACCGGGCAAATATTCAGACAGGCACTGCAGCGGATACAGTGCAGCGTTTGACGGCCCACTTCATCAGCAAGGACATTGGTGCGTCCATTGTCGAGCAAAACCAGGTGGAAGGCCTGCGGGCCATCTCCCGGTGTCACTCCTGTCCACAGACTGGTGTAGGGATTCATCCGCTCGCCCGTCGAACTGCGCGGCAGCAGTTGCAGGAAGACAGCAAAGTCCTGGAATGCGGGCAGGATTTTCTCGATACCCATCACAGTGATGAGGGTCTGTGGTAACGTCACACACATACGACCGTTGCCCTCACTCTCCACCACACAGATCGTCCCAGTCTCGGCGATGGCGAAGTTGGCACCGCTCACGGCTACCTGGGCGGAGAGGAACTGCTCGCGTAGGTAGTGTCGTGCTGCGGCGGCGAGTTGGTGAGGATCGTCGGTGAGGTCCTGCCCCCTAGCAATGGTGCGGCGGAAGAGGTCGCGGATCTCGCTGCGATTCTTGTGGATGGCGGGCACCAGGATATGGGAGGAGGTTTCGCTCGCAAGCTGAATGATCAGTTCGGCGAGGTCGGTCTCAATGGCACGAATGCCCGCCTTCGCCAGTGCGTCATTGAGGTGGATTTCGTCAGTCGTGAGCGACTTGACTTTCACCACGCGATCCGCGCCGGTTCCCTGTACGATCGCTGTGATGATGCGATTTGCCTCTGCCGCATCGCGCGCCCAGTGAACCTGCCCCCCGGCACGCTGAACGGCAGCTTCGAGTTGCAGCAGGTACTCGTCGAGATTGCGCATGGTACGAGCTTTGATGGTGGAGCCGGCAGCACGCAGGGCTTCCCAGTCGGGCAGTTCGTTGACAACGGAGGCGCGTTTGCTACGAATCGTGGTGGTCGCTTTGCCCAGGTTGCGGCGCAACTGACTGTTTGTCAACGCGATTTTGGCGGCCTGGGGAAACTTGGGCAGGGATTTGGACGGCATCACTTGGCCTCGCTTTCTGTGCTGGCCAGGATTTCGGCCAGGTGGATCGTCGCCACGCCAGCACGCTGGCGATGCAAGCCTCCACCGATGTGTATGAGGCAGGACGTGTCAGCGGCACACAGGACTTCGGCGCCAGTATCCAGCACGCAGCGCATTTTATCGCTGAGCATGGCGAGCGAGGTGTCGGCGTTCTTAATGGCGAAGGTGCCGCCAAAGCCACAGCACTCACGGGCATTGGGCAACTCCACCAGGTCGATCCCTTTGACCGCGCGCAGCAGTTGCAGAGGCGCATCGCCAACGTGCAGCACGCGTAGGCTGTGACAGGTGGGATGATAGGTCACGCGGTGAGGGTAGTAGGCACCGACATCAGTGACGCCCAGGCGTTTGACCAGGAACTCCGAGAGTTCGTACACGCGAGGGGTGAGCTGTTCGACGGCTGAGATAAGCGCTGCATCGCCAGAGAGCGCAGCGGCTTTGGGGTAGAGATCGCGCACCATGCCTACGCAGGATGCTGAAGGAGCGACAATGACGTCAGCAGCGCCGAAGACCTCGACGAAGTGACGGACCAGCGGAATAGCTTCGCGCTGGTAACCAGTATTGTAATGCATCTGCCCGCAGCAGGTCTGTGCCTCCGGAAAGTCCACTGTGTAGCCCAGCCGCTCTAGCAGCCGGGTGGTGGCGATGCCCACGTTGGGAAACAGGGTATCGTTGAAGCAGGTGATGAAGAGCGCAACCTGCATTGACTGATCCTTTCACTGAAATTATACGTCCGTCATGGTGCTGAAATGCTGCGCCGCCTCGTTCCAGGGAGCCAGGTGAGTGGGTCGCGGTGAAAAGACCTGCGTAGCTGCCTTCTATGCGACGGAGCGCACCTCTTCCAGGCTATGTAGTTCGCCCAGACCCACCAGTTGCATCAGCGCGTTGCCCAGTGCCGTCGCCTCGTATGGACCTGCGATCACTGACACATTCAGCGCATAGGCCAGCCACTGGTTGAGCCGCGCGTTGCGCGTGCCGCTTCCCCACACATGCACCCCATTGATTATAACATCTTTCAGCTCGCGCATGGAGTGAAACACCTCGCGATAGCGCAACACCAGGCTCTCCATGATGCACCGTGCGAAGTCCGCCGAGGCTTCCCTCGCATGCTCGCGGCACAATCCCGCTTTTGGGTCATGACATTTCTCGCTCCCTGAGCTATACTTGTTTCTGTAATGGGTGTGAGAGGAACTGGCAGTATTGAGGGATGGGTATCAAACGAATGTATGTGTCAAGACACGAGAACGAGGTAGCCGAAAGGAAATTCATTTCACTATCATCGGAGACGTACGTTTCAACAAAGAGAGGAGCATGTTATGTTTGAAGCAATCTTCAGAATTGTAGCCCAGGTCGAAAGTAACGAGCAAGGGCAGCGAGTTTTTCGCGTCACAGAGCATGGAGCACCAGCAAACGAGAGTGCGTTCTCAACCTTTTTGGCGACGGTGTATCAGCAAGGGGTGTACCACACGCTTCAAGCTGGTGATACCTTAACGATCACAGTTCATCTTGATCTCCCTCCCAGAGAGATCGAAAGAACGGTGCGCTTTCGTGACGACCAGCAATTTGAAGGAGATGGTATGCAGGAGCCAAAACCTGACCTGCTTCCGATAGTTTCGACACTGTATGAGCAGTTTCTTCAACAGGTGGATCCAGGTGATGTCTTCACGATCACGTTTCGTGTGCAGCGGCTCTAATGAGGAGAAGGGTCAGCACATCGAGCTCAAACAGAAGAAAGCATTTACTTGTATACTATCATTGTTCACCTCTTGAAGCTGAACGATTGAAAGGAGCAAGTTATGAGAGAGAAATCAAGTGGACCAAGAGTGCTTACCAAATTCAAAGACTGCCTCCGGTTGCCTTCCATCCTGCATCCACGGATGACAGGGGACCAGCGGTACACCTTGCGCATCCGGATGCGCCCCGCACTGATCCAACTGCACTCCGAGCTTCCACTAACTGAGGTTTGGACGTATGAGGGCTCTCTGCCAGGACCCACGATCGAGGTCTCTCGTGGGCAACACGTCGAGATCGAATGGGTGAACGACATCCCTGAAAGCCAGAGGTATCCCGTCACCGCCGTCACCGCGCCAGACGGTTCTCAAAATGAGCCAGGACGGAGTGGGAGACCAGTGAATCAGACCGTTGCTGCTCTGCCGCCTTGGACCGTTGTCCATCTACATGGCGGTCGGACAGCGGCGATAAGCGACGGATGGACGGAGAACGGCGCCCTCTCGGGTCAGTCTACTCTCTGCAGCTATCACAACGATCAGAAAGCGACGTTGCTCTGGTACCACGATCATGCTATGGGTATCACCCGCTTCAACGTGTACGCTGGCCTCGCCGGACTCTATGTGATCCGCGATGCCGAGGAAGAAGCGTTGCACCTGCCCAGAGGTCCCTACGAAATTCCCTTACTGCTCCAGGACCGCAACCTTGATACTGCACCTGACGGATCGCTCACTGGTCGTCTCCTGCACAAAGTCGAAGACAATACCATGGAGTTTTTCGGCCCATTCACACTCGTAAACGGGATTATCTGGCCGTACCTGCCCGTGGAGGCGCGGCAATATCGACTCCGGTTGCTCAACGGCTCAAATGCGCGGTTCTATCGGCTTGTGCTCCTAGATGAGCAGGGGAATGTTGCACCAGGTACCATTACGCAGATTGGTACGGATGGAGGATTGTTAGGTCAGCCTGTTGCAGTGCCTCAAGATGGGCTCATCCTTGCACCTGCCGAGCGTGCTGACCTGGTCATAGACTTCCGTGCGTTCCGAGGTCAGCGGCTTACCCTGGTCAACACCGCAAGTGCACCTTTCAATGTGGAGCTATCTCCAAGATCCCCGGGGACTGCTGATCCAGACAATCGGCTTCCTTACCCAGAAGTTATGGAGTTCCGCGTCTCATCGGAGCAGGTCGATGATCCTTTCGTGTTGCCTTCAACCCTGTCACCATCATATCGCCGACTCGGCTACGATCAGCTCCCGCCCAACCCTATGCAGCGATACGTCGCGCTGGTGGAATACCCTCAGGGCATGTTAACCCTACGCGAGCTGGCAGAGGTACCAGACGGAGATGCGACCGCAGGTGAAGCGCTCATAACGGTGAGGGATGACCAGGGCATACTCACACACTTCCGGACCGTTGCCAAGCAATTTGAAGACAAGCTCAACTGGTACGTGACGTATGGTTCAACCGAGGTATGGAATGTTCTGAACTTGACGGAAGATACCCATCCTTTCCATATCCATCTTGTCCGATTTCAGGCACTGAGACGAGACCACTACAATACAGAGGGCTTTGATGCGAAGACAGGAGGAACAACGGCTCCTGTTAGCTTCCAGAAGCATGGCAGACTCGATTTGAACGAACAGGGCTGGAAAGACACGGTACGTGTCAACCCAGGTGAATTGATCTCGATTGCCGCCACCTTTGACGGCTTCACGGGTCGCTACATGTACCATTGCCATATGCTTGAGCATGAGGATCACGATATGATGCGCCCATTTGTCATCATGCCTGCCGCAGCCATGGCAGCTATGGATATGCCGGGTATGCCAATGCCTGTAGACAGGGAGAAGAATCAATGACGGGGATGGGGGGTGCGAGCTGTCATGCCCCATCAGCAGTCGTCAGCGCGCTCCTGTCCTGCTCAGCTTCAGCCAGACAACAGACGAGCACGCTCTGCTGGCGTGACACCAGGAGTGAAGCAAGTGGAAGTGAGATGCCATCTGCTGGAGAGTGACTTCTCCAGGACATCCGTCTAGACTATGTATAATGATGTACTGGAGATAGGCGCAATTCAGCGCGAGCATGATTAGCGGCTCGTGCGACCTGGGCGATTAGCCACTCAGCTCGCTTGGTAAATACACTGGGGGTAAAAGAGATAGCGAGCGCCGCCACAACGTGCCCTTGTGGCGCAAATATAGGAGCGGCAATGCAACACGTATCGGTCGAGAACTCTTCTTTGTCGATGCTATACCCTTGACGCACAATATCATTCAGCTCATCTACAAACCTGGATCGCTGCACGATAGTATTTGGTCCAAAAGGCGTCAGTGGGTGGACATCGAGGTACTTTTCAACAAGAGCAGGATCACTATAGGCCAGCAATACTTTTCCAAGTGCATGGGAATGGGCCTGACCGCGATAACCGACATATAGTTTCGTGACTTTGGCGGCCTGCGGAGCTTCTACAATTGCCTGTAGCACAATCTCCCCATAGCGCCAGCATGCCAGGTAGGATGGCTCTTGTGTCTGCTCGGTGAGACTGTACATTACAGAACGCAGCCGTTCTACAAGTGGTTTGGCATGTAGTCCTGGCGACCCCATGGTATCCTCTGACGGGGCAAGCGTTTCCTGACCGGCCAGGCCTTGCACAAAGGCATTGTTCAGAAAAGGAATCTGTGGGCCTAACAGGTAGATTTGGTTATGTGGGTGACGATCAAGGTAGTCGCTAGCCAACAGGGTATTGAGGATGTGGTAGCAAGTGCTTATATTCAGGCCAAGCGCATTGCTAATCTCGCGTGCCGATAGACCTTGCGGATGCTCGGCAACGAGACTCAATACCCGCAGCGCACGCTGCACCGAGTGTAACAGGTCACCTTTTTCGCCTGGGGCAAGAGCGGAATAGCGCTCGATTTGAAGCTGCCCTGCCATAGATGCATTACTCCCTATGAGCAAACAGACAGTGTACGTACAAGCAAAATATCCCTATCCTTGCAAGTATAGTGTTCAGTAAAAAAAAGTACAAGGGGGCAATTTCTATAGGCGAAATACGCAACCAACTAACCAATGGTGCAACCGCTACCATCGCATGGCCACCTGATGGTCGTTGCATTGCCAGTGGCTCTGGCGACTCAACTGTGATCGTGTGGAAAGGTTTTGGATCCTAATTCATAACACCAAATAACCGTTGTTGAGAGATTAGAAGTATGATACAATTCAATTATCCGAACTTATCAAAGCTGGCATAAAAAGTTGCATCCAACATTTAGGAAAGGAATACAGGTGCGGCTCATTTCCCTATTAGCTAGCGCGACCGAGATGATCGCCGCACTAGGCTGCCTGGACCAACTTGTGGGGCGATCCCACGAATGTGACTATCCCCCAGCGGTACAATTTTTGCCCGTAGTCAGCACTGTACAGATCGACACCAATACCAGTAGTGCTCAAATCGATGCTCAGATCAAACAGCTCGCGCAAGAAACACGGGTTCCAGAGAATGCTGCCCTACGTGCTTTGAGCATCTATGCTATCGATGTGGTGCAATTACAAGCACTCCGACCGGATGTGATTTTCACGCAAACACAATGCGAAGTATGCGCTGTCAGCGAGCGCGATGTAATGCAAGCCGTCCAGCAACTTACAGGATTACAACCGCGTATTGTCTCATTATCTCCTTACCGATTAAGCGACGTATGGGAGGATGTATTGCGTGTAGGTCAGGTATTGGAACGTAGCACACAGGCTGAAGCTCTGGTTCAGGACTATCAACAACGACTCACACGCCTGAGAGATACCACAGCCAACCTCGGCGAGAAACCGCGTGTCACAGTGCTGGAATGGCTTGACCCGCTAATGGCAGCAGGGAACTGGACACCTGAACTGGTAGCTTATGCAGGCGGAGAAAATATCTTTGGCGAGATTGGGTTACATTCACCCTGGATCAGTTGGGAAGAACTGCTTGCAGCAAACCCAGATGTTCTCGTGCTTTCGCCTTGCGGCTATACGCTTGAACGCACACTGGTAGATATTTCGCTTTTGCAGCAGCATCGTATGTGGCAATCATTGAGTGCAGTAAGAAATGGGCGCGTCTACGCTATCGATGGCAACGCATACCTCAATCGATCTGGTCCCAGGCTAGTAGAATCAGCAGAACTATTGGCTCGAGTGTTTTGGAATGAAAAGCTAAACATAGAAGTTGATGCAAATGCCTGGACGTATGTTCACTAGTAATATTAGAACCCTCGTATACAGAAATACGTCCTATCATCCAGGTACACTATGTACAAATTTGTGTTTTTTCATGTAAAATAGAGATCAAGCGAAGTTTATTTAGGTGTGGCGCTGATATTATACACGTGCGCTGTCTTTCGTAGTTGAACGAAGATAAGCAGCTACAGTGCCGGAAGTATAATGCAGACATATCAGAGAAAGGGGAATCGGCTATGGATGCAATCATTGGAAGGTATAGAGCACGCATGTTGGACAGCGGGCTCGTCTTGACACACCCTTCGGGCATCAGTTTTGACCTGACAGCAGACGAGGCATTGGAACTTCTGGATTTTCTCAAGGTCTATCGACAGGCATTAATGACCACAGAGCGTGAGACAAATCCAGAACTCGAGCGTATTGTCATCAAGGAGCTCGAAGACTAGTACAGCTGGCTTCATTTTGATTGCTTGAGAGCAGAAACAAACCTACCCCGAAATCGACCAACTCGCTCAACTTAGATGGTGAGAGCCGTATAATTTCAGGATAGGGTAAATCCGGTTACTTGCTGCAATAACGAGTAAGCTTGTTATGCTTGACCTGATCTAGGTGCCCCTGCCCAGAATAGCAAGACAATTGCTATTACAAATAGCAACAGTAGTAGACCTACCAGGCTATCAATCAAATCAGAAAGATTCCATTGGAAGATAGCTGCGCAAATTAAAGTCAATATCAGCAAAACACCCAGTATGGGAAGAATTAACATCACACTATAGCGTGATCCCGGTGCGGCTGGGCGCGGCTCGCTTCCTGTATAATCCAGGTCTGTATCAAGTGGCTCCATAAAATACCTTTCTTCGTTTTAAATATGTCCTAAAAGGTCTAGGCTACAGAGGTCTGAGCGGAAGCAGACCAACTACTTGATTCTGCATGTGACGAGAGAATCTGCGGAGTAGTGGAGGAAATAGTAGGTAGCGAACGAAACTTATTCAGATAGCGCCTCAATTCGTATGCTTTCACCTCATACGTTGACCCATCAAGAGTTGCCAGGATACTTCCATCGGCAATTGCACTACAGACTTCGGCTAGTGTTGGGATATGGTCGGACATGAGACACCTCCCTACAAAATACTGTAACTATCTATCTCATCGGCTTACCAGGTATGCACCTTCATAATCTGCACTTAAACATGAATGCAAGTACTTCCGGGTTTTACACCAGTCCTATTGTTGAGAACACTGAAGCCGAGTTTTTTATTTCACTCGCCCTAATCTAAAGGTTCCTCTTCCTCCTCTCTTTGCTTTTCATCCACATTATCTAACAAACCAGGTAGGGGGTCAATATACATGACGTGGTGAATCAGATCTATTTGTTTAATAACATCTTTGATAGCAGGAATGAGAATTTGAGAAGCATCGGGCGCCTTAATGATATAGACATCATTGCCACCTGTGACTAAGATATCAACAATTGTTCCCAATTCTCTCCCATCTAGCGTAAAGACACGTAGGCCAAGAATATCATGCTGGTAGTACGAATCGGATGGAAGTTTCGCCAGTTTGCTCAGCGGGATACACATCTCTTGATTACGCAAAGATTCAGCGGCATTGGCATCATCGATGCCTACTAATTTCAACACGATCATCTCACCTTTGTAGGGCCATGCACTTTGAATGAGATACCGGGTATGATTGGGACCAACATACACGTCATCAAGTTCCGCGAAACGATTAGGGATATCGGTGAGCAGAAGCACTTTGAGTTCGCCACGAATACCAAAAAGGGCTACCACTTTACCAATAGTAGCCCATTCTGTCTCGCTCTGCTTTGACACTTAGCCAGACCCTTTCTATAGGATCTCAAGTGAAGTATGACGGCCTTCACGCGCTCCACCGGCGCGCAAGAGCGTTCGCATTGCTTTGGCGACTCGGCCCTGACGGCCAATTACCTTGCCAAAGTCATCAGGTGCAACATGGAGTTCTAAAGCCAGAACATTCCGATCATTGCGAACCTCGCGAACCTGGACGGCTGCCGGATCATCTACCAACGATTTGGCTATGTACTCAATGAGTCTACGCATTTCTTCCCTTAAAAGATATCATTCGCCTTGAGTAGTTGCTGCGGAGGATTTCATCTGCTCGAAACGCTCCATTACCCCGGTGCGCTTGAGTAACAGCGTTACTGATTCGGACGGCTGTGCACCAACTTTCAGCCAATTCAACGCTTTCTCTTCATCAATTTTAATTGCAGATGGCTCTACAAGGGGGTTGTACCAACCAATGTTTTCAATGATACGGCCATCGCGTGGGGAGCGCGAATCGGCAACCACGACGCGATAGCTCGGAGCTTTCTTCTTCCCCACACGTTTTAAGCGGATTCTAACAGTCATATGTTTTTTCTCTCACCTCTTCCCCTCGGGCGTAATGCAACAAGTCCCTACAATGGGGGTCTATATTTAGTAGCGCCGCGTCCCAGCGCAGCACAACGAGCGTTCCTGAACGACGGCTTCATTAGGATAGCATGGAGTAATAAAATTGTCAACGTCATTTTGGTCCTTGGGGAATTTGGTGTGTCACATCAACACTCTCTATGCTATACTGTAGTCTGCAGGTAAAGTTATCAAGCAGCGCGGCGGATAACCTGCAAGTTGTCCGCCGTATCTTATTGCAACAAGGCAAAAGTAAATTCAATATTGACCGGCCTGAAAACCAAACTAGATGGAGTAAACAATGACTATTCAAGAACATAAAGCTATTCCTATTCCACAGGTAGAGCCTCGTGAACCTATTCCTCAACAAAATCTACGTATCCCTGGCCCGACGCCCGTACCCCGTAAGGTATTGAAAGAAATGGCTCAACCAATGATTAACCATCGCGGGCCAGAGTTTGCGGCTATACTGAAGCGTGTCACTGCGCGCTTGCAATATTTCTTCCAGACAGCCTCGCCGGTGCTGACCTATCCGGCTTCTGGTACAGGTGGACAGGAAGCTGCTGTTGCCAATCTCTTCTCTCCAGGCGAGCATGTCGTGGCAATCACGATCGGCGTTTTTGGGAACCGTCTTGCCACAATTGCTGAGCGATTTGGATTACAGGTAACACGTATCGATTTTCCCTGGGGAGAGGCTGCTGATCCCACCGTCGTCGAGGAACGCCTGAAATCTCTCGCCCCTTACCGTGGGGTGCTAATGACACATAACGAAACCTCTACAGGTGTCGCCAACGATGTAGAGGCGTTGGCGTCCCTCGTACGTCGCCTCAACCCTGATGCGCTTCTAGTCGTTGATGCGGTTAGCTCGCTTGGTTGCATTCCCCTGGAAATGGACCCATGGGATATCGATGTCGTCTTTACCGGTTCACAAAAAGGATGGATGACACCTCCCGGTCTTATGATGATAGCTGCAGGTCAACGAGCATGGGAGGCCAACAAAACTGCGAAGTTGCCACGCTACTATTTTGATTGGGAACTCGGGCGCAAGAGTTTAGAAAAATGGCAGCACTCAACCACGCCGCCTCTCTCGATCTTCTATGCTTTGGATGTTTCACTCGAAATGATGCTGGCCGAGGGGCGAGAGGCCATCTTTGAACGGCACCAGCGAATGGGTGACTACGTCCGCTGGCGAGCCAAAGAAATGGGGTTAAAATTACTCGCCGACCACAAGAATGCATCGAATACCGTTACGGCCATACGCTTACCCGAAGGCATCGACTCCAAGAGACTCCTCAACACCCTGCGCGAGCAGGATCACATTGTCTTTGGTGGAGGACAGCAACACCTGGAAGGAAAGATTTTCCGCGTGGGGCATCTCGGCTTCTTCGAGGAAGTAGACCTGGTGGAGGCAATGGATAAAATGGAGATGCGCCTGCAAGCTTTCGGTTTTAAAGTATAAATGAGAGGAACGTGGAATAATGGGAGTGGAGCAGGGAAACGTCGCTGAAGAAATGAGGGTACTTATTGCGGATCGCATAGCGCAGGAGGGTATTGACCTCTTACGTTCGCAACTTCCAGAAGCGCAGATAGATGTACATCTCGGTCTCAAGCCCGAACAAATCAGAGGAATTGTTGGAGACTACACAGCCCTGATTGTTCGAAGCGAAACCCAGGTTACGAGTGAGATACTGGCAGCAGCAAAGAAACTCAAGATCGTAGGACGCGCCGGAGTTGGCGTCGATAATATCGATATTGAAGCGGCAACACGACAGGGTATTATGGTCGTCAACTCGCCCACCGGCAATATCGTTGCAGCTGCTGAACATACCATCGCCATGCTGATGGCATTAGCGCGGCACCTTCCTGCTGCCAGCAGCAGCATTAAAGCGGGGAAATGGGAAAAGAATCGCTTCCTGGGAGTTGAAGTACGCAACAAAGTCCTTGGCATAATTGGCCTGGGAAAGGTTGGCACAGAAGTAGCCCGACGTGCCCAGGGTCTAGAAATGCAGGTAATCGCTTTTGATCCTTATGTGTCCCCTGAACATGCTCGCAAGCTTGGTGTGTCCATGTTGAGTATGGAAGACGTACTCCGACAGGCCGATTTTGTGACACTGCATACTTCACTTACGAGTGGTCCGCAAGGCACTCGAGGGCTTATTGGCGCGCACGAATTAAATCTGCTTAAACCAGGAGCGCGATTGATCAACTGCGCACGAGGAGGATTGATCGATGAGAAAGCATTGCTCAACGTACTGCAACAGAATCGCCTGGCAGGAGTAGCGCTTGATGTCTTCAGCCAGGAACCAATAGGTGAGAATACAATCCTGAAGCAACTGGTAGCACACGAGCAGGTGATCGCCACACCCCACCTTGGAGCATCGACGGAAGAGGCACAATTGGGAGTCGCTACTGATGTCGCTGAACAAATCGTTGCGGTCTTGCACGGCGGTTTTCCGCGTGCAGCAGTTAATGCACCACTTATACTTCCCGAGACGCTTAAAATACTGCAACCCTATATGCACCTCGTTGAGCAGATGGGACGCCTGTATACACAACTGCAACCTGGACCCCTTAACAAGATCGAATTTTCCTGTAGCGGTGATATAGCGAATTACGATCTGCGTCCCTTACAGGCAGCACTCATAAAAGGTTTACTTGAATCGATCTCAGATGCGCACGTCAACATGATTAATGCGCAATTGCTGGCAAAACAGTGGGGATTGGAGATCACCGAGCAGAAATCGACCATGCCAGCAGAGTTCGCCAACCTGGTAACAATGCGCGTGTTGAGCGCCAATGGCCATACTTCTTCCTTCGCAGGCAAACCTGGCTCTGGCGACGAATATGTCGAGGTCGTGAGTGGAACGGTGATGCATGGTGAGCCACGTATCGTTCGTATAGGTCGCTATTGGACAGAATTTGTACCAGAGGGCTATATTCTCTTCTGTCGCAACCCCGATCAGCCCGGCATGATCGGTCGGGTCGGTACCATCCTGGGCAAAGCCAACGTCAATATCCGGCACATGGATGTTGGGCCCAGCGTACGCGCACCGCATGCTCGAGACCCAAAGCGTTCTTCTGATACCGCACTGATGATTATCTCGGTCGACGACCCCATTCCCGGTTGGGCGCTTGCAGAGATCGATGACACAGGAGACATTTTTGGACTAACATTAGTGAGGTTGTAGGAGCGGCTATTACGCTCCTATACCTCTATCGATTACAGCGATCTTGCTCTGCTAATTCCTCTTTCTTAATCCGTCTCTAACATGAGTGGTTTAAAATGGGGTAGATCGAAAACTATAAAAATAACAATTTCTCATATCTAAACGTAGATATAACTAAGTGTCTAAACGTACATATAACTAAGTGAAAGAGAAAGAATGATATCATGGCAACAGTCAGCCCGCAGCCTACGAGAGAAAAAACCCTTATCAGGCCCACCAGAGGACAGGCCCGGTTTGCCTTTACCATCCTGCTCATCATTAATATCCTAAACTATGCAGACCGCTACCTTCTTCCCGCGATACTCCCGAAAATCCGGGCAGACCTCGGATTGACGCCGTTTCAAGAAGGTCTGCTTGGTTCATCGTTTCTACTCGTCTATGCACTTGCTACGTTGCCAGTCGGCGTCTGGGCAGATAGAAGCATACGCAAGAACATCGTTGCCTTTTGCGTAGGAATCTGGAGCGTGGCAACTGCCCTGGCAGGCTTCACACACAATTTCCTGCAGTTGTTCAGTGTACGTGCCATCTTAGGTATAGGCGAAGCGGGTTACGCCCCGGCCTCTCTTTCGCTGCTAGGCGATTTTTTCCCCAAAGCCAAACGAGGCCGGATTCTCTCCTATTGGTCGGCGGGCCAATTGATCGGCGCAGCTTTTGGTGTTACCGTTGGTGGGCTGGTCGCCGATGCTTTCGGCTGGCGACCAGCATTCTTCATTGTCGGCTTACCAGGCCTGATTGCTGCATTTCTGGCATGGCGTATGCTGGAACCCACACGCGGCACATTTGACGATGGGGAAAACAACGAAGGCGAGGCGGTTACTGCACAGGAACACGCTAGCATAGGAAAAGACTTCTGGGGCTCCGTGAAAAAACTGCGCCAGATTCCAACCTATTGGACATTAGTTTTCGCTCTCGTGTTTAGCTTCTTCACCATCGGTGGTACTACATTCTGGCTTCCAACTTACTTTGTAGATACGTTTCATCTTTCAGTAAGCCGCGCAGCAATCATCTCCGGAGGAGTTCTGGTTGTCAGCGGGTTGATCGGCACAATAGTGGGAGGCTGGTTGGCAGACTTTGTGCAGCGCCGCCGACCCGAAGGGCGTTTGCTGGTCGCAGCACTCGGCTTCCTTGTGGGAGCCCCCATCGTGCTAATTGCACTCCTCATTCACAACCTGCCGCTTTTCATTGCAGTGTTCCTCGTTGGCGGCATTTCTCTCACTTTCTGCATTGGTCCATTGAATGCAGTGATCCAGGACGTTATCGCTCCCGGAATGCGTGCCACCTCTCTTGGCCTGGCCCTGCTCCTTGCCCATTTACTCGGTGATGCCGCCGCTCCAACTGTAATCGGTGCAATAGCGAATGTCCGTTCACTCTTCTTTGCTTTTATCACCCTGGCGCCAACATTCCTGTTCCTGGCGGGGTTGGTTTGTCTCCTGGGTTTGAGAACGGTTGCACGTGACATGCACAATATGCAAGAGCAGATGCATGCACAAGAAAAAGCCGGTTGAAAACAAAAAGACGACCTCTATCTTTACGATAGAGGTCCTTCAAGGAGCGGGTTACGGGATTCGAACCCGTGATCTCAACTTTGGGAAAGTCGCATGTTGCCACTACACTAAACCCGCATGTTCTCAACTGACAACGTGGAGTATAGTCGATTGAAATGCAAAAGTCAAGGTCTTGTGAGGGCTTCAGGATATTTTTGACCCCGTTTTTGCTATAAGTATGGTATCATCAAGGTAATAAGCAGGACTACCACTATCCTAGTATGATTCATAATATACTTAGGAACACATTGAGAAATTCGCACGTATGGCTTGCTTAGCAGGAGGGCTCCATGGGCTTCTTTTCACGCCTTACAAACATCTTTCGTATTCGTGCCAATGCAGCACTAGATAAAGCCGAAGAACCTGGCCAGGTTATGGACTATTCGTATAGTAAGCAACTCGAGCAACTGCAACAGCTTCGCCGCTCGATTGCCGATGTTGTTACTAACGAGAAACGCCTTGAAATGCAGCAGTCACAACTTATTGAGAAGATCAATACACTTGATCACCAGGCGATGCAGGCATTGCAGGCAAATCGTGAAGATCTCGCACGGATGGCGTTACAACGCAAAGAAACTCTACTGGTACAAATCAATAGCTATGAACAACAACTAGCGCAGTTGAAAGTCCAGGAAGAAAAGTTGATAAACATGGAGCGCACCATCTCTGCTCGCGTGGAAGCATTCCGCACGCAAAAAGAGATGGTAAAAGCACAGTATAATGCAGCACAGGCGCAAGTGAAGATCAACGAAACGATTACAGGCATTTCCGATGAAATGACGGAGATGAATCTCGCCATGCAACGGGCACAGGACAAAGTATTGTCGATGCAAGCTCGCGCAAATGCGATGGAAGCACTAATCGAGCAGGGGACGCTCGGCGAACAAGGAGCGCTTGGACCAGGCTCTGGCGACACGCTAGACCGTGAACTGCAAAAGATCGCTACGGAACAGAATATAGAATCCCAGTTACAAGCAATGAAACAGCAATTGCAACTTGGCGGTCCGAATGCACAGCAGAGACAATTAGAAGGGCCAGCCTCGTAACAATTTGGCTAGCCCTTCTTTTTCTCTCTTTCTTTCTTTGCTTTATAGAACGATTTGGGTTTTGGATGGCGTTCAGTATCGACATATGCCGCTGGAGCCGCATCTTCGCGAGCCGAAACCTCGAATTCGTCACGCTCGCTCAGAAGCTCTTGCAGGTCGTTGTAAACATTATAATTATCGCTGGCTTCCCGCATGCGTAGCATATGACGCAACACTTGAATCTGGCTAATGTTCGTCTTGTCCCCTTTGGCTGCCTCAGCCCTCTTCAGGAGTTTTTCCACTAATTCCATACTATCGTCATGAGCGCCAATACCCTCAAGCCGCTCGTGTACCACTAACAGTTGCTCATACAAATTCATGTAGCTCTCTCCTCATAGTTGTGGACCTCTTTCCCCTGAAGCTAATGGTAACATAGCACATGCCACACGTCAAATTTTAGTTTATTCATCCAGTTTAGCAGCTTCTACGTTTACAAGGTTCGTGTAGAATGTACTACCGCCATCGAAGTCTGCCAGGCGATCAGACGTAGTCCAGTTAACGTTGCGCTGATCGGGGCTGAACTTTGGCCACCAGACCGTCGTAGTCGCCAGGACGCCCGGACGAATATCATCGGTCACCTCAGCAACCAGCCTGCACCAACCCCGTTCGTTACTCACACGCACCAATTGTCCATTACGAATATTTCGCGCAACGGCATCAGTCGGATGAATACGCAATGTGGGAGCACCTTCTTTTGTAATCAGTCGCTCCTGATTGCCAAAGGTTGAGCTGACAAAATGATGAGCAGCTGGACACAGAAGCGGCAGGCGAGTACCGGAGGATGCCTGTACATCCCCTCCAATGCTTGATTCTAACTCAGGCTCCCAACCAGGAACGGGATCATATCCTTTGGCTGCTGCCGTCGCCGAATAAAACTCTACCTTACCTGATGACGTGTGGAAGATACCATCTGCAAAAGGAACCTCTTCATCAGCTGGAATAGAAAGGGGAATAGAGCCTTCTGCTTGCAGCCGTTGCAACGTAATACCAGCCAGTCTTGGATTTTGTAGCGCTGTTGCCTCCATGATCCCACGAATCACTTCATTGGCATCCTCATGCAACCATGGCTCGTCGAAACCCATCTCGGAAGCGAGACAGCGCATCACATCCCAATTACTGCGAGCCTCTCCTTGAGGGGCGATAGCAGGCATGTTGTATTGCAAAGAAAGATGTCCATATGGTTTATGCAAGTCAACATGCTCCAGCTGACTGGTAGCGGGTAAGAGTATATCAGCATAGCGTGCCGTATCCGTCTCGAAAAGTTCATGCACCACTGTGAATAAATCATCACGCATCAAACCCTCGACGATCTTGCCCGCATTCGGTGAGGAAGCAATTGGGTTTGCGTTGTACACAAAAAGTGAGTAAACGGGTGGATCCGCTTCTCCAGTTAAGATCGCACCCAGGCGATTCATATTTAATGAACGTGGTGCTGGCGGGCAGGCTGGATCATGTGCATGTGCTATTGCTTCGCTATTCCATTTTAACCAATCACTGGTGCTATACATAAGTCCACCACCCAGCAAACCGTACTGTCCTGTAATAGCTGGAAGGCAGGCAAGAGTACGCACAGTTTGACCACCATTCGTATGCCGATTGATGCCATCAGTGACACGCAGCAAAGCCGGAGTGGTTGTGGCGTAGGCACGCGCGAGGTCAAGAATTGTTTCAACACCAAGTCCCGTTATCTGCGCGGAGCGCTCAGGTGGAAACTGCATAATACGTTCCAGCAGTGATTCCCACCCGATGGTGTGTGCTACTATCCAATCGGGCTGATGCAATCCCTCTACCACCATCACATGCATCATGGCGAGGGCCAGTGCTGCATCGGTGCCAGGAAATGGTTGTATATGCTGGTCCGCTGAACGCGCCGTCAGAGTTCGAACAGGGTCAATCACGATAACACGGGCGCCCTTACGCTGGGCTTCCCGTAAAAAAGGCATGAGATGTGGTGCGGTGCTGGCAGGATTGCTACCCCAGATCAAAATTAGCTTACTATGAACCAGCATCTGAGGAGGAGGAGATTGTCGTGCCCCAAGTGTGAGCATGATGGCTTCTTCAGCAGCAGCACCGCATATAGCCCGCTCGAGCCGGCAAGCTCCCAGGCGATTCCAGAAGCGGGTATTAGTGACAGAATTGTTGACCAGCCCCAATGTACCTGCATAACTATAAGGTAGGATGCATTGCGCCCCGTGTCGTGCGATGATATCTCGCCAATGTTCCGTGATCTCGGCGATGGCATCTTCCCACGATATACGCTCGAACGAGCCGTTGCCCTTTAGGCCAATACGCCGCATTGGGTAGAGCAATCGTCCAGGGTGATAGACACGATCCAGGTAACGATTAACTTTGGCACAGAGCCATCCGCGAGTCACTGGATGGTCACTGCGACCACGTACACTGACTGCGCGTCCCTGGTCATCTACTTGCGTTTCCAGCGCACAGCAGTCAGGGCAATCATGTGGACAAGCACCATAGACAACACGGAGATTGCTACTTTCCTCGATTTGGACAGACGGTTTGGGGGACATGCAACATCCTTTCGATACATTCCAGGCTTACGATTGGTACTGTAACTGTGCAACATGATATCTTTGCACGTCAAGAGCCAAAGAGGGATGGTGAGGGGAGCCAGGTTACGGGAGGAAGTTTCCAGAATTAGTCCCAGGATCCCGTTGCTGTTAGCCAATCAAGAATGATCTCAGGCATATGCGACATTGCGCCCTGTCGTTGTGAGCATTGTGGTAAGGTATGCAGCACCGTTGCGCCATAATCCTTCGAGATGATACGGCGATCAAAAAGTACAACGGCACTGCGGTTAGAGCTGCTCCACGCAAGTCGATTCAGTGCCCGGCGTATACGTAGAGAAGCCATTGGCACCGTTACCTGGTGCAGTTGGTCAGAATATTGTTCGGCACGGGCAGCAATCGGAGGGTCATTCAATACAGGCATCGGTAGGCGTGCAAGCAGAATACAGGCGGGAGTTCGGCTAATCTCATCTGCACCATCCCAGAAACTGCCAGTACCGAGTAATACGACTCGCTCCTGTGTGTGGTACATCTGCCAGAGTTGGCGTGGAGAGCCATCGATACCATGCCCTAAAACCAGTATGCCACGTGCTTCCAATAATGGTTTAACTGAACCGTATGAACTACGTAATGCAGCATACGAAGTGAAAAGTACAACTAACTGACCATCAAGCATTGTAGCAAGCTGTACGATTGCTTCATCCAGGTGACGTTGATACTGGGGCATATTTGGTTCTGGAACATCATTGGGCAGGTAGAGTAATGTCTGTTCGTGATGTTCAGTGACAACGGAAAGTGCCGGACATACATCGGCTTCGAGGCCAAGGCGACCACGATAAAATGAAAAATTGTGATCCACCGAGAGTGCTACACCTGCAAAAATGGCACTTGCATTAGGTGTAAGTACGTGCTCTCTCAAGAGAGCGGACGTCTGTGTATGCTGAGCATGTAGGACAGGTGAACTTTCTGTATCGTGAATCGATGACACTTGCGATGCCGAGGTTGGAGCGATCGTGGTTAATTCGGGTTGGCGCTGTTGTGCGAAAGGAGGTGGTGCTGATGGCATGCGCAGCCAATACACCATTGCATCTTCCTTATCAATGTCATTAATGCCATTACTATTTACCATTAAGGCTTGCTGACCGAGCTGTTTTTGATCAAGAATTCGTTGGGCAAGTGCAGCCAATTCCCAGGCCAAGGATTCGTCTTCTCTACTCCCAAGATCCAGTCGATGGCGGTTACGTTGTGTGGTAAGCAGGATGTTTTCTGCCACATGGATAAGGTCAATAACCGACTGTAGACGTTGAGCAGCCTGTTGCCAGGCTTGCTCTACTTCTATCCACGTGGCCAGATTACGTAGCTGCGCGGTAAGTCGTAGTGGCTGATCGATACGCTCGTGATTCCTTCCTCCGTAGTTACGTCCGCCAACCTCGGCCTTTCCCTTATCCCGAGTGCCACTATTCACCCCTTCCTGGAGAAGATTACCCAGTGCAATAAACAATTTGTCTACAGCAGTGCGAGCCTGATGTAATACCTGAAACCAGAGAAGCATACGCGCATCAAGCTCCGATTTGCCGACTGTTGGAGTAGTCGAAAGGCCTCCTGGTCCATTCTCTCTTAATGCAGGCGCTGCAAGGGCGAGCAAACCCTGGTAGCGGCTATCCGGTAATTCAACACCGATGGTGTTCAACATCTGAAGAAGGCGTGTATGATCAAGTTCTGCACTCTTCCAACGTGCGCTCTCTTCTTCCAGGAGATCAGCATCGAGTATCAACCGATGCTCAAAAGCTTGCAACAACGAGTGTGGAGAGGAGAGGTCATCAAGAAGTCCGGCATGCGTGGTCACAACAATTCTGGCGGCTTTTACGCGCTCTTCTGCCCGGCTTACAAAGCAATACCCTTTTTTCCGGTAGAGGCACCTTTGATAAGGAGTGCCTCCTTTACCATCAGCCAGGGAAACACGTTCTACTCCGGAGGAGATACGCTCCCATGCAGATATTTCCTGGGGCAACATGGTCAAATCACTACGTTCGCCCGTCATGGTTTGTTGTGCCCACAGTGCCAGTTTGGCTAATCCTCGTGCCTGCTCTGCAGAAAGTTCGCCACTGGTGCGGCGTAAAGCTGATCCAAACCAACGATGGACGCAAAGATAACCATCTCTCTCGGCCAGGTAAGCTACCGGCAATTGACCCTTGAGGTATGCTTGCAAACGCGGCAGAACACGCTCGACTAAACGTCGTGCCCCCTGTTGATTAGTACAGGCAATGACAAGACGCCTTGGAGGTACATGCTCGCCCTCAGCGCCAACCGGTGGTTCGCAGAGCCACTCCAGAGCAGGCAATAAAACCGGCGTGTAATCGTTGGCTCCGATAGTAACTTCGATGATTAAGGACTTATGGTCCTCCAGTGCCTGACGTACCGCTTTATACCCTGTTTGATAGCCAACGTGCATGTAAGGATGCAGGAGCTGTGCATCCTGCTCCATTTGTTGGAATTGTACTGGATCTTGAGCATCAACGGTGAGAGATGGCATTGTCGATCCTTGCGGTACTTCATTGCTAAGGAATGTAGTTCCAGAAGATGGTATTACTTCTTCAGGAATTATCTCGACGAGAGTTTCCAAGCTATCGGTGATTGGAACATCCACCGATGAAGCAAGAATTGAGGATAGTGTTTGTTCCTTGTGGGAATCCACGAAGACGATCTCTTCCGACTTTTTATCCTCTATTCCCGGCCCTGGCTCATTTTGACTAGCAATAGCGAAAGAAAGTACACGAGGATCCATTCCCAACTGCGCGGCAAAGTGATCACCTAGACTTCCACGCAGGGGAGCCTGTCGCAAGCCATCTCTAGCCATTCGATCGCGCAATTCCTGGCGGAAAAACGCCAGGAGAGGCCAGTCACGAGGCGCATCCAGGTTTGCCAGGTCTTTGAGAAGAGACAAATCAATAGCCTGGAGTCGCTGATGCAGTACCAAAAAAACCTGCATCGCCAGGACGGTATCCACCATGGCACGGTGCCGTCCAGATGCTACAGGTACATCCAGGGCCTGAGCTACTTGCCCCAGGTTATAACTCGGTAACGAGGGGAGCAAGACTGTCGCCAGCTCGAATGTATCAATGAGAGGATTGTTACGAACGAGTCCGCGTCGACGCAAAAAGCCAACATCGAATGGGATGCTATGGCCCACAATAGGAAAATCGCCGAGAAAAAGTTGCAATTGCCTGGCGATCGATTCAAAGTTGGGAGCATCGGCTACATGTTGAGGAGTGATGCCTGTCAGCCGCTGTACACGAAAGGGGATTGACCGTCCAGGGGAAACAAATGTCTCCATCTTATCTAATATCGTAGCCTCTTGAAACTTGATCGCTGCAATCTCAAGAATCGCATCCTGTTCTGCATGCAAACCTGTCGTTTCCAGGTCAAGCGCCACGCGAATTGGGGCCTTTTTTACCATGAGCATTCCTTAGCGTCTCTCTGATAGTCACGAGGGCACTCTATAGATGAGGCCAGTCTTCAAGCAATTTACGAGCGGATTGTGCGGCACGAGCACGATGGCTTATACGATTCTTGATTTCTGGCGCCAGCTCAGCAAGTGTCTTTCCAAATTCGGGTAAGAAGAAAATGGGATCATAACCGAACCCGTATTTCCCTCGCGGGCTATTGGCGATCACTCCCTCTATTACCCCCTCGACAATACAAGTATAACCAGATGGTTCGGCCAAGGCGATTGCGCAACGAAAACGTGCAGTACGCTGTTCCACCGGACGCTCTTTCAACTGCTCCAATATACTACCGAAACGCACTTCATAAGGTGTTTCTCTACCTAGATATCGAGCAGAATAGACACCTGGAGCGCCTCCAAGCGCATCTATCTCTAAACCGGAATCATCGGCTAGAGTGAGCATTCCTGAAGCCAGAGCATAAGTGCGAGCCTTCAGTTCCGCATTCTCAGCAAAGGTAGTTCCTGTTTCCTCTACTTCTCTATCCAAATGAAGATCTTTTAGAGACAGTAGTTTCAAAGGTAGGTCAGAGAAAATAGCACGAAATTCCTCTAACTTATGAGGATTGTTAGTTGCCAGTAATAGAGTACGCATAGGATCTCTCTAGGTGTAGGGATCGATCAGCCTGGAATTACCAATTCTATTGGTTCACAAAGACTCCCCTAGGCTTCCTTGATGCAAGTTCTTATGCAATCACGAACGTATAGCAGAGTTTCGGTATCAATATATCCCCATTATCCGAGCATGAAGAAGGTATCCCTGAAATATTGGCCCCTATATTACCATATTCGTGATTTGTTGTCGAGTTTGAATTGAAAAGACTTTATGACGAAATGCATAGTGAAACCAATAGATGCGTTTCTACCAAATTCACTTAGTTACAGGTAAATAAAGCTTCGTTTCATACATTCTTTGAATCAGATAGTACTAACCAACTACAATAGATAGTAAGTTGTCTCTTTTATTCTATACCAGACGTATAGTAAATGTAAACCCACAAATTAGGTAACAATAGAACGTATATCTAAGCAAGCATCCGCCAAAGTTGCTTACTTTACCAGAGAGGATCTTATGAGTATTCAATGCCTATCGAACATCGCAGTAGATACTCAGGTAATGGCTTACCTTGCACCCAATATGCCAGGATTGCAGGAATTTCAAGATAGATCCCCACGAAAATCCTGCCTGGATCTTAATTCCCTTGCAAAACTTCAAAATAGACTAAACAACCGGGCGTTAATGAAATATAAGCATCTACAACTGAAGCAGGAATTTTCTGAAGCGATATCCAAGCTCACACCTGTAATGAAAGCTAGAGATGCGCAACTTTATAGGCACTCATGGCGAGTCCAATCCCTTGCGAATGCTTTGACTTCCAACCTGAATCTTCCAGAAGACGAGATGTTGACGATTGAGTTGGCGGCATTCTTTCACGACATTGGTAAAATGAGCATAAATGACAAGATATTATATAAACCGTCAGGCCTCACACGACAAGAATTCGAGGTAATTAAAGGGCATCCGACACACGGCGCAAAGATGTTAAGCCACGTTAAAATGTTAAAGAACGTGGTACCTTTGGTTTACCACCACCATGAACGTTGGGATGGCAATGGTTATCCTGATGGAATACGTGGTGAAGCAATTCCATTTGGGGCGCGTATTATAGCAATTGTTGATGCTTTTGAGGCTATGACTTCTCAACGAATCTATCAGGATCGACGTACGCCACTGCAGGCCTTGGAAGAACTCAACAAGCATGCGGGAACGCAATTTGACGCACAGTTAGTGGATTTTTTCTGCAAGTCTCTCGAAACGACTCTCAGGGATTCTATCGATGTGCGATAGGTTTCTAATTACTAGTGTTTTTCCAACCAGGTTTGTATCACTTGTATCGTTTGTATCAGTTGTATCACTTGTGTCCGTTGTATCGTTGTGTTACCTGGTACATAAAACGGGGAGATTTTCGGGGGAATATTTCCCATTCCCGAATTGGTCTCTGGATGATGCACCAGGTGTTTACTCGTTCTTCATACATACTCCTGGCCATGGAGTGGTGAAAGCAACTGGTTGGCAATATACAAATTGCTTGACACAGGAAATATCCAGGGGTATAATCGCTTACGTCAGATACGCTTTCTAATGCTTTGCAAGGGCATTTAGACTGTGCTAACTCCAAGCCGATGTAGCTCAGTGGTAGAGCAGCGTATTCATACACTAACATTAACAAAAAAACATCAACTAGCCGGTGTAGCTCAGTGGTAGAGCAGCGCATTCGTAATGCGCAGGTCGCGGGTTCGAATCCCATCACCGGCTCTTTATATTTCATAATCTTTCGCCCAACGAATGCCTTTTGTTTGATTGTTAGCAGTCGGCTCTATACGAAGAACACCATCGGTACTATTTATATCCTCCACTGGTACAAGGTAGATTTTTTCTGTGTACTCACAGTAAACGGCGAAATAGTCTATGTCCTTGCTGAAAAGCCAGTAGTGTCCCAGGTCCCTTAGGTCATCCACCTGCTTCTTCCTCAAAGGAAGAACACGCGAAACTTGATCGCACCTACAATGCGCCACAGAATTGCGAGCGGAGGGATCATGATGGATGTCACAATCATTTCAGAAATATGACTCAACGTATGCGAAGTGTTTTCTAAACGCAGCAGGCAGAAACGCGCGGTCATCAAGATCCAAATGCTCAATGCTCCAAGCGCGAATAACCAGTATCCGGCTATTGCACTCACCACCGCGATCAGTAAAGCTGCCAGAATGTAGTAGTAATGCCAGGGAGGAGATGCCTGGATTTTCTGACGGTATAATGCAGGGTGCTTCTTATACAAGAGGGCATTAAACATACTCTTGCGCTGCTGCTTCAGGCTCACACCCCAG
>WNEZ01000759.1_pt1 | contig 26313 bp, 25 predicted proteins | sample 5400521 | NCBI WGS metagenome assembly WNEZ01 (sample SAMN13153339, study PRJNA577476) | soil metagenome | isolation source: 120 cm saprolite under Douglas fir tree site 2 hole 1 replicate 1 | place: USA:California | collected 2015-04-18
AGTTGAGTTTTGGCTGCACGAACACCAACCCGGCACCGGTACAGACCGGACTCAACACTCTTCTCTTTTCCGCTTCCGACACGCTGGTCCCGGACATCGTTGCGCTGGCGGCCACCCTCGAGAACGACGGTGTCGTCACGATTCCCTGCCCATCGGGGACTGGAGTGTTTGCCGTGGCCACGATCAATGTCGGAGCCAGCGGAACCATTACCGTATCAGCGCATACCGGAGCTGCGACCTTGCCAGTCAACATCTCGCTCTGTGAGACCAACCCAACCACCGGACAGTGTATGTCTGCCATTGGCCCCAGTGTGACCACCCAGGTCAATGCGAACTCGACTCAGACTTTTGGGATTTTTGTGACCGGCAATGGCACGGTGCCGTTCGACCCGGCGGGCCGCCGCATCTTCGTGCACTTCAAAGAGTCAGGAACCGTGACCCGCGGGTCAACCGGCGTGGCGGTCAGGACGCGATAGAACGTCAATCGCTGCCTCTGGCTTGCCCGTGCCGTCCGATCAGTCGTCCGATGAGCACCGCGGGATACATGACGCCGAGCACACTCTCGACGACGGCGAGGGACTTGGCGTGACCGCTCAGCGGCACCATGTCACCGTAGCCCACCGATGTCAGCGTCACGAAGCTGAAGAACGTGAAGTCCTCCCAGGTGAAGCGTACCGGGTGCCTGATCGAATAGAACGACCCCGGAGACGCGATGTCGAGAAGGGCATAGGCCATGCCCCACACGACTCCGATCAGCAGATACGCGGCGATGGCGCCGTAGAACCTGTCCATTGACACATCCGCGCTCAGAAGCACGTTACGCAGAACCACGATCAGGACGAACACGGAGAAGACCATCCAGCAGGCCAGGCCCGGGCCGTGGAAGCCTTCGATTCCGGCCGTGAAGTTGCCGGCGATCGCGAGCAGGCCGAGTGCGAGCGCGATGGCGACAGTGCGTCGGTCCGCCGCCACCACGTAGATGCCGGCAACCACGGTCGGCAGGGCAAGGAACCCAAACAGCAGGTCCCGTCGGTCACCAAGGAACGGGTGCAGGATGATCAGCGCCAGCTCCGCCGCGAGCAGATACCGGAAGCGATGCGGGTGCAGCGTCGCGCTGACGGTCATGTGTGTGCGGTGGCTCCTTATTTCTGCGGCGGCACGCCGCCACCGAGCGCCTTGTAGAGCTGCACGTAGGCGAGGAGGCGGTTCAGCCGGGCGGCGGCCATCCTGGCCGTGGCGAGCGGCGCCATCCTAAACCAAGTCGTCCCCGAGCGACAGGCCTCGCTCGACGCGAATGGTGCCGCGCTCCGCGGTCCCGCCGGAGAGCGGGTACACTACTGCCCGACATGCGACTCGAGTTGCGCTGGTGCGATGTCGAAGAGCTGGCCGCCGCGTCCGCTACGCGGCTTGCCGGCAAGCGGCTCGAGGTCGATCTCGACGCTTTGCGCGCGCTCCTGTCCGCCGACGCGCGGCTCGCGTCCATCCGTCTCGACCTCGTGCATCCGGGCGAGCGCTGCCGCATCGGGCGCGTGTTCGACGTCATCGCGCCACGCGCCAAGCTGGACGGCGGCGATTTTCCCGGCGTGCTCGGCCGCGTGGCGAAGGTCGGCCGCGGCCTGACGCTGGCGCTGTCTGGCGTGGCCGTGGTGGCGACCGATCAGCAGACGGACAACGTCGGCACGCTCGCCGTGATCGACATGGCCGGGCCGAACGCCGCGCTCTCGGCGTTCGGGCGCACCGAGAACGTCGTGATCTCGGCATGGCCGGCACCGAGTGTCGATCGGTCGGACTATCTCGCCGCCGTCCGGCTCGCCGCGCTGAAGACGGCGGTGTATCTCGCGCAGACGGCGCGCGACGCCGAGCCCGACCGCGTCGAGGTGTTCGATCTGCCGCCATCGCCGCGCGTCCCCGCGGAGCTGGCGCACCTGCCGCGCGTGGCGTACGTCTTCCAGATCCACTCGCACCAGCGCCCGACCGGCCTCGACGAGGGCATCCTCTACGGCGACCCCGTGCGGCGCATGCTGCCGACGATCGTGCATCCGAACGAAGTGCTCGACGGCGCCGTGCTCCGCGGCTTCATGGGACGAAGCGTCACCACGTGGGCCACGCAGCACCATCCGATGATCCGCGCGCTCTACGCTCAGCACGGCCGCACGCTGTGGTTCGCGGGCGTGGTCGTCACCGTTGCTCACGCGACCGAGCCCGAGCGCGTGCGCTCGGCGTTCCTCACCGCCGGGCTCGTCGCGCACACGCTCGGCGCGGACGGCGCGGTCTTCACCAAGATCGGCGGCGGCGCGCCGCACGTGGACATGGCCCAGGCCGCCGCGCAGTGCGAGGCGCTCGGCGTGAAGACGACGGCGGTCGTCGAGGACATGTCGACCGACGGCAGCGCCGAGGGCATGCTCCTCTTCGACTTCCCGGGGGTGGACGCGCTGGTGAACGTCGGCAGCAGCCAGGAGCCGCTCACCCTTCCCGCGATGGATCGCGTCGTCGGCGCCGACGATCTGGCGCCGAGGCTCCTGGGCGAGACGCGTGCGACGTACGGGACGCTGTGCGGCGCGATCGAGCAGGTCGGGACGACCCGGGTGATGGCGGAGGTGCGGTGACCTGATACACATTGCCGGCCAGAGGCCCGGTGTGTAGAATCGGCTATCCAACTACACATCGGAGAAGATCGAGATGGCAGCAGCCCGAGCGCAACGACTCGAACGAAAGAACGTCATCGTCGATGCCGGCAAAGTCAGGAGGCTTCGGCGAACGCTCCGGACGTCCTCGGAGTCAGCGGCGATCAGGATTGCCGTTGAGCGGACGCTGGCCCTCGAGGAGGCCGTAGCAGCGCTCCACCGGATGAGACGGCGCGGCACGTGGGGGAAGCGGATTGCCTCGTGAACCGAACATCTGGGTCGTGGACACCTCCATCCTCGTGGGCTACCTCCGTGCCGGACGCCATGGCGAGTTCCTGCGACGGGAGATGGCCCGAGGAGGCGTGTTTCTGCCGGACGTCGTGCTATACGAGTTGCAGGCTGGGGCCACGACCCGAGATGACCGGGCGGATGTCGAAACACTGCGCCGCGCGCTGGGGACGAAGATCGTCGGGACGGCACCGGACGACTGGGTCCTGGCGGGCCGCTGCCTCGCACGATACGCGGAGCGTTGGGGGCGGGTCCGGCCGCGTGACCACGTCGCCGACGCCCTGGTCGCGGTGACTGCGGCTCGGCTGAAGGCGACGGTTGCAGCGGAGGACGTACGCGGCATGGCACGCTGGGCCTGGGCGCTGCGTCGGCTCGGCGCCGACATACGTGTCGAGGCGCTTACATCTTGAGTCGACCGGCTGAGGACGCGGGTGATGGCGGAGGTGCGGTGATGGCGACCGAGACCCTGCGCGTGGTCTGCTACCTCAACCAGTTCTTCGGCCAGCTCGGCGGCGAGGAGAAGGCCGGCGTCGGGCCGCAGGTGGTGGACGGCGCCGTCGGCGCCGCGCGCGCCGTCCAGCAGGCGCTCGGCGACGCGGGCACGGTCGTGGCGACGGTGATCTGCGGCGACAACTACGCCGCCGAGCAGGCGGAGCGTGCGGTGGCCGAGATGGTCGCCCTGGTGGCCGCGGCGCGGCCCGATCTCGTCGTCGCGGGGCCCGCGTTCCTGGCCGGCCGCTACGGTGTCGCGTGCGGCGCGCTCTGCGCCGCCGTGCAGGCGGCATTGAAGATTCCGACCGTGACCGGCATGCACGCGGAGAATCCCGGCGTCGAGCTCCACCGCCGTCAGGTCTACATCGTGCAGACGAGCGCCGAAGCCGCGCGCATGCTGGACGAGGTGAAACGTCTCGTCGCGCTCGGCACGAAGCTCGCGCGCGGCGAGGCGATCGGCGCTCCGGCCGCCGAGGGCTACTTCGCGCGTGGCGTGACGCGCAACGTGGTGGCCGGCGCCAGCGCGGCCGACCGTGCCGTCGCCATGCTGCTCGACAAGCTTGCGGGCCGGCCATTCGCGAGCGAGGTCCCGCGGCCGGCGTTTCCGCGCGTCCCGGCGCCACGTCTCGTCAAGACGCTCGCGGGCGCCACCATCGCGCTCGTCACCGACGGTGGCCTGGTGCCGAAGGGCAACCCCGACGGCATCGAGGCGCTGAACGCGACGCGCTACGGCGCCTACAGCATCGAGGGCAAGGCGGGCCTCGACGCCGCGCAGTACGACAACCCGCATCGCGGGTACGACACGACCTGGGTGAAGCAGGACCCGCATCGCCTGGTGCCGGTCGACGTCGCGCGCGAGCTCGAGCAGAGCGGCGCCATCGGCAAGCTCCACGAGACGGTCTATTCCACCGTCGGCGTCGCGACTACCCTCGCCCACAGCGCGCGCATGGGCGCGGAGATCGCGGAGAAGCTGCGCGCCGCCGGCGTCGACGCCGTCATCCTCACGTCCACGTGAGGGACGAGCACTCGCTGCGGCGCAGCGATCGCCCGGGAGCTGGAGCGCGCGGGGCTGCCGACCGTGCAGGTCTCGACCATGACGCCGGTGGCCGTGATGGTGGGTGCCAACCGCATCGTGCCCGCGGCGGGCATCATCCATCCGCTCGGCAACTCGGATCTCTCCCCCGACGACGAGAAGGCGTTGCGCCGGCGCATCGTCGAACAGGCGCTGCAGGCGCTCCGGACCGAGGTCGCGCGGCCCACGGTGTTCTCGGCTGAATGACGGCGCCGGTCCGGCTGGACGTCTTCTCCGACTATCTCTGACCGTGGTGCTATAACGCCGCGGTGCGGCTGCGCGACATCCAGCAGGCCTACGGCACCGTGTGCGTGTCCACTGGCGGACCTTCCCGCTCATTCCCGGCGAGCAGCCGGACCGGCACGTCACCCAGAAGACGCGCGACGGGCGGCAGCGCGTCGGCGCCGAGGAGCCGCGCGCGTGCTTCGTGCCGCCGGAGATCGACGCGCCGCTGCCGTCCTCGAGCATCCCGGCGCTGACGGCCGCGAAGTGCGCCGAGCGCCAGGGCGAGGGCGCGTTCGCGCGATTTCACGAGCGCCTCTTCGCCGCGCACTTTCGCGACAATCTCGACATCGGCCGCCCCGACGTGCTGCGAACCCTCGCCCGCGAGAGCGCCCTCGACCTGGCGCGTTTCGAGACCGATTTCGCCGGTGAGGCCTACGAGGCCGTGCTGCGCGACTGTGCCGAGGGCGCGGCGTGGTTCGGCGTGTCGGGACTGCCGACGGTGATCCTCAACGAAAAGCTGTCGCTCGTCGGCGCCGTGCCGGCGGAGCGCTATCACCTGCTGATCGACTGGATCCTGGCCGGCGAGCCCGGCGGGGTGATCCCGCTGACGGCGGACACGGCAAGCGCGGCCGCCGGCCAGAGCCGGGTGGAGGCTCAGGCGCCGCGCACGCCTTGACAAGGCTTCGCTCAGCCGTCTAGAGTCCGCAAAGTCCGGGCGCGACCCGGACGCTCCGGAGGACCACAAATGAAGCGCTTTATCATGCTCGGAACTCTCGGAATCCTGGGATGTCTTCTGGGACTGACGCAGACGGCGTCTCCGCAAGCGAAGCCGCTCAAGCTCCGGATTGGCGTTCACGCGTCGATCATGGGCGCCCCCGACGTCATCGCCATCCGGCAGGGGTACTTCAAGCAGGCGGGGCTCGACGTGGAGCACCGGAAGTTCTTTCTTGGCAAGGAGGGACGCGATGCGATGATCGCCGGGGCGATCGACATCAACGCGACCGCTCCCACGCCCTTCCTGATCGGTCTGGACAAGGGGGTTCCGTACACCTCGGTGGCCGTCAACTCCATGATCTGCGCGGCCACCCACATCGTGGCGCTCAAGAGCTCCGACCTCAACAGCGTGAGCCAGCTCCGCGGCAAGAAGATCGGCCTCGCGAAGGGGACGATCACCGAATACGTCTTCATGGCCCGCGTCGCGCCGAGCTATGGCCTCAAGCCGGGCGACTTCCAGGTGGCGAACATCCCCGACCCGAAGGACCAGATTCCGAGCCTGATCGCGAAGGCGATCGACATGTCCTCGCTCGGGGAGCCGCACAGCGCCATCGGCGAGCACGACGGAACGATCCGGATCATCGAGGACTACTGCAAGTACGACCCGCTCCCGTTCATGCTCACGGCGACCAACAAGGTGATCAAGGAGAACCCCGACGCCGTGGTGGCCTACCTCCGCGGCTGGTTGCGCGCGATCAAGTTCCTGAAGGAGGAGCCCCAGAAGGCCGCGGCGGTGTACGTCGAGGAGCAGAAGTCCCTCGGCCGCGATATCTCGGTCGCCGTGATCGACAAGGCGCTCCAGCGCATCAAGTGGGAGCCCGACATCACGCCGCAGATGGAGAAGTACCTCGTCGACCAGGCCAAGGACCTCCTGACCGGCGCGGGTGAGGGACGGATCAACACCATGCCCGACATCGCCAAGGCACTGAACCGGGATCTGCTGGCCAGAGCCAAGGCGGCGCGCTAGCGGCCGTTGTTCCGCACGCCGACGGTCCTCTACCTGCGACGGGCGGCGCTCTCGCTCGCCCAGCTGGCACTGCCGTTCGTCGTCGTCGCGATCCTCTGGGAAGGATTCGCGCTCCTCGGCCCGTTTCCCCCGCGCCTCTTCCCGAGGATCGGGAAGATCGTGTCGGCGTTCGTCCGCCTGATCGTCACCGGCATCCTGCCACTCCACGCGGCCGAGACGCTGCTACGTCTGGCCGCGGGCTTCTTTCTGGGCGCGGTCGTGGGCGTGACCGTGGGAATGCTGATGGGCCGCTATCGCTGGGCCGAGGACCTCCTGGTTCCCGTGGTGAGCGTGGGAAACCCGATCCCGGGTCTGGCCTACGCGCCCCTGTTCGTCTTGTGGTTCGGTCTCGGGAATCTGCCCGCCGTGTTGCTGGTCGGCTTCTCCGCCACGTTTCCCGTCGTGGTCAACACGTGGACCGGCGTGAAGGCGGTGAAGGGCATCTGGATCCGCGCGGCCGAGACCATGGGGGCCACCGACCGACAGCTCTTCCGAAAGGTGGTGCTGCCGGGCGCGCTCCCCTACGTCCTCACCGGACTCCGCCTCGGATTGGCGCGCGCGTGGCGCGTCTTGATCGCCGTCGAGATGCTTACCTCGGTCTCGATCGGGCTCGGCTGGCTCATCTTCGGCGCACGGGAGTTCCTCAATACCGATGTGATGCTGGCCGGAATCGCCGTGATCGGGCTCGTCGGGCTCGCGCTCGAGAAGTTCGTGTTCGAGCGCATCGAGCAGTACACGGTCGTGCGCTGGGGGATGCTCGAGCGATGACGCGGTTCGTCCTCGGCACCGTCGCCTCCTTCGGCCTTGCGGCAGTGGTGTGGGAAGCGTTCGCGCGGAGCGGGCTCTTCTCACCAGCGCTCTCTCCCTCGCTCGCGGTGATCCTGCCCGCGCTCGCGCAGATGATCGTCAGCGGCACCATCTTCGTTCACATCGCCTACACCCTCTATCGCATCCTGTGGGGGCTCGGACTCGCCGCGCTCCTGGGCGTGCCGGTCGGCATCCTGATGGGGCGCTTCAAGGCCGTCGAGCGATTCGTGCTGCCGCTGGTGAGCGTGCTCTCCCCGATCCCGTCGCTGGCCTGGGTCCCCCTCTTCATCCTGTGGTTCGGCCTGGGCGACGCGGCGAGTATCGCGCTCGTCCTCTACGCCGCCACCTTCCCAATCGTGCTCAACACCTGGACCGGAGTCCGCTCGGTCAACCGCATCTGGATCCGTTCCGCCGAGACCATGGGCGCGGGGGGACGCGACCTCTTCCAGAAGGTCGTGCTTCCCGGGTCACTCCCCTTCGTCATCGCCGGCCTCCGCCAGGCGTTCGCCCGTTCGTGGATCGCCGTGGTCGGTGGCGAGATGATCGCCGCCACGAGCTGGGGGCTCGGCTGGGTCATCTTCGACTCGAAGGAGTTCCTCCGGACCGACGTCATGCTGAGCACGCTCGTGGTCATCGGGTTCCTCGGGCTCGGGTTCGAGCGGCTCATCTTCCAGGCCGTCGAGCGACGCACGGTGGGCCGCTGGGGCATGATCCGCACCGTGGGGACCTGAGCGAGCGCCGCATGGATCACATCGAGCTCAGGCACATCGACTACGAGTACGCCGCGAGCGAGCGCGCCGTCACCGCGCTGCGCGACGTCAGCTTCGGTGTCGCCGACTCGGAGTTCATCTGCGTCGTGGGACGGAGCGGCTGCGGCAAGACGACGCTGCTCAACATCCTGGCCGGCTTCCTCACGCCGACGAAGGGCGACGTGCTGATCGGCGGCCGCGCGGTCAGCGGCCGGGGACTCGACCGCGGGGTCGTCTTCCAGGACTTCGCGCAGCTCTTCCCCTGGCGGACGGCCCAGCGCAACGTGGAGTTCGGCCTCGAGATGAAGGGCGTGCCCCGGGACGAACGGGCGAAGACCGCGCAGCGCTTTCTCGGCCTCGTGAACCTCGAGCAGTTCGCCGGCGCCTACCCTCACGAGCTCTCGGGCGGCATGCAGCAGCGTGTCGCGATCGCGCGCGCCCTCGCCTACAACCCCTCGGTGCTCCTGATGGACGAGCCGTTCGCCGCGCTCGACGCCTTGACACGCGACGAGATGCAGCGGCTGCTGGTCGACGTCTGGCGCGAGACGAAGAAGACCATCGTCTACGTCACCCACAACGTCGCGGAGGCCGTGTACCTCGCCGATCGCGTCGTCGTGCTCACGCCGCACCCGGGCACGGTGAAAGCGGAGGTGAAGGTGGCGCTCGCCCGCCCGCGCGATTCGCTGAGCGTGCCGTTCGTCGACTGTCAAAAGACCGTGGTCGGCCACCTGCGCTGAGTCCGCGCGCCGCGACGCCTGTCTTGCCCAGTTCTCCCGGCCTACGCTCCGGCTTGACGGAGCAGCGGCTCGCCCATTAAATGCATCTCGTGACGTCGAACGCGATGCCGGTTATCCGCGCGGTCTCCCTCGTGCTCGCGCACGTCCCCAGCCTCGTACGCCTCGGCTCGAAGCCGCTCCGCGTGCTGCGCGAGGTGGAGCAGCCGATCGAGTACTTGCGGCCGCACCTGCGCGACTGGAACGCCGCGCGCGCCTACGCCCCGAACCAGGTGTTCATCGGCAACGTGAGCGTGGACGAGCTCGCGGCGCGGCCGCTCCCGTGGCACCGCCATCCGGTCGCCGAGGCGGGCCGGTTCGGCCCGGACGGCGAGATCATGCCCGAGGACGAGTTCCTCGGCCTCCTCGCCACGTGTGACGGCTTCGATCTGCTCGCGCTGACGGGCGAGGTCGCCGACCGCGCGCGCAGCACGCTCGACGCGCACCCGGTGGTCGGTCGCGCATCAGGTCGCCCGACGGTGCCGGTCGGGGTCGGCACCGCCGTGCTCGACGAGCGCATCGCGCGCCACCGGGCGGTGCCGCTCGTCGGCGTGGACGGTAGGCTCCTCGGCGCCATGCTGCCCGGCCACGAGGACGACGACACGCTCACCGGCCAGGTCCTGCTGGAGAACCTCGCGTGCAAGGCGACGGCGGCGCTCGCCCTGCGCCACCTGCTCGCGCGGCCCGGCGCGATCGCCGCCACCGACGTGCGGTACGTCATCAACTGCGGCGAGGAAGCGGTGGGCGATCGCTACCAGCGGGGCGGCGGCAACGTCGCCAAGGCGGTGGCGGAGTGGGCGGGCTGCGCGCGCGCGACGGGCAGCGACGTCAAGGCGTTCTGCTCCGGACCGATGCACGCGCTCATGCTCGCCGGCGCGCTTGTCCGTTCCGCCCTGTTCGACGACGTACTGGTGGTGGCGGGCGGCTCGCTCGCGAAGCTCGGGATGAAGTTCCAGGGCCACGTGAAGCATGCGATGCCGATCGTGGAGGACGTCCTCGCCGGCTTCGCCGTCCACGTCGCGCGCGACGACGGCGTATCGCCGGTGCTGCGACTGGACGCGATCGGTCGTCACGAGGTCGGCTCAGGATCGGCGCCGCTCGCGGTCATGAAGGCGCTCTACAGCGAGCCGCTGGAGCGTGTCGGGCTGACGCTGCTCGACGTGGACCGGTTCTCACTCGAGCTGCACAACCCCGAGGCGACGGAGCCGGCAGGAAGCGGCAACGTCCCGCTCAACAACTACCGGACGCTGGCGAGTCTCGCCGTCGTCCAGAAGCTGATCGCCCGTGAGGGCATCGACGACTTCGTCCGCACGCGGGGCATGCCGGGGTTCTCGCCGACGCAGGGGCACATCGCCTCCGCGATCCCGTACCTCGGCCACGCGCGGCGCGGGCTGACTGAAGGCAACCTCACACGCACGATGTTCGCGGGAAAGGGCAGCCTGTTCCTTGGTCGAATGACGCAGCTCCCGGACGGGCTCTCGCTCGTCCTGGAGCGCAACGGATAGAGAAAGGGGCGAGACAGCATGGAGCTCAGAGGCAAGAAGGTCATCGCGCTCGGCGAGCGCGACGGCGTGCCGGGCCCGGCGGTGGCGGAGTGTGCCAAGCGGGCGGGCGCCGAGGTCGTGTTGACGCTGACCGCCTGCTACGTCTGAACGGCGGCTGGCGCCATGGGCCTGGAGGATCAGGCGGCGGTGAAGCGGGTCGCGGACGAGCACGGGAGCGACGTCGTCGTCCTGCTCGGGACTCCCGATGCGGAGAGCACGCAGACGCTCGCCCAGACCGTCGTCGCCGGCGATCCCTCCTACGCGGGCCCGTTGGCCGGAGTCCCGTTGGGGCTCCCTGTGTTCCACGTGTTCGAGCCGGAAGTCCGTGATCAGGTGCCGGCCGACGTGTACGAGGCTCAGGTCGCGCTCATGGAGATGAGCCTCGACCGCGACGCCATCCTCGCCGGGTTGCGCGAGGCGCGGCGGGCCGCCGCGACAACATCATAGGAGGCCGAAATGAACAACCGAATGGGATTGTCGATTCTTGCGTCAGTCGCGGTGCTGTTGCTCGGCGGGAGCACCGGAGGGCAAGCACAACAGACCGAGATGAGCTTCTTCGTCACTAGCACCGGCCCCGGAAAGGGCGGGGACCTCGGCGGTCTCTCCGGGGCGGACCAGCGGTGCCAGTTGCTCGGTGGGGCCGCGGGCGCGGGCACCAAGACCTGGCACGCGTATCTGAGCACCCAGGGAACCGGCGCGGTCAACGCGCGCGACCGTATCGGCCGCGGTCCCTGGCAGAATTCCAAGGGCATCGTCATCGCGAAGGATCTGGCCGAGCTGCACGGCAAGAACGACATCACCAAGCAGACCGCCCTGACCGAAAAAGGTGAGATGGTCAACGGGCGCGGCGATACGCCGAACATGCACGACATCCTGACCGGCTCCCAGCCTGACGGCACCGCGTTCGCGGCCGGGGAGGACCGCACCTGCGGCAACTGGACGAAGAGCGGCCAGGGGGCAGCGGTGGTCGGCCATCACGACCGGCAGGGCTTGCGCGACGACGATGCGTCGAAGTCCTGGAACTCGTCGCATCCCTCACGCGGACCGGATGGGGGCTGCAGTCAGAACGATCTGAAAAGTACCGGCGGCAACGGCCTGTTCTACTGCTTCGCCACGAAGTAGGAGACGGAGGAAAACGAGCAAGCGCGCGGCCCTTGACCCCCGGGGAGCCTCCGGCTAAGCTCGGCGCACTCGTCCCACGCAGGACGCCCGCCTGACTCCCCCGATCCGGAGGCCGCGCGCGATGAAGTGCCCCGGGTGTCAAGCAACGAACCGCGACGGGGCACGATTTTGCCGAGAATGCGGTGCGACGTTTGGTGGCGTCTGTCCCGGCTGCGGCGCCTCGGTGGAGGCCGGGAGCAAGTTCTGCGATAGTTGTGGGGCGTCCCTTGCAGCGACTCCGACGCAACTGACCGCGCCTCGCCGCTTCACCTCGCCCGAGAGCTACACGCCCAAACACCTCGCCGAGAAAATTCTCACCTCGAAGGCGGCTCTCGAGGGGGAGCGCAAGCACGTCACGGTGCTCTTCGCCGATATGAAGGGCTCGATGGAGCTGTTCGCCGAGCGAGACCCTGAGGAAGCCCGCAGGATCCTCGACCCCGTGCTCGAGCGAATGATGGAGTCGGTCCATCGCTTCGAGGGCACCGTCAATCAGGTCATGGGGGACGGGATCATGGCGCTCTTCGGCGCGCCGCTCGCTCACGAGGACCACGGGATACGCGCTTGCTATGCCGCGCTCCGGATGCAGGAGACGGTGAAACACTATGCCGAAGGGGTCCAGCTCACCGCCGGCGTGCCCATCTCCATCCGCGTCGGCGTGAACTCGGGTGAGGTCGTCGTCCGGTCCATCGGCTCGGATCTCCGCATGGACTACACGGCCGTCGGCCAAACCACCCATCTCGCCGCCCGGATGGAGCAAATGGCCATGCCCGGGTCCATCATGATCACGGCAGGCACCTTGGCGCTGGCCGAAGGGTACGTTGGCGTCAGGCCGCTCGGTCCGGTCACGGTCAAAGGGCTCGCCGAGCAGACCGAGGTCTTCGAACTCACAGGCGCCGGCCTCGCGCGTACGCGCCTTCAGGCCGCCGCCGCGCGAGGACTCACACTGCTCGTCGGTCGCGACGTCGAGGTCGCCGCGCTCCGCCAGAGCCTCGAGCTATCACGCGCCGGTCACGGCCAGGTGGTCGCGCTGGTCGGCGAGCCCGGCGTCGGCAAGTCCAGGATCGTCTGGGAGTTCACCCACTCCCGGACCCAGGACTGGCTCGTGCTCGAGTCCGGCTCGGTGTCCCACGGCCATGCTACCCCCTACCTTCCGGTCATCGACCTCCTCAAGGCGTACTTCCAGATCGAGGACCGCGACGACATCAGGAAGATCCGCGAGCAGGTCACCGGCAAGCTCCTCTCCCTCGATCCCACCCTTTGGGAGACGCTGCCCGCCTTCCTCGCTCTGCTCGACGTCCCCGTCGAGGATCCGGGCTGGCAGGTCCTCGATCCGTCCCAGCGCCGCCGGCAGACCCTGGACGCCGTGAAGCGGCTGCTGCTGCGGCAGAGCGAGGTCCAGACGCTGGTGCTGGTTTTCGAAGACCTCCACTGGATCGACTCCGAGACCCAGGCGCTGCTCGATGCTCTCGTCGAAAGCCTGCCGGCCGCTCGCGTGTTGCTGCTCGTGAACTACCGGCCGGAGTATCAGCATTTGTGGGGCAGCCGCACTTACTACACGCAGCTCCGGCTGGATCCCTTGCCGCCCGAGACCGCCGACCAGCTCCTCGGCGACCTGCTCGGGCCCGACGCCAGCCTCGATCCGCTCAAGCGTGCGTTGATCGCGCGGACGGAAGGCAATCCGTTTTTCCTGGAGGAGAGCGTGCGGGCGGTCGTCGAGACCGGGTGTCTGCTCGGCGAGCGCAGCGCCTACCGGCTGGCGCGGCCGCTCCCCACCATCGAGGTCCCGGCGACGGTCCAGGCGGTCCTGGCCGCCCGCATCGACCGGCTACCGCCGCGGGACAAGGCAATCTTGCAAATGGCGTCGGTGGTCGGGAAGGACTTGCCGTTCGCGCTGCTCCAGGCGATTGCGGAGCACGCCGACGACGAGCTACACGCAGCGATCGCGCGCCTGCAGGCTGGTGAGTTCCTGTATGAGACCGGCATCTTCCCGGACCTCGAGTACACCTTCAAGCATGCCCTGACTCACGACGTGACCTATGGCAGTCTGCTCCAGAACCGGCGGCGCACTCTCCATGGCCAGATCATGGACGCCATCGAGCGGCTCTATCCCGATCGGCTGCCCGAGCACGTCGAACGGCTGGCTCACCACGCGTTTCGCGGCGAAGCGTGGGGGAAAGCGGTCACCTACTTTCGGCAGGCCGGCGTGAAGGCCATCGCCGCCTCGTTGCATCGGGAGGCCGTGCACTGGTTCGAACAGGCCATCGGCGCGCTCGAGCGGCTGCCGCAGACTGATGACGCTCGGGCGCTCGCCGTCGACCTCCATCTCGATATCCGCAGCGCTCTCCTACCGCTCGGCGAGTTCGGCCGAATGCTCGAGCGGCTCCGGGCCGGAGAGCGCCTCGCCGCAGCCCTAGGAGATCGCCGCCGACTCGGTCGGATCTGCGCATACCTGACCGACTACTTCCGTCAGGTCGGCGACTACGAGCAGGCGCTCGAGTCAGGCCGACGCGGACTGGCCGCCGCGGAGGTCGAGGGCGATCTGGGCATCCTGCTGGCCACCAATATCTACCTGGGCCACGTGTACTACGACACCGGACAGTACGGTCGCGCGACCGCGCATCTCCGGAGGAACGTGACCACGCTTGGTCCCGAGATGCTCCACGAGCGGTTTGGCCTTCCGTACCTCGTGTCCGTCCACTCGCGGACGTGGCTGGCGGCGGGTCTGGTCGAGCTGGGCCTGTTCAACGAGGCGATCGAGCATGGGAAGGAAGCCTTGCGGATCGCCGAGGGCTCCAACCATGCCTCGAGTCTCGTCTCGGCGCACATGGGCCTGGGACGAGCCCACCTGCGTCGAGGAGATCTCGAGCGGGCGGTGCCCGTGCTGGAGCGCGGCGTCGAGCTCGCCCGGCTCTGGAAGATGCGACTGGTCTTGCCGTTCCTCGCGGACTCGCTGGGACTGGCATACGCGCTCGCCGGACGGAACGCCGAGTCGCTTCCCCTCCTTCACGAAGCGCTCGATCTTCACGTGACCATGCGCGGCACCGCCACCCAGTCCGCGCGGCTGGTCTCACTGGCCCAGGGCCACCTCCTCGCGGGAAACGCCGCCGAGGCGGTGTCGCTGGCGAGCCGGGCGCTCGAATTGGCCGAGAGGCACGGCGAGCGTGGATACCTTGCCTACGCGCACGGCGCGCTCGGCGAGGCGTTCATGGCGCTCGAGTCTCCCGACTATCGTCGCGCCGAGGAACACTGGCTCGCCGCCGCCGCGCTATCACGAGATCTGGAAATGCGGCCACTGACGGCCCGCTGTCACCTCGGTCTGGGTACGCTATCTCGCCTCCTCGGTCGTCCCGACGCGGCCGAACGCGTCGCCAGCGCCGTGTCGCTCCTCGCCGAGATGGAAATGTCGCTCTGGCTCGCGCAGGCCGAGGCCGAGCGCGGGCGACTGACCTCGCGGTGACCCAGCAATAGGGTCCCCGGCGGTGCTGGTCGACGCAACGGGCTCCACCGTGAACCGCGCTACCCTGAGCTGGTACTGGCGGGCAAGCGCGCTGAGCTCGAGCGCCAGGGCCTCCGCTTGGCGGCGGGTCAACCTGCCGACAATCTCGACGGTGTAGGCGTCAGCCATCACCGTCACTCGTCCTTCTTTTTCTTTACGTACACGATTTTCCTGAGGCGAGACTTCAAGGTCGGGTGGTATTTCTTGAGGATAGCCGACACTTCGGCCTTGTACTTCTCGAACGTCGCATTGAACGACGCGATGTCCTGATCGCCGGCGCCCTCCGGCGGTCCCTCGATGACGATCGTGGTTTCCTGATCCTCGCCTGGATCGGTAGGGTCACCCATGTCTTTCCTCCTATTTCGGATTAACTACTGCTGTCCGACGTCGAGATCCGCGCATCCTCGATTCCCTCGCTCAGCTCGTCCGCGTGCAGGATCGACGGCAGGGTGTCGAGGTCGCGGATCATGTAGTAGCCCTCGGCCATATCGTAGGGCTCGTCGATCTGCACCGGCTGGTCGAGCGCCAGCCGCACGTACGTCGCCGTCATATTGTGCTTGCCCGTCAGGTCGAAGATCGGCGAGCCCGTGAGGAACCGGCCGACATTGATCTCGGTCACGCACGGCCAACCGCGCCGGTCCGCCTTGAGGTCAATACTGAACGCACCCGTGGCCGCCCCATCGATCGCCTTGACCGCCGCCACGCAGACGTCGACGACCTCGGGCTCGCGCACGGTCTTGTGGATTCCGCCGATCGACGACACCCCGCTCGGGCCACCCGCTCCGCCGAAGTAGGAGACCCGCTCCGTCGTCTTGAGCAACACGACGCGACCGTCTTTCCATACGCTCTGGCACGCGAAGTCCCGCCCCGGCAGATAGTCGGACAGCGTGAAGTCGGTGACCGCGATCCCGCGCATGTCGGTCCAATACTTGATCCAGCTCCGTGCCTGCTCGACTGAGCGCACCGCCGTCGCCCCGAGCGATCCAGTACCAGTCCGGATGCGGCACCACACGCGGGAGGCCGGGGCCAGCCGCGTAAAGAGCTCCTCGACCTCCGCGAGGTGGCCGATCGCAAAGGTGCGGGGTACCGGCACACCAAGCGTTTCCAGTCTGCTGGCGAGCGCGTACTTGTCCTGGCACAGCGCGATCGTCGCGGGCGCCGGCAGGAACACGCGACACGGCAGCGATGCGCGCAAGTCGGACACCGTGCGCACATCGTCGTCCGTGGTCGGGATGACGACGTCGACCCGCTCCTTCGCGGCGACGGATTGAAGGGCGTTCGCCAGGTCGGGGTGATCGAGCGTGGGGATGAGGTAGTTGCGGTCAGCCTCGGATCGCCGGAGATGGAACCGATCGCTGTGACAACCGATGACGGTCAGATCGGTCGTGGCGCCGCGGAGACTCCTGATGAGGTTGTTGCTCGATCCCGTCCCGGCGCGCGTCACGAGAACGCGCCAGTCCCTGTCTGTCTTGGCCATCACTGGCCTCCGCCCGCCGACGGTGCACCGCAAGGCCGTTGCGCGAAGGACTGTAGACGAACAACGTCGACGTCGTCAACCACCTGGCACGAGGTCACCTGGCACGAGGTCGGTCGGTGCCGGCCGCTGCGGGGGATGCCATAGCGGATGCTATAAGTGATACCCTCGGGCGACTTGTCGGAGCGCCGCTTCGGAGGGCCACCATGGCCGGGAGGGACCTATGCACCCGAGACGCACGCTAGGGACCACGCTGGTGGCGTTGCTCTTCTTCGTGCCTCTGTCGGCCAGCCGCGGTGTGGCGGAGGACAAGGACGACATGGCCACCGTCTGCGCCTCCCCCGCACCAGGCATGGCGATGCGTCGGGCCTGTCAGGCGTTCCTCGAGAGGGGTGAGATTCCGCCCGACGCGCGCCTGCGGGCGCTCGAGGCGCTCCAGGCCTACAAGATCCGTACGCTTGCCGCCGGTCCGGCGCCGAAATGGGTCAGCATCGGCCCGGCGCCGATCATCGGTGGCACCCCAGAAACGACGTGGACGGCCCGACCGAGAAGCGGACGGGTTGCCGCCATCGCGATCGATCCCTCGAACAAGAAGCATTGGCTGATCGGTGCCGCCGGAGGCGGCGTCTGGGAGACGTTCGACAGCGGTGGCTCGTGGGCCCCCCGGACCGATGGTCAGCCGGTGCTGACGATGGGCGCGATCGCTTTCGCGCCGAGCAACTCGAAGATCGTCTATGCGGGCACGGGCGAGGCCGTATTCGCCGTCGACGCCTACGGTGGGTATGGCTTGCTGAAATCGATCGACGGTGGCACCACGTGGGTGCATCAGGCCGCCACCGCCTCGACCTTCCTGAACAGGGCGTTCAGCGACCTGGCGGTCGATCCGACCAACCCGGATATCGTGATCGCGGGGCTTACGAAAGCTCTGCAGTGGTCCCCAGCAACATCGCTTCCGGGGGACAGCGGAATCTATAAGACCATGAACGGCGGTGGCTCGTGGACGCTCAAGCGGAAGGGCGAGGCGACATCCCTCGAGATCGATCCCACGAACTTCAGCCGTCAGTATGCCGCTCTCGGCAACAACATCGGAGCGACGGAGAACGGTGTCTACCGTTCGATCGACGCCGGCGAGACGTGGCCGCCGGTTGCAGGCCCCTGGATCGGAAGCACTCGTACCATCGGTCGCATCGAGCTCGCGATCGCGCCGTCGAATCCCAACGTGCTCTACGTCAGCATCCACGACGCCACACCGGTCCCCGGGACCACTACTCGATACAACGGGATCGTCGGCCTTTGGAAGACGACGAACGCCTGGGTGGCGCCGCCCGCCACGCCCACGTGGCAACAGATTCCGCTCGCTGCCACCGACGACGGTAGCGGCACGTTCGGCTACTGCGGCTGGAACCCTTTCCCGGACCCTCGCGCGGTACGGCAGTGCTTCTACAACCACGAGCTGAGCGTCGACCCGAAGAACGACAACGTCCTGTACGCCGGGGGCATCGGGCTCTGGCGCTACAACGGCACCAGCTGGAAGGAGCTCGCGCTGTCCGATCCCGCCAAAGGCATCCACGCTGATCAGCACCGTATGGCCTGGGCCGGCAAACGGCTGATCGTCGCCAACGATGGTGGCGTGTGGAGCACGACGAACGGCGGCAAGTACTGGCACGACCACAACGCGGGACTCGGCACGATCCAGTTCTGGGGTGGAGCCCTTGCCCCCACACCGGGCCTACTGGTCCTCGGGGGCACCCAGGACAACGGCACGGCGGTGTGGTCGCCTCCCGCCATGACGTGGAAAGGTGTCATTCGCGGGGACGCCGGACCGGCCGTTATTTCGCCGACCCTACCCCAGACGCACTGGGCCATCGCTGGGCGATCGAAGGGGCTAGAGATCTGGCGCACCCTGAATGCGGGCACGACGACGCTCGGGCCGGCGGGTTCCTATCTTCCCGACGACGTCCGCGCGAACGCCTCCATTGCGCCCCCTTTCGTGCAATGCCCGGTGAACCACGACGTCGTGCTCCTCGGTGACATGGCCCTGTGGAAGACGACGAACCTCTTCGCCAGCAATCCGGGCCAACCCGACTGGACAAGCAACAGCCCGTCGGTAAACGACCGGATCATGTCTGTGGCCTTCGCGGCCTCGGACGCGGCCTGTCAAACGTACGCCATCGGCCGCAAGGGCTCGTTGCAGATGACCACCGCGGGGGGAGGAGCGTCGTGGCGCAATCTCGATCCTAACAACACGCTCCCAAAACAGAAGTTACCCAAGGGCCTCGCGTTCGACCCGCAGACACCGAACACGCTGTACGTTGTCTATTCGAAGTTCGCCGCTGGTGAACCGGGTCGCGTGTTCCGGACGGTGAATGCGCTGGACCCTAATCCAACGTGGACCAACGTGAGTGCGTCGTTCGCGGGCGTGTCGTTCGACTTCCCACACAACTCGATCGCCCTCGATCCGGTCGATCCGCGAATCGCTTGGGTCGGCACGGATCTAGGGGTGTTGCGGGGGATCTGGAGCGCCAGCAGCGCGAACATGTCGTGGACCCACTACGGGCCCGAGTCTGGGCTCCCGAATGTCATCGTCCACGACGTCAAGGTCCATGCCGCCTCGCGCCAGCCGGTCGCCTTTACGCACGGCCGCGGCGCGTTCATCCTCGTCGACACAGTGGCATGGTGTCGCGGCAGCTGGGCCCCGACCCAGGGCACGAAGTTCGGCGTGTGCCCGCCCTGACGGATGGCGGCGCGATACTCCGCGATACTCAATGAGACGCCCATGACGAATGCACTGAGTTCGGTAGTCGGGCTCGTCACGATCGGCCAGTCCCCACGCCCGGACGTCGTCCCCGAGATGGCCGCCCTGATCGGCCCCGGCGTCGAGGTTCGCGAAGCCGGCGCGCTGGACGGCCTGAACCGTTCGGAGATCGAGGCGCTGGCGCCCACCGGCCGCGACGAGATTCTGGTCACGCGACTGCAAGATGGTTCGGCCGTCTTTCTCGGTAAGGAGAAGATCGTCAGCCGAGTCGAGCAGCGCATCGCCGCGCTCGAGCGCGGGGGCGCGACGCTGACGGCGCTGCTGTGCACTGGGGCCTTTCCGAGGCTGCGCGCCACCCGGCCGCTGATTCAGCCGCACCCGGTGCTGCTCGGCACGCTGCGTGGGCTGTCCTGGCCCGGCCGGCTCGGCGTCCTCACCCCGTCGGTGCCGCACGTGCCGCAGACCGAGGCGCGGTGGCGGCGCGACGGCTTCGACCCCGTCGTGGCGCCGCTGTCCCCCTACGAAGAGGAAGATCCGAACGCGCTGCGCCGCGCCGCCGACGCGATGCGCGCGGGCGGGGCCGGGCTCGTGGTGATGGACTGCATGGGCTTCCGCCGCAAGACGCGCGACGAGCTGCGCGGGCTGACCGGCGTGCCTGTCCTGCTGGCCAATCTGCTCGTGGCCCGGGTCATCGCGGAGGTCTGCGGCGGCTGACCGTCCGCTGTTGGAGCTTCGGCTCAACGCGGGCCGAGGAGCCAGCGCTGGCGCGACGCCGAGCGTAGGCCGGGCGGAGGTGAGATCCCGACATAGCGCGAGCCGTCGCCGAACCGAGACGGTTGATTGCCGCACATTACCGTGGTAATTGATATTTATGTCTCCGATCGCCCACTCGAAGCTCACCGCGCAGGGCCAGGTGTCTGTCCCGGCCGCGGTTCGCCGGCGCCTCGGCGTCGGCCCGGGCGCCGTCCTCGAGTGGAGCGACGACGGCGGCGCCATCGTCGTCCGCCGGGCTGGGCGCCACTCTTCCCAGGACATTCATCAGGCGCTCTTCCCGAAGCGACCCCCGAAACGAAAAACGCTCGAGCAGCTCAAGGAGGGTATCCGGCGCCACTCGCGGAAGCGGCATGCGCGCCGTTGACACGAACGTCCTCGTTCGCCTGATCACGCGCGACGATGCCAGGCAAGCGACGGCTGCCGAGTCGTACGTGACTCCCGGCGGGTGGGTCGGTCACCTCGTGCTCGCGGAGACGACCTGGGTCCTGAGCGCCGTTTATGGCCTCGCCCCACGTGCGATCGCCACAGCTGTCGACATGCTACTCAACCACCAGCACTTGACGATCCAGGACGGCGACGTCGTCACTGCCGCGCTCGAGCACTACCGGCGATTTCCCCGTTTGGATTTCTCGGACTGTCTGGTCCTCGAGATCGCCCGCAAGGCGGGCCACTTGCCCGTCGGCACGTTCGACCGCCAGCTCGCGAAGCTCGACGGTACGCAGAAGATCCAGCTCTGACGTAGCACGAGTGCGGTCGGGTTGCTCGGGGCGCCGACGATCCGCTGGAAGCCGCCCGCGTCGGTGCAGTGGCTGCTCGTGGCCGCTGCCGGTGCGGCCGTGTACGCCGCATGGCGCCTGGCGTTCTGACCGACGGCCGCGTGCCTGCCGCTTTGCGACTGGCTCGCAGCCTCCGAAGTCAGCGGAGCGCTCTAAGGTTGCGCAGTGACGGCGGCAAGATAACATACGCGCGCGATGGCGCCGCTCCGGCCCGTGTCCGCCGAGGAGATCGAGTCGCTCGCGATCGGCGCCTGGATCCTCGGCACCGGCGGCGGCGGCAGTCCGTACCTGGCGCTCCTCAACATGCGCGCGCTCTACCGGCAGGGGGCCGTCGTCACGCTCATAGATCCGCTGGATCTGGCCGACGACGATCTCGTCGCAGTGGTCTCCAACATGGGCGCGCCGCTGGTCGGCCAGGAACGCCTGACCGACCCGCGCACAATCGCCCGCGCCGTCACCATGATGGAGGAGTACCTGGGCCGCCGTTTCCGCGCGATCATGTCGCTGGAGATCGGCGGCGGCAACGCCATTCAGCCCTTCATGGCCGCTGCCCTCCTCGACCGCCCGGTGGTGGACGCCGACTGCATGGGTCGCGCGTTCCCGGAAGCCCAGATGACGTCGTTCGCCATCCACGATCTCCGCATGTATCCCCTCATGCTGGTGGACGTGCGCGACAACGCGGTCATCGTGGCGCAGGCGGCGTCGTGGAAGTGGATGGAGCGCCTGTCGCGGACGGCCTGCGTGGCGGTCGGCTCGATCGCCGCCACCTGCAAGGCGCCGCGCACGGGCAAGGAGGTCAAGGAGTGCGGGATCCTCCACTCCACGAGCAAGGCGATCCGGCTGGGGCAGACGGTCCAGGCGGCCCGGCGCGCGCATCGTGATCCAATAGAGGCAATCATCGAGGCGGAAGGCGGCCAGCTCCTGTTCATCGGCAAGATCTCCGACGTGGCCCGGCGCACCACCGAGGGTTTTCTGCGAGGAACCGCGCGGATCGACGGCCTCGGCGACTACCGCGGACAACGCTTCGAGCTCGCCTTTCAGAACGAGTTCGCGGTGGGCTGGCTGGACGGCGCGCCGCGGGTCATGACCCCCGACCTGATCTGCGTTATGGACACCGTCTCCGGCGAGGCCATCGGCACCGAGACGCTCCGCTACGGCCAGCGCGTCAGCGTGGTGGCGCTGCCGGCGCCGCCGCTGCTGCGCACGCCCAAGGGCCTGGAGCACGTCGGCCCGCGGGCGTTCGGCTACGACCTGGAGTTCAAGTCGGTGTTCTCGTGAGGCGCATGTTCTCGTGAGGCGCGTCGGCATCGACGTCGGCGGCACCAACACCGACGCGGTCCTGCTCGACGGCGACACGGTCGTCCACACCGTCAAGACGCCCACGACGGCCGACGTGACGAGTGGGATCACGAGAGCTCTGCGCGAGCTGCTGACCGCGGTGGCGCCGGCCGGCCCGATCCACGCCGTCATGATCGGGACCACGCACTTCACCAACGCTGTGGTCCAGCGGCGTGATCTGACCCGCGTGGCAGCGGTCCGCATCGGCCTGCCCGCGAGCGCCTCGCTTCCGCCCTTCGTCGATTGGCCCGACGACCTCGCCACCCTCGTACGCGGCGAGATCGTCATGCTCGAGGGTGGGCACGAGTACGACGGCCGGCCGATCGTGCCGTTCGACGAGACCGGCATGCGGGACGCGGCCCGGCGAATCCGGGCGGCCGGGATCACCGCGGTGGCGATCGCCGCGGTGTTCTCGCCCCTCAACGCCGAGTGCGAGACGCGCGCGGCGGCGATTCTGCGGGACGAGTATCCCGACGCCGCGGTGACGCTGTCGCACGAGCTGGGTCGCATCGGTCTGCTGGAGCGCGAGAACGCGACGCTGCTCAACGCAGCGCTGGTCGGCCTGGCGCGGCGGACCACCAACGCGTTCACCGAGGCGCTGCGGGCCAGCGGCCTCGCCGCGCCGCTCTATCTGACCCAGAACGACGGCACCGTGATGCTGGCGGCGACGGCCGAGGCGTTCCCCGTCTACAGCTTCGCCTCCGGGCCCACCAACAGCATGCGGGGTGCGGCGTTCCTCTCGGGCCTGAGCGACGCGATCGTCATCGACGTCGGCGGCACTACCACCGACATCGGCAGCCTGCGCCACGGCTTCCCGCGCGAGGCCAACAACGTGGTGGAGGTGGGCGGCGTGCGCACGCTGTTCCGCATGCCCGACCTCCTCTCGCTCGGCCTCGGCGGCGGCTCGCTGGTGGGCGGCGATCCGCTCCGCATAGGACCGCGCAGCGTCGGATACCGGCTGGTGGACGAGAGCCGCGTGTTCGGCGGCAGCACGTTGACGGCCACCGATGTGGCGGTCGCCGCCGGCCTGATCGACCTCGGCGACCGCCGTCGCGTGGCCGACCTGCCGGCCGACCTCGTCAAGATCGCGCTGGCGCGGATGCATGCGACCATCGAGGAAGGCGTGGACCGCATGAAAACTGACGCGCGGGAGGAGCCGCTGATCGCGGTGGGCGGCGGTTGCTTCCTGGTGCCCGACCGACTCCCCGGCGTCTCCGAGGTCGTCCACGTTCGCCACCAGGCGGTGGCCAACGCCGTCGGCGCCGCCATCGCGCAGGTCAGCGGTGAGGTGGACCAGATCTTCCAGAACCTGACGCGTGATGCGGCCATCGCCGAGGCGCGCCGCATCGCCGAGCAGCGCGCGGTCAGCGGTGGCGCCAACAGCGCGACACTTCAGGTCGTCGAGGTCGAGGACTTGCCGCTCGCCTACCTGCCCGGCAACTCGATCCGGGTCCGGGTGCGCGTCGTCGGGGACATCGCTGATCGAAAGGGCCTAACATCCATGACGAGGGAGACACGATGACTACTCGCGAAGCGTTCAACAGGAATGCGGCCGGCGCGATGGCCGGCATCGCCTTTACCGGGTGCGATCTGCTCGGTGCCGCGCGGGCCCGGGCCGAAGCCCAGGCGCGGCCGGCCGCGAGGGGGAAAGGCGGAGCGAGGTCGGGCGGGCGGCTCCGCGAAGTGGCGGCGGCCGGGCGGCGCCGCGAAGTAGTGGTGGGTGGTCGCCGCGTGAAGACGATCGACGTGCACGCGCACTGCGTGATACCGGAGGCGTATGCCCTGTTGGGGCTCAAGGTGGGCGACCATCGAGGGCCGGGGATCGGGGACGTGGGGCCGAGGCGCATACGCGAGATGGACGCGCAGGGCATCGACATGGAGGCGCTCAGCATCAACCCGCAGTGGTATCGGGCCGAGCGCGACGTTGTGGCCCAGGTGGTGAAGATCCAGAACGAACGGCTCGCCGAGTTCTGCGGGAGATACCCGGACCGCTTCGTCGCCTTTGCATCGGTCGCGCTCCAGTATCCGGATCTGGCGGTGCAGCAACTCGTGGAAGGGGTGAAGAAGCTCGGACTTCGCGGCGCCGCCGTCGGCGCGAGCGTCGCCGGCGATGAGTTTTCCGACCCGAAGTTTCACCCGTTCTGGGCCAAGGCCGAGGAGCTCGGGGTGCTCATCTTCATCCATCCGCAGAGCACGCCGGACCTCGCCAGGAGGTTCAAAGGCAACGGCTGGCTGGCGAACACCATCGGCAACCCGCTCGACACCACCCTCGCGCTCTCGCACCTGATCTTCGAGGGGACGCTCGATCGCTTCCCCGGACTCAAAATATGCTCGGCCCACGGCGGCGGCTACCTGCCGTCCTACGCGCCGCGCTCCGACAACAGCCTGCGCGTCGCGCCGGACATGGACACCGGCGTCAAGCTGAAGAAGAAGCCGACCGAGTATCTGAGGCAGATGTACTACGACACGCTGGTCTTCACCTCGGAAGCGCTACGGCACCTGGCGGCGGAAGTCGGCGTCAGTCACCTCGTGCTCGGCACCGACCATCCGATTCCGTGGCAGGCCAAGTCGGTGGACCACATCCTCAAGGCTCCGGGCTTCACCGCGGCGGAGCGCAGGGCGATGCTCGGTGAGACCGCGGCGAGGCTGCTGGGGATCAAGCCCTAGCCCGGGGCCCGAGGCCTCGCCTGGCCGCCAGCATCGAGGCGCGCTCGCGCAGCTCCGGCGCGCCGAGTCGCTTCGCCCAGGCCTCGAAGTCTGGACGCGGTCCGGCCCAGCACAGGGCGTCAACGTCGGCGCCGATGGGCGCATCCGTACGTAGCGTGGCCAGCTCCCGGAACAGCAGCGCACGCTCGCGTTGCTCCGCCAGCGTCGTGGCCAGCCGCATCGATCCGCGCACGGACACGTCCCACTCCGTGGCCAGCCTCGGAATGTGCTCGAGGTGCTGATAGCGGGCGAGCACCGTCGCCGCGGACCTCGCGCCCCAGCCGCGCAGACCGGGGTAGCCGTCCGCGCTGTCGCCCACGAGCGCCAGCCAGTCGGGAATCGATGTGGGCGGGACGCCGAACTTCTGCCGCACCGCCGACTCGTTTCGCAGCTCGCGCGTGCGCCGGTCGAGCTGGACGATGCGGTCGCCCCGCACGCACTGCGCCAGATCCTTGTCCGGCGTGCACACGACGACCTGATCGGCGCGCGCATCGGCGGCGGCCATGACCGCGGCCGCGGCCAGCGCGTCGTCGGCCTCGAACTCGACCATGGGCCAGACGACCACGCCGAGCGCGCGCAGCGCCTCCTCCAGCGGCTGGAACTGGGCGTAGAGCAGCGGGTCCAGGCCCTCGCCCGTCTTGTAGGTCGGCCAGAGCGCGTTGCGAAACGATTCGATGACGTGGTCCGTGGCCACGCCCAGATGCGTGACGCCGCCTTCGAGCATCCCGAGAATGGATGCGACGACGCCGCGCACCGCCCTCAGCTCCTCGGGCGCGCTCCGGTCGAAGGCCGCCGCCGGCGAGAGGAAGTAGCGGAACAGCTCATACGTCCCGTCGATCAGGTGGACGAGCACGACCGCAACGATACGGCAGGGCGGCCCTCGACGGAAACGGGAGACGGGTCGCGGCGAAAGTGCTACCTGCCCGTGTGGCGGATGTTCACCAGGAGAGATCCTGTCTATGCTGGGTCCGACGCCAGAAAGGCGTCGCATTCAGGAAAAGAGGGGAACAATGACGACAGTGATGGATCTCTCCAACGCTCTGGCCGGCGCGGTCGAGCGGGCTGCGGGATCGGTGTTCGCGGTGCACGGCCGCCGGCGTTTGCCGTCAACGGGAGTGCAGTGGCGCGCGGGGCTCATCGTCACCGCGAGCCACACGGTCGAACCCGACCGTGAGGTGACTCTCACCGCCCCGGATGGTCGGACGCTGTCGGCCCGGGTGGCCGGGCGCGATCCCGGTCTCGACATCGTCGTGCTCCGCGCCGAGGTCGATGGCGTGTCCGTTGCCGACATCGGCGACGATAGTGACCTCCGCATCGGCCATCTTGTCCTAGCTCTCGGTGCGGGCCCCCGGGCCAGCGCCGGCATCGTCAGTGCACTGGACATTCGCGGCGGCCGGCAACCCGTGGCCGGCGAGATCCTGGCGGTCGATCTCACGCTCTATCCGGGCTTCTCGGGGGGGCCGCTCGTCGATGTGCTCG
>WNEZ01001115.1_pt1 | contig 26305 bp, 19 predicted proteins | sample 5400521 | NCBI WGS metagenome assembly WNEZ01 (sample SAMN13153339, study PRJNA577476) | soil metagenome | isolation source: 120 cm saprolite under Douglas fir tree site 2 hole 1 replicate 1 | place: USA:California | collected 2015-04-18
AGAAAATCTTGAATAATTTCATGGCAGCATTTCAGCAGTTTGCCGTCCAGGGCCTTTCGCAGGCTGCCCAGGGAGCATCCCAGGACATTGCCAATGCTACAAATCAGATCAAGAAGGATATCTTCCGCGAGAACTTGCCAATATTGTTAGGAGCGTCGATCGCCTTCCTTGTGGTTTTAGTGGTACTCTTCGTACTACTTTTCCTGATCCCCAATCTAGCAGACTGGCTCAAGGTCATTTTCTCGACACTGCTTACGATCGTTCTTGGAGGCTTTGGAGTCGGGGGCTTCTATACTGCGAAAAAAGGGAGTGGGACCGCCTCAACCACATCAGGCGCGCAGCCCGCCGCTCCACAAGCAAATGGCAATGCACCAACTACAGTGTCGAACGGTACAAACCTATTAGACCGTTTCAGCAGTTTCCTCGGCTCGTTTGGCTCAACTATTATGAGCGACTTCGACCGTGGCTATCAACAGATCTTGATCGAGTTCGATAGCCTTAATCATAATGTGTCTGTTGCATTCCCATTCATTGAATTCTTCATCACGAGCCCTCTACCGTTTACGAAGGAAATCAAAGACGGATATAACTTCCTGACGACAGTCATTTGGACAGAAGAGGAGCGTGCGCATGAGATAGAGCGAATAGCACAGGCGGCTTTTGGTCCACTCGGCGCAGTCGTTGGTGCTCAACTACAAGGAGGAAACACGTAAACACGAAGGCGTCGGCGATGTAGTTCGGTTCGCACAAACCGCTTGACAATCCGGTTGTGCATCTCTCGTGATTTAGGTAATAACTCCTGAAAAATATATTGCAGTCGTCAAGTTTTAATTCCTCTGTCGGCCTGAGCACCCGACCCGCAAGGGATGCCCAGGTTTCTACCCAAATATGCTATGTGCCCTAATCAATAGTACGTTGTGTGCTATACTACATTCAGGCATTGCATAGTATATCAAGCAATAAATATATAAACACGTGTGTTACCTATACTGCTGGAGTATGTAATAATGGCTGAGCCCGATAAGCCCGATGAACTCGACAAAACTGAAGAACTTGACAAACTTGACGAACAAAAACAGCAGGAATGGTATACTCGTACTGCCCAGAAGCGCTTAGACCTCTCACAATCAGTCGAAGAAACCCTTGCAGACACCTCCCAAAAAGAAGATGACTCGTTGGATGAGGAAGACGAGCCGGAGAGTCCTGCAAGTGATGCACCACTTGTCGATGAGTTCGAGGAACAGACGAACGCGAAAGATACCAGGCTCATCCCGCCGCGTTTGAGTCTGCAATCCAAGCCAATGCCCGTAGTTCGTCCTGATACCCCTGTACAGCCTCCTGAGCCGTCACCTCCCCAGACTCCCCAACAGCCTTCTACCGTTGAACCTCCCTCTAGTAAACCACGCCTGGCCGGACGCACAACGAAAGTGCTCTTGAAAGCTTTTGCTAGTCCAGAAGAGGTACCGCAGACAATCGAAACCGGGAAATCTCCACCTGAAGAGACGACAGGCGCACACCATGTGGCTGCATGGCAGTCTGAGAGTGTACTCTTTGGCTCTGATGTGTTTAAGCGTGGGCAAAGTGACGTAACGATCGACGAAACCCATGTTACCCGCTCAAGTGTGATAGTCGTCATGCTCACAAGCGACCCGGGGCCTGTTGTGGTACAGTATGTGTCACTGCAACCGCAGGTAGGATTTACCGTACATTTAAGTGCCCCTGCAGAACGGGAAACCTCGTTCAACTATGCAATCCTGATGGAAGAACTTGTCTAAAGTTCCCCTTCAACCTCTTGCTGTAAACGTCTAAAAAAACCTTCCATATACGCATATCGCTCGCGAGCCAACTCACGTCCGGTCTTCGTCGTCATGCGCTCTGGGAGGTTGCTGAAGAGCAGATGGAACTCAATGCTTGGAGAATAATCTGGACGTCGCCGCAACTGGCGCACGAGTAGCGGGTCAACAGGCTTAACGACATCATCAGGCACCGGTGAATACACCTTCTGATTGTACCGACCGGTAATGCAATACAGACGACCAATACCAATTGCACCGAGGCTGTCAAGCTTGTCTGCATCGTAAAGTATGCGACCTTCTAGCGACTGGGGTGTAGCTCGCCCGGTCATGCGATGATCGCGAATTGCTTGCTGCACCGCCGGGATAGCATCCTGGGGAAATGGCGTACCGGTAAGCAGTTCTGCTGCCATCGTTGCCCCGATGAAGGCGTGGTCTCCGCCATAGCGGCGTTCACGTCCCTGCCCTATATCGTGTAGTGCTACCGCCGCCCAGATAGTCGTTAAATCGCCACCTTCTCGGGCCTGAATTGTATCTGACAATGCCATTACGCGCACAATATGATCGTAGTCATGAGCGGCATCCTCACCATCTTCGTGGGCCATCGTTTCTTTAGCCAGCCTGAGCAGCCAACTCCTCATTGTGTCAAATTCGGGCACTATCGATGGTTTCTCTTTCTAACGACGGTAAAACACATATAAAGCGGCTGCCTTCGCCAGGGATGCCGCTGCTCTCTACACGGATCGTACCACCGTGCATACGCAGGAGTTCCGCAACCAGGTAGAGGCCGAGTCCTATCCCTCGGGCCTTGCTTCCCTGGGTGTTAGGTGCACGATAGAAACGCTCAAAGAGGCGAGGTTGTGCATCTTTAGGCACACCAATCCCTTTGTCCTCCACACAGACCTCAATGGTAGCTTTGCCTCCCTCATTCTCCAGTTGACGTAACTTGACCGAAATGGGCCCTCCAAGCGGACTATATTTAATCGCGTTCTGTACCAGGTTCGTCATCACCTGCAAGAGGCGAGCGCCATCACCCCTGACAAGGTAGGGATGCTGATTGGGCTCAATACAGCAACTGATGTAATGGTCTGCAGAGGTATTACTGTGATTTGCGACAACTTGTGTTGCAATCTCGGCTAGATCAACTTCTTCTAGATTAATCCCGAGTTGTCCGCGGTTGATTTGTGTCACTTCCAGGAAACTATTGACAATGTTGGTCAACTGGTGGGTCTGTTCCGCAATGGTTGAGAGGTTTTCCACGATAGGCCCCAACACTTCATCCAACTCTGGAACCTGTTCGGACAGTTTATTCGTTTTTCGCCGTAGCGCACGCAGAGCAAATTGACTGTTTGCCAGGATGATCGTCAGTGGAGTACGAAACTCATGAGCCGTAATTGCCAGAAACTCGTCTTTAAGTGCGTTGGCCTCACGCATTGCTGCTTCGCTTGTACGCGCATTCGTAGCCTCTTCTTGCCACCGTGCCTGCTCAATGGCCAGCCCTGCAAGTTGTGCGACTCCTTCGATGACTGCCATATCCCAGATCGTGAATTCGTGTAGAAGTTGTTGCTGGGCATACTCAGCGGTTGCAACCTCATCGTTCTGCTTCGATGTCATGGAACAGTCTAGCATCATTAGCCCTAGCAAATGTTTAGCACAGGTGATAGGTGCAGCAAGTAGTGTTGTATCACTGTATGCGGTAAGCAATTGTGGATATTGCTTCGTGTTAATAATGATTGCATGACCATCCATCAAGGCTGTCTCAAACCTGTCGTGCTGAACTTCCCCTTCTTGATGGGCATGGAAGACTGAGACCCATTGCCCCTTTTCTGTGAGCCATTGCTTTTCTGCCTCTGCCGAGAAACCACAAGCCAGCAGTGGCACAAAGATCTGCTGATCTTCATCATAAACATGCACTGAACCGCGATCACAGTTGAAGGAGGTCAAGGTCATTTCGAGCACATTGCGTAGAATATCCTTGATGTCGGTCATGCCAGAGACGGCTACTGCCACATGCAGCATGGTCTCCAGTGCCTGGCGGATTCGTTGCTCGGCACGCATCTGTTGTGTAACGTCGCGAGAGCCACTGACCACTCCAACTTGTTTGCCCATGCTATCAAGCAGCGGTTCAACGTTGAACTCTACGAAACGTTCGTCACCATTGGCCCGTCTGACGAGAAGTCGCTCCCCACGGATGCGCTCACCTCGTAATGCGCGAGTAACGGGAAAATCCTCGATATTGATTAATTGTCCACGTATAGTGTAAGCGGGGTGCCGTTTAAGAATCTGTGCCATTCGGTCTTTGGTATAATCGTTTTCGCCCAGAAAATTTGCAGAAGCGCTATTGTGTATTACCACCTGCCCATCCAGGTTGAGCACGCTTATGCCTTCAGTCATCGCATGAAAGACAGCATCGAGTGTGTTGGCCCGTTCAGTTGCCAGGGCAGCGGCTTTCTGAGCATCGGCCAGAATGTGCGCCTTCTCCACAGCCAATGCACACTGGGCGGCGATATCGAGTGCAAAGGCGTATTGTCCTTTTGACGGGCGGTAGTGTGGATTGTGATAGTTGACAAGGGCGAGACCAACACAGCGTGTACCCACCATCAGCGGTACGATCATGGTGTTGTCCAGTCCAAGCTCGCTATACCAAAGATTTTCGGTGTCCTTAGCTTGTTCGGCAGTCACAAAAAGTGGTGCCCCGGTTATCGCAGCCTGGTAGCAGTGGGGTAGGTCCGAGAGCGCGATTGTCGTCTGCACTATGGGCATATGCTGTTGCAACCGGGTTGTGCTTGCCAGGTGTAATGCATCTGTCTCTAAGAGCACGATAGCTCCACCGTCGGCTTTCAGGCCTTGCACCAGGTGATAAATGGCAATCTTGAGAACAGCCGTAAGGTCTTCACCTGCATTAACAGCCAGGGCCACTTGATTAACAGCCTGCGCTCGTTCAATCAGCTGTTCGGCCCGTCTTCTCTCCATCTGTGCTTGTTGGTAAAGGCGAGCGTTGTCTATCGCAATAGCGGCCTGTTGGCCAATAGCACATGCCAGTTGTTGCTGTTCCCCCGAAAACGTGCGTATCTTACCGGGATCATCCAGTGTCATCATACCCACAGTGCGACCTTCACGCACGAGGGCGACCAAGAGCAAAGAACGTACGAGAAACTTCTCTGCGATTGGACGCCAAGGTGGCTCGGCACGCAGGTCCTTCAGCGTATACATCCCTTTTTCTTCGAGGAGACGCCGTATCATTGGATTATCCAATGGGAGCGGAGTGTGATACCAAATATGATCGGCAGCTTCCACGCTACTGTTGCTCAAGTCTCGTGGGTCGAGATAATAAGCCGCTGGACGCAGGACGTTGAGATCGTCATCTAGCAGCCAAACCGCACAACGCGCAACTTTGCAGACTTCAGTAGTGCGCTTCACGAGTATGCGTAGTATATGATTGAGATCAAGTGAAGATGCCAGTAACGCTGCTAACTCACGCAAAATTTCACTTTCACGCAGCGCTGATAGCAGCCTCTGATGTTCTTGATCATCGGTGTTGGTGGAACTCTCGCCTGACATACATTAGACCTTTTGCTGTACCCATTAAGACGCAGGCTTTAGGACTCAATAGTAAAGACTGCTGATGCGTTCTTGTGCATAGTGGATCTTGTTGAGTCAAAGTGTAACAGATCAGTAGAGCACCCGTCAAGCTCTATGGTACAATTAAACACAGGAGAAACAAAATGCCCTTAAGTATCGGTATTGATTGCAGTACAGCACACTGGAGAACCTGCCTGATGGAACATGGGCAGATTCTGTACGTCTGCTCATTTGTAAACTTCACTGCAGCACTCCTATATTTGCAAAGCGTCTGTGCTCTCTATCCAGAACCAACCATCGTAATACCTTTGGGCCGTGGTACCTCCTTGGCCCGCTTAAGCAACCTCACGGATCAACAACTGCAAGCAATTACCACCTCCCTCAATAAGCAACAGCCGCAGGCTGACCTGAAGCAAATTCTTATTGCCATAAAAGCTCTCAGCCTGGATAGCTACTGCCTCCCCGCACTAAGGCACCTTCAGAGCGTGTCCTTGCATCGCAAGCTCAACCCCACTGACCTGGGAACGCCAGACAGTCTCTGCATCATCTCCACCCTCATGTATCGTTTGAGTGAACGGCAAACTGCCTGGTCAGAGATGAATTTTCTCTGTGTGACAGTTGGTTACAACTCCAAAAGTATTGTGGTGGTTGAAAATGGACGTATCGTCAACGGTATCAGTCAAGACCAGGAGGCTGACCCTGGCCATGCAGAAGCTGTAGCAGTGTCCTTCGTAGATGATACCGAGGTCAGGCGGGCCACCGAAGAGGCCTACTGGGAGGGATTGACACGCGACTTGGCTGGTTTGATGGCCATCCATCATCTTGAAGATATCATCGTGATCGGACAGCGCAAGGACGCATTTATTGAGCGGTTTGCTGAAACCTACCAAGTCTACTTTTTTCCGCATGGCGAACCTGGCACAGATGGATATGAGATTGCCATAGGAGCAGCGATCATCGCTGAAGGACTTCGCCACCCCGGTTTAGCCGCCGAGGTGGTGCAGCGTTTACAAATTCATTAGCCCTCATTCTTCGGCACAATCTCTTTAGGCGGAACATCCTTGTGAGTGGCTGCTGCCTCTTGTTTTACCTCCTGCTCACTTGTTGGAAGGTGACTTGTCATTACATGCACCATTGTAACCAGATCAAATGGCGTCGCCTTTACTCCTTCCGCAAAGAATGCGTTGACCTCAGCGCCTAAGAGAAGAATAACTGCGAAGTAGTAGAAAAACACCAACAGTATCACAAGACCCAACGTCTGTCCTGCATAACCTGTGAGAAAGCGGGCAACATACAGTGGAAAGAGGATAAGATAGGCTTGGAGGAGTATTGCCGCTACTACTGCTCCTAGCCAGCTATTACGGAAACTGATTTTCTGATTGGGCACGACGATAAAAATGGCCTGGAAAAGAATGTAAGCCGCGATCAATCCACCCACAATACCGCCCAAACTAAAAAAGACCTTACTGCCCGGAATCTGGCCTAGTGGGGTATTTTGCAAAACCGAGAAGACCAACGCAGGCCCAGCCGCTGCTACGACCATGATCGGGATGAGGATGATGAACAGTAGGAGCATAGCAAAAGCCATGACATTCTGCTGGATGACTGAGCGTGGACGTACATGGTAGATGATATCGAAACATCCTTCAATCAGGATGAACAGGCGTGAACCATTAAAGAGGGCGAGAATAATGGCAATAATTCCCAGTAAACCGGCGTTCTTCTTTAGTTGATTAAACGCAGCATCCAGCAAATTGCTTGCCGATGTTGCTGCTGGAAGGACGTGTATGATTTGCACCTTCAACTGGTCATATGCAGAAGGATTCAATGTACCCAGGATCAACCCAAGGATAGAAAAAAGCGCAATTACAATCGGGAACACTGCCATCAGCAAGTTATACGCCAACGCTGCGGCTAAATTCATCGACCAATCGTTATTGAACTTGGTAACAAAAGCCTGTACAGGCTTGGTACCGCGTTCAGCAGTCTTCACAACTCCTGAGAATCCGTTGCGCTTAGCTTCTTGTGTCTTAGTTGTCATAGCTACTGCTCCTTCCTCCCCCAACTGAAGACATATCACTAGCCCAGACCTAATGCATGTTAGAGCCTGACAATCTCAAACTACTATTCTTTTCATTCACGGTTTGTCGCGTCTTCAAGTTTCATCAGATGCGAGAATAAGGTATAGTATGGTTAGGAAGTAGACTGGCCATTTTAGGAAGCATTATGAACTCACGGCCACCACAAAAGTCAATTGCTGCACTGCTCTGGGATGTTATCCGTTTGGGAGTACGAACTATGTGGGGGAGTCGTGCTAATCCGGCACGGCTCATGATAGAGCGGCAGCAGGCCCTGGCTGTACTAGGTCTCCCGCCAAATGCAACCAGGCAACAAATCAAACGCCGCTATCGATCACTTGCCAAGCGTTACCACCCTGATCGGGGTGGCGATCAGCGGCAAATGCAGCGTATCATTGCTGCCTATGAGCTGCTGATGAAAGACCAACCAAAGACCTGAAATCTCCTGGCAACCATGCCATCGAACCACCATGTGTTGCTTTGGAGCGCAATGCAACACATCACGGGAACCCTCTCTGGGGCATATTGCAAGGTTCTTACTCCAGTCGTGCGCCGCAGATATTACAGAAACGTTTGCCAGGGCGACGACGTGCCCCGCATTGATCACAGAACAACGCCTCCGGGTCTCCCAACGGAGGTGAAGTTGTAGCATTACCATTTGGCACAGCCTGCATCGGTGGTGGTGCAGGCGGTACTGGCTGTGCTGGAGGTGCCGATTGTATCGGGCCTTGAGAGGGTGGGGATGACATAGATGGTGGTGGTTGCATCTGTCCTTGCCCTGGTGCTGGCCCTTGCGCTGCCTGTATTGTCTCGTGGATCGTTTTCACTGCCTTGATCGCCGCACCGCCAATCGTCCCGGCAAGCTTGAGTCCCTTTGCAATATCTTCCATGTCTTTTTGCAAGCGATGTGTAGGTGGGAGTAATGTTGAATCGGATACCTTCGTAAAGAAGATTGTACCCCACTGTAAACCTTCGCCGTTCCAGGAGATCTGGCCCTGTTCTTGCGTACCATCATCAAAGTGAAACGAGACAGTATTGCCTTGATACGTGTAGCTGCCTTCTCGCCGTTTCTCAGGTGCTGCGGTTGTGACTTGTTGCCCACTGATGAGCGACTGCGCTGCGTTGGCCGCTCGACTACGGTCCTGTTCGATCAATATAAAACGTCCATCTGTTTGTAGTGTGAGTCGGTCAATACGAGAAGTAAAGTAGTCGAGTCCAACACCAGAACGGTGCAGGCACTCATACTGACCAGTAATAGGCTTCATCATGGATAATCTCCCGCTGCATAGGGTTTGTTTGGTTGCCCACTGTTGTATTATTATACATCAGCCTCGCCGTGACGCATATAAAATGTAGTGGCAATCCTTGCTGAACCCTGCCTGAGGGACAGGTAATTGACGCGCTAGCAAGCCCGCTAAGCTGCATTCCCCCCATTGCTACTATCGGGAGTAAGAGCACTACCGAGGGTTGGAACATAATGGGAAAGCCCCCGGGCGCGATTAAGCTCTCTCTCCCCCTCTCTGGTCTTGCCCTTCTTCAGCAGGTGACGACCAAGCAGATCGTGTGCAAGAATCTTCGCAGCCAGTCGATCAGTTGGCTCTAACTCTTCTACTGCCTTGCGAAATGCTTGCTCTGCTTCTGCGCCATCACACTCTGGGTGATCGATGCTTATGGTTTCCAATATTCGCCCCAGCATCATTGCTGCCTCAGCGCGCCGCAAAATGTAGCTTTGTTTGCCTGCATCCTCCGCCTGGCGCACATAAGCAAGAGCTGCCTCATAATTACCGGCTTCGAGTTCGACTCCTGCCAGATAGCATGCGGCGGCAGAGACCACGTTTGCTCGTTCTTGCTTGCGGCGTTGGCCTGTCGGCGAGTTCTCCACCGGCTCTGCAAGGATCGACTGCCACTGCTCAAGCACTCCTCGAAGCAATGTACGTGCCTCGTCCAGCCTGCCGCTTGCCTGTTCTATCAATCCTATTTCACAACTGAGTGCGGCAACCCTGAGTTCATCGCCAATGGCGTGGTACATCGTCCTTGCACTCTCTGCATGGTGCAATGCTGTCTGAACTAGCGCTCCTCCCACATGCGGGCTACCAGACTCATCGGCCGCACGCCTTGCCAGTTCAAAGGCGGTAAAAGCCATGCCCCATTCGGCTTCGGCGATGTAGCGCAGTGAGGTACCAACATTCATCATTTTTTGGGCAACCTGGTACTGTGCCAAAGCGTCATTGAGCTGCCCTAACTCCCGGCTGGCGGCAGCTAGATAAAGGTACAGCAACATCACTTCCAGATTTTGATCTGATGGCACAACCTCTGGCTTTTCGGCAACGGCCGCAAGAAAATCTCTCTGCGCGGAAACGAACTGTCGCAGATTGAAATAGCCCTGACCACGCAGCGCAGCTAGACGCCACCTTGTGGGTAATGGTATCTGAGCAATAGGTAGATCTTCCAACAGCTTCAATGCTTCTCGTGGCCGGTTATTGGCTAGAGCTTGTTGTGCCTGTATTCGTTGCTCTTCATATACCTTATACCTAGATACTTCCACCTCAGAGTTACGCTGTTGCTGCGCCAGCGCCGTCAGGTCTTCGAGCGGCAGTTCAAGCCGCTCTGCCAGATAGCGCAAGCTCTCCTGAGATGGATCCACACGGTTGCGCTCAATTTGCGAGATTAAGCTTGTGCTGTAGCGTTCGCCAGCTACCTCCGCTAGCGAGAGATGTAACTCCTGGCGGGCTGCTCTTATGCGGCCCCCCAATGTGTCCGGTGAGACACGTTTCGATGGGCGTGGCATGCTGCCTCCATCCTTCCTTACGAAGTACGTCTTTTTCAATGACTGCTGGTTCGCTAATCATAAAAAAACGTGGACTATCGCTTGAGTCCAGGCTTGCTTGTTCAAGCCCAAACCTGACAATTGTGAATATATTGTAATTATAATTAATTACGTCGAACGTTACAAAAAAATGGGCACTTGTAGCCACAATGTCTTATACCGCCCGCTTCTTCCTACACTTCTTACTATATTATAATACGTTAATCACCATAAAGAGTTGTAACAGACACGAAATAAAAAGCAAAATCCTGGATTAGAACTTCTATAATACGTTAATGGCCATAATCATCATAAAGAGTTGTAACGGACACGAAATAAAAAGCAAAATCCTGGATTAGAACTTCCGGTCTAGAACTTTTGGACTAATTTCTCTTGACTTTCAACCCGCAAGGCTTTATCATGAATAGCAGGCAAAGATTGTTGAAAGGAATCAAGGTAGATGTCTCGTTCCTCCAAGATATCCCCCACTCTGCGAGATGGGTCAGGCGCGACAAATGGACAACTCTCACTTTTTACGGCTGGGAGGTCAGATGAAGTACCAGAAATGGCTGTAATCCCGGACCCGGTGGAGGCAAAAGCCGTGCCAGTCCAGCGCACAAAAAAGCATACGGCCTATTCAGCCGCAGATATTCAGGTGCTTGAAGGCGTTGCAGCCATTCGGCATCGTCCAGGTATGTACATTGGCTCAACGTCAACCTCTGGCTTGCTACACCTCCTGTGGGAGGCGCTCGATAACGCCGTAGATGAAGCCGTGGCAGGCTTTGGCAAGCACATCTGGATCACCATTGATCGTGATGGATGGGTCACAGTGCGTGACGAGGCCAGGGGCATGCCCTTTGATCCTATGTTCTATCAAGGCGACTACCTGCCCGCCGCAACTGTCATTTTCACTGTGCCACACTCCGGCGGGAAGTTTGCGGAAGGTGTCTATAAAACGGCCGGTGGGCTACACGGCGTGGGTGCGACCGTCATCAACGCCCTCTCGGAAAAATTGGAACTGACCATCTGGAAAGGCGGGCAACGTTTTACGCAGGTCTTCAGCCGTGGTACGGCCATGCCTCATCGCATTGTGCCTTGTGACCCCAAACTCCAAGGGACCCAACTACGCTGGTTGTATGATCGCTCGATCTTTGATCCCGACGCCTTCTATTCACTGGATTCGATTCAGAGCCGTCTGAAGGCAGCAGCATACCTCAATCTCGGTGTCTCCCTACACCTTGATGCCTGGGATGATAGCACTGATGAACAGGTAAGTCGTATCTTCTACTCACGTGACGGACTACCGGATTATGTGCGCGATCTCGCTATCAGCACCGGTGCTCCACTCTTCAAGCAAGTCATCAGCATGGCGAAGGAAAAAGATGGCGTGCAGGTGGAGGTCGCACTCCAGCCAACCACAGGCTTCAAAATCACCATGTACAGCTTCGCAAACGCCGTGCGAACCCGCGACGGTGGTGTGCATGAAACCGGCTTCAAAGCAGCGCTCACCAAGGTCGTCAATGACTATGCCTTGAAGTGGGGCATCATCAAAAGTCGTGAGAAAGAAGGATTCAAGCCAGAAGTGATCCAGCAAGGACTGAATGTCGTGATCTCCGTGAAGCTCGCGAACCCGCAGTTTCAAGGACAAACCAAGGACCGTCTCAACAATGCTCCTGTGGAGGGCATTGTGCGCTCAGTCGTTGATGAGGGCTTAAAAGAATGGTTTGATAGTAATACCAGTGCAGGCAGAGAGTGGCTCAAGAAAGTCCTTCAGATGCAGAAGGCACGTAACGAAGCGCAACTGGTAGAGGAACTGGCACGAGCAGGGAATAAGAAAAATGGCGAGTTGATCGATACTTCGCTCTCGAGAAAGTTTCTGCGCTGCAACACTAATGATCCTACCCGCTCGGAGCTTTTCATCGTCGAAGGTGACTCTGCTGGTGGTAGCGCTGGCCAGGGACGCTTCTCGGAGTTTCAAGCGGTGCTCAAGCTCAAGGGCAAGCCGCTCAATGTGGCGAAAGCCGATTTGAAGCGCATCGTCGAGAACGAGGAGATCCGCACTATAATCAATGTATTAGGAACGGGCACCCGCGACTCCTTTGACATCAGCCGTCTCAAGTTCGAGCGTGTAATCATCGCTACCGATGCTGACGTGGATGGGCTGCATATACAGTGCCTCCTGCTCACGTTGTTTCATCAAGAATTCAGCGACTTGATCGAAGACGGGTATGTCTATATTGCTTGCCCGCCGCTGTACTCTATCAAATATAAGGGCAAAGTCATCTGGCTGCTGGATGATGAGGCGCGGCAACAATTTATCAAGACCCATGCCGATGCTCAGGGATTGGAATTCAAACGTTTCAAAGGTCTAGGTGAGATGAACCCGAAAGAACTGCGCGAAACCATGTTTGATCCCGCTCGTCGTACGCTCAGACGTGTGACGATAGAGGATGGCGTACTGGCAGCACGCCTGGTGGCGCAACTGATGGAAGATGAGAACGCGGAAGCTCGCCGTACCTTCCTGGCCGAGCATGCCCGTAAAATTAAAGAACTGGACGTTTAGCACATGGCTCGCACAACGGACAACACAACCGAAGCCGGTATCATTCGCGAAGAAGATTTTGCCGTCATCATGGCTCAAGCCTTCGCCACCTACGGTCTCTCTGTCGTCACGGATCGTGCACTACCAGATGCCCGTGACGGCTTGAAGCCGGTGCATCGGCGTATACTCGCAGGCATGCGTGAGGCTCGCTATCTATCCAGCCGCCCAACTGTCAAAAGTGCCGAAGTGGTTGGCCTCATCCTTGGCAACTATCATCCCCATGGCGATGCATCGGTCTATGATACTGCCGTACGCATGGCCCAGCCGTTCAGCATGCGTTATCCGTTGATTGAAGGACAGGGAAACATGGGTAGCGAGGATGGTGACGCCCCCGCTGCCTATCGCTATACAGAGATGCGCCTCTCACCGCTAGCCGAAGCACTGATGGCCGATATGGAACGCGATACCGTGCCGCTTCATCCAACGTACAAGCAAGACCCCAAGGTGGTCGAGCCAGATTACCTACCAGGACGCATCCCGCCCGTCGTCAATCCTTCCAGTGGTATCGCTGTTGGCCTCTCGACCAACATTCCGCCGCATAATCTGACCGAAGTCCTGCGTGCCTGTATCGCTTTGCTTGATCGCCCCAACATGAGCATTGAGCAATTGATGACCTACATCCAGGGACCAGATTTCTCCCAGGGTGGACGCATCGTGGGCGTTGATGGTGTCAGAGACTACCTGACGACCGGTAAGGGACGGGTCATTGTGCGAGCAGAGGTACGCCTGGAAGAGACCCCCCGCAGCCGCTCGCTGATCGTGACGCAGATTCCCCCAATTGGCAGGGACAAGGTGAAGGCCTCTATCGTCAAGGCCATCAATGCGCGCAAACTCGAAGGGCTGATGCCCGACCTGCGCGATGAGAGCGATACCGAGAAGGGCATGCGCATTGTGCTGGAACTGCGCAAGGATGCTAATGCCGCGCAGGTGCTTTCGCAGCTCTTCAACGAGACCGATTTGCAAGTTTCCCTATCATTCCAGATGGTCTATCTCTTTGGTGAGCCGATGCAGCCAGCACGCCAGCCAAAACAGGTAGGCATGCTTGAATTGCTCAACTACTGGAATGCTCACCAGGTTGATGTGTTGACTCGGCGGGCGCAATTCGACCTGCGCAAGGCACGTGAGCGGCTGCACATCGTCGAGGGCCTGATCATTGGTGCTGCCAATGCCGATCGCATCGTCAAGATATTCCAGCAGGCAGAGGACCGTGCCGAGGCGCGCAAGAAGATTGAAACAATCTACAAGTTGACACCCATCCAATCAGAGGTCATCGCTTCCATGACATTGGCACAAGTGACGCGGCTGGATGCAGGTAAATATGCGAAAGAAAAAGAAGAACTACAGGTGCGTATTAGCGAGTTGGAACTCTTACTCTCCGACCGCAAGGCGCTCATTACGCTATTGAAGAAGGAGATGCAGCAGCTCATCAAACAGTTTGGCGATGAGCGACGCACGGTCATCGACCTGGAGGGCAAGGCTCAGGCTCCTGTAGAGGAGGTTGCGTCACTACACAAGCAGGAGCCGTTGATCATTGCCCTGACGCGCTCTGGTGCCCTCAAATCGCTACCAGTAGACACATTTACGCCCAAAGGCAAAAATGGTGACGCCATCTACACCCCGGTGCGTGGCGATGAGCACCTGCACCAGATCATCGCGGTCACCTCGCAGGACTACGTTTTGTGCGTATGCTCAACGGGCCGCGTCTTCCAGATTGCAGCGCACCGCATTCCTCCAGGGACACGCTCGGCGAAGGGTGAGCCAACGCGCAAGCTATTGCAACTGGCTCCAGGTGAAGAGGTAGTCACGGTTTTGCCGGTTGGCTCATACGACGAAGATCGTTACCTTGTGACCTTCACCAGGCTTGGCAAGGTGAAGAAATCGCCCCTGAGTGAGTACAAGACGGCAGACGTAGACGGTCTGCAAGATATGAAACTTGCCGATGGTGATATTGTCGTAACGGCGATACTCTCACGCGGGCAGGGTGAATACTTCGTGACGACGGACAATGCACAAACCCTGCGTTTCGGCGACGATGGCCTGCGGTCGCAGGGTCGCGTCGGCCAGGGTGTAGCGGCCATGACCCTTGCTCCGGGTGCTCATATCGTCAGCGCCTCCTATCTCAATGGTGAAGAGCTGGCCGATACAACCAATCCCTTAAACCTTTTCGTCATCACCGAGAGTGGCCTGGGCAAGAAAGTACCGCTGGACCAGTATCCGCAGAAGGGGCGTGCCACCGCCGGCGTTATAACCACCGAACTTACCGGCCAAGACCATGTGTTGCTGACCCTGCTCGTCGGCGAGCACGACCATCTCCTCCTGATATCAAACGGCGATGGCAGTGAACAGGCGAAAGCTGTCAAGGTGACGGAAGTAAACACGCTTCCTCGAGCAAGACGCGGTCTGCCGCTAGTAAATGGACGCGTGTTACAGGTGATGAAACTGTAGGGGTCAAGCAGTTCGCTTGACCTCGCGTCAATATTCATGTATGAGAAAAGATTTCATTTTTTCTAACCAACCATCTTCAAAATATCACCATCTCTTGCAGGGGCTGAGCAAGAGATGCTATACTCTACGGACGGAGGCGCGCCAAACGCAAAACCGAGCAAGTGCTGGCCGCCTTAGAGCAGAATGGCTCCTGAAGGGATCTGGAATGAGACAGACGCCTGAGAAGAAGCGCAAGCGCAAGCAGAAGACGAAGCGGACCATCACTCGCGCGGTGGCCCATATTCGTCTCATCGAGGCCAATCCGGGGAAGCTAAGAGCATTGGATCAGTTAGTAAGCGTGTATCTCACGCTCTGTCGGCAATACGTGACGCTGTTTTGCACGGAAGCTGACCCCGACAAATATGCGGCTCCGGTTTTTGAGACGGAGTTGTCCGACCGCTGGCATCGCGTTGCCATGCAGCAAGCCGCAGGCATCGCCAAGTCCTGGCGGACCAACCGGGCTAGGGCCTATGAAGCCTACCTGGAAGCAGTGTCCAATTGGAAGCTCGTGCAGGAAGTCGCTCCTGATCCGAAACGCCGAGAACCCGAATGGCACGAATGGAACATCCCAGAGCTGCGCATTCCCTGTATCCAGGCCAATGTCAATGTGGTGGTGGTCGAGCCGTCCGAAGACTCCACCTTTGACTACTGGTTGCGCATTTCGACGCTGGACAAGGGGCATCCCCTCCGCGTCCCCGTCAAACTCGCTTCCTATCACCGCAAAGCCCTCGCAGACAAAACCCTCAACACCTCAACTGCGCTCCACAAGCGGAAAGGCACGTGGTGGCTTACCCTCTCGTTTGATGAGGACGTTCCTCTTCAGACAAAGCCATCGGACCCCACTGTGGGCGTGGATGTGGGCATTGCCAATTTCATTACGACCTCGACCGGCAAACAGTATGGCAGCTTTCATGGCAAGCTCCGAGAGCGCCAGAAACGTGACCGGGAGAAGCGCCGGCGCAAGGCGAAGTTGCGGGCCTGCCTGAAAAAGAAGGGAGTGGAGAAACTTCCTTCCACCAGCAGTGCCAGCGGCCAGCGTTTGAGCCGCTCTGTGAGACAATCAATCAACCAGGCGGTCAATCAGATGCTCTCTGACCATCCGAATGCTCGCATCGTCTATGAAGACCTCTCGGTGGCCTCCATGCGCTTCAAGGCGCGTTCCATGAACGCCTACCTGTATGCTTCCAATCTCGCGCACATCCCGGAACAATTGGCCTGGGGCACGGCCAAGCGCGGGATGGCGGCACATCCGGTCAAAGCTGCGTATTCCTCACAGGAATGCCACCGCTGTCACTACCCAGATCGTGCCAATCGACCAGACCAGGGGACCTTCCTCTGCATTGTCTGCACTCACAGCGACCATGCCGACCACAATGCAGCTGCCAATCTGGCTCGGCGTTTTGGAGACACGGAACTGGCTGCTTGTACGAATAAAGACGAGGTCAAAACTCTTCTGATGCGGCGACATGACGCCTGGAGGCAGAACTAGAGGTTGCCCGTAGTGCACCCTCCCGTCCAGTTGGGCCTCTGGGGCGACTCAGGGACTTCAACGGACGTAGGTTAAAGCGAAAAGACTCATCAAAGCAATATTTGGTAATGTTTTTAGCAACTATTGTTAGCATAGACACAGCAATTCTCTCAAAGGAGTAGGCGTCAAAGTTTTGCGAATAAGCGGGAGCATGGCTGGGACAAGCCCCGCCACTGCTATACACGTAGCCCGCTCCCGACGGAATATTGTAGTGGCGGGGCTTCCCCTGCCATGAACACTCAAAGCCATGTAATAAAGGAGATACCCATGTTAACCTTGAGCACACTATCCAGTCATCTCGCAACCATCACCATCACCACCGAATTTATCATTTACCTGATCGTCGCAGCCATCGTCGGCCTGGTCGCAGAGTTTATTGTTGGCTGGCGACTTCCCTTCGGCTTCATAGGGGCGATCATTGCAGCACTCGTTGGTATCTGGCTGCTCACAAACGTCATCAATGTCATTATTCCCTTCGACAAAACCGTCTATGGTGTACCAATCATTAAAGCTCTGCTAGGTGCTATCGTACTCGTGGCGATATGGCATCTCCTAACCTATCGCTCATGGCGTGGTCGTCGTCGCTACTACCGTCGGTACGAGCGGTACTAGCTTCAGACTACTCCCTCACGCTAGCCACCAGGTAGATCAGCCCAAGCACTAGCAGGCCAATGCCGGGTAGCCAGAGTGAAAGCATGAACGGGATAAAGCCCGCAGGCGTGAGACCGGCAGCGAGCAGAAATTCAACGACGCCCACCGCTATCACAATCAGCGCGGGCGTCACAGCGCCTGCACTTATATAGCCTCGACGAGCCATGAAAGCAATGCCCAGCAGCCCCAGCCCAATGGCGAGAATATAGTCTGAGAGAACCTGGTTGCCTGGAATGAACCTCCCAAAAAAGAGGAACACCGCTATACCCAGCATAGTCATCAACCAACCTGCGGCTCCCAGGCGCCGTGGGTTGAGCGCCGATGCCACCAGCATGCCAAGGCCAAAAAACAACACACCCAACGGGTAATTGAATGCCTTAGAATGCAAAACGAGATACAGTATCACCGCCGCTGCCAGAAAGAGCACACCGAAGAGGATCAACGCAAAAGCCTGGCGACGGTTGTTCAAGCGGCTAATAGCACGCACAGAGATCCTTTTTGACATCATTGCTGATCCCTTCTCCTGATGGTCATATCAAGTGATTATGCTCCCTATTATACACGCATCTTAACCGTTCAGACTGCCTGATTCCTCGCCGCCTCCGGCGACTCACTTCTGCTTTTGCTGAGGGTTATGCAGCCGCAGGCTGCATAACCCTCAGCAAAAAACCTCTTGCGAACCACCGAAGGTGGTGAGCAGTCCTGAAGAGTTACGCTGGTACGTGGTAGTGTAAAACGCTGGGGCAATGCTTCTCACCTATGTTACAATAACAGCAATTGAAGAGTATACAAATTTCCAAATCATCCTTGAATGACAGGAGAAGAATGCATGACTGAGGACTACACCACACTCGCTCCATTTTACAAAGGCTGGGATGTTTACCAGCAACACCTGACCAAAGCCATTGCCCCGCTTTCCTCCGATCAACTCACCCTACAAGCCGCGCCAAACCTTCGCTCGATTGGCATCCTCACTGGTCATATCATCTCCGCTCGTGTCTGGTGGTTTCATTTCGTCATGGGCGAAGGCAATGCAGACCTCGCTCCTTTGGTGGAATGGGACGAAGATGGCCTGGCACATACCGCCGCTGAATTGGTCAACGGTCTTGAGACAACCTGGCACATGATCCAGATTGCCCTCGCTCTCTGGACGCCTGCCGACCTCGGGCAGAGATTCCCAAGACGGGACACCAGCGTCTCGCGTCAATGGATCATCTGGCACGTTATCGAGCACGATCTCCACCACGGAGGCGAACTCTCCTTCTCGCTAGGCATGTATGGGCTTGCGGCAGTGGACATTTAGCGGAAGGTAGAGGCGTGCATTATTGCGCTATGGCTAAAACGATGGTCAGAAAACGTTATATAGAATATAATGTGTATTAGATTCAAGCAGGTTTCCATCTCTACATTCTCATGTTTGGGGAGTGTGGTTCATTTTTACATCGAGCGTGGCGGGAAAACCTGGCGGGGGAACTTGTCTGAGAGACAGGTAATGCCCCTGCTCAGGCCAACCATTGGAGGGAATACTACATGGACACATCTACCTGGTTCGATAACCTACCCGTATTGGGCAACATGCCACCAGAAGAGGCCGCCATCAAACTGCGCGAAATGGGCGAAGAAGAAACCGCCGCAACCCTCGAAACGGCCCAGGAGGCCCAAGCTCAAACCTTCGAACTTGGCGGGCGTAAGAACTGGTGGCCCTTTCAAGATAAACCCTGGCAACATACCGCTCACACCTTCGGCTACCTTGCCCCCGTCTTGCCTGGGAGCGACCTACTGCCCATTCGTCACGTCGAGAGTATCCCTGCAGAACTCGGCTTGCAAGGAGCACGCATCAAAATCACGCTCAACCGTCTGCGAGTCGCTGCCTATCCCGGCAGTGGCATCCACCGCGTCCTGCTGCATTTCTTCGTCCAAAACCAGGTGCCAGGCAAAGCCGAGCAGGTGCATTTTAATTCCACCTATCGAGTGTACGAAGGGGAACATGCTGGCATACAGGGATACCCTATCTTCACCGGCCTCAACGTCGGGCATGAAGGCGTCACCTTGAGGTGTCGTACCATCAACGTCAGCAACGACGAGGATGAAGCATTCCTCAGTTTTTTAGAGTCAGATGTCTTCAAAGCCGGGTTGCACCTGGCCACCGCAGCACAACCCGTGATTGCGCCTTTCTCAGAGATGGCTCTCGGACTCGCCAAGACAATAGCTGCTCGTCATCGCAACGTCTCCGTGCAGGATTTCGACCTGGGCCTTGATTTCAGCACCATCCCCATGCGTGGTCGCCTCGCTGAAGGAGCCTACCTCGCCGTGCAAATTCCTGAGAGTTTCCAGGCCGTATGGGATTGGGATGAATGGGTGTACCTCCCTGCCAAAGGGCTGGTAGTGAAGCGCGATGATCACCAGGAACTGATCCCCTATAACTACCTCGTCTTTGGTATCAGCCGTTACGAAGGGCGTAGTCGCCCATAAGGAGGTGTCACTATGGACCAGCCGCTTGACCTGTGCATCACGCTCGTCCCACCTCCGGCCGATGCGTCACCCGAGACCATTGCCGCTATAGAACTGCGTTGCGATCAGTTGGGTCTCCAGCACAAGGGCGACATACTGGTGGATCCGCTGACGACAAGGGACCATGAGAACGTACGTTGGTACCTCGAAGAATACGCCGATTGGCCCTATGAGCAGTTTCTCGAACGTGGCAAGAAGATAGAGGCATCTCTCTCCAAGTTTGGCAAGCGGCTCTATGATGCGGTCTGTGGCAGCGCCGGAGCAATGAGCGTCGTACAGCCCTGGCGCTTGCTGCCAGAGGTCCAACGCCAGGTCAGTATCGTCAGCTACATGCCGCAAGCGCTGAGCCTGCCCTGGGAACTGCTCCACGACGAGCAGGGGTTCCTGGTGCTGCGCACGCGCAATCCCGTTTTGCTGATACGCCGCTTGCCGCAAGGCGAACTGGCAGGGTTCCCGACATCCTTTGAGCCTCCACTACGTATCCTGCTGGTCACAGCGCGACCCGATGATGCCGGTTTCATCGACCCACGCAGTATTGCGCGTGAACTGCTCGACGAAGTGCAGCAGCAGGTGGATGCAGGAGCCATTGCGCTCGAATTCCTGCGTCCCCCCACGCTGGGTGCGCTACGCGCTCGCCTGAGTGATACCAAACTCCCGCCAATCCACATATTGCACTTTGATGGGCATGGAGTCTTCGACGAAGAGCGAGATAGGCAGGGTAAACGTCTAAGCAGCAAGAAACAGGGCATGCTCGCTTTTGAAAATGACGACGGCAAACTCGATCTGGTGAAGGCGAAGGACGTGGCGCAGGTGTTACAGGATAGCGGCGTACACTTAGCCGTGCTCACTGCCTGCCAGAGTGCCATGGGTGCAGCAGATGACGCCTTCAGTAGTGTGGCGGCGCAGTTGATTCGCAGTGGCGTGGATGCAGTGACGGCTATGAGCGCTAGTGTGCTCGTCGTCAGTGCGACCCGCTACGCTGAAGCCTTTTATCGTGCCCTGGCAGGTGGGTCCTCGGTACCGTTAGCTCAAGAGCGTGCTCGCCAGGCTTTACATGATGACCCGCGTCGCAATATTCACCGTCGCCGCATGGAAGACGAGGGAACGTTCGTCACTTTGCGTGATTGGTGGTTGCCTCATTACTATCAACAGCGTCCCGTGCTGCTACAGCCGACGAAGCCAGCCCGAAAACGCACGAGCAAGAAATCGTCGGCTAGTATTCCCCTGCCACGCCTCAGCGAGAGCATGCCCCCTGGGCCGCGCTACAGCTTTAGTGGACGTGCGCACGAGTTGCTACAGATCGAACGTCACCTGCTGCGCGGAAAACTGGTCGTGCTCTACGGCTTCGGTGGGATTGGGAAGACGGCCCTTGCGCGTGAGACTGCCGATTGGCTGACGCGCACACAGCTCTATGCTGGAGCATGTTTTGTCTCCTTCGAGCATGGCGGCGATGCAGCAACGCCACTGAGCTCCCTGGGCAACTACCTGGGCGTTTATGACGGAAATTATAATCCCAACGACACAAAGGCCACACTAGCGAAGTTAGCTCCTGTTCTGAGGGAAAAGCGCACACTCGTGATCGCCGACAATCTGGAGAGCATTCTACCCAGGGGAGACGCTCCACTAGAGGCAGCAGCACGTACCTCGTTGTGGGACGTGTTGCTGGAACTGGCGAAGCTGGGCGCAGGCGTACTGCTCACCAGCCGCGATACGTCCTTTGGTGACGGGCGGCTGGCACCAGGGAGCCGGACAGCGCACCTCCTGCTGCAAGGCTTATACCCTGACGACGCCTACGCCCTCGCCAGTCGCCTGTTGACCGATCTAGGCATAGACCGTGCTCGCGCCCCTTATGCAGAACTACGCGACCTGCTGATACAACTGGATCACCACCCGTTGGCAATCCAACTCGTGCTACCCGCCCTGCGTACCTTCCCGCTTGCGACCATCCGCGCTGATTTCGCGGCTCTGTTACCCAAATTTGTGGATGATACGGAGACGGGGCGCAATCGGTCGCTGCTGGCTTCGTTAGCATACTCATTGCAACGATTGAGTGAGGAGCAGCGAACCTTACTGCCTCGCTTAGCGCTCTTTGAGGGCGGAGCAAGTGAAGAAGTCCTCCTGGCCATCACCGAGATTGCCGAAAGTGATTGGGTCATGCTACGCCCAGCCCTGGAACACATCGCCCTCATTACTACTGAGCAGGTGTATGAGGACATTCGATACCCGTTTCTACACTTCCACCCTGTCCTTGTGCCTTACCTGCGAAATCAGCACGGAACAACAGATAGGGCGCTCCTCCAGCGCTATACTCAGTGGTATCACACTCTGGCAAGCGATCTCTATGAGGGAGATTACCAGAATACTTCGGCAGTGCGTGCAATAGCACGGCGAGAGCTGCCTAATACTACAGTTGTAGATAGTGAGCGAGACGACGTTTGTAATGACAGAGCTTGGCAAGAGCTTGATGGCTGCGTCGCCACATCGACCACGCCAAGCGATGCAGCGGAGCCAGTGGAGTGATCCCGACGAGATACCAGAAGAGCCGACGGACTTCCGGGACACTCAGAGGCACCATCACAGGCCCCGCTGGCGCTTGAACTGGCTCAACGAACTCGTCGAGGTGGTGGGTACTGGGCTGGCAAGCCTCCTCAGCCGTTTTTTTTCCTGCTCCCCCTGGCTCTGGACACGCATGACCGTGAGAAAGGCTTGCGCGAGCAGCGCGAGGGTGACGTGCCGATAAGGAACGAGCGTGATATTCGGAATAATGGCTGTTATTCGAGAATAGTGCGCTGCGCTTCTATTCCGAATAACGGACATACCAGCCATGCCAGGACCGCACCTCATAGTCAGCCAGTCCCACCTCCCCCTTGCCCACCTCAAAACACTGCTCCACCGTCCAGCGACTGCCGATGGCCTGCACCATCTCTTCCAACGTGGTTCCCGCCTGGGCAAAGACCAGGAAATAGGCCAGCTTGTCCTGCCGTGCAGTGTTCTGCAAGCTGCCCGATGGCCTGCACCATCTCTGCCAACGTGGTTCCCGCCTGGGCAAAGACCAGGAAATAGGCCAGCTTGTCCTGCCGTGCAGTGTTCTGCAAGCTGCGGCGCACGACCAGCCAGCGCTGCCAGCAGGCTTCGGCCGGGCTGCTCAAGCGGACCTCGGCCCAGTCGTAGAGCCGGGGTCCCTTGGCTCCCGCTCCGGCACTCAGAGACTGCCACTCTGACGCCGGGAGTCCCTTGGCCAGCCGATCCACCCGCACGCGCTGCCCGCTCACCTCCACCCACTCGTGAGAACACACCCCCAACGCATAGGCTTGGCCGCGGGCTTCCAGCCCTGCTCGTAGCTGCGGATTGCTGCCATAGACCGTATCGCCCGTCACCCAGGCCACTGGCACCCCCGCATCCAGCGTGCGCCACATCATCCGTGCTGCCAACTCCGGCTTGGTGGCAAACCCCACCTCTGCTGGCACCTGCGCCTCTTGGCACCGCTCTGGGTCCTGAGTCCAGCTCTTAGGCAGATACAGTTCGCGATCCAGCAAGCAGGCTCCCTTCGCACTCGCATAGCTCAAGAAGACTCCCACCTGGCAGTTCTCTACCCGCCCGGCCGTGCCAGTGTACTGTCGTTGCACTCCCACCGATTTGCTGCCTTTCTTGAGAAAGCCGGTTTCATCGATCACCAGCACCGCTGCCTCATCGCCCAACGTCTCGCTGACGTAGCTGCGCAGTTCATCGCGCACCCCATCCGGGTCCCATTTGGCTCGGTCCAGCAGGTGTTGCATCGCATAGGGTGTCGCCTCCCCCGCCTCTTCGGCCACTTGCCAGCCATTTTTGCGTTCGACCGGACTCAATAACACCCGCAGGTAGGTTCGCATCCGCTCTCGTGGTTCCTGCCGCCCGCTCTCGGACCACTGCTGTTCTTTGATAAGACGTGTTCCTCGCTTCCTTTTCCTTTTCTCCTCCTATTCTATCATATTTACAACTGTAGTACTAGTAGCCCCTGCGAAATGGGGCCTGTGGAGGCGCTTGAGAGCACAAGGCTCGATACTGAGACGATGACCGCATGCAAAAAAGAGGGGAAATGTGATACAATACAGGAAGAATTCAAGGAAAGATGGAAGAAGATCCCCTCATGTTAATTGATAGACACCCTTCAGAAGATGTGTTTGCTCGTGTGCCGGAAGTGGCCGCGCAGACCGATCCCGTGCTCAAGCAGCTCGACGTGTTGCTTGATGATGACGCGCTGTATCAGCAGGTGCGTGACGACCTGGGAAAACGGTATCGATGGACCCTGGTGCATGGACGGCATTCCACGCCGGTGGAAGTGATCCTGCGCATGCTGCTGTGTAAGCATTTGTATCAGTGGAGCTATCGCGAAACGGAAGAACGGGTCAAGGACAGCCTGGTCTTACGCTGGTTCTGCCGGGTCTACTTCGAGCGGGTCCCCGATGAAACCACCCTGCTTCGCTGGCTGCACACGCTGCGTCCCGAGACGCTGCACGCCCTCAATGACCGTGTGGTGGAACTGGCGGCGCAAGCGAAGGTGACCAAAGGGCGCAAGCTCCGATTGGATGCGACGTGTGTGCAGACCACGATTCATCATCCCACCGACAGCGGCCTGCTGGTCGACAGTGTCCGGGTGCTCTCCCGGGTAGTGCAACGAGCCAAAGTGCTGCTCAGCGACCAGGGCAAGCGCGTTGCGCAGATGTGCCGCTCGCGGGTGCGGACCGCTCGCCTGGTGGCCCAGACCCTGCATCGGCAGTTACGGCGCAAAGGGGAAGACAAAGAAGCCCAACAAAAAGCGCTCTATCAGCAGCTCATCGAGACGACGGAGCAGATGATGCGACAGAGCAGGCAGGTCGTCACGGCCCTGAGCCAACAGACCGAAGCGCAAGGGAAGCGTCTGCTCAAGCAGTTGGAGCAGGTGCTTCCCCTCGTCGAGCGTGTGATCAAGCAGACGCGCACCCGCGTGTTGGAAGGCAAAAAGGTTCCCTCGGGGGAGAAAGTGCTCAGCCTCTTTGAGCCACACACGCGGGCCATCCCCCGGCACAAGGGCGGGGCGCTGGTCGAATTTGGGCGGCAGGTCGTGCTCGATGAAGTGGAAGGAGGCATCGTGACCCGCTATCAGATCCTGGAACACCCAGAGGAGCATGGACAGGCTATTGAAGCGGTGGCACACCATCAGGAGGTGTTTACGCACCCACCGCACCTGGTCACGGGCGACCGCGGGGTTCATTCGGCTGACACGGAGTCTACACTGATGCAGGCAGGAGTCAAGCAGATTGCCATCCCAGCAGTCGGCAAGCTCTCCCAGCAACGGCACGCAGAAGAGCACACCCGCCGATGGAGGCGAGGGTATCGCTGGCGCGCGGGCATTGAAGGGAGAATTGCCAGTCTGCGACGCGATTATGGCTGGCGCAAAAGCGCTTATCACGGGCAAGACGGGATGGAGCGGTGGCTCGGTCTAGGGGTCATCGCCAGCAACCTCCGCCATATTGCCCAAGCGACCACCGCATAAAGCCCAGGAAGAAGCAGGAAGCTCTCTTTCAAGAAAGCTCATCCATACATTCCAAAACTCATCCTTTTCATCGGCTTCTTAAGCCGCTTCAGCCATTTCGCAGGGGCTACTAGTACTACAGTCCCAGTTAAAAGATTCAAGCCGAAGATAGGAACGAAGCCTCGGACGGAAGCAAGACCTGTAAGATCCGCGCCCACAGGCCCTCTTTACACCAGCGTTGGTAGCGGCTGGAGACCGTCGACCACGGCCCGAAGCGCTCAGGCAATTCACGCCAGGACGAGCCGGTGCGAACTACCCACAGCATGCCTTCCACCACCAGGCGATGATCGACGGCTGGACGGCCCGTCTGTGGCTTCTGCGGCGGCAAGAGCGGGCGTACCTGCTCCCAGTACTCGTCAGTGAGCGCAGGGGAGGCGGTGGGTCTGCCGACACCGCGGGTGCCTGGCGAGCGCGGCGCAGCCGATGGAAGCGCCGCGCTCGCCCCTGATGCTGGCGCCGAAAGCGCGACCAGTGCAGGCGGTGTGCTTGCTGCTCCTGCGACTCGCTCATCGCTTGGAATAAGCGACGCACCTCCGGCACGCTCAACTCGACCCACTGGCTAGCACCTCCCCTTTTTTTTCCGTCAGGGCAAAAGTCACGTCGAAGCAGCGGCAGCCCAGCGTGCCTCAAGGGAAGCGAGCAAGGTCTGGCACCGATGACGGAAGCGAAAGCGCGTGAGTTGCTCGTGCTGGGCGACCGTCGCCTCGTGACGTAGCACT
>WNEZ01000762.1_pt1 | contig 26290 bp, 25 predicted proteins | sample 5400521 | NCBI WGS metagenome assembly WNEZ01 (sample SAMN13153339, study PRJNA577476) | soil metagenome | isolation source: 120 cm saprolite under Douglas fir tree site 2 hole 1 replicate 1 | place: USA:California | collected 2015-04-18
AAAACAAAATCGCCATCAGCCGAAGCCGATGGCGATTGCTATGAAGATCTTAAATTGAAGGTTTCTGACCCCTCGGCGCGATTACGCCGCGTTCTCGCTCGCCTGCGCAACTCTCAGGATCGTGCTCTCATCGAAATGCCGCCCCAGAATCTGCAGCCCGATGGGCAATTTCTCTTTTGTCTCACCACAGGGCACGGAGATTCCCGGAATGCCCGCAAGATCCGCAGTCACGGTGTAGATGTCCGCCAGGTACATGGCGAGCGGGTCGTCCACCTTTTCGCCCAGTTTGAAAGCTGCCGTGGGACTGACCGGGGCCACGATGGCGTCCACTTTCTTGAATGACTCTTCGAAATCCCGGGTCAGCAGCGTGCGCACTCTTTGCGCCTTCAGGTAATAAGCGTCGTAGTAGCCCGCGCTTAGTGCGTACGTGCCCAACATAATGCGGCGTTTTACTTCGGCGCCAAAACCTTGGTCGCGGCTGCGCCGGTACATCTCGGAAAGTGTGCGCGCGTCCTTGGCGCGATATCCGTAGCGCACACCGTCGAAGCGCGCCAGGTTCGACGAAGCTTCCGCGGTGGCCACGATGTAGTAGGTCGGAATCGCATACTTGGTGTGCGGCAGCGAGACTTCAACAATCTCGCAGCCCTGCTTGGCCAGCTTCTGAATCGCCGCTTCGATCGCCTTGCGCACTTCGCCGTCCAGGCCCTCTCCCAGATATTCTTTGGCCACGCCGATCTTCAGCCCGCGCACTGGCTTCTCCAGGTCAGCGACGTAGTTGGGAACCGGAACCTCGGCAGAAGTTGAATCCATGGGGTCGCGGCCCGCTATGGTTCGCAATACGATGGCCGCGTCCTTCACTGTCTTTGTCAGCGGCCCGATGTGATCGAGCGACGAGGCAAACGCAATTAAACCATAGCGTGAAACTCGTCCGTAGGTCGGCATCAGTCCGACCACGCCGCAGAACGAAGCCGGTTGGCGGATCGAACCGCCGGTATCTGAACCCAGCGCCGCCACCGCCATGTCTGCGGCCACCGCTGCCGCCGATCCGCCGGAAGAACCGCCCGGTACGCGAGTAAGATCGCGCGGATTGTGCACCGGTTTCCAGGCCGAGTTCTCGTTGGACGAGCCCATCGCGAACTCGTCGCAATTCAATTTTCCCAACACCACCGCGCCCGCCGCTTCCAGGCGCGACACCGCCGTGCAGTCGTAAGGTGGAACATAATTGCCAAGAATTTTTGAGCCCGCCGTAGTGCGAACGCCTTTGGTAATCATCACATCTTTGATTCCAACCGGCACGCCACCCAGCGGCGGAAGCTTCTCGCCTTTGGCGGCGAGCGCATCCATCTCCGCGGCCTTCGCCATCGCCCGCTCTTTCGACAGGGTCAGAAACGCGCCAATTTTGGGATCGTCGCTCTCGATCTTGGCGTAAAACGATTCCGCCAGCGCTGCAGCGCTGGTCTTACGTTCCTGAACCGCTGAGCGGGCGGCGTCGATTGTGAGCAGGTTGAGATTCATGGAATCGGTCGTTGGTACGTAGTCGTCGGTCGTTGGCCAAAGACCAAGGGCCAACGACCGCTTTTTCCTATCTCTCAATCACTTTCGGTACTTTGAAAAACGTGCCGTCCGAATCCGGAGCATTTTCCAGCGCCACCTCATGGGGCAACGACTTGCGCAAGCCTTCATGGACGTCTTCACGGCTGGCGTATGCGAAGCGCTCGCTTCCCTGTTTCGACTGGTCCACGCCGTAGCGGTCCGACACCTGCGCCATGGGCGGCACGTTGGTCGTGTCCAGCTCGTTCAAACTGTCAATGTGACCAAGAATCGAGTTTAAGTCGCGCACCATGCGAGTGCGCTCTTCCTCGGTCAATTCCAGATTGCCGAGGTCAGCCACATAGGCAACGTCTTTTTCGGTAACTTTCATGTTTGCGTGGTTTGTGCGGCGCGCGCGCCCTCGCCCGTGGCCTGGTCCGCAATCACAAACTCAATCCGCTTCACGCTCTCGACCACGTAGCGATTGATCACCGCCAGATAGCTTGGCGCCAGCTCCTGCAATTCCGCCCGCCAGCCCCAGTCCGGAACTTCCACCCGCAGAATACCCTGGGCGAAGTCGAGCGCCCGAGTCCGCCCCGCGACAGCGTGCCCGCACGCCATCGCCCACGCCAGTACCGGTCCCTGCCCCGCAGGCGCGCGCCGCAAGCTGCTGGCCACGATCTTCTCCAGTCCAGTGCCGACTTGTTCCATGGTTCGGGTCATCAATGGCTCAAACTCTTGGTGGGATTATTTGATCTTAACATTGCCGAGGCCTCCAAGCTTGCGAGCGCAGCAAGCGACATCGAATGGATCCTTGCCATGATTCTCTATATTTCCAGAATAACAATCCGCATGGGGAAAATGGGACATGCGAAGAAGAAATATATTTCATTTGCTCTCAACCGCTTAAGGATGAACCACTGCCGGGAAGGGCTTGACAGATCCGGTCACCACTCAGTTCTGGCCGTTATTGGCGCCTATTCGAGGAAATTTCTGCCTTACGTACTCCATGGCGATTTCCTTCGATGGCAGGCGTCCTTCGAGCTGAGCGTCTTCCACCTGCGCAAGAATTTCCTTGAAGCGCGGACCGGGTTCGTAACCCGCAGCGATCAGATCATCGCCGCTGACCAGCGGGGCGGGACGAATGGCCTCCGGTGGTATGGCAGCGATCCGCTCGCGGGTGAACTGGTAGGAGGTCAAGTCGCCATGGCTACCTAGACAATCCAGACGATGCAACTCGAGATGTTCCTCAAAACGCGGCATGCGCACAAATTTCTTGAACGTAGACTCTTTCATCCGCGGCACATGGGCAAAACGCATGTGATTGTCGACCAGAGCGAGAATCTGATCGGTGTCGTAGTTAGAAAAACGCAGGCGCCGGCAGATCTCTTCGGCCATCTTTACGCCGACTGCTACGTGGCCATCGAAGCGAATGCGATCGGGCGCCAAACGAAACGTCGCTGGTTTGCCAACATCGTGTAAGAGTGCGCCCCAGGCCAGTGCCGGCGGGCAGGGATGCGGCAAATTCTGCAGCAAGAGCATCGTGTGTACGAAAACGTCGCCCTCGGGATGAAACTGCGCAGGCTGTTCTACACCCTTCATCGCCGAAATCTCCGGCAGCACCTCCCGCAGCAGACCGGTTTCGTCGAGCAGGAGAAAAGCCCGGCGAGCCTGACCCTCGGTAAGCATTCTGGTCAATTCATCGCGCACTCGCTCGCGGGAAACCTGAAGAGTCCCCGCCGCCAGCTTCTGAATCGCGGCAAACGTCACCGGCTCAATGGTGTAACCGAAGCGCGCCGCAAAGCGCACGGCGCGCAGCATACGCAGCTTGTCTTCAGCGAAACGCAATTCCGGCGGTCCAATGGTGCGGATGATCTGAGCTTGCAGATCTTCTTGTCCACCAACATAGTCGAGCACTTGGTTGGTCATGGGATCGAATAGCAGGCCGTTGATGGTGAAGTCGCGGCGCTCGACATCTTCCCGCGGGCTCTTGCAGAAACGCACCTCATCGGGATGGCGGCCGTCGCTGTAGCCGATGTCAGAACGGAAAGTGGCAACTTCGACACAGCCCGCCTTGGTTGAAACAGTGCGATTCGAATCAGGAGCGCCAACCACTGAGGACACGGACGAAGGCTCCGGCACCAGCACGACCCCGAACTGCGCGCCCACCGCGTAGGTCTCGGGAAAGATGCGCATCACCTCATCCGGCGTGGCATCGGTGGTCACGTCATAATCTGCGGGCTCGCGACCGAGCAGAAGATCGCGCACGCACCCGCCCACGAGGTAGGCCTGGTAGCCATGCTCTCGCAAGGTACGGATAATCCGCTCGGCGTATTCCTTTATCTCAGACACTGTTGTTTCTGCCCACCGTCGCCTGCGGCGACCGGGGCTGCTGTCCCCACGCGGCTCGTTATGGCCTAGGCCCCCGCATTCCATTCCTTGCGCAGACGCTCGTGTTCCTCTCCACTTAATCCAAACCATGATTCCGCCACGTCACGCACACGTTCGAGGGCCGCCTGCATCTCCACCTGCTTGCGCTCGAGTTCGTCCGCGCCCGCCTTGGGTGAAACGAAGATCAGCGGAGCGCTCACCATCACCGCGCGGGAGAAGAGCTTGGGAATCTGCATCAGGTCCCAGGATTTTTCCAGCGTACGCGCCTTTTCGACTCCGATATGAAACAGGTAGATGGGCCGGCCAGTCTTCCGGGCCAGCATTACGGGACCAGGTTTGGCCACGTAACGGGGGCCGCGCGGACCATCGATGGTAAAAGCTGCGTCGCGGCCCTCTTGCAAACCCCGCGCCATGACCGCCAACCCGCGCAGGCCTCCTCGGGTTGAGCTGCCCTGCGCGGTGCCGAAGCCCAGATGCTCAATGACGCGGCGTGTCCACTGGCCATCGAAATTCGTGGTATTCATGACCACGATACCGCGGTTGCGCCAATACCACGTTGCGGAAATGATGCAGCGGTGCCAGAAGGTGAAAATGACGGGCTCGCCGCGAGCGCGGGATTGCTCGTAGTGCTGCTGGCCCAGACTTTCAAAACGCAGCGTGGGACCAAGCACACGAATAATTATGGTGGCAACGGCGGCGATCAGAGGAATCTGCATCCGCCGCCAGCGCGAGAGTTCGGGCGGGCGGGTATCGTAGAGTGGGCTGACGGGCTCGGCAGCGGGTGCGCTCTGCGGTTCGCTCGGTGTGCCGCTCGATGTTCCGCTTGACATCACCGGACATTGTAGTCGCCCGGCGGGCGACCGGACAGCCGAGGCCTATTCCAAGCGCAGTCGAAGCGGCGGTTGTCCCCACAGGATTCTTTTGGATTTAAACTAGAGCGAGCATGGCTGGCGTATACATTCTCGGTATTGAAAGCTCTTGCGACGAAACCGCCGCCGCCGTGGTGCGTTCCGGAGAGCAGGTTGTCTCCAATGTAGTTTTCTCGCAAATCGCAGCGCATCGGCCTTACGGAGGCGTGGTTCCGGAGCTGGCTTCGCGCGAACACCTCAAGGCGATCGTGCCGGTGGTCCGCAAGGCGCTCGCTGATGCGGGGCAGACCTACCAGTCCATCGACGGGCTGGCAGTGACGCAAGGGCCGGGCCTGGCCGGGGCCCTGCTGGTCGGCATCAGCTATGCCAAGGCAGTGGCCTTTGCGCTCGATAAGCCCCTGATCGCAGTCAATCACCTCGAAGGACACATTCATGCCGTGCTGCTCGAGGAGCGCCAGAAAGATAATCGTGAAATCAAATTTCCGGTGCTGGCATTGGTGGTTTCAGGCGGGCACACCCATCTGTACCTGGCGAAGCAGCGGAGTAATGGCTGGTCTTACAAAAACATCGGCCACACTCGCGACGACGCTGCCGGGGAAGCGTTCGACAAGGTCGCGAAGCTGCTGGGGTTGGGATATCCCGGTGGCCCCATGATCGACAAGCTGTCCAGGCACGGCGATCCTACAGCGGTGAACTTTCCACCTTCACAGCTCAAGCATCGCGACCGGAAGGACAAAGGTGATCCCGGCCCGGAGCCGCGTTTTGATTTCTCCTACAGCGGAATCAAGACGGCGGTTTTGCGCTATGTCGAAGTTCACAACATGCAGGCTTCGATTGAAGCGCGCAGGAAAGCGCTGGCCGAAATTGAGAAGCCCCGGATCGAGGACTATCTGCTTCACTGCGACCGGAAGACGTTGGACCTGGTGGCGTCGTTTCAGAGGGCAATCGTGGAAGATCTCCTGGCGAAGACTCTGGCAGCGGCCCGTGCCTGCAATGCAGCCACCCTGTTCGTCACCGGCGGAGTAGCCGCCAACAATGAATTGCGCCAGCGTTTTGAACGGGACGCGGCCATGGAAGGACTGCCGGTGTATTTCCCTTCGCGCCCGCTTTCAACTGACAACGCAGCCATGATTGCAGCCGCGGCCTATCCGAAGTTTCTGGCCGGAGACTTTGCGGCGCAAGATTTCTCGGCAGAGGCCGCCTTGAAGCTCTAGGTCTCTCGGCTTGGGATGGCTGCTTGTTTGAACCCAGTTCCCGGTTGTCAGCGTTGAGTTCTCAGGCCTGGTCCACGGCGGCTTTGCCTTTGGCGGCACGGTTTCCCAGCACCGCATCGAGCGCCTTGGTGAGTTGAGCTTCGATGTCGATATCTTTGAAGATGGCGAAGTTAACTCGCCGCTCTCGCGCATCGAATCCACTATTCTTGCCGGCCACGATGACGATCGGGATGCTGGCGGTTTCAGGCTCCGCCTTGAGCGCGGTGATGAACTCGGGGCCGCTCATCTTCGGCATCTGCATGTCGGTAATGATGATGTCCGGATGGATCCGCTTGACGATGGGAAGCGCCTCTTCGCCGTTGCTCGCCGACTCCACGGTATAGCCACGCTCTTCGAGGAAGCGGCACACCGTGTGCCGGATGAGCATGGAATCGTCAACGACCAGGGCTACCAGCGGCGTTGGATGCTTTGCAGGCAAAATATTCCCCGGGCGACATTAACAAATTGTTACGGAGGCAACAACGATAAAGGGCAGGGCCAGGTTACCGATGTCACGCTGTGGCCGCCCACATGAATCAGGAATCGTTCGGAAGTTTTGTTTCTTCGATGGCCATGTCTTTGAATTCGCTGGATTCGAAGATTTCACCGCACTCCAGGCATTCGACGAATTCTTCGTCTTCCTCGCGGGCCACGATTTGCACACGCGGGTGCTTGCACTGTGCCATGTCACTTCTCTTCTCGGGGTGTTGGGACGGCGGGGTTGGAGTCATAAATCCGGGTGTTGGATTTCCCTGTTTCGAGCGGTAAGGGGGATTTCTCCGGAATTTGGCGGTATTTTAGACCGGCTTATAAGGTTGTCAAGTCCCTCGGTTGATCTTTCTGTGGAGGGGGCCCGAAGCAAGCTTGATTTCATTTACTGCCGAAATGCCGGCAGGGAAATCACCCGGCACAAGCGGTTAAGGGCGAGCAGGTGACGGTTTGACGTTCTTTTTCGACCGTTGCCTGTAAGGGGTTGCATTTGAGCAGGTTGGCCCCTAAAATAGAGATGTCCGACTAAAAAGGTCGGATTTACCAGACCATGCTCAAACTGACCAAGAAAGCGGACTATGGGTTGATGGCCATGAAGCATCTGGCCGAGCATGCGGAGCAGGGAGCGTGCAGCGCCAAGGACGTTGCAGATTCGTACGGGATACCCCCGGAGGCGCTGGCCAAGATTCTGCAGCGCCTGGTCAAGGCCGGGCTGCTGCACTCGCAACACGGAACCAACGGGGGTTACACGCTGGCCCGAGATCCCCGAACGATTTCAGCATTCGAGGTCATTCGTGCGATCGATGGCCCGCTTTTTATCACTTCCTGCGTTACGGTACGGGGTGAATGTGACCAGAGCGACCGCTGCAATATCCGCGAACCCTTGAGACGAGTGAGCCATAGCATCGAAGAGGTACTGCGGCGCATCACTATCTTAGACATGAAGGAAGATCCGGCGGCCGAGGCGGGGCCGGCGGAGTTGGTGACCATCGGGTAGTTCAAAAGAAGGACTAGCGGGCAAGTGCCGACGACTGAAGACTGACCAGCGACGACTGAAGGTTCTGAGGAGAGCAATCATGAGCACGGACGTAAAAACCATCCCCCAGGGGACAAACGGACACGAAAGCGCGCCGGGGCAGGAACAGCGGACTGCGGCAAACGGAGTCAAGCTGCCGGTGTACATGGACAACCACGCCACTACGCCCATGGATCCGCGGGTACTGGAAGAAATGCTTCCCTTCTTCATGGAGAAGTTCGGCAACGCGGCCAGCCGCAACCACTCCTTCGGGTGGGCCGGCGAGGAAGGCGTGGAGACCGCGCGGGAGCGCGTGGCCAAGCTGATCGGCGCCACCACCAAAGAAATCATCTTCACCTCGGGCGCGACTGAAAGCGACAACCTCGCCATCAAGGGCGTGGCCGAGATGTACAAAGAAAAGGGCAACCACATCATCACCGCCGTGACCGAGCACAAGGCTGTGCTCGACACCTGCAAGCGCCTGGAGAAGTACGGCTATCGCGTAACTTACATGGCGGTGCAGAAGGACGGCCTGATTGATCTGGAAGAGCTGAAGCGGGTCATGGATGACAAGACCATCCTGGTGACCATCATGGCGGCGAACAACGAGATTGGCGTGCTGCAACCCATCGCCGAAATCGGCAAGCTGTGTCACGAGCGCGGAGTAATTTTTCATACTGACGCGACCCAGGCAGTGGGCAAGATTCCGATCGACGTGAACAAGATGAATATCGACGTAATGTCGATTTCCGCTCACAAAATGTATGGGCCGAAGGGCGTTGGCGCTTTGTATGTGCGACGCAAGAATCCGCGGGTTCAGATTTCCGCAATTATCGACGGCGGCGGACACGAGCGCGGCATGCGGTCCGGAACCTTGAACGTCCCGGGAATTGTTGGGCTGGGCAAGGCCTGCCAGCTCTGTATGGAAGAGATGGCCAAGGAGAGCTGCCGCATGGCGGGTCTGCGGAACCGGCTGCGGGACAACATCATGGGCCGGCTGGACGAGGTGTATATCAATGGCTCGTGGGAACACCGGCTACCGGGCAACCTGAACATCAGCTTTGCGTATGTGGAAGGCGAGTCGCTGCTGATGGGCATCAACGATGTAGCGGTTTCGAGCGGATCGGCCTGCACCTCGGCGACGCTGGAGCCATCTTATGTGTTAAAGGCTCTGGGCACCGGCGACGACCTGGCGCACAGTTCGATTCGCTTTGGCATCGGCCGCTTCAACAGTGAAGCTGAAGTGGACTATGTGGCCGACCGGGTGGTGGAGACCGTGGAGCGGCTGCGCGAGCTTTCGCCGCTGTATGAGATGGCGAAAGAGGGCGTGGATCTGAAGAGCGTGAAGTGGGCGGCGGAGTAAGGAAGTTCGCGCCGCGCTTTATTGTCATCGCGCCCAGCACGATGACGCGCGGTCGCTCCCTCAGGTCCTTCGCCCGCAAACGCGGCGCGCTCAGGATGACAAGAGTTTAATTATTTTCAGGAAAGGGTCTAACAATGGCATATAGCGATAAGGTTCTCGATCATTACTCGAACCCGCGCAACGTGGGCTCCATGGACAAGAACAGCAACGAAGTTGGGACTGGTCTGGTGGGCGCTCCGGAGTGCGGCGATGTGATGAAGCTGCAGATCAAGGTGAATCCGCAGACCAACATCATCGAAGACGCGAAGTTCAAGACGTTCGGATGCGGTTCCGCGATCGCGTCGTCGTCCCTGGCCACCGAGTGGGTGAAGGGCAAGACGGTGGATGAAGCGCTGCAGATTAAGAACACCGAAATCGTCAAGGAGCTCTCGCTGCCTCCGGTGAAGATTCACTGTTCGGTGCTGGCGGAAGACGCCATCCGGGCGGCGATTCACGATTGGAAGGCAAAGCAGGGCGCGGCGAAGCCGGTGGCGGTCGAAGCGAAGTAGCTTTCAGCCGTCAGCTCTCAGCAAGAACTGCTGCGGCCTGATGCCAGTATTTTGGATCACTTATGGCAACGATAACGGAAGAAACGACCAAGCCAGCGCCTCCGGCCAAGGGCGGCGTAAAGGTCACGGACAAAGCGCTGGCCAAGGTGCGTACGGCCATCGTCAAGGAAGGCATTTCGCCGGAGCAGGGCGGGCTGCGACTGGGCGTGCAGGGCGGCGGGTGTTCGGGACTGAGCTACAACATTCGTTTCGACACCCAACCGCGGGAGCGCGACCGGATTTTTCAGTTCGGAGATGTGCGCGTTTTCGTGGATCCGAAATCGTTTATCTACCTGAACGGCATGGTCCTGGATTATCAGGAGACTCTGATGCAGCAGGGATTCGTGTTCGTCAATCCCAATGCGTCGAAGTCGTGCGGGTGCGGAACTTCATTCTCAGGGTAAGGCGTGTGGTTTGCGTGGTTGTGTGGCGCGGGCCTGCCCTGAGCCAAGCCAAAGGGGCCCCGCGCCCGCGAAAGCCAGGAGCGGCATGGCCTTCCGCGCTCCGCTCAAGGCTTCTTCCGGTTTAGCTTCTCCGGTCGGCTGATTGAAACCCCTGAGCGCTTTTATGGTGCAAGCGACGGGCGAGGGCGCCCACGCCACACAACCTAGGCTCGCAAGGCATATTGACGTGATCGAGACTTCCACTTCCAGTTGCTGGTCCTGCGGCGACATGCGCGCGGCTCACTTCTGCCATGCCTGCGGCAAGGTGCAACCCCCTTTGCCGGTAGATTATTTCTCGTTTTTCGGGATGCCGCGCAAGCTGAACCTCGACGCGGCGCGACTGGAGCGGGAGTTTTACGAATTGAGCCGGAAGCTGCATCCGGATTTGAATGCCCGCGCGGACAAGCGCGAGCAGGAGTGGAGCCTGGAGCAAAGCTCGCTGCTCAATGACGCTTACCGCACTTTAAAAGATCCGATCAAGCGCACGCAGTATCTGTTGGGGCTCGAAGGCGTAGAACTTGAAGAACAATCGAAAACCGCGACCGAGAAGGCCCGCGCCAGCGGTGAGATAAAGAAACAGATTGTGCCTCCCGACCTGCTGGAAGAGGTGTTTGAGCTGAACATGCAGCTTGAAGAGGCTCGCATGAACAAGAAGATGGGCGAAGACGATCCTGCGCTGATGAAGGATCTCGAAGGCCACAAGGCCGAGTTCGAAAAGAAGTATGCGGCCATGTCCCAACAATTGAGCAGTCATTGGGATGAGTGGGATCACGCGGTTGACAGCAACAACGAGGAGGGCCGGCACCGGGCGCTCGACAGCATGGTCGATCTGCTGAACCGGCGCAGCTATATCAGGAATCTGGTTCGGGACGTGAATGAAGCTTTGGGAAATTGAAGAATTTCAGATTTGTGATTGCGGATTTTAGATTTGAAATCTGTAATCTGAAATCTGCAATCTAAAATAGTCCAATGAATTCTGATCGCATCGTCGGAATCGATCTCGGAACCACCAACTCCCTGGTGGCTTTCATGCAAGGGGATAGCCCTGTCGTGATCCCGGGAGAGGACGGCCTGAATCTGGTGCCGTCCGTAGTAGCGCTGGACGGGAAAGATCAAGTCATCGTCGGGAATGCGGCGCGAAAGTACTTGATTGAAACTCCCGAGCGTTCGGTCTATTCGATCAAGCGGCTGATGGGGCGCGGCATTGAGGACATCCAGCAGGAGTTAAAACTGTTTCCTTTCCAGTTGGCCGACGATCTCCAGGCGGGAGAAGTGCTGCGCATTCGACTTGGCGAAGAGACCTTCACGCCTCCGGAAATTTCGGCGTTCGTCCTCCGCCAGCTCAAGCGCAACGCGGAACGATTTTTCAACGCGCCGGTCACCAAGGCAGTGATCACCGTCCCCGCTTATTTCAATGACGCCCAGCGACAGGCCACGAAAGACGCGGGACGCATCGCCGGACTCGAAGTGCTGCGCCTGGTGAACGAACCCACCGCCGCTTCCCTGGCCTACGGGCTGGACAAGAAACAGAACGGCATTGTCGCTGTGTACGATCTGGGCGGCGGCACCTTCGACGTTTCGATCATGAAGCTGCACGACGGCATTTTCGAAGTGATCTCGACTAATGGCGACACCCACCTCGGTGGAGATGACATTGACAATCTCCTGATCACCATTGCGCTGGATGACATCCGCGGCGACATGGGTATGGATGTTTCGCGAAATGGCGAAGTGGTGGCCACCATCCGCAAGGCCGTCATCGAAGCCAAGATCGCGCTGTCTTCGCAGCCATCGGCTAAGCTGGAAGTTGAACTGCCGGGCGGCAAGCACTATCTGCGGGAGATCACGCGGGAGCAGTTCGAGCAGTTAATTCACCCGATCGTCGATCGCACCGTCGGCCCGTGCAAACAGGCCTTGAAAGACGCAGGCTTGAAGCCGGAGCAGATCGATGAAGTAGTTCTGGTCGGGGGATCGACCCGGATTCCCAAGGTGCGCGCGCTGGTCAAAGAACTGTTTCAGCGCGAGCCGCACACCGACTTGAATCCGGATGAAGTTGTCGCCCTGGGCGCTGCGGTGCAGGCCAATATTCTTTCCGGCGGTTCGGAAGCTACCGAGAACATGCTGCTGCTGGACGTAACCCCTTTGTCGCTGGGTATTGAAGTGGCAGGCGGCGTGACCGACAAGATCATTCTGCGCAATTCGACCATTCCGGCTTCGGCTACGCAACACTACACCACGCAAGTGGATGGGCAAGCGAATGTCGCGATCCACGTGCTGCAGGGCGAACGGGAACTGGCCAAGGACTGCCGGTCGCTGGCGCGCTTCGACCTGAGAGGAATTCCGCCAATGCCCGCGGGAATACCGCGCGTCGAGGTAAAATTCCTGATCGACGCCAATGGCATTCTGCACGTTTCCGCGCGAGAGCAACGCAGCGGGAAGGAAGCGGAAATCGAAGTCCAGCCCAGCTATGGCCTGACCGACGAACAAGTGGAGAGCATGATTCTCGACTCGTTCGACTCGGCGGAAGAGGATTTCCGGCAGCGCCAGGTGATCGAGGCGCGAAATGAGGCGGGCACGATTCTGACCGCTCTGGAAAAGGGTAAGAAAAGTCCAGCGTGGGGACAGCTCACCAGCAGCGAGAAGAAGCAGATTGCCAGGCTGGAGAAAGCCTTGAATCAGGTTAAGGGCGAAGATGACTATCCGGCGATCCGCGCAGCCATTGACGCGCTGAATCAGGGCACGATGCGGCTTGCCGAGCTGATGATGGACAGTGCAGTCTCGACCGCCCTCAAAGGTAAGACGATGGATCAGGCGGATATGGGCGACGGGCCTGATGCACCGCATCCGGTAGCCAAGGCGGAATTTGAATAAGGCAGTTGTCAGTTTGCGGTTGTCAGTCGTTAGTTAGAGCGTGCGCGATTCGAGATCAGGAGTTGTGATGGCAGAAGAAAAAAATCAGGGCGCAGGAGCGGCTACTGTCGAAGCACCGGGCGAGAACACAGTTCAAGTCACATTCCTGCCCGAGGGTAAAACTGTGCAGTTCGAGCACGGCAAGCTGCCCTATAAAGATCACGGCAAAGAGGAATCGCTGCTCGACGTAGCCCTGAACAACGGCATCCGGCTGGATCATGCTTGCGGCGGCAATTGTGCCTGCACGACTTGTCATATCTGGGTGAAAGAAGGGGCTGAGAACCTTTCCGAGATGGACGACGACGAAGCCGACCGGCTGGACATGGCCGCAGATTTACAGTTAAACTCCCGACTCGGATGCCAGGCCGTAATCAATAAGCCCGGCAAAGTCGTAGTCGAGATTCCCGCCTGGAACCGGAATTATGTTTCGGAAGAGCATTAGAGCAGTCGTTGGTTCTTGGCCAACAACCAACGACCAATGACCAACGACGAGTAGTAAGGAGCATGCATGCCGAAAGAATTGACTTGGGACGATCCTGACGACATCGGAATCCTGCTCTCTGAGAAGCATCCGGAAACTGACCCACTGGCGGTCCGCTTCACCGATCTGCACCGGCTGGTCACCGAACTGCCCGAGTTCAAGGACGATCCCAAGAAGTCCAGTGAGGGGAAACTGGAAGCCATCCAGATGGCTTGGCACTCGGAGTTTTTGGACCGCACCCAGGCCTAGTCAGGCTATTTGGCTGCCTCGATTTCCCGATAATATTTCTGCAAGACGTAGAATGCCTGCTTGTGCTGCCCCAGATTTGAGATCACACCCTTGCGGTTATAATAGTCCTGCACTCCTGACAGCAAGCGGCGAGGAGAGTGGAAGTCCATCAAGACCCAGGGCGACAGGCCGGCCAGCGACGGGATCTTCTTAAGCATCTCGATGTGATGCTGGTAAATGCTGGCCTGGTATTCTTCGGTCCAGCGCTCGTCCGTGCCGCCGTGCCTGCCGTAAGGCGCACTTCCGCCGAACTCGCTCATGATGAGTGGCTTGTCCCAAGCGGTCTTCCACTGCATGCGGTCGGCGTCCTCGGGACGCCCCCAATACCAGCCCAGATACTCGTTCAAGCCGAGCACGTCCAGATATTCGCCGAGCGGGTCACTAAGAGTGCGCGTGTCGGGGGCGGTTTCGTCTACGTGGTTCAGCGCGGACGTGATCAGCCGAGTAGAGTCGAGTTGGCGCGCAGTGTTCGCGAGTTCACGCAGGAATATAGTGCGCTCGGGTTTGACCGGAGTTTCGTTGGAGAGTGACCAGAGGATTACCGACGCGCGATTGTGGTCGCGCGCGATCATGTCGTGGAGCTGGCTTTTGGCGTTTTGCAGTGTGGCCGGATTTTCCCAGTCAATGTCCCAATAGACAGGAATTTCGGACCAGACCAGCAGGCCCATGCGGTCAGCGAGGCGAGTCATGTTCTCGGCGTGCGGGTAATGAGTGAGGCGAACGAAGTTGCAACCCAGCTCATGGGCCCATCCCAGCAGGGTCTCGGCATCCTGCTGGCTGAAAGCCCGGCCTCCGCGGATGGGAGCCTCGGCGTGGAGGGAGATCCCGCGAAGGAAAATTGGCTTGCCGTTGAGCAGGATCTGGGTCCCCCGAGTTTCGATGGTGCGAAAGCCGATAGAGTCGTGCACTTTGTCAGCACCGCTGGACAACACAACATCGTAAAGTTTGGGGTGGGCGGGCGACCACAATTCCAGGTTAGCGAGAAAGTGAAACTCGGCATAACCATTAACGCTGGTAACAACGGTTTTCTTGATTCTCGCCTCCGCGATCTCCAAAGTGACCTGATGCTCTGACGTCGACTCGGTTAATTGGACCCAGCCGGAGATTTCCTGGCCTGAACCTTTTGCGAGTTGGATTACGTAGTCCTGAATGTAAGTTTCGGGCTCCTCTACCAGCACGACATCTCGGGTGAGTCCTCCATAGTTCCACCAATCGGTGTTGAGAGCGGGAACCGCATCGCGGCGGCGCGCGTTGTTGACCTCTACCACCAGAAAGTTGTCGCCTTCCTTGATCTTGCCGGTGATTTCAAAGTTGAACGGAGTGAAGCCGCCTTCATGCTCGCCGAGCGCTTCCCCGTTGAGATACACGCGGGTAAAGTAGTTGGCGGCGCCGAAGTCGACGAATAGCCGGGTGTGTTCACGTTTGTGGTAGGAAAATGACTTCTCGTACCAGACCGGGCCCTCGTAGAAAAACAGCTCCTTCTTTTGCGTGTTCCAGTCGCCGGGAACGTTCAGCATGTCGGACTTGTCGAAGTCGTATTCGATGAGTTCCTGCTTGTCCCTGGGTTTGGCATTCCTGTAGAAGCGGCCATTCAGACCGGTCTCGTAGGGATCTACGATGTAGTGCCACGAGCCGTTCAGGCTGAGGGTCGTGCGGTTGGGAATGTTGTTGATCAAGGTCGAAGGGCCTGCGGCGCCATAGGCAGCTGGGGGGACAATCACCAGGAATAGAAGCAGACGTCTCATAGAGGTCTCGCAGGTCGGGCAATCTTAGTAAGGGTCGGGGAGGGTGTCAAACCACGTCAAGCCTTTTCGTCGGGAAGTTTGAAAGAGGCGCCCTGCCTGGGAGTCATCTGCTGACAAGAGGGTGGCTTCTCCCAGGGCTTGCGCCCTGGGCTACAATCTTGCGCCGCTTCGCGGCTGGAATCCAGCAGGTCCGTTTCACCGCTCTCTGAAAACCGGGTTCTCACGCACACATTGAAGCCCTTCACCCACAATCTGGCGGACCATTTTTCCGTGAGATTTTCTGCTAGCCAGTGGTGACAGGCTCTTCCACGCTGGCTTCGCGCAAAAACTTCGCCGCTTCTTCCGGTGGCGTGGGATTGATGTAGAAACCCGTTCCCCATTCGAATCCCGCAGTCTTGGTGAGCTTGGGCATGAACTCGATGTGCCAGTGATAGTGGTCATTGGTCGGGTCCTGCACCGGCGAAGTATGGATGACCAGGTTGTACGGAGGATTGTCCAGCACGCGCTCGGCCTTGGTGAGCAGGGTCTTCAGCGCCCGGGCTAAATTCTCGAACATGTGGGTGGAAGAATTTTCGAACGCCGACTCATGCTGCTTGGGCAGGATCCAGGTCTCGAACGGAAAACGTGGGGCATATGGGGCGAGCGTGATGAAGTCGCCGTTTTCGGCCACCACGCGCGTCCCCGTCTCCGTTTCCTGGCGAATGACGTCGCAGAAGACACACCGCTCTTTGTAGATGTAATACTGCTTCGCGCCTTCAATCTCTTCGCTCACATAAATCGGCAGAATAGGCAGCGCGATGAGCTGCGAGTGAGCATGTTCGAGCGAGGCGCCGGCGGCCTCGCCGTGGTTCTTGAAAATCAGGATGTATTTGAAGCGGCGGTCTTTCTTCAGATCAAGGATGCGGTCGCGGAAGGTCCAGAGCACATCTTCAATGCGCTTGGGAGGAAGGTTGGCCAGGCTGGCATTGTGGTCTGGAGTTTCGATAATGACTTCATGTGCGCCGATGCCATTCATGCGGTCAAACATGCCCTCGGCCTGGCGGTTGAGATTGCCCTCGATGCCGAGCGCGGGAAACTTGTTGGGAACCACCCGCACCGTCCACCCCGGAGTGTCGCGCTGGGGCGCCATTCCGCCATTGGGATTGGGCCGGTAAGCCTGGATCTCGGGTGGAGTCTTGGATTCATTGCCGTAGCAAAAGGGGCAGAAGCCACCTTTGATGGTGACTCCGTCACGGGCGAAGTCTGACGGACGCTTGGCCCGGTCGGTCGAAATGATGACCCAACGGCCAACGATCGGGTCTTTTCTCAGTTCCGGCAATGACGAGCGTCCTTTCCAGCGTGCCCATACGAACGGCGCGAGGTGAACCAGAAATATTTTACGCCAAGGGAGAAATATTCTTGAATAGCTCAATCTGCGGCTGGCTTGACCGGTGTTCATAATACACGCTGATTACATCGAAGCGCCACTGGCACGAAGGCGGCAGGTGGCGCAGATATTCCCGCGCAACCGCAAACAGCTCGCGGCGTTTGTACCGGTCCACGGCGGCTTCGGCAGGTTTCACGTCGCGAGTGGTGCGGGTCTTAACCTCAACGAAGCAGAGTGTGTCCTGGTGCCAGCCGATCAGATCGATTTCGCCACGACGATTGGGCGCGCGGAAATTGCGCGCAACCATCACGTACCCGAGTCTGCGAAGATAGAAATAGGCGTCTTCCTCCCCTCGGCGTCCGGTACGCAGGTGATCCGGGGCCTGGTCGGGAGGCAGGATCTTTATCGCAATCCAGTCGATGACGTGAATCGTGGCTTGAGTGAGGCGGCCCGAGAACATAGCAAACGCGATCTCGCGTTGGCCGATTGTAGATGCCGGGTCTCAGCTCTGGCTGTGACGGACGTCACAACCCAGGGGAGCTTCGTAGCGCCGCCGTCCCGGCGGTTGTCGCGTGGGCGTTACATTTATGTGTGTGGTTTTGCGAAAAAATCAGAGGACCCACTCCTGAACAGCGAAAGTGGGCCCTCCTGGGGGAAGATCTTTGACTAGGAGACAGGCTGAATGTCAGTGACGCGAATCATGCTGGTGGACTTGTCGAGCGTGCCGCTCACAGTCACCTGCTTGCCGGCAAACTGCTTCGCCTTTGCCTGGTCATCAAGCTGATAGGTCATGCTGTTGGTCTTTAGGGCATAGTGCTTCGCCACCTTGACAACGGTGCCCGAGAACGAAGTTGGGACTTGGCTGTCCGTAGCATTGTCCGGCGCCGGCGCGGGCGCCGTTTGGGTTTGCGGGTCATTCGCGGGCGGAGCGGTTTGATCCTGCTGTGCAAAGACTGCCGGGGACAGCCCCGCCGCCAGAGCCAATGTGGCCAACAGACTCAGATTCTTCTTCATTGTGGTTCCCTCCAGATTCGATTAGGACCGAGCGGATTATGTCCGTTGTTAACTATGCACGCCGCTTGCCAAGGTTGGGATGGGCTATTTAATGGGATTTACCAAATGCGACTTGGTCACGGCAGAGGAGTTTTTGTATGCCTTAGGAGAAACTTTCCCCCTAGACATTTGCTACCAGAAAGACTGTAAGGTTGAGAGACCTAGTGATCTTCGCGGGCGCGGAGCCAATCGAGAAACATCTGTTCGATGGGTTTGTCGTAGGTCATCAGGACGTGGCGGACGGTATGGCCGCTCACAAAATGGCACACTTCCTCGGCAAGATTTTTCGCATGGTCGCCGGCGCGTTCGAGTGATTGGGTCATGAAGATGACCTGGAGGCTGGCCTGGCGCTGCATGTTCTCCGGATTTTCAATGTGACGGAGGAAGATCAGATTGCGCAGGCGGTCGATCTCCGCGTCCGCCCGCAGCACATCGACGGCCCGCTTGACGTCGCGGGTGGAAAAAGCTATTCCGGCGTCAGAAAGCATTTTCTCCAGCACCGTGGCCATGTGCGTGAGGTCGCGAATATCCTGCGGATCCAAACGGGCGCAAACCGATTGCGCGCTGCTGGAGAAGCTGAGCAGAAGATCACCGATGCGCTCCAGGCTGATCATGAACTTCATGCAGGCCAGCAGCTCGCGGGCTTCGGTTGCGGTGACCTGCGTGATGGCCATGGTTACGCCCGCGTCGATTTCCATGTCCAGATGGTCGAGTTCTTTCTCGCGTTCGCGGAGAGTATTCAGCAGCGGGCAGGAGGCGGTGGCAATTCCTTCGGCGGCGGTCGCGGCCGCCTCAGTCGCCACTCTGCAAGCTTCGATGGTGCGTTTCACCAGGTGGGCGTAAGGGGACTCCGGTTCCGGGCTTCTCAAAATGGCGGTGCTCATGCGCGCATCCTTTCCGGAAGCGACCCGGGCCGGCCGCAACACCCTCGCTCCGATACTGCGCCTGCTATTGGTTGTCAGTACACCAGAATAGGCTATTTCTTCAAGGCGTTGGTTAAAAGGGCGTGAATTTGTGGCCGCACGCGACGAAGTTAGGTCTCCTGTGCATTCTTTGCGCTCTCTTCGCGACCTTTGCGGTTACAAGCTTTTCACCGCACAGTTCGCCGGGGAATCGTAAAGTACGCAAAGAAAACCCGTGATGGAAAGACAGGCAGCTTTTCATACGTCAGCCTGCCGTCTACGCCAACGGCAGCGTGAACAGGAAAGTCGATCCGTGATTGAGTTCGCTCTGGGCGCGAATCGCGCCGCCGTGGGCGAGAACAATATGTTTGGCGATTGCCAACCCCAGCCCGGTTCCGCCCGACTCGCGGGAGCGGGCCTTGTCTACCCGGTAAAAGCGCTCGAACAGGCGGCCCAGGTGCTCAGAGGGAATGCCGGGACCGAAATCCTGAACAAAGAACTCGACGTTTCCGGCGATCGGTCGCGCACCCAAAATGATGCGGCCACCCGAAGCCGCATACTTCAGTGCGTTGTCTATCAGATTCGAGAAAACCTGATGGATGGCTTCAGCATCAGCTCCGACCTGGACAGGAGCGTCATCCTCGACTTTGAGGTCGACATTTTGCGCGCGCGCGAGTTCGCGAAAACTCTGCACCGCTTCCTGCAGCAGATCCGCCGGAGCGACGGGCTGGATGTCGAAACGCTGTTCGCCGGATTCCACTCTCGCCAGAGTGAGCAGATCTTCGGTCAGGCGCGACATACGCAGCGCGCTCTTACGAATGATGTCAAGAAATTCCCGGGCATGGATGTTTTCCGGGGCGCTGTCGAGCAGGGTTTCGGTATAGCCCTGAATCGAAGTCAGCGGCGTACGCAGCTCGTGCGAGACATTGGCAATAAAATCGCGGCGCGTCTTCTCTACCCGCTCCGTCTCGGTCAAGTCACGCAGCACAGCTACCGCTCCCCCGCCGGGCATGGGAGCCGCAGTCACGTCGAAGGTACGTCCGGGGAGAATCGATGCCGCCCGCGCGGTAAAAACCCTTCGCGCCTCGTTGGCCCCGCGTACCGCGGTCAGAAAGTCAGGATCGCGAACCGTTTCCACCAGGAGCGCATTCTTGCGGGTGTGCTGGGGGACCAGTCTGTCCATGGTTTGGTTGGCCCACTGCACACGATCATCCGCGCTGACGGCGATGACGGCGTCCTCCATGCTGTTCAGGAGGGTTTCGAGCTGGCGCTGGCTGGTTTGCAGCGCCGCAAAGCTGGCTTCCAGTTGGTGTGCGCTCTCGTCGAGGGATGCGGCTACCTGACCAATTTCATCGGCGGAGCTCTCCTCGATGCGCGCTGCCAGGTCTCCAGCGCCCACGCGATTGGCAAACTGTACGATGCGCTGCAAGCGCTGAACCCTCGACTGTGCCACGATGCCTGAAATCACAATCGCCACCACGAACGCCAGCAGCGCCCCTTTCCACGCATAGCGAACCGAAACACCGAGTGGAAGCAGGCAGGCGGCGATCACCAGGGTGAAAACCGCCAGCAATTTAAAAAAAACGCGATTCCTCACTTCGGAGCCTCGAAGCGATACCCGGCTCCACGCACGGTCTTGAGATAACGCGGATTCTCAGGGTCAGGCTCGATCTTTTCGCGAATCCGGCGCACGTAAACATCCACAGAACGCGGGGTAACATACGCCGTATCGCGCCAGACGGAATCGAGCAACTGGTCGCGAGTGAAGACCCGTCCAATGTGGCGGGCGAAATAATCGAGCAGCCGGAACTCGGTGGCGGTGGTCGTCACCAGGTTGCTGCGCACGGTGAGGGTCATCGCGCTAGGATCGATTTCGATATCACCGATCTTGACCGGCGCTTGCGACAAGGGCCGCTCGAAACGACGGAGCACAGCCTTGACCCGTGCCACCAGTTCTCGCGGGCTGAAAGGTTTCGGAATGTAATCGTCAGCGCCCAATTCCAGTCCGAGTATGCGATCGGCTTCACTGCTTTTAGCGGTCAGAAAAATAACTGGAGTCGGCGCCAGCGATGGGATTTGCCGAATCTGGCGGCAGAGTTCGAGGCCGTCTTTGCCCGGTACCATGATGTCCAGAATGAAAAGCGCGGGCCGTTGCCGTTCCGACTCGGCGATAACTGTGTTTCCAGTGGAGAAGACCTTCACCGTGAATCCGTCCGCCTCAAGATGGTGCCGCACCAGGCGGGAAATATCCGGGTCGTCTTCGACAACAAAGATGCTCGGTTTCATGGGGGTATTGTAACGGGGGACTGGCGGAGTACCTAGCCTGCCGCCTTCGGGAGGGCACGGCTTTAGGCGTGCCCTTCCCGCGACCAACCAGCAGGTCCCCATCCTGCAGCCAACATCAAATTCGTTCGATCATCAAGTTTCCCCATTTATCCAGCCAGAATCGCTTGCCGGCAGGCACAACCGTGGTCGCGCTATATTCGGTGACCACGGCGGGACCGGAATATTTTTTCCCGATCCTCAAGGTGTCGCGCGCATGAATCGCACCGCCTAATTTCTTCCCAGTGAAATAGACAGGCGTCCGGGATACTGCGTCGCCGGGATTTGCTCGACTTGGACTGCGGGGGACAGCCGTCCCTACCAGGGTTCGGGTGCTGCCTGTCGCCAATCGTGCTTGTGGTGACTTGATGGTTGAGCGCAAGCGGAGGGTGACGAGTTCCACTTCGCGGTCCGGATAACTGTATCCATAGCGGCGCTCGTGTTCACGGCGGAAGTCCCGGATCAGGTTGCGGGTGTACGGGATGTTCAGTTCGTAGCCCTGGCCCCGGTAACGCATGTCTATGCTGCGCTTGTGGGCAATTGCGCCACTCCAGGCTTCGCCTCGAAAACCTGCCTGGGCGCGGCCGCCGAGGGCCGCGAACTCCCGATCAAGTCGGGCCGTCGGAAGTTTGTCTGCAACCCGCCACAGAACGGTGCGCGAATAGTCCTTGACAACGTCGCTGACCAGGATGCCGAAGGCAGAAAGCGCGCCAGGCAGCGCGGGGATCATCACTCGCGGAATGCTTAACGCGTCCGCTAGTTCGCAGGCGTGGAGACCGCCCGCGCCGCCGAAGGCCACTAACGTAAATTCGCGAGGGTCGTAGCCGCGCTCGATAGATACCACGCGGATAGCTTTCTCCATAGTGGAATTGACCACGCGGATCACTCCGGTGGCGAACTGTTCCGGCGTAAGCCTGTCGTCTTGACGCTTGAGCCACTCGGCGACCAGGCGGCGCGTGCGCTCCAGATCGAGAGTGAAATCTCCGCCGAGGAACCGTTGCGACTGCAGGCGGCCGAGCAGCAGATTAGCATCCGTGACCGTAGGCTCGGTGCCGCGGCCGTAACAGATGGGGCCGGGATCGGCACCAGCGGATTCGGGGCCGACTCGCAGCGCACCGGCGGCGTCGAAACGAGCCATGGAACCTCCGCCTGCGCCTACGGTGTGAATGTCAAGCATGGGCACGCCGACGGGCAAGCCGGCAATCTCGGACTGGCCGCTCGCGTGCGCTTCACCATCCACTAATGCAACGTCGGTGGACGTTCCGCCCATATCGAACGAGATGATGCGGTCGAAGCCGCTGCGGCGCGCCATGGCCGCAGCTCCGACTACTCCGCCCGCAGGTCCGGACAACACCGTGCGCACCGGTTCGCGGGCGGCGGAACCGAGGCTGGTGATTCCGCCACTGGACTGCATGACGAAAATGCGGGACTGCGTGCCACCGGATCGCGGCGAGCTTCGCGCCCGGCGTTCGAGATTCTCCAAGTATTGCTGCATCACCGGTTGCAGATAAGCGTTTACCACAACCGTGCTGGTGCGTTCGTATTCGCGAAACTCGGGAAGAATCTGATGCGAGACGGAGAGCGGCACGTCGAGCTTTTCCAGAACGCGGGCAACGGCGGTCTCGGTCTTGGGATTGGCGAAAGAGAACAGCAGCGAAATCGCGATCGCCTCGGGATGCTTTTGGCGAAGCTGGTCCGCCAGGGACTGCAGGGCATCTCGTGAAGGCGATTGCAGGATCTCACCGTCACTGCCCGTGCGTTCGTCTACCCCGAAGCGCATATCCTCAGGGACGAGCGGCTCGATGCGATCGAAGAAAAGATCGTAGAGTTTGGGGCGAGCCTGGCGGCCAATCTCGATCACGTCTTCGAAGCCGGCAGTGGTGACCAGGGCCACGCGAGCGCCCTTGCGTTGCAGCAGAGTGTTGGTGCCGACCGTGGTGCCATGCAGAAGAATCAACGGACTGGTGAGGCTGATTTTTTCCAGCGCCTCGACAATGGCTTGAGAGGGGTCCGCCGGCGTGGAGAAAACCTTCAGCATGCGGAGCTGGTCGCGCTCTGTCCAGACGCAGTCGGTGAAGGTGCCGCCCGTGTCGATGGCGATTTGGAGAGGTTGGTGGCGGCGGGGCATGGAGGTTAACCGGGAAGATTAACATTCCGCATGGGCCTCAGAGCTATACAACTGCCGAACTGTGCTCGGCTGGGCAGAAAAGAACGTCTGCCCCTACCTGATCTCGGGGCCGCCGGTAGTAGGTCAGTTCGAAATCTCCTGCATGTCTGCCAAAGGGTGGAGCAGGCCTTCAGGCCTGCAGAGAACCTTCGTCTCGCGATGGGCTTCAGCCCCTGAGGTACCGCAGCGGCTGAAGCCGCACGGCAGGATTCCCCCTTTTACGCAGCGCTGAAGCGCTGCTCCACCCTAAATCAAAATCGGCCCAACGTCAGTCCTGCGAACACATCATAGTCATCGCGAAATTACAGGAAGAACCGGTGTGAGAGCACCAGAATTCCAAACTGACCCACTACCGGGCCGCCCGATTTAACTCTACGTGGTAAGCGCCAGCGTTATGAGAGTCTTCTGTTCCACCTCGTGGGCTTTGGCTGATCCGGTGGCTGGGCTGGCGCTGGCGGAGCGCTTCACTGACAGGACGGAACGCTCGCCGGCAATACGGCGGAGGCGGGGCAGAACGTAGAACAATGCCCCCATGTTGGCGGGTTCTTCCTGCACCCAGACGATCTCTCGCGCCGACGGATATAGATTGAATACCCGTTCCAGCTCTTTTTCCGGGAAGGGATAAATCTGCTCCAGGAAGACAACAGCGACCCCTTGGACATTTTTCTTCTTGCGCTCAGTGCGCAATTCGTGCCCGATTTTTCCGGTGCAGAGCAGTATGCGGGTCGCATCACTGACCTCGGTATCCGGAAGCACGGTTAGAAAGCGCTGGTGGGTAAAATCTCCGATCGGCGAGGACGCATCCGGATGGCGCAACATGCTCTTGGGCGTGAAGACCACCAGCGGTTTGCGCCAGTGGCGCAGTGCCTGCCGGCGCAACAGATGGAAATATTGCGCGGCACTTGAGGGTTGGCAGATCTGGAAATTGTCGCGAGCCGCGAGTTGCAGGAAGCGTTCGATGCGCGCGCTGGAGTGTTCCGGGCCCTGGCCTTCATAACCGTGGGGCAGAAGCAGAACCAGTCCGGAGAGCAGCCCCCATTTGTCTTCACCGGCGCTGATGAATTGATCGATCACCGCTTGCGCGACGTTGGCGAAGTCGCCAAACTGCGCTTCCCACATCACCAGCGCTTCCGGGTAGTCGCGGCTGTAGCCATACTCGAAGCCCAGCACACCCGCCTCGGAGAGGGTTGAATTGTAGATTTCGCAGCGGGCCTGGCCCTCAGAAATGTTCTCCAGCGGAACGTATTCCTGCTCGTTCTCGATATCGAGCAGCACCGAGTGACGCTGGTTAAAAGTGCCGCGACGAGTGTCCTGTCCGCTCAGTCGAACCGGTACTCCAGCCTTGACCAGGCCCCCGAGGGCCAGCGCCTCCGCCATGCCGTAATCCACCGGTCGTTTCCCGGTACCCATCTCCGCGCGCTGCTCCAGCAACTTCTTCACCTTGGGATGAATGTGAAAACCCTCGGGATAGGTGGTGAGCTTGCCGGTAATTTCGCCGAGTTCCTCCGCGGAGAGACCGGTGTCCACTTCATACTCGGGCTTGTAGCGTCCCCCCTTGAAGTCCGTCCAGTATTTAGGCAGATCGCGCAGCGAGGGCTTCTTCCTGACGGATTTAGCCTTCCTTTGCGCGGCTTCGTATTCCGCTCGGATTGTATCCACCCGCGCCTGCAGATTCTCCGCGCCGGTATCTTCGGCGTAAATCTCCCACAGCGGAGGATGGTCCTTGATCGCCTTGTACAGCAGTGGCTGGGTCACGGTCGGGTCATCGACCTCGCTGTGACCATGACGGCGGTAGCCAATCAGATCCACCACCACGTCGCCCTGGAACTCGTAGCGGTAGTCGATCGCGATCCGGCCTACGCGGACCACCGCGTCCACATCTTCGGCGTTGACATGAAAGATCGGAATGGACTGGCGGCGCGCCAGTTGCGCGGAAAAACGGGAGGAGTGTTCCTCGTTGTACAAGGTAGTGAAGCCGAGCAGATTGTTGGCGATGATGTGGATGGTACCGCCCACGCTGTAGCTCTTGAGATCGGAGAAATTAAGCGTCTCCGCTACGATGCCCTGACCGGCAAAAGCGGCGTCGCCGTGAACCAGCAAGGGCAAATATTTCTGGCGGCCATCTTCTCCGGTGCGGTCCTGCTTGGCGCGGGTGCGGCCCACGGTTACGGGATCGACTGCTTCCAGATGGCTGGGATTCGAAACCAGGTGAATGTGAATTTTCGTTCCCGAGCGAGTCAGGTATTCGCCGGTCGCACCCATGTGATATTTCACGTCACCGCTGCCCAAAACGCTGCGCGGGTCTACATCTTCAAATCCCGCAAAAACTTCCTCGGGGGCTCGCCTGGCCACCTGCACGATCACGTTCAAGCGGCCACGATGGCTCATGCCCATCACCAGTTCCGCGGCGCCCCGCTGGCCGGCGGCTTCGAGAATCTCGTCTACCAGCGGGATCAGCGCGCTGACCCCTTCGAGAGAGAACCGTTTGTTGCCCAGATAGCGCTGCTGCAGCACCTGTTCGAACAGGTCCGCCCGGATGAGCTGGTCGAGCACATGTGGCTGATCCACCGCAGGTTGGGGACCTTCCATGCGTTCCTGAATCCAGCGGCGGCGCGCCGGGTCGGTGATGTGCATGAACTCAGCACCGACGGTCCCGCAATAGATTCGGCGAGCTTCGTCGGCGAATTCACCTTCAAACCGCAGGTCGGGATGAGACACAACCGGCAGAAAGCCCAACGGGTCAAGGTCAGCTTCTAAATATCCCCAATGGCGGAAAGGGTCGAACACGCGGTCACGGTCGCCGTTGGGAGCGTCCAATACGCTAGTGGCGGCAGCATCAGCAGCAGGTTTGGGTCGGGTTGCCATATATCCATTACTAGAATAACGGATGAGGCGGGATGCGTGCTGGATTCGTCCCCGCGGAAAGGGTGGTACCGAATCACCACCGCGTGTTTGCCGGCCTAACCAGAGCTTGCCGCGGTTTTCGGCAACGCCTTCATTAACAATCCATTTAAGAGGATGGTGATGACGGAAGCGGCCAGAGTGGCGTGATATACATCGTCGGTCACCAAATGGGAATCGCGAGCTACCCGGACCAGAACGTAGGAAAACTCGCC